>Ga0224508_10001443_pt1 | contig 21368 bp, 21 predicted proteins | sample SF_Jan12_sed_USG_4_FD_170157 | JGI IMG/M metagenome (GOLD analysis project Ga0224508, IMG submission 170157) | Sediment microbial communities from San Francisco Bay, California, United States - SF_Jan12_sed_USGS_21 | ecosystem: Environmental > Aquatic > Marine > Sediment | place: USA... | reverse complement strand
ATGTTGAGATATCTAGCGCATGTACCCGCCAGACTGAAGGCATGCATCAACTTATTGTCATGGCACGAAACCTGCTAGAATTCCAATGAGGAGGTTTTCGTTTGCGGCAATCATTAACCATTTTGCTAGCGCTTTCACTGTCGCTGGTACCCGGCGCGGCGTTCGCGAGCGCCTGTGAAGTAGGTCCCGCCACCGGCGTCGGGCCGCCGCTCGTAACCCACCTGCGCGCATACCCCTGGACTTTCCGAACGCCTACCCGAATGGCGCTGGCGGCGGACTCCAGCCTGCTGGTCAGCGATCCGCAACGGCAGCACATCGTCACCCGTGAGGCGAGCGGCCGGATCACTGACAGTCACCTGATTGAAGGCAGCCCGATTAGCGTCGCGGTCGACGCCGTCGGCCGGGTTTATGTCGGCGACGGCGATAGCGGGCGGGTCAGTGTTTTTTCCCGCAATTGGGAATATTTATACGATTTGGGAATCGGCGCGGGCGAATTCCAGTTACCAGTGGCAATTTCCATCGAACCGGTGGATGGCCGCGTTTACGTGGTTGACTCCAAATCCCACGAGGTGAAGGTTTTCCGGTCTGATGGCAGCGCGGATTTCAGTTTTGGCGGAGCCGGCGACGGTGACGGCCTTTTCAGTTTTCCGGCGGGTATTTTTGTCGACGCACCATCGGACGAACTCTACGTCGTCGATCAGCTTAACTACCGGGTGCAGGTTTTCGACCTGCTGGGTGGCTACCTGCGCTGTATCGGCGGCACGAACGCGAACCCGGGCGGCTTCTTTGGTCGCAAGCGTCCGCTAAACCAGCCGCAGGGGGTCTGGCTCGACCGCGCCGGCAGGGTGCTGGTCAGCGACGCCGCCGACGGACAGGTCAAGGTGTTCGACCGTAACGGCAACGCGCTCGCCAGCATCGGCGAGTTCGGTGTGCGCCCGGGCGGCCTGCGCATTCCGATGGATCTCGCGGTGGACGCGCATAACCGCCTGTTCGTGGCCGCGTCCAACAATGCGCGACTGGAGGTTTTCGGGCTCGACGACTACCAGGATCCCGAAGCGATCGCCCCCGGCGTGCTCGATGTCGATCCCGCGGTACTCGATCGGGACGCGCTCGTCGACAGGTTGCGGATAGCGCTGGAGTTACCCGGTTACCGTCTCGATGCAATCGTGCCGGGCAGCTTGCAGGTCAACGGCATACCGCCGCTATCGCTCGATAAAGGCGACGCCGACCGCGACCTGATCCCGGATTTAAGCGGACAGTTCGACGCCGCCGCGCTGGCGCAGACGTTGCCGCCTTCCGGGGCAGGGCAACTCAAAGCAACGGCGCTACTGAGCAACGGGTTTCAACTCGAAGCGCAAGCCACAGTGTCGATTCTATCCACCATCAGCGACAACGACGGCGACGGCGTCGACAATGTGCTCGATCTTTGCCCGCAAACGGCGGACGGCTTACTGATCGACGCTGACGGCTGTAGCGTGGCGCAGCTCTGCCCCTGCGAAGGTCCCGCCGAGACCGGCGCCTGGCGCAGTCACGGGCGCTACATGGTTTGCACGGTGCGCGCGGTAATCCGCGTCGGAAGGCACAATGAGCTGCCGCGCGCGCAGCTTAGATCGCTGGTGCCGAGTGCGGCAGTCCGCGCCTGCGGGAAACCCCGGAAGCAGGCCAAGGCGCGCGGGAGGCGGCGATGAATCTACTTCGTTGCGGCCTTGCGGCGCTGCTGGCATTGTTCTCGATATCGAGCTGGGCACTGGACCCGCCGCACGATGTCAGTAACAGCATCAACTGCATCAATTGCCATACCCCGCACGGCGCCGCCGGCGGCAGTATTACGCGCGAAGCCGGCAATCCGAACCTGTGCATGACCTGCCACACCCCTGGCGGGCTCGCCAACAATCGCCCGTTTAACGACGCCGACCAGGCGGTTGCGGGCGTTACCGGCTTCAGCCACCGTTGGGATTCGGGGCCGTCCGGACACGTGTTGCGCCAGCCCGGCAATACCTCGAGCGGCAGTTTGCGCTCGGGCGGCGTCTTCAGCGGGCGTATCGAAAACCGCTTTACGATTACCATAACCGCGTCCGGCGATGTGGGCAGCGCGAGCTACGACTGGTCCGATAGCGGCGGCAATAGTGGCGTCGGCGTCGCCGGCAACGACGTAGCGCTCGCCGAAGGCTTGCTGCTCGATTTTACCGACGGTGGCAGTTCACCCTCGTTTATCGCCGGCGATAGCTGGATTGTCGACGTGCGCACCGATCTGCGCCTGCCCGATTTCGGCGACCCGTTCGAGCGGCCGATGGCGCAACGTCTCGCGGGTCTGGTCGGCCTCGGCGGCGGCGTATTCGATACGACCTATGCGAAGGTAGTGTGCTCCGTTTGCCACGACCAGCATAGCCAGGAGAACCAGCCCTTCGATCCGACGGCGCCGCCGTTTGTCGGCGACGGCAGCGGCGAAGGGCGATTTTTTCAGCGCCGCGATAACAACTTCAACCAGATGTGTGTTGTTTGTCACGCGGCGCGCAATGTCGTCAGCAGCGACCTGGGATCGCACCCGGTCGGCGTGCCGATACCGGGCGGTGATTTCCAGAATCCGGCGGCCCTCGAACTCGACGCCAACGGCGAAGTTGCGTGCATGACCTGTCATTCGCCGCATTACGCCGATTCGGGCGGCGCCAACGGCGGCGCGGGTGACGGTTACCTGCTCAACCAGGGCATCGGCGACCTTTGCCTGAGTTGCCATACGCTCGGCGATACGGCTACCGGCAGCCACTTCGATGCCGCTGCCGGCGCGCTTTGGCCCGGGGGCCAGTACGGCTCGAGTTTTCCCGCGCACAGCGTCGAAAAACGGGGGTTCTGCGTCAACTGCCACTGGCCGCACGGCTGGGCCGACGATGACCAGGCGAGCGGCGATTACCCGCGGCTGTGGATCGAGCAATCCGATCTGGCCAGCGACGGCAGCGACCCGGACGATGCCGAGGACCTTTGTTATACCTGCCACGACGCCGCGCCCGCGCAAACCAATATCCGTGCCGATTTCCTGAAGGGCAGTAACGGCGCCGAGATTTTCCACCACCCGATCATGGATTCGGAACAAACCGCGGGGCGCTCGGTAGAATGCGTCAGTTGCCACAATCCGCACCGTGCGCGCGCCGACAACCGTCTGGCCGGTGTCACCGGGGTCGATCTCGCCGGTAATCCAGTTGGTCCGGGTACCGCTATCGAGCGCGACCTGGTGCAGGAAGAACTGTGCTTCAAGTGCCACGGCGACAGTTTCAACAGTGCGCGTAGCCTGACTTCCAACAAGCGCCTGGATTTCGATACCAGCGACGCCAATTCCGGCTATCACCCGGTAACCCAGGCCGGGCGAAACCAGTCGGCCAATCTGGCCGCGCAGTTACTCGGGGGCTTGACCACCGGCTCGACTCTGCAATGCACCGATTGCCACAACAGCGATGCGACTGCGGCCAGCAACGGTGCGGTGGTCGACAGCGGCGCACTGACCCAGGGCGCACACGGCTCCAGCCACGCCACCATACTGCGCGCCAACTTCGACAAGGATTACAGCGGCCAAGGTAACTGGAACAACGCCAGAGCCAACCTGTGCTTTCTGTGTCACGACTCGAACCTGCTGCTGTCGCGTCGATTCGACGACGGCGCGCGCACCAATTTTTATCAGCAGAACGGGCGCGATAACCTGCATGATTATCATCTCACCGACAAGAGCACGACCCACTCCTGCCTGAGCTGCCATTTCGATATCCACAGCAATCGCAGCGCCGGCAACACCCAGTACCGCTGGCGGGTCAACGGCCAGTGGTCTACCTCGACCACGCCGCCAGCTAACGTCAAGACCCACCTGGTCAGTTTCGCGCCCGATGTACAGGCCAACACCTACGCCATGCCGCGCTGGCAAATCAATACCGAGACCGGGGTGCGCAGCTGTGACGTCGACTGCCATGGCCGTACCATGGATGACGAACCCTATCAACCGCCGTCGGGGGACGAACCGAGTCATACCTACTGAGGAGGATTGCCGATATGGCAGCCGCTGCCTGCCGGCAAAAGGCTTCAGGCCCGCAACAGCGTCCAGATACCGATGCCGACAAAGCCGATGCCGGCGATATAGTTCAAATGTTTTTCGCTGACATAAGCCGATATCGCGCTGCCGGCGAGCACGCCGATTGCCGAAGCCAGGATAAGCGCCAGCGACGCGCCAATGAAAACCGTTAACTTGCTCACTTCCTTGTCCGCCGCGAACAGCATGGTAGCCAGTTGTGTCTTGTCACCCAGTTCGGCGATAAATACGGCGGTGAAAACAGTTAACAGCACTTTGTATTCCATGATGGCGGGTTCCGGCAGATTTTGTTGCCAGCATCTTAAAAGACATGGCGATAAGGCTAAAGCGAAAAATCGGCGCCCATGTAAATTTACCGTGATATGGAAGGTGGCAGCGATTTCTGGCAATGCCCGTTCCCGGTTGCTTGAGATCGGCGCAAAACCTCTTATGCTTATGTGATAGCTAGTGCGCTACGATTTGCGTAAATGGTTTTTAATTTCAGATTGGGTCGAACCAGAGTACTCTGGACAAAAGGTGGTAAGCCATGAAAGACACTGTTTTAGTGATGGGCGATCTGTTCAACGTGTTGCCCGATGCGATTGTCGTGGTCGACGGCGAAGGCCGCATCGCGTTCGCCAATCAGGGGGTAGACGTACTATTGGGATACAGGGTCGACGAGCTTCTGGGACAGCCGTTGGTGTGTATTATCCCGCAGCAGTACCGGGACGCGCATGAAGTGCATCTGGAGAAGTTCCGCAAGCACGGCAAGCCAACTTCGATGGGCGCGCGGCCCTTACTCAGCGCGCTACATAAATCGGGTAGCGAGATTCCGATTTCGATTTCGATAGCGAATCTCGATCTTGATGGTGAAAGATACTCGGTCGCGGTAATGCGCGATAGCGGTGAATTGCATTCGGAAATAACGCGGGCTAATTTCCAGGCCGAGACCGATGCCTTGACCGGTATCGGCAATCGCTTGCGACTGTCGCGCGAAATGCAGGCGGCGTTGTCGGAATCGCAGCCGTTTGGATTGCTGTTTCTCGATTTGAAGAAATTCAAACCCTTCAATGATGATTATGGTCACGAAGTCGGCGACAAGGTGCTGCAAATAGTGGCCCAGCGACTGCAGGCGCAGGTTCGCGCCAGTGACCTGGTCGCTCGGCTCGGTGGAGACGAATTCGTGGTGATGCTCTCTGGGCTGACCGATATCGAACGGCTGGAGCAGTACGCCGCCAGGATTGCGGCGAGCATGACCCGGACTTTCCACATCGGTGACCTGTCGAGCGCGATTGGCGTCAGTATCGGTGGTGCTATATATCCGCTGGATAGTCAAAGCGAAGAGGGATTACTGAAGATAGCCGACCAGAACATGTATCAGGCCAAGCAGGCGGGTATCGATTACCATGTTGGTAGGCCGCGGTAAAAAGTCGAATAGTTCCTTTACGGCGGCGCTACGTCAGCATTACAGGCCGGGAAAGCGCAGTGTCAGCTGCTTGCAGTTCAGAATCGACTGCAGTCAGGACTCAGTTTCATGTGCGGTACCTGGGTGCAATAGGGCAGGCAACGGTGCCCGGCGAAAACGCATCTCAGAATCCGGCCGATTTCTGCCAGGCTAAACGGCTTTTCGAAAAATGCCGCTACCCCCGCGTCGCAGGCCCGCTGTTTATAACGCGCGGGATCCTCGGCCGTCATCGCGATAACCGGGATCGCGGAATCTGATGGCGGCTCTACCAGGTCGAGGCCGCAATCGTCGGGCAGGTTGATATCGACCAGCAATGCATCGTAGCTGTGGTCGCTGAGCAGGCGGCGAGCGCTCGCAACCGTGCGCGTGCTAGTCACCCTGATGCCCTGGCTTGACAGGTAACGCTCGAGTGTCTTGCGCAGAATGTCGTTATCTTCAACGACGAGTAATTGTTTCGGCCGCATTGTTTTACTTATCTCCATAATTCTTCATTTACTAAAAGCGTATCCTGGCCCATATCCCGCACCAACCGAGGCATATGCCCATTTTTTCCCTGTTCTGCAGTGAACGGTATAGCTGCTATTGTGCCAATTTTGACCAGTCAAAACATTATTTATTTTAGGGAAATTCGCGCTCAAGCCTGATCCGGGTAAAAAAACAGGAGTGGATGGAAGAAGTTGCATTTCAAAATCCGCGTTCGGCAGGTTCTTGCGCATATTCTTCGCCAGGGTCGGTTCGTTCTCGGCAATCGGGATGGCGGGATTTGCAGTCATCGAACTAGGCCATCGAAAATCTCAGGTAGGCGGTAGTGCCACTACCCACCCGGCTGCTGAGCGAGATGCTGCCTCCATGTCGATCGACAACTCGCTTGACCAGTAACATGCCGAGGCCAAGGCCATGGCTTTTAGTGGTCGAACAGGTTTCGAACATCGTTTCGAGGCGCGCCCTGGGGATGCCGTGACCATTGTCCGAAATAAGAATTTCGATGATCTTCTGTTTCCTGTCGGCATTGATCCGGGTAGTAAGGGTTCCGCCCCTGGGCATGGCCTCCAGCGCATTTGCGACAATACTGTTGAACATTTGTCCCAGCAATGCGGGATCGCCCTTAATGGCGGGTACTTGTTCACTCTTGCTTGAAACCAGCTGCACCCGATTTCGTTTAATCAGGTGCTCGTGGTCTTGCAAGGAGTGATTGAGAATCTGATCCAGGTACGCTGTATTAAATTCCGTCGTCCCCTCGGGGCGGCAGAAAACCAGCAGTTCACGAAGCCACTGGTTGGCCCGGTCGATCTCGGCGATGATATCGGTCGAGGATTCCCGAACCATGGAATCGGAGCTGGAGTCGGCCGTCAACTCGGCGCTAAATCGGATCGCGGCCAGTGGATTGCGTAGGTTGTGGGCGACTGCCGAAGCCATTTCACCCACGGCGACCAGGGTTTCGGATTTCACCAGTTGCAATTGCTGGGCACGGATTAGCCGGCTCGCGCGGTAGACAATCCAGAACAGGGCGGCATACAGGAACAGGGTAGCGCCAGCCACGCTGATCCAGACCAGGTTGCGCGCCGAAGCTATTGCATCAAACAGGGATTTCGGCGCCTTGTAGATCTCGACCACGGCGACCACGCTATTGTTTTTGAGATCCCAAATCGGAAGATAGTTTTCTATCAGTTGAGAAACGCCGTTGCTAAACGCCTCGTACTCGGCTTTATGCTCCTCCTTGATATCCTTGAGTTCGAACACGGTTGCGCCGTCGAGCGCCGCCTCCAGTTCGTGGTTGACGTCAAAGCGCTTGCCGATCAGATTGGCCTGGGTCGACCAAAGCAGCTTGCCGCTGGTCGAATAGAGATTGGCGCGGACGACGCCGGGCATGGTGGCGATATGATCCACCAGTTCGGGCAGGCCATAGGTCTGCTGCGGTGACGATATACGACTGGCCGGTCTTTCCCCGCGAAACAGATCCGCACCGCCTTCGACCTCGGTAAGGCTCTGTAGAAAAGCCTGCGATACGACGGCGTCGCGCCGGATCAGGTTGTCGGCGAGGTAATTGCTGAACAGCGTGGCCACTAGTCCGCCGATGATTAACATGACGATCAGGCTGGTAATCGCGTAGGAACGAATCAGGTTAAAGGGTTTACCAACCTTTGCAGTGACCGAATGCGCCGAATCTCTGGATGCTGATGTCTTCCAAATTCGTGGCAATGTGATCGCTAGCACCGGATGACCCCCTGATCTTGTGAAATCACCTGCGCCGGTCGGCGCAGCGGTGATTCAGGCTGTTTTTTACGAATCTGCTTGTTTCTATAATTTTCGTTTACTTCTAGTTTTGGGATTATATTCCCATAAAAATTCAAGTCAAGTGTTTAAGCCATGTATTCAAGCTCGGCAAGGGGTGACTGCCTATCTGTACTACAGAGCAGGTTAGAGCTGTACTTTAGGGCAGGATAAAACTGTACTTTGGAATGGAAATCTTCCGTAGTCGCGGTCGATCACGAGCGCAGTCGAACAACGAAACGGGCAGGGCGCCAGCGCCGTGCAGGCCGGGATATGCATTTTCCCCCGGCCGCCGGGTTCAACCGCGCCTTTTGCTAGAACGGTGCATTGATCGATACCAGTAGCTGGTACTTGTGGTACTCCGAGGTTTGCTCGGAAGACTTGTTGTCGGTATAGGTTAATTCGGCCTGGGTGGTCCAGGTTGGGCCGAGCCGGTATTTGCCTTCCAGCCGCAGGCGCCAGCGTTCGTCGTTGCGACTCTGCGCCGGTACTGACTTGTAATCGCTTTCGCGAAACTCGATCCAGGCGCCGATTTCGACCTTGTCGGTGATGCGATCGATGTATCGAAAGCGCCCGCGGTGCCTGGTCGGAGAAAAGCTCTCGGTCGCGGTGTTTTCGCGATCATTGAATTCGAGGCCGTATTCGAAGCGGTACTCCCGCTTCTCGATCTTGAGCCGGTAGGAGGCGCTCAGCTCAGACCTGATGCCGTCGAGAAAAGCAAAATCATTCGAGCGCTCGGATATATCTTCCAGCGTCAGCCGCAGGCGCAGCTCACGTCGTTCGGAAAGCGTGGTTCTGGCGCCGACGACAAGGCCGGTGGTGGCCAGGTAATCGTCGCCGGAAAACGTCGATTGCGTGAGCTCGACGAGATAGGAGAGCTTCCATTCGTCGATGCGGTCACGGTACTCGGCGCCGAGGGTCAGGGAATCGTCGTCCAGGCTGCTGGAGCCGATGTAGTCGCTCGACAGATACATGGCCGAGAGGTGAATGCTGTCGGTCTTATTATCCTGTAGCGTCCACTCGGCGAGCGCGAGCGTTTGCAGGAAATCGTCCGATTGGTCGGAGGCGGCCGTCGACGGCAACAGCGTAATATTCGAATCGTAGCCGTAGCTGGCGGATACGAAAGCGAACCAGTCTTTTTGCTGCCGGCCCGCAAGCGTTTCGATTTGCTTGTTGGCCAGGGCCTTCAGTTTTGCATCCTGGGTCGTCTGCGCGGTCTTTGCGAACAGTTCGATAGCCGCTGTCGAATCACCACTGCGATGCGCGATCAGGCCCAGGTTATAGTAAGCCAACCCGCCAAGACTGGGGTGGTCGACCAGTTTTTCAAAATAATGCCTGCTGCTGTCGTACTGGCCGAGCCGGTAATAAACCGAGCCGAGGTTGTAGTCGAGCCGCGCATCGCGCATGCCTGCGCTTTCAGCTTGCTTGAAATATTCCAGCGCCTGGCGGTAGTTTTTCTGATTGAAAGCGCGCGTACCGTCGTCGAAATCGGCCGCCGGCGAAGCCGCGGCGGCCGTCAAGGTCACCGGCAACAGGATGAAAAATAACAGGAAAACGAATCGAGCGCGCTGCATCCGCCGATTATTGATGAATTGCGGCCAATATGCATGGATAAAAGCACTTCAGTGAGACATGGTTCACTGTGCGCGATGAGGATCGCGCGGTAAACGGGATTGTGAAGCGGCTGCGATTGCGGTATTTCCGCCGACGCGGGCGGTATCGGGGCAATCAGTTCTTGTTGCGGCCCTTGCCCTTGCCGTGTTCCGCCGCCTCGGCGGCTTTCTCCCTGGCCTCGGCTGCGTTCTCGGCTGCCCGCGCCGCGTTGTCCGCGGCTTTCTCGGCTTTTTCAGAAGCCTTCTCGGCGGCATTCTCGGCGCCCTGGCTGGCGCGTTCGTTGGCGTTCTCCGATGGGCCCGGACGATCTTCGCCCACGATATTCGGCAGTGCGATATCGTTGACGTTGATCGACATGTGTTCGTTATCGATCACTCGAATGGTGATTTCGTCGAGAATTTCATCGGGGGGCGAGGCGTAAACCGGCGCCGAAACCAGGGCGGCAAACGAAAATGCAATGACTACGGCGATTTTACTCATTGCGGCTGCACCTGCCGATTTTCACGCTGGAGTCCGGCCAGCAGCGGGTAGCCGCTGCCGGCGGCGCCGGCCGACTTGTAGCGGGTCTTGATGGTGAAGACTTTTTCCCTGTCCTGCAGGCCGACACGCGCATTAATTTCACCGTCGCCCTGGGCAATGGCCGTTATGGGTAAAGCGATGATATTGGTGCCTTTTTCGAGACGGGTATTCCAGCTGATCACCTTCTGGCTCTGGTATCCCGAAATCTCCAGATTATCGGAAACATCGATGGTCATGCGAATGCTGTCCACCGCGCGCGCCGATTCGATAGCGACCTTGACGGTCTGCAGCTGGTCGCCGATCAACACCACGGGCGCGGTCGGACGAGCCGGGTTGATCATCATTGACAGCAGCACGAATACAACGAGAAAACTGGCGGCGATGCCGCTGGCGAAATAGGGCAGCCGCCTGCCGCGGGAGGCCTTGCCGGCGTCGCTCGCGCGTGCCAGCACGCGGGTTGCAAAATCTGCAGAAGCCGGCGGAACGCGTACTTCTTTCAATAACTCGATGACGCCGAGGGTGTTTTGATATTCTTCTGCGCAGGCAGCGCATTCATCGAGGTGTGCAGAGACGAATTCACTATCGGGGCCTGTCAACCTGCCATCGATATAGTCTTGCAATAATTTATTGGTTGCCTGACAGTTCACTGAATTCACCTCTTGATACCCGTTAAACGATGAGACTCGGGAAAAGGTTCCATCACGAGTAAATTTTTTAATGTTTTTCTCGCCCGGTGCAGGCGTGACTTGAGCGTTCCCACGGGTACCTGCAGAATTTCGGACAGCTCTTCGAGTGTATATCCCTCGGCGTCGTGCAGCAACACCACGGCGCGCTGGTCCTGGTTTAACTGTTGCAGCGCAGCATCGACGCTGTTCAGGGATTCTTCATTGCTGGCCTGCTGAAAAGGCGTCTCCGGTTGAATCGCGGTATCGTCGTTAAATTCATCCAGGCTGAAGAGCGTGGTTTCGCGCGCCGACTTGCGATAGCCGTCGACGTAGAGATTGTACAGCCCACGGCATAACCATGGAGCCGGTTTTTCGATGGCCTCGAGCTGATCGATTTTTTCAAAGATGCGGGTCAGGAAAAGCTGCACCAGTTCTTCCGCGTCATCCTGCGAGTTGCACAGGCGAAACGCTAACCGATACAGGGTGTCGATATGCGGCCGCAGCAGTCGCTCGAAGCGATCGGCGGGTTTGGCCTTGCCTTTAAACAGTTTGATAATGCTCAATATGGATTTGCCGTTTTCAGCGAATGATCTGCCGGCACCTGGCGTATTTCACGGTGGGAAAAGCCCCTGGTGTATCGGCGAGTTGCCGTTAAAATCTTCGTCATCGGTAACGATTGCGGGTTTTGCGAATGTTCCGCATATTTATCGATACACAAAATGAAGTTACAAAATCACAACCTGAATATAGCCTAAAACCCCGATTTAACTAAGGTTTTCTTACTGGGGAGTGATCGGATTGTGACGCCGTTCTTATCGCAAAGCCGGATTAGTGTCGGTGGCCTGGCCGGCGCCGTCGGATGACCACCGGTTGACGAAACATCGATCAGCGCCGATATCGTCGGTTCGGTCAAGCATGGCAGGCGTGATATCAGCGGCGCGAAGCCGGGCCGCATGAGCCGTGAGCGTGGCATCATGCGAACGGCGAACCGCGCCCTTTTCCGGCTTTGTAAATCCCCAGCGAGAAAAGAACACGGCTGCCAGTTAACCCCGCCGCAGGGTCGAAGCCTGGCCCGGCAGGATTATTTGCCGCAGACTTCGGGTAAAAACATTACCCTTACAGGGGTGGGGGCGGGAAAGGGATGACTGTTGTATTACGGGCCTCGACCTCGGCATTTTGCGCATGCTGGAAAATAAGGTCGTCATTCGCTTCTTTTTCGTCATCCGTCATACCCAGCGGATTCGGTAGCCGGTCGAGATCCGCCTGGCAGGTGAAGGCCACCGTATATTCGCCGGGGCTCAGAAAACTGACGACGTACTCGTAGTCGCCGGTGAGATCGTCCTGGCTCACCGCGGCCGTCGCTACCGGATCCGCCTGTCCGTTGTCATCGGCATCGTCGACAGCGTCGATATCGCCGGGAATCTGGTCCCGGTCGCGGTAGACGTAAACGGCGTTGCCGCTATCCGGATCGTCGTCGCTGCACATGCCGTTGCTGTTATCGAGCAATGTCGATGCGACCGTACCGGCAATTCGACCGGTATCCAGCTCGGCCTCGACTCGGAAAACCGGACGCAGGAAATAACAGGTTTGCCCCGAGGGCCGGTGCAGCGCCTGGCGCAGGTCGAAATCGATCACGATCGCCGCCTCGCCGTCTGACGGGACCTCGAAAGGGCGAGCCAGTTTGACGCCGTTATTGGATCCGCTAGGCACGAAAATGGGCACCTCGCCGCCGGTTTTCCTGACCACGTGCGATCCGTCCATGGGATCCTGGCCGGCGCAAACCTTGGGCGTTTTCGCCGGCGCCTGCAGAATCAGTCTGGCATTCACGTAGATCCCGGCGGGAACGCGCTCGTCATTAAACAAGGGAAAGATTTCGCCCTTCTGGTAATCGAGCAGGTTGAACTCGAGCGCGTTGCCGTCGACATCGCGAAGATCAATCTCGATGGCGTCTTTTGCGCCATCATCCTGCCGGCGCAGCTGCAGCGCGATAACCCGCAGGTTGACCTCGGATACTTCTTCGATCGCGTTGTCGGTGATTCCGGCGCTCAGCGTGCCGGTGCCGCCGTTTGCGCCGTTATCGGATGAGCCCGAGCCGCAGGCGTTCAACAGCAGCGCGGACGCGAGCAGCATGGATTTGGTTATATTGTTCATAGTTGTCCCCTTTTTACCGGTTATAACGAACGCGGTTATCAAAAGGTTCCATCGCGGGACGACAAATTGCTCCTGGTCCCGGCCGGGGCAATCGGAGGCTGGTTGATAGTCGACGATAGCCGAAAAATTAAAGGGTTATTTTTGGGCATATGTTCAGCGTCATTCGGAATTTGATCCCGGGCGATATCCGCCGTTGGTCTGGTTGCCTGGTCGCGCTTCTGGACGATTTATTTCGGTCAGAACTGGCTGAAATCCAGGTTCTTGAACTTGGCCTTGTATTCCCTGATGACGTCGTTGTTTTCGCTGGGGTTGCGGATAATACGCGGCGACAGCATGATCACCAGTTCGGTGCGCACGTCCGAGGTAATGGTCTTGCCGAACAGAAATCCGAGCACCGGGATGTCACGCAAGCCCGGCACGCCGCTCTTGGTGATCGCCTTGTTGCTGCGGATCAGGCCGCCGAGGATGATGGTTTCGCCGTTGTTGACCGACACCGTGGTGCTCAGGTTGCGGTTCAGAAAGGTGCGCTGGCCGGTGGCGTCGTCGATGTCGCCGACGTCGATGACGTCCTGCGTCAGGTCGACGTTGACGGTGCCGCTGGAAGTAATCGACGGCTCGATCTCGAGCAGGATGCCGGTATCGCGAAAGGTCACCGAGCTGGCGATTATGGTGCCGTCGGGATTGAGCGAGGCGGTGCCGATCGGCTGCTGGTTGCCGACGCGGATCGATGCGCGGTTATTGTTGCGTACCAGCACCGACGGCGACGACAACACGTTGACCTTGCCGTCGGAAGCGAGCAGGCCGAGCACCGCGCGCAGGTCGCCGGCGTTGCGTACCGCGGAGTAGCTGAAGGTTTGCGGGAAGTTGAGCGCGTCGCCAATGGTCGCCGAGTCGCTGTCGTCGGCATCGCCGTTTTCGAGGAACCACTGGATGCCGTAGCTGAGGTCGCCGGTCAACTGCACGTCCATGATGGTCACCTCCATCAGCACCTGCAGCGGCGGCGTGTCGAGTTTTTCCAGCGCCAGTTCGATGCCCGAGAACTGGCTCGGCGTGGCGAAGATCAACAGCGAGTTGCTGTCGGGCACCGGCACGATCTTGATCTGCGACGGCGGCGGCGCCTCGCTGCCGTCATCGCTACGGCTGTCGGTCAGAGCTGTCTCGGCAGCGACGATCGGCTCCGCTGCTTCCTCGGGATTGGCCGGGCTCAGCGTGATCGGGATCGACCCCGGGCCGGTCAGGTCCTCGTCGCCGATTGCACCTTCTTCCTCGTCGTCCCCGGTGCTGAACAGCGTCTCCAGCAGGCCGGCGAGGTCGTCGGCGGTCGAGTGCCTGACCTCGTAAACGTAAAGCCGGCTGCCGGCGCCCTGCGCCGGTACGTCGAGCTTGCGCACGAAGTCGCGCACCCGCTCGAGATAGGAAAACTGCCGCGTGATCACGAGGATCGAGTTCAGCCGCTCGATGGTCTCGAGTCGCAGTACGCCGCCGGTCTCGACCTCGCCCTGGTTGGCGGCCAGCATGACCCGCAGATCCTCGAGAATTTCGTCGACGTTGGTATGGTTGATGCGGATCAGCGCGACGTTGGTGTTTTTCATCCAGTCGACGTCGAACAACTCGATCGCGTTGAGCATGTTGCTGACGTTTTCACTGGTGCCGCCGAGGATGATCAGGTTACGCGTGTCGTCGGCGCGGATCTCGCGGTCTTCGCCGGTAACCGTGTCGAGGATCTTGACCATTTCGCTGGCGGAAACGTACTCCAGCGGCACCACGCGGTAGCCGTAACCGAGCTTCATGCGCGCGTCGATGTCGCCGAAGCCGAGCACCGAGGCGCCGGGTGCGTCTTTCGGATAAATGCGGTAATGCCCCTTGCGCCTCGAAATCTGCGCGCCGTAGAGGTCGAGCACGCTTTCGAGCATATAGAACACGGTGTCGCGATTCAGCGGCTTTTCCGTTTTCAGCGTGACCGTGCCCTTGACGTTGGGATCGATCAGGTAATTCTCGTTGAGGATGCGCCCGATCACGAGCGCGACCACGCGCTTGATGTCGGCGCCCTCGAAGTTGAACACGATGCCGCTCGGTCGCTCCTCGGCCTCGATCTGGAGGCGGAACGCCTCGACGTCGAACAGGTCGCCCTCGGCGGTGTTGAGAAACTCGAGATCGCCCTGAATCGCGCCGCTTGCCGTCGGTATTTCGGCCTGCGCCTCGAATGCATTGGCCAGATCGCGGTTCTTTGCATCTAGGTCGGAGTCGGGCGCTGGCGTTATCTCGGCGCCGAGGATGACCCGCTCGGCGGCGGGGCTGTCCGGTTCCGGAGTTGTTGCGCAGGATGCCGCCAGCAACGCCAGGCACAGGATGGAAACAACGATCGCAGATTTTTTGTAATAGTTCATGCACATTCCCATTGGCCTAGTTCTGAGAATCGACCAATGTATCTTCATTGACGATGAATTCGTAGCGCCCGCCCAGCGGATGACGCAACACGACCCGTTGGCTGTCGATGGCCACCACCCGCCATTTGTAGAGTTTTTCGCTTTCGCGCAACACGTGGGTTTGCTTTTTCACCTTGTCCCAGACCATGACCAGCTTGCGTTCCGGCGTGATCGCGATACCGGTGACCTCCAGGTTAGCCGTGAACGGTTTCGGCTTGGATTTCTGCGGCGGCGGCGGTTCGGGCTTCGGTTCCGGCATGACGACCTTGACCGGTTCCTCCTTCTTGACCGGGTTAACCGCGAAATTGCTGTTGTCGATGACGTTGCGATAGACGTTGAAATCATACCCCTTTGCATACTGGTCGATTATCTGCTCGACCATCGCGACCGTGACCTGTGCGGGCTCTTTCGCGCTTTTCGAATGCTTTTCGACCAGGCTTCCGTAATCGGCGACCTGCACCGCCGCCAGCGCGGCGAGCAGGGTCGCGACGAGCCCAAGCCTTACGCTAAAGGATGAAAGCCCTGGCATCATAACTTGCTCTGTAAAAGGTGTCGTCATCCCCGGATTGCGCCACCCGGTAGCGCGCCTTGACGTGAATGATTTCCAGGTTGTCGACAAGGATTAGCGGCCGGTTGTTTTCCAGCGCCTGCAGCGCGGAATAAATCATCTGCAGGCTACCTTGCATTACGACTTTCACGGTAACCGACTTGTCCGTCTTGGACTCACTGGCGCTGGCTGATTTTTTGCCCTGCCTGGTTTTTTTGATTACGGCCTGCATCAACTTGGCGCCGCTTTGATTGACAATCTGTTTCACGATACGCTGCAATTTGACGTCGGCAAGCGCACCGCTCTTGTCGTCCAGAAACACTTGCTGCAATCCCTGGCTGCCGCTGATGGCCTGATATTGCTGTTGGTACAGGTCGCTGTTCCTGATTAGCTGACTCAGCGCCATTTGTTTGCGCTGCAGCCGCTCGGCCTGCGCGATACGATCCTGCCACAGATCGAAATAGGGCTCGCCCAGCAGCATCCATGCAGTCGCCAACAGCAAGGCCAGGATTCCCAGCGCCGACAGTTTGCGATATGTATTCGACATTGCGCGGCTACTCCTTGAGCTCGATATCGAGCCTGAGCACTTCGAATAGACTGTCCCTGGTCTCGGCCATCTGGCCGACGATCTTGACCTCGCCGACTCGCTGTTCCGCCTCCAGACTGCGCAGCAAGCGCTCCACCGACTTTGATTTGCCGGCCAGCTGAACCTTGTGGCCGTTTAAGGCGATGCGGTCGAGGATCGCCTGGTCGGCAACCGCCCGGGTAATGTATGACCAGACATTGGCGCGCGAGGGATACTCCTGTCTTCGATCGATCAGTTCGTTGAATCGCTGATTCAGCGCCATGATGTTTTCGCGGGTTTCGATAACCGGTTGCGCCTGCTTTTCGAGCCGGCTGATTTCCTGTCGCTGTGTCTCGAGGTAAGCGTCCATTCTGACCACCGGGTAAACGAACAGGGCGGCAAGCAGTCCAGCGATCAGGAAGTTCAGCGCCCGCGAGTAGCGGACTCGCTCATTGGCCGATGCGAGGCGCTGTTCGCGCTCGACATCGCGCGTAATCAGCGTTTCCCCGGCGCGGTTGGCGATGAACAATTTTCTCGGTTCAATATCGTAATTGTGCTTGATCATGGCCAGGTAGCCGTCGATCAGTTTGCGGCTGAGGGCCCAGATTTCAATTTCGATCGATGCCGCAGCCGCCGCTGCGGGTATTGCCCGGCAGGAGAACAGCGCATCGCCGGCGCTGATCGGAAAATACTTGTTGAACTCGTAGCCGATCACGCGCTCGATGTTCTTGCGCGCCGCGGCCGGCAGCTTGACCTTGCGATAAAGGAAGCTATTGTCGTCGAGTTGCAGGGATATATGCCGACGTCCGATCGCCCCGGCCCCGTCGTCTTCGGCGGCTGTAATTTCGTCGCCCGCGGTAACCTCGAAGCGGGCCAGGTTCGGTTTCCTGAATCCAAGGGCGAGACGCAGTATTTCTCCGAGTTCGAACAGCCACCAGTCGAACGCCGCGTTCAGTCCGGCGATCAGGCGCTCCACGGGAGATTGAGGATGCGACTCCGGGTTAGCCATTATTATGCTGCCATTTGAGGATGCGGTAGGGCCTGCTCGACTGCCCGGTGACCTGCACGGTTGCCTTCGTCGTGAATAAATTGTCTTTACCGCTGCGGCTGCTGGTGGCCGTGATCGAATACACCCGGTTGGCGGCACCGCCATAGATGGTGAAATGCCGGCTTAATCTGACGAAATCATCGCGGCCGATATTCGCCACCAGTAATAATTCCGAAAGATCTTCGATACGGCTGTCCCTGGCGCCGTAAGCCTTGTTACCGGCATGGTAATCGGCGTCCTCCATGCCGCCGTGCGCCTGTGGGTCGCTGTCGGCATCTCTCCAGTCGATTACGCGCGCGCTGAGTAAACGCGCTGATTCCAGGTCGAAGCCTGCATCGATGAAGCTGGCCCTGAGTTCGCTTTCGTCGGCGGTATTGATGTTGGTCTTGCCAGCTTCGGGGCTGATCTCGATATCGATGGTGCTTTCATTAAATTCCAGTTGGTAAGCCGTGTTTTTATCGACCGGATTCGACATTGCCCGGTCGAGCGCTAAATAAATGCCGGAGATCGCGTCGTACTTGAGCGTCATCGAGATCTTGAGATTGCTGGTCGAGCGCGTATTGACATGCACCGCCGAGGCGTAACTAACCGCGACCGTAATCGTCAGAATCGTAATCCACAGCACCGTGGGCAGCACGATACCGCGGATTTTTCTGCGATTGATCTTTGCTGTCGGTTTACACATTGTTCGAGGTTAACACGCTGATGATGGATTGGTAATAGACGCCGTCGACAGTTTCGATTTCCAGTCTGATCAGCCGAGGGAACATGTAGGTATTGCCCCAGTCGCCGTGCCATTTGGCGGCTTTACCGCGCTTTTTGCCGTAATACGCGAGCGTGAATGCGGCGACGTCGGGTAATATTGTCACCCTGTCGGGAGCGAAATCCGCAACCCGGGGATCGATGTCCGGATGGTGCAGGTAATAGCTCACTTTCAGGCTGTTATCGTCGCGATCGTGGTACAGCCGGGTCACGTATAACCCGCCGCGGCGCGCGCGCTCGAAACGGGCGACGAATTCGACGCTGCCAGTTTTGCCGTCGAACAGGTAGTTACGCGGGCTGACCCTGTGATCGACGATTCTCTCCGGAACGCCGGCGGTATTGCGCACCCAACCGATAGCCTGCTGGTAGGCGTAAGCAAACTCCAGTCGATCGTGGCCCTTGCGCCATTGCTCCATGCCGAAGATCAGGCCCTGGTAGCCGAGAAGCGCGATAAACGACAACAGCACCAGCGAAATCACGGTTTCGATCAGGGTAAATCCGTTGGCGGCGCAGCGGTTCATGGAGTCACCGGTCGGGGATGACGGTTACGAGATCCAGGCGCGGCTTGTCATCGTCGTGGAACACCTGGAAACGAACGCGGTACAGGTTCATGTATCGCCGCCTGGCATCGCCGCTCGCGGGATTGGCCTTGTCGATGATGCGGGCGGTCCAGTGGTAATCGGCGTTGCTGGTCCCGTTATAAGTTTCGCGGATGTTCCGATTCGCGAGTTCGCCGCGAACAATGGCTACCGCGCTTTCAAACATGTCCATGATCGCCAGTTGCTGGTTGACCCGACCCACCCGCGTCGAACTCTGCGTGACCATGTTAACCACCAGCACCGAAGCCATCGCCAGGATAGTGAAGGCGATGACGATTTCAATCAGGGTGAATCCGCGCTGTTTTCGACGCATCGCTCACTCCTGTATCGACACGTAGCCGTTGAGCCACGCGGTGGTGACACCCAGTCTGCGGCCGTTTCGGCTCAGAAGGACCTCGCCGCCGCTGCTGCTACCGTCGGGGTAAAACACGATCCTGCCGCGCTCGCCGTCGGTATCGCGCAGGTCCACGGTCAGCTCGACGCTAATCGACTCGGGTAAAGGCCGGTCGATCTCCGCGTTGCGCGAATAATAGCTGCCGGAGGACGGATCGATCGTTATCTCGGTATCTACGTTACCCACCATGGCCCTGGAGCGGACATAGCGCAAGTCGGTAACCAGCGTTCTGGCGACGGATTCGAGGTCGCTGCGGTCCCCGCCGTGCAGGTTGACGCCGGCCAGGGTCGAGATGAAAGCGAGGATCGTAATCACGACCAGCAGCTCCAGCAGCGTAAAACCCTTGTTGGTCGTCATTCGCATTGATCAATCCCAGGCGTTCAAGTCTCTGTCTTCGCCGTCGCCCTCCGGTTCGCCGTCGGCGCCGAGCGAGTACAGGTCGTACTCGTTTTCCTGTCCCGGCACCAGGTAAACGTAGTCGCGGTTCCACGGATCCAGCGGCACCCGTTTCTTGCGCAGGTAGGGACCGTTCCAGCCCATGATCCCGTCGCCGCCCTCGACCAGCACGCGCAGGCCCTCGTCGTCGCTCGGGTAGCGCCCGACGTCGAGCTTGAACAGGTCGAGGCCGGCGGATAAATCCTCCAGCTGGGCCTTCGCCACTTCGACCTTCGACGAACCGATATACTTCATCACGTTCGGACCCACCATGCCGGCGAGCAAGCCGAGGATGACCAGCACCACGAGTAACTCGATCAGGGTAAAGCCCCCGCTCGATGGAAGTTTTTTCACGTTTGTTTTCAATAACTGCATTGTTCTAACCCGAAATTAAATCGTTCATGCCGAGCACGGCGACCATGATCGAACCGATGACCGCGGCGACGATAACGCCTAGCGTGACGATGATCAGCGGTTCGAACACGCCGATTATACGCTGGATGCTGCGGTTGACATCGTGCTGGATGACCCGCGAAATATTCGCCAGGGTCTGGTCGAGGTTCCCGGCCTGCTCGCCGATTTTCACCATTTGTTGCGTCAGGGCAGGGAAGTACTTGCCGATCGCCGAGCTGAAACTGGCGCCTTCCTTGATTTCGCTGGCCGACGCCGACAGCTGCTGCCGAATCCAGCTGTTACTCACAACCTCGCTACTGGCGCCGAGCGATTTCTGAATCGGTATACCGCATTTCAGCATGATCGACAGGGTCTCGGCGTAGCGTGCGATTTGTATCTTCTTGATCAGGCTGCCGATCAGCGGCAGCTTCAGCAGGTTGCGGTCCAGCGCGGCGGCAAAGGCCGCGTTGCGCCTGAGCAGGTATAGCGCCGCGCCGCCGCCGAGCAGCAGCGCGCTTAGCAGTGAGCCGTAATCCTGCAGGAAATCGCTGGTCGCGAGAAAGGCCTGCGTAATCGCCGGCAGTTCGGCATCCATATCGGCGAACAGTTGCTTGAACTTGGGCATTACCACGGTCATCAGGATCACGATCGAGAATACGGTAACGACCAGCAGGATGATCGGGTAAATGGTCGCGTTGACGATCCGCTCGCGCAGCTGGTGCTGGCGCTCGAGGTACTCGGAAAGGCGCTCGATCGATGCGTCCAGGTTGCCCGAAATCTCGCCGGCCTGGATCAGGCTGATGTAGAGCCTGCCGAACAGGTCCTCGAAACGGCGCAGCGCCTTAGACAGGCTGCTGCCCTCGCGGATATCGCGCTCCACCTGTTGCAGCAGCTTGCGCGATCCGGGCTCGGAAGTCGCGGCGATCAGTGATGTCAGCGCCTTGTCCACCGGCAGGCCGGCGCGCAGCAGCATGCCGAGCCCCTGGGTAAAATCGATGATCGAGAATTTACGGTATTCGCGCCCCAGGCCCGCGACCAGTCGCGCCGGGCCGGCCGCGCTGTCCTTCCTGAGCTCGATATCCACCGGAATGTAACCCTGATCTTCGAGCCAGGCGAGCACCGAGCGCTCCTCGGGATACTCGAGCGCGCCGCTGACTTCGCGTCCATCCTGGGTGAGTGCCTTGTATTGATAAATACCCATGGTCAGGACTCATGGGTGATCCGCAGTACTTCGGCGCGGCTGGTAATTCCCTGGGCGACCATGCGCATACCGCACTCGTGCATCGTGACCATGCCGAGCTCGCGCGCCTTTTCCCTGAGGCTGTCGGTGCTCGATTGTTGCAGGATCATCTTGCGGATCGTCTCGTTTATCGGGAACAGCTCGTAAATCATGGCTCGCCCGCGGTAGCCGGTATGGCCGCAATGATCGCAGCCCGCGGCGAGGTATTCGGCCGACTCGCCGCCGA
>Ga0224508_10001442_pt1 | contig 21370 bp, 23 predicted proteins | sample SF_Jan12_sed_USG_4_FD_170157 | JGI IMG/M metagenome (GOLD analysis project Ga0224508, IMG submission 170157) | Sediment microbial communities from San Francisco Bay, California, United States - SF_Jan12_sed_USGS_21 | ecosystem: Environmental > Aquatic > Marine > Sediment | place: USA... | reverse complement strand
TCTGATCGCATGGTCGATCACGCCGTCCGACGTGGGCTCGGAGGTGGCCGTCTGGGACCTCGAGGACGGCCGGTTGGCCCACCGCGTACCTGGCGACAGAGTGCTCGGTTTCAGCCCCGACGCGGCGCGCCTGGCCATCGCCTCGTGGGACGGCGACCCCGTGCGCCCAGGCCATACCCTCGAGCTCTCCTCGGGCGAGCTTCGCCCCGCGGCCGAGCCGCCGCCCGCCGCTCCGCAGAGCGCCTCGGGGTTCGACGCCACCACCGATCCCTGGGTGGTCGACGCTCCGAGCGGCGTCGGCGCGTCGGTCACGACTGACGGGCGGGTGATCCTCTGGGACACCGAGACGCGCCAGCGGCTCGGCGGGATCCGCGTGCCGGGCGCCACCGACGCCTCGGTGATGACCTTCAACGCACAGGGAACCGCGCTCGCGGTCACGACGGCGGGTGGAGCGCTGTCGATCGTCGACGTCTCCGAGCAATCGTGGCGCGCGGCGGCCTGCGCCGTTGCCGGCCGTCAACTGACCCCCGGCGAGCGCGAGCGCTACGCGGCGCTTTCCCCCGACGAGCCGGCCTGCCCGTAGGGCCGCGCGTCGCTACCGCGCAGCTCACCGGCGAGCAGGTCTCTCAGAACGCCATCGCGCCACGCTCGGTCGGCGCCGGGCTCGTACCCTCCACGCCCCCGCCCCCTCCGGGCGGGGGCGCTTGGACGTCGATGCTCGCGTGGCGATAGTCGGGGTCCTGCTCCTCCTCGAAGTCGATCTGACCCGTGACCAGACCCTCGTGATCCACGATCATGGCGCCACGAGGTCATCTGACGCCATCTCAGAGCGAATCTCGGCTGCGCAGTCTCCCCCCTCCACGACTGGTGGACCTCAGCTGTGGAGCGGATCGCGACCAGGGCATCGACGACCGCCTCGACCCGCGGGCGCAAGATCACCCGGCTACCGCGGATCTCGTCCATGCACGCGCCCTAGCCGCTGGTTGCGTACGCGAGGATCCCGACGACCTGGTCCGCCGTCGCGGCCCATGCCATGGCCGCGCCGTTCACCTCTTTGAGGGCGTGCACCAGCTCCGGGTCGTGCAGCGTGATGTAGGGCTTGCCGAGAGCCGCGCACACGCCCGCGTCGAATGCCGCGTTCCACTGGCGGTACGCGCCCCCGAAGCGGACGACGGCAATGTCGGCGTGGGCGATGAGAGTCCGAGTCCGGATCGCGTTCACCTTGGCGGACTTGTGGTCGCGCCAGAAACCCTCGCTCTCCGGCCCCAGTCGGTCGCCGGCGGCATCGCTCGCCACGTGATCGGTCACCGCAGAGCTGAAACTCACCGGTAGGCAGCGCTCAGACGCGCCCGCGACGATCTGCTCGCGCCAGTCGCTGTGAATCTCACCGGACAGGTAGACGTTCCATTCCATGTTTGCGCAGCTCGGGTCGTTTTGGCCGGCTGAGTTCTAGCGCCTCTGCAGCGGCAGCACCACGCCCCTTCGCGCGGCGTCCGGCACGGCGGGCCACAGATCGTCCATCTGCTCGGCGCTCTGCTCTATCTCGCCGGCGCACTCGCTGGCATCGGCCACTGACTGCGTGTCAGCGCAGTCGCGCGCGGCCCTCACGGCATCCCGGGTGACCTCCTGGAGCGTGTCGAGGGCCGGAATTGACAGCCCATTGGTCCCGGCCTCGATCTGGGGCAGGTAGCCCTGTCGGTCCGAGGTCCCGAGAAGGCCGATCGCCTGGCCGGGGTTCTCGGCAAGGCCATCACCGTCGAGGTCGCTCGCAGGCTGGCCCCGGGCGATGTTGACGAGCTGCTCTGCGCGTAGCCGCACGCCCGCGACGTCGCCCTTCTCGAGGGACTCGGCCAGTAGGTCCGCGTGGTCGCCGAAGGTCCCGACCTGGTCCGTGGCATTGGTCAGCAGCGACTGTCTGCCCGGCAGGCCGTGATCGCCGAGAATGAGCCGGCGGATCTCGGCGCTTCGCTGTTCGGAGAGCTCGGCGCTGGAGAGCTCGTACTCCTGCAGCTTCTGTCCGACGAGGACTTGGTCGTACCTGTCGATAATGGTCCCGAGCCCCAAATCGGGATCCGCGAGCGTCGTCTGACCTGCCGGTATGACGCCGACACTGACGTGTTCGGCCGGGTAATGACCGGAGGTCTCGAGCCACACCGTCCAGTCCTCATCGGCCGGCTCTTCCAACGACACGAAGATGCCCTCCAGCTCGGGCCCTGTGAGCTGGGCCGCGCTGACGGGGCCTTGGTCCTCGGCCTGCGGCGGCGCAACGTCGACCACGTCTGCCTGCCCCGCCGGGCCTTCGTCGGAATCTGCCAGGCGCCAGACCCCGGCGGCCATCACGACGGCGATCAGACTCGCGACGAGCACGATGGGGCCGATGCGATGGGACTGGGACGAGGGTGGCATCTATCGCACCGACGATTTCGTCGCGGGGCGGGCAGACGCCCGCCCCGCGTCAGCGCTAGCTGACGATCACACCACCCCTGCGCGTCAGAATGGCGCGGCCGCTCGAGCGCGCCAGACCGCAGCCCGCGGCCCGACCCTTGGCGGTCGGCTTCTGTACGTAGGTCCAGGTTCCGGCCATCTTCTTCACGAAGCGCTGGCCCTTCTTGATATCCGTCTTGCGCACCTTGGTGATGAAGGTGAAGGTCTCAGTGCTTCCGCCGGCGATGCTTCGCCCACCCAGCTGGCAGCTCGCCCTGAACCTCGTGCGCATGCGGTACTTCCTGGTCTTCCTGGCGTACTTCCAGATGTCCCTGAAGCTATCGCGCGCCTTGCACACCCCCCGCTTGCATCGCGGTGCGAAGACGAGGGCGGTGGGATTGGTGAACCGGCGCTTCCCCCTCTTGCCGACCAGCATGTTCAGGATGAACCGCCCCTCGAGGCGCGCGTGCGCAGAGGGCGGCAGGAGGTTGATCGAGCGCGTTTCCGCCGCTCCGAAGGTCCCTTCGTCACACAACAGAGCAACGGTCCATCGGTGAGTCTCCCGCGTCTTCGGCAGGGTCCAGTTCTGAGTGATCGAGCCGGTCGTCTCGGTGAGCGCCACCTGCGCGACACCCGGCTGCGTGCGCGGGCCGTCGACGACCGTCGTGACCCGAGGGTTCGTACACCCGGTCACATCGGCGGTGAAATCGATCGGCGTCGGCATCTTCGCAGCCGTGAACTTGAGGTTGGAGCCGTTTGCCGGCGCGGAGGGGCCGATTGCTATCGATGCGGCAGAGGCGGCAGCAGGTAGTGCGGCCGCCGCAAGGGCGGTGAGCGCCGCTGCTAAGCCGACGCGCAGCGCGAGCGGTCTCGTGGGACGGGCGGCGCGGTCCATTGGTGTTCCTCCGTGCGAATGGGTCGGGATGGGCTGCACTCTAGGATCGCAGGGGCGCGCTTGCGCTCTACGAAGGTCGCGTTCTGGACGATTCTCATCATCTCTTGGCTTTTCGTCATCTGGGCGGCAGAAGCAGATCGCCAAAGCCGTAAGCCCGTGCCCGCGCACCCTCCCCCTTCGTGGATCGCATACCGCTTCGCGTGACCCTTCTGACGCTCGGGCGCATCGCGATCGTGGGCGTCGTCTTCGTGCGCCTGGTCACGGCCCGACCGCACCACCGGAGTTGCATCGGCATAACTCGCGGCGGTGGCCCTCATCCCGGTCGCCGGCGCCCCTGCGCTGCCTCGTGTTCGGCGAGGGGCGAACGGGATCCCGGTGGTCGCGTGCGCTACGCCGGTTTCTGGGGCCGGTCGTTCAACTCGAGGGCCGTCTCCAGCACCTGATCGAGGCGCTCGACCAAGACGACCGTGACGTGTTTGCGTAGCTCCTCCGGCACGTCGGCAAGCTGGTCCTCGTTCAGCTTCGGCAGGACGACGGTGGCGATGCCTGCACGCTGGGCCGCGAGGACCTTCTCCTTGACTCCGCCGATGGACAGGACCTGCCCGGTGAGCGTGATCTCCCCGGTCATGGCGACGTCGGAGCTCGCCGCGACACCTGAGAGGGCGGACACCAGTGCCGTCACCATCGTCACACCCGCCGAGGGACCGTCCTTCGGCACGGCGCCTGCGGGGACGTGGAGATGGATGTCGTGCGCGGAGAAGTACTCCTCCTCGAGACCCAGGCCGAGGGCCTCAGCGTGCGAGCGAACGTATGAGAGCGCCGCTTGAGCGGACTCCTTCATGACGTCGCCGAGCTGGCCGGTCACGGTGAGCCGGCCGGAGCCCGGCATCACCTGGCACTCCACGAACAAGATCTCGCCGCCAGCTCCGGTGACTGCGAGCCCGGTGACCACGCCGGGTTCTGAGGTGCGACGTTTGACCTCGTTGTGGATGCGCTCCGGCCCGAGCATCTCCCGGACCTCATCCGGCCCGATCGAGACGGGGCCTTCCTCTCCCTCGGCCACGCGGCGCGCGACCTTTCGGGCGAGTGCGCCGATACGGCGCTCGAGCTGCCGCACGCCCGCCTCGCGGGTGTATTCGGCGATAACCGTGGCCAGCGCCTCATCGCTGATGTCGAAAATCGCGGTGTCGAGCCCTGTCCGCTCCAGCTGGCGACCCAGCAGATGATCGCGAGCGATGCGAAGCTTCTCCTCGTCGGTGTAGCCGACGAGCTGGATCATCTCCATTCTGTCGCGTAGCGGACTCGGAATCGTCTCGAGCACGTTCGCGGTGCAGATGAACATCACCCGAGACAGATCGACTGGCAGATCGAGATAGTGGTCGCGGAAGGCGTTGTTCTGGGCAGGATCGAGCACCTCGAGCATGGCCGAGGCCGGATCCCCACGGACGTCCGCGCCCATCTTGTCGATTTCGTCGATCATCATCACCGGGTTCATGGCGCCAGCGTCGCGCAACGCGCGCACGATCGTGCCCGGCAGAGCGCCGATGTACGTGCGGCGATGGCCGCGGATCTCCGCCTCGTCGCGCACTCCCCCCACCGAGATCCTGGTGAACTTCTTCCCGATCGAGCGAGCGATCGACGTCCCGAGCGACGTCTTCCCCACCCCGGGAGGTCCGACGAAGCAGAGAATCGGACCCTGGGCATCGGGGTTGAGCTTGGCGACGGCGAGATACTCGAGGATCCGATCCTTGACCTGCTCGAGGCCATAGTGGTCCTCGTCCAGAATCCCCTGGGACCGCCCGAGATCCAGATCGTCCTCGGTGAGCGTGGTCCAGGGGATGTCGAGGATCCAGTCGAGGTAGGTGCGGATCACGTTGTTCTCCGGCGAGGCCTCCGGAACGCGCTCCAGGCGCGCAAGCTCGCGCTCTGCCGCCGTCCGCACCACCTCGGGCGGGTCGAGCACTTCGAGCCGCGCCCTGAGCTCCGCGACCTCGGCCTCGCCTTCGGCACCCTCGCCGAGCTCGGCCTGGATCGCCTTGAGCTGCTGGCGCAGGAAGTGCTCGCGCTGGCCCTTGTCCATGTCGGCTTGGACGTCCTGCTGGATCTTCTGACCCAGCTCGAGCACTTCGATCTCGCGGTTGACGAGCACGGTGAGGCGCCGGAGGCGCTCGAGGACGTCGGTCTGCTCCAGCAGCTCCTGGCGCTCTCCGATGTCGAGCCGCATCGACGAGGCCACCAGGTACGACAGGGTCGTCGCGTCCTCCACGCCGGCGAGCGCCGCCCGCAGCTCGTCGGGGAGGTACGGCACCAACTCGATGACGCGGCCGAAGAGCGCTCCGAGGTTGCGCGAGGTGGCCTCGAGCTCGTCGCTCTCGGTGAGGACCTCGGGGGCCGGAGAGACCGACGCCACCATGAAGGGGTCCGTCTGGGGAAAGGGCCCGATGCGTACCCGCTCGAGTCCCTGAACGAGGAGGCGAATGGAGCCGTCGGGGGCCTTCAGCATGCGCTGGATGACCGCCGCCGTGCCGACCTCGTAGAGGTCTCCCGGCTCAGGCTCCTCCGCGTCACCCTCGCGCATCGCCGCGATCGCCACCATGCGCACCGGCTGGTTCATGACCTCGTCGACCAGGTTCGCGGCGCCGGTGCCCGTGGCGATCAAGGGGGTCATCCCGCCGGGAAAGACGATCTGCTCCTTGAGCCCGAGCACCGGGAGCTCGGAGGGGATCTCCGGCTCGGCAGTGCCGAAATCCAGCGGCTCGGCCTCGTCGCGCCCTGCTGAGGAAACGTCGTCGCTCACCGAGCGCTAGCCGGCGATGTGGACGGTCACGAGGACGCGACCGGGCGCCGGACTCCGAGCGAGTGGCATGCGCAGGGCAAGGATGCCGTCCCGGTATTCGGCCGAGGACGAATCCGGATCCACCGGCCTGCCCAGACTCAGGCGGCGCGCGAACGGGCCCCAGTCGATCTCGGCGTGGTCGTACGCGCGGCGTGGCCCTGCACTGCTCCGGCGCCGCTCGCCCTGCACCACCAGAGCCTCCGGCTCGAGCGCGATCTGCACCGTTTCGACGTCCAGTCCGGGCAAGGCGAGCTCCACCACGAGCGTGGGTGGGTCTCCCGTGACGTAGACGTCGGCGCGCGCCCGCGAGGCGGCGCCGCCAGCGCGTGTTCCGGCGCAGAGCTCGCTGAAGAGACGGTCGAGTTCCTCGCTGCTTACGATCATCCCGCCACCAAGGCGTCGTTCCCTCCCCATCCGGCGCAATGCTAACGCCAATCGCGCCGAAGGTGCCCGCTCAGACGGCGCCCTACCCCCGCCGGGCGAAGGTTTGCTGCCGCCGGGGCGCGACAGACTGTAGGTAGATCCTGGTCAGGGCTGGGCCCACAGCGCTCCGAGTAACAGCCCGAAAGCCCACAGCGCGACCACGGCGATGCCGCCGGCCACCGCAACCAACGCCAGCGGCCGTTGCGCGGTCGCTCCCAAGCGCGAGTGCTGGCCGAGCGCCGCCCCCGATGCGGCGAGTGGCGGCAGCGCGATCCCCGCCACCGCGAGGACGAGGGCGAGCTTCTCCACATGGGGCCATTCGTCGAGGGCCCGGGGCAGCTCGTCGCGCACCACGAAGCCGCTGACCAGTGCAATGCCAAGGCCGGCAAAGGCCATGATCGCTGCCATCACCAGCAGCCAACCGCCGCCGGCCAGGCTCACGCGCACGTCTGGCACCAGGGCGTCGTCCGTGCGCAGCCCCACGACGACCAGCAGCAAGAGCACGCCGAGAAGCGTCGCGATACCAACGCCCACTTCCCTCCAGAGAGGCCACGAGGCAATCGACGCCCACGCGAGCAGCGCCGCGGCACCGATCCCGATGGTGCCGATGCGAACCGCGCTGATGTCGACCGTGGCCAGGCCGCCCAACTGCTCGGCGCCGCGCAAACCTCCTGCGAGTGCGGCGATGACGCCGGCCAGTGCCGCGAGCCCGAGACCGGCTCGCGGCACAACACCCCACCGACGCGCGAGCAGGCCCCCCACGCGTGCATTCATGAGCGCCGGTCTAGACGACCCCGGGCGACGGGTCGTCGGGCTTCCTCGAGTAGAGGCCGAGCTTCTCGGCGATCTTCCAGCCCACCGGCAGGAGCCCGGCGACGGCCGCCAGTTTTGCCAGGTCGCCCAGGATGAAGGGCTCCACGCCGGAGGTGTACGCGGCCGACCAGCCCAAGCGCTCGCCTGTGCTCGGAACCTCCCAGTCGGCAAGCCACCAGGCTCCGAGCAGATAGATGATCGCAGTGGCGATGAGCAGCGCACCGATCATGGGAACGACCTTGCGGTCGAGGCCTCGCTCGGCCATGAAGCCGACGAAGCCCGCCGCCACGATGAAGCCGACGAGGTATCCGCCTGTCGGGCCCTGGATGTAATCCCAGCCGTTGTTTCCGTCCGCGAAGACACCGATGCCGAGCAACCCGATCGCGAAATAGGCCGCGAGCGTGATCGTTCCGCGGACCATGCCGTAGAGGCCGCCCACGAGCAGCACAGCGAACGTCTGACCGGTCAGCGGCACTGGATGCCATGGAATCGTGATCTGGGCGCAGAGCGCCACCAGCACAACCCCTGCCGAGACGAGCACCAGGTCGCGAACGATTGTCGCATCGCGGCTGTCGGCGGCATTCTGGAAGTCGATCCGTGGCAGAAGTTGCTCGATGAGCGTTCCCGAGCGTAGGACCTGCATAGTTGCTGCTCTCTCCCTCTCGACTGACGAATGCGGGCACCCTACCGTCGCCGAGGGCCGCGCGCTGAAGTTGGTATCGCCGCCTGGTTATCCTTAGGGGCGGTGACGACCGCGAAGGACCCCACGAGCGCGGGCCCTCGGGCAGCCCTGCCCGAAGGACCGCGCCGCAGACTGATCAGCCCGCTCCAGGAGTTCCTCCTCACGGAGTCGGCTGGCGGCATGGTGCTCGGAGTCGCCGCCGTCGTGGCGCTGATCTGGGCGAACGTCGCGACGGCGCACTACGAGGACTTCTGGCGCGCCGAGATCAGCTTCATCTCGGTCGGTGGAGTCGAGGCCACGACCGATCTGCGCCACTTGGTGGTGGACGGCCTCATGGCCATCTTCTTCTTCGTCGTCGGGATGGAGATCAAGCGCGAGCTCACCGTTGGCGAGCTCAAGGAGCGCCGGGTGGCTCTGCTACCGGTCTTCGCCGCCGTTGGCGGGATGGTCCTGCCTGCGCTGCTGTTCGTGATGATCGCGGCCGGTGACGGCGCGGCGCTCACAGGCTGGGGCATACCGATGGCGACCGACATCGCCTTCGCCGTCGGCGCCATCTCGCTGCTGAGCAAGCACGTGCCGAACCAGCTCGCGGCCTTTCTTCTCGCGGTGGCCGTAGTGGACGACATCGGCGCCATCGCCGTGATCGCGATCTTCTACAGCGGAGGTGTCGAGGTCGCCTGGCTCGGCGCCGCCGTCGTAGGGCTGCTGGCGATCTACGCGATTGTCAGGATCCACGTCTACAGCTGGGTTCCCTATCTCGTTCTCGGCTTCGGGGTCTGGGCCGCGGTGCAGCAGTCCGGCGTACACCCGACGATCGCAGGAGTGGCGATCGGCCTCCTGATGCCGGTGTACTCCAAGCGGGGCGACCGCTCGGCGTGCCCCGAGGCGGCCTCGATCATCGAAGATCTGGAGGGCGGAGTCGCCGAGCACAGCGCAGAGATCGGGCGTTGGCAGCGCATACAGACCCTCGGGCGGGAGTCCGTCCCGATGCTCGAGCGCTACGAGCACCACCTGCACCCATGGAGCAGCTTCGTGATCCTGCCGCTGTTTGCTCTGGCCGAGGCAGGGATCGTGATCAGCGGCGACAGCGTCTCCGCGGCGCTCTCCAGCCGGATCACGCTCGGGGTGGTTGTGGGACTGCTCGTCGGCAAGACGCTCGGCATCTTCCTCGGCTCGTACGCCGCGACGAAGATCCGTGTCGCGGAGCTTCCCGCCGGTGTGACCTGGTTCCACCTCCTAGGAGTCGGCGCGCTCGCCGGTATCGGCTTCACCGTCGCCATCTTCGTGGCCGGACTGGCCTATACCGACCCGGCTCTCATCGACGAGGCGAAGTTCGGCATCCTCGCCGGATCGATTCTGGCCGGCCTGCTCGGTGCGGTGATCCTGCGGCTCATCTCGAAGAACAGCGCCACGCGACTGGAGACCGAGCCGGCATGAGGGACCTGAGGCTCTTTGCGGTGACCAGCGGCTGGGACGGACCCTTCCAACTGTCGGAGGTCGTCGTCGTCGCCGCATCCGCCGACTCCGCGATCGCTCACGCGGAGGACGCCTTCGCTGATGCGAACCAGCCCATCTGCCGGGCCAAGATGAAGATCGCCGAACTCGGAGCCATAGCCGAGGGCACGGTCGTCGGGCCTACCGAGTGCGGCGCACCCCTTCACCATGCGCAGTGGCGCACTGTGGATCGACGCTGCGACCCGGAGAGTGAGCTCAGCAGCGGCTGACGCCGTGCCCCTTCTCGACCTGCACGATGCGGAAGCCGAGGTTCTCGCGATAGGAGGCCGCGCCGGCCTCGACGTCACGCGCCGGAAGTATGGGCGTCGCCTGAAGCAGGCGCCCCGCGAGCGGGTGGCCCACCTCGGGCTCGTCACCCATCGCTCGGAGCCGGTGCCGGAACGCCCTCCTCGGCCGCCGCCGGCGCGTCGCCATTCGCGGCCGGGTCTGGCAGCGGAGTGCTGCTCGACGCGTCGGCCGGTGGACTCCCGCCCGACGCGCGCTCAGCGGCATCAAGGGCTCGCTGGAAGGCCTCGAGGCGGCGCGCGGCCTCCTCGAACTCGCCGTCTCCGAACGCCTTCCGGTAGGCTCGGAACTCGCTGGCAGCACGGCGAACCAGCTCGTCCACCGTCTCGTCCCCGGTCGTGGCGTTCGGACCCTCCGCCCTGTCACCGCCGCCGCCTCGGGCCCGTAGAGCCTGGGCGAGCGCCTCTTCGAAGCTGCTCTCGACGTGCACCTCGTCGTCACCGAAGCTCACAACGACCTGCCACAGCAACGGCAGCGAGTCACCCTGAGGTGCGTCGAGGTAGAGCGGCTGCACGTACAGCACACCCTCCCCGATCGGTACGACGATCGTGTTGCCGCGAAGCACCCGATCGCCGCGTACGCCGAGCTCGGCCGACAGCTCGCGGTCACGGGACACGTTACTCGTGAAGGTGTCGATCGCGACGAGCGGATCCGCGCCCCCGATCGGGAACTCGAGCAGGGTCAGGCGACCGAAGTCATCGGGCTCGTTCGAGACCGCAAGCCACCCGGTGAACCCGATTCCGCGCCCTTGGACACGGGGTTTGAACGCTCTGATGGCGACGAAACGCTCGTCCTGGGCACCGGGCAGCACGGCGTAGGTGTAGCGAGCCGGCGACAGCACCCGGCTGCCCTCTTCCCCCTGCCCGGAGCTTTCCTCGGTGATGGCCCAGGCCTGATCGCCGGAGAAGAAGACGGAGGGGTCCTCGACGTGAAAGCGCTCGAGAGCGCGCGCCTGCAGGTCGAAGAGGGCCTCGCCGTAGCGCAGGTGCGCCTGAATGGACTCCGGCATCTCGGAGAAGTCGGTGAACAGCTCCGGGTACACCTTCCGCCAAGTGGAAATGATCGGATCGCCGTCGAGTGCGTAGAGGACGGTCTTGCCGGTGTAGGCGTTCATCACCGCCACCGCCGCCTGGCGCCGGTAGTTGATACCTCCGAAGTCGGCGCTGTACGGGTAGCGATCCGTCTCGGTATAGGCGTTCGCCATGACCCAGAGCTCGCCGTCGGCCGCGACGAAGTACGGATCCCGATCGACCGAGAGGAAGGGCGCCAGTTCGTTCACCCGCGTGCTGATGTCCCGGTAGAGCAGCAGCTCGCTGTCGGAGTCGGCGGGCCGGCCGGAGGTCGCATTCCACACCTCGCGCCCGCCCCCGATGAACGGCAGGCCGCCCAGGAACTCGGTCATGGCCAGCCTCTTCCATCCCGAGCCGACGCGGATGCCCGTGCTGCCGTTCCACTCCACCTGCACGTTCTCGCGGGTGCCGTCGAAGACCCGCTGGGTGGTGTTCACCATTGCCCAATCGGTACCGCGCTGCGCCCCGAAGTAGATGCGCGGCTCCTCGATCGGCAGCTGGCCCTGCTGGGGGATCGAGCCGGCGATCCACCGCGGGCGGCCGCTCTCGTCGATCTCGTTCACCGGCGCCGCGATGAGGCCGAAACCATGCGTGAAGGTGAAGTGGCGACGCTGGAAGTCGGGGGCCCGCGTGTAGTCGATCTCGCGACCCATCACGAACACCGTGCGACGCTCGCCGTCGAGCTCGTAGCGATCGACGTCCACGTCGTTGCAGGTGTACGACAGGTTCACGACCTGAAGGCGCGAGCAGGCCTCAAGGGTGGGCCCGGTATCCAGAAAGCGCAGCGAGCTAACCGATGCTGGGGTCTCAAGGATGGCGGCCCGGGTAACGCCGTTCCGACGGTACGGCGCGTCAGTCTGCTCCGCCTGGTCGATGCCGGTGGCGCGGCGGGTCGACTCGAGCGTGGCGGCGATATTCTCCTGCTCGACCTGGAGTTTGGAGCCTCGCAGGACCACCGCGTCGTTCAGCGCCGCCCCGGCGGGCCCGAGCGCGCTCACGATGATTCCGGTGGCCGCGGCGAACGCCGGCAGCGACCACGCCGGGGTGAGGTGTCTCAGTTGCGGTGACGCGCTGCGGTAGAGGATGCCCCCGGCCACGCCGATCGGCACGAGGAGCACGACCCACCAGGGCGTCGCGAAGACCACCAGGGCCAGCGCCGCGACACCCCACGCTGCGGTGGCGGCAAGTGCCGCCTCGCGAATCTGGACCTTCTCGAATCGGCGGCGCAGCCCCGGAGCCGCGAGCGCGATGATCCCGATCGACAGCACCGCGAGTAGCAGCGCACCCACCGCCCGAGTCGGGATGTCGATATCGCGCGCTGCCGCGCCCGCGCCCGCGATGACGTCGTCTCCGCCGATCGTCATCTGGTACCGGGACATCCAAAGGGAGATCGAAAGCCCCAGTAGGAACAGGCCTCCGAGAGCGAACCCCACGGTCTGCGTGCGCTCGAGGATCACCCGCGACTCGAGCCAGCTGCCGACGCGGCGCTCGGTGACCCAGAGGGCTATCCCTGCCGCGACGCTGGCGATCGTCGCGAGGGCGAGGGCACCCGTCACCAGGGCCACAACTCCGCTGATGGCGGGCTCGGTGAAGACGAAGAAGGAGACGTCGCGGCCGAAGATGGGGTCGTCGACGCCGAAGGCCGTGCTGTTGAACGCGGCAAGGAGTTCGTCGCGCATCTGCGTAAGGCCCGGTGCGAGGATCCCGATGAGGAGCGCAAGAGTCACCAGCCAGCCGATGCGGAGGCCCTGACGAAGGGCGTCAGGGGTCACACCCGGCGTGCTCGGGTCCTCGGGCTCGGGCACAGGCCCGTCCCAGTTGATGTCATCCGGGTTGTCCGGAATCAGCGGTGCCTCGCCGGACGCCGCGTCATCGGCCGGCCGCCGCAGCAGGTAGAGCATCGGCAACGACAGGATCACGGCGGCCACCACGCCGACCACCGCAAGGATGACGGACGTCTGCCAGCGCGTCGCATAGGCGCCGCCCATCCCCAACGCGTCGTAGAACGACGTCTTGATCGTGATCTCGGCGGCGTAGTGGACCACCACGCGCGCCACGATCAGCGCGACCGCGATCGCAGCCGCGGTTATGGCGAGCCTGCGGGCGTTCAGGCCCATGACCAGTCGGAACGCGCTACCACGGCAGAGAGGCTAGCGATCCGCGCCCCGTCGGGCGCCGGAGCTTGGTCCCTGGGGCCCTCGATCTCACAAGCGCGCAATCCCTGTTTCGCCGCATGGCGTCGGCGAGCGCTAGCGTCCATCATCGTGGAGCAGAAGTCCCTTCGTGATCGCCTGCGCCTCGGGCGCAAGTTGCCCGAGACCCCCGGTCTGAGCATTCCCCGCCACGAGCTGTCGCCGACGGTCGCGATCGGGCGCCGGATGGCCCTTGCCCTTGCCCTGATCGTCTTCGTGGCCGCGGTAGCGTGGGTAAACCGCGACGGATACATCGATCCGCAAGGTAACTCGGTCGGTGTGCTGGAGGTCTTCTACTACTCCACCGTGAGCATCACGACCGCCGGCTACGGCGATATCGTCCCAACATCCGACTCAGCGCGGCTCGCGACAATCTTCTTCGTGACGCCGGCGCGGGTGATCTTCCTGATCGTACTCGTTGGCACGACGCTGGAGGTTCTCACGGAGCGCACCCGTGAGCGTTACCGCGAGCGCCGCTGGAGGGCACACGTGAAAGACCACTACATCATCGCCGGTTACGGCGTTAAGGGTAAGAGCGCTGTCCGCGTGCTCACCGCTCAGGAGGTCGATCCGAGTCAGATCGTCGTGATCGACAGTCGCCCCGAGGCAATCGCCGAGGCGAACTCCAGCGGCCTGGTCGGCATCCTCGGCAACGCCTCGAGCACGGCGGTGCTCGAGGACGCCGGCATCCAAAAGGCCAAAGCGATCGTCGTCGCACCGCAGGCCGATGACTCGGCGGTGCTGATCACGCTCACCGCCCGTCAGCTCAACCGCGGCATCACGCTGGTCGCCGCCGCTCGCGAGGCCGAGAATGCGCAGCTGCTGCGGCAGAGCGGCGCGAACTCGGTGATCACCTCGTCCGAGGCTGCCGGCCGACTGCTGGGACTCGCGACGCGCGCTCCCCGCCTGGTTCGCGTCCTCGAGGAGCTGGCGACCCTCGGCGAGGGTCTCGATATCGGCGAGCGCCCCCTTGCGCACGACGAGATCGGCTCCCTCTCCGACCTTCGCAACGACCAGCTGGTCGTTGCGATCGTCCGTCGCGGCGAGCTGCTGCGCTTCGACGACTCCCGCGCTCAGCGCACCGAGGCAGGCGATCGGATCGTCTTCCTCCACTCCAACAAGGCCGAGGACGACGACGCCTAGCTGATCGAACACGTGTTCTGTCCGATGACCATGGCAGTATACGAACATGCGTTCGAAGAGATCACTGAGACAGCTCCACCTCGACGTTGGCGAAGCGCCGGTCAAGACCGGACGAAACGCTCGACTGGCTGAGCGAACCCAGCGCATAGCGGACGCCGCATCAGACGAGGCCCGTGAGCGCCTACGCGCAGGAGACGCGGTAGGCGCTCGTGCGGCCTTTGAGCGTGCGACCGCCGCGAAGCGCGCGGCAAAGATGCTTCGAGAGGGCCCGGGCGCGGTACGCGAGGTTCTGGGACCGGTCAGTCACGCCGCTTGAGCTCAGGCTCAGATCGCCGCGTAAACCCGGGCCGAGGCCTCGCCGCCGGCGAAATCGACATCGCTGATGGTGAGCTCTCCGTCCTCGGGGAACACGTCGACGAAGGGGGTGCCCTCGAGGAACGCCGGGAGGTCGATGTAGAGGCGGTTCGAGTGGCCCTCGCCGCGACGTACGTCGAGCTTGCTCATCAGCTCGCGCTTGACGCGTAGCACCCGCACGAGACGCGTCACGGTTCCAATTGCGCCCGAGAGGTCGCCGACGGGCACCCACTCACCGGCCCGGTAGTGGATCTCCTTCAGGAGATCGATCTCGACGTGACGCGCGAGCGGCCCCAGCGCGATGCCGACGCGCAGAGTACGCGGTGACAGCAGGTCGACAGACCGCACGGCCGAGCTCCGAGAGAGCACCAGCCGCCGAACAGCGTCACCCGGTACCGTCATGTCGAGGCTCGCGCGCGAGCCTCGAAGGAGCTCGATCAGCGCCCGGTAGCGGTCCAGGCCGTCTCCGGCGGGCGGCTCCACCGAACTCAGGCGGCCGGGTCGGGTCCCGCCCGATTCACGATCGAGCGGGAGATGTAGTCCTCGACGAGGAGGAGGTTTTCGGCTCCGGCTCGCCGCACGACGCTGAGCAGCTCGCTCATGGTCGCCACTTCCTCGACCTGCTCCGCGATGAACCACTGAAGCATCTGCTGCGCGGCGAAGTCGTTCTTCTGGACGGCGAGGGCCATAAGGCCGTTGATGTAGTCGGTGACCGACTCCTCCCACGCCAAGCTCAGCTCGACGGCCTCCTGAGCGGATTCGAACTGGTGGCGTGGCGCGGACAGGGCCGGAATGGCGACGTGCCCGCCGGCCTCCGTGAGGTAGTCGATGAACCGGAGGGCATGGCTGCGCTCTTCATCGGCCTGAGCCCGGAAGAAGCTCGACAGTTCCTTGAGACCCTCGTCGTCGAAGTAGGCCGAGATCTGGAGGTACTCCAGCTCCGCAGCGAACTCGCGGCCTACCTGAGCGTTGATGGCGTCTACGACTGCGTCGTCCACGTTCCCTCCCGTGACTATTCTCGGCAATCGTATTCCAGGGCTGCATGCTGCGTGCCCTCGCAGACCCCTCAATTGGGTGTAACGCGGGGGCGAAGACCCGCTAATGATCCCCGATAGCGGCCAGCCGGCCGTCCATGACCCGCCTTGGAGGACAGATGACATTGTCGCGCAGCCCCCGTCTGGTCGGACTTGCCGCAGTGGCCGCCAGTGCCGCCATTGCTGCCGGGTGCGGCGGTGGTGGTAGTGACGACGGCGGCACCCTGACCGCCGACGACTATCGGGAGGCCGCCGACAAGATCTGTCGCGACTTCGAGGCCGAGACCGATGCCTTGACCGAGCCGACCAGCGAGGACGGCGTCGTGGAGTTCCTCGAGGCCGGCCTCGAGATCAACCGCGAACAGCTCAGCGAGCTCCGCGACCTCAGGCCGCCCGAGGATCTCGCCGGCGCCCACAACGCCGCGATGGGCTTCCTGAACGAGCAGCTCTCCGGCATTCAGGAGGCGACCGACCGGATCAAGGATGGCGAGAGCGCCGCCACGGTGATCGAGGACCTCACCCCGCAGATCGACGCGGCGCAGGAGAAGGCCGATGAGAAGGCGCGCGAGCTTGGCCTCACAGACTGCGGCAGCGACGCCGGCGTCGAGACCTCTGAACCGGCCGATGGCCTCGACGACGGCTCCCCTGCCGCCAGCTCCGGCGACCTCGAGGAGCTCGGCGCCGGAGATCTCAATCGGTACTTGGCCGACGTGCGGGCAGCCGCCGGCGCGATGACCGCGTTCGGCGCGGCCCTCAACCGAGTTTCGGATATCGGAGGACTCATGGCCAGCGCGCCCGAGCTCGCGGTCGAAGTGGAGAAGTTCGACGCCGCGATCGAGTCCATGTCGAGATACACGTTCTCGGTACCGGCCGTCGAACGCCAGCGGACCGCCCTGCTCAGCAACGCCGCCGAGCTCAGCAGCTCACTTCGACGGTTCGCGGAGGTCGCGGCGAGCGGCGACACAGACGAGATCGAGGCCGCGGCGCCCCAGGTCCAGTCCGCAGTTCAGCAGTTCGGCGAGGCAGCAGAGGAAGCCTCCTCAGGCTAACCGCTACTTGGCGCCGCGCTCCGTGCGGGCCCGGCGCCTGGCCCGTTCCGAGCGGGTTGCGCCAATTACGGCCCCCGCGAGGATCACGCCCCAGAAGACTCCATACGAGAGGCCGCGCGCGACGGGCTGACCCAGGAACCACACGTGGATCGCCCAGAGCGAGAGGATGGCGAGCGGGGCCACGATGGCCACCTGCAGCCCCGGGTGGAGCTCCTCCCAGCGAACCACCAGCGCAGGCGGCTCTCGACGCGTCGGCATGCAGTCAGGATACGCCGCCTCGATAGGGTTGCCGCATGGGCGGCGGACCCTTTCCCACCGGCGCCGAGTGGCAGGCGCTGCTCGAGTGGACCGGAACCCTGGCGGACCTCTCGGGGACCTCTACGGTGCTCGGCTGGGATCGAGAGACGATCATGCCGGCGGGTGGCGGCGAGGGTCGAGCGAAGCTGCTCGGAACGATGGCGGCCCTCAGCCACCGCGAGCTGATGCGCCCCGATGGCGATGAGCTGCTCGATTCTGCGTCAGCCAGCGCCACGACCCCGGCTCACGACAGGGTGATCGCCCTCATGAGGCGGGAGCGTGACCGCGCCTCGCGCGTGCCCGAGTCACTTGTGCGCGAGCTCAGCGAAGCGTCGTCGCGATGCGTATCCACCTGGATCGAAACCCGACCCCGTGATGACTTCGCGACATTCGCGGCCGCACTGAGTCCGCTCGTGGAGCTCAAGCGGCGGCAGGCCGACGCGCTCGACATCGGCGATGAGCCCTACGACGGTCTCCTTGATCAATTCGAGCCGGGAGCGCGTGCAGCACAACTCGAGGTGCTCTTCCGCGACCTCGCTGCGGGAATCCAGAGCCTGCTCGACCGCGTCGACGACGACGCAGCCGCTTTGCCCGAGCGCACCTGGCCGGTAGACGCGCAGATGACGCTCGCGTCGGATATTGCGGACCTGGTGGGCTTCGAACGGGAGACCGGCGCGCTCGCCCAGTCGGCCCATCCATTCACCTGCTCGCCCCACAGCGGGGATGTGCGGTTCACAACGCGCGTGGACAGCTCCGACCCCATGGGGAACATCCTGGCCGTCATGCACGAGGCCGGCCACGCTCTGTATGAGCAGGGCTTCCCACAAGAGTTCGCGCGCACGCCACTGCGTGACGCGCCGTCACTCGGAGCCCACGAGTCGCAGTCCCGTTTCTGGGAGAACCACGTCGGTCGCACGCACGCGTTCTGGACGCACCTCGCGCCCACCTTGAGGCGGCTCTTCCCCGACGCCATGCGAGGAGTCAGCGAGGACGATCTGCGTCGGGGCGCCACCCGGGTCCACCCGTCCTTCATCCGCGTCGAATCGGACGAGGTCACCTACAACCTCCACATCGGGCTCCGCTTCGAGCTGGAGCTCGCGATGATCCGCGGCGACCTCGAGGTCGCCGATCTGCCGGTGGCGTGGGGCGACCGCCTGGAGCAGCTGCTCGGCATCCGACCGGCCGCCGACGGCGAGGGCTGCATGCAGGACATCCACTGGCCGGAGGGGATGTTCGGCTACTTCCCCACCTACACCCTCGGGAACCTCTACGCGGCCCAGCTCGATGCCGCCCTTCACGATCATCTCGGCCCCACGGCGCCCCTGATCGAGCGGGGCGAGCTCGCCCCGCTGCTGAGCTTCATGCGCGATCGCATCCATACGCAGGGAAACCTCCGGGATGCAGAAGCCTTGATGGCCGACGCGACCGGCCAGCCGCTCGACGCCGGGCCGTTCCTAGCCCATCTCGAGCGCTCCTACGTCGGCTAGAGAACCTCTCTCGCGCGGCATGCGGCGCCGACGATGCCCGCACGGTTCAGCAAGCGCGCGGGAACGATGCGGGGCCGCGCCGTGAGCAGCGGAACGAATTTTTCGGCCTTGCGCGACACGCCACCCCCGAGGATCACCAGCTCGGGCCAGAGCAGGAGATCGAGTCGGTGAATGGCCTCATCGAGCAGAGCAGCCCACTCGGTCCAGCTCAGGTCGTCCGCCTTTCGTCGCGAGGCGGCCGCGCGCGATTCGGCGTCTTGGCCGCGAATCTCGATGTGACCGAACTCCGTATTGGGCACGAGCTCGCCGTTGATGAAGAGCGCGGAGCCGATTCCGGTGCCGAGAGTCAGCATCACCACCACCCCCTGCTCCCCTTCGCCGCTACCAAAGCGCATCTCGGCGAGGCCGGCGGCGTCGGCGTCATTGAGCATGGTGCATTCCCGCTCGAATGCGTGTGCGAACGCCGGCGTGCCGGCGAAACCGATCCATGCCGGATCCACGTGCGCCGCAGTCATCACCGTTCCATCGAGGACGGCTGCGGGAAAGCCGATCCCGACGGGCAGGTCGGCTGGAAAACCGGCGATCGCCTCACGGGTAGTAGCCACCACCGCCTCGGGCGTTGCGGGTCGAGGGGTGGCGATCTTGACCCGCTCCCCGTCGAAGTCCCCCTTTTCGACGTCGACGATGGCGGCCTTGATTCCGCTCCCGCCGATATCAACGCCGATCGCGCGACTCACGCCATTCGCTCCGAGTCGAACACGACGAGACTGTGCACGTCATAGCCTTGGTTTTCCAGTCGCTCGCGACCAGGCAGGAAGTCCAACTCAACGACGAATGCGACGCCCGCGACGTGGCCCCCCGAGCGTTCCACGAGCTTGCACGCCGCCTCGGCGGTACCGCCAGTCGCGAGCAGATCGTCATGCACCACCACGCGCGCACCCGGCGCGATCGCTCCGATGTGCAGCTGAAGCTCGTCGGCTCCGTACTCCAGCTCATAGCTCTGACTCAGCTTCTCGCCCGGCAGCTTGCCGGGCTTGCGAGCCACGGCCAGGCCGGCATTCAGCTCTCGTGCAATGACCCCCCCGAGGATCAGTCCACGGGCCTCGATGCCGAGCACGGCGCCGGCCCTCTGCGTCCGCGAGTACGCGACGAGCTGGGTCGAGCAGTACGCCAACCCCTCGGCGTTCTCAAAGAGCGGCATGACATCGAAGAACAGGGTCCCCGGCGTCGGATGATCCGGGATGCGACGAATGGCCGCATTGAGATCGAAGCTCACGAGCCGGTGATCTGGCGCAGGCTCGACACCAACATGAGGTGGCGCAGATGGGAGCTCAGGGCCGCCAGGCTCTCGAGCGCGTCGAGGGCCTCGCGCCGGCGCGCCGGGTTCTTGCTGCGCAGGTTTGCGGCGAGCAACTGCTCCAGCAGCCCCGCCTCGCGCTCGGCGGCGGTGCGAAAAAGGCGTAGGTGGCGCGCCTCAACGCCGTACTGCGTGAGCTCGAGCGCGGTCTGGATGATCTCGCGGTCGGTCTCGTCGTAGCCGTCCTTGGCGTTGCCGGACAGCAGGCCGAACTCCTCGAGGGCCGCGACCAACTGCGGATCGGCACCGGTCGCGCTGATTACGTCCGCAGCCGCGTCGCGGCGTGTGGGCGCTGGTTCGGTGAGGTTCGCGCGTTTCAGCTGACGCGCTTGGTTGGCGACGCTGAACGCACCGCTGGTCGACGACTCGAGCTCTTGGCGGATGACCCTGAGCGGCAGGAACTCGTCGCGCTGGAGGCGCAGCACCGTGCGCAGCCGCTCGACGTCGAGTGGGGAGAACACCCGGTAGCCGCCCGGGGTGCGCTCCGGAGTGATGAGACCCTGATCCTCGAGGTAGCGGATCTTCGATACAGACAGACTGGGAAAGTCCGCCCTCAGCAGCTGATGGACGGCGCCGATCGTCAGGCGCTCATCGACCTCCGGCTGCTCCTCGTGGGCGGCCGCCGCAGGGCTGTCCTGCTCCTCGCTCACCCCGAGATGAAGGCAAGCCGGAACTTGCCGATCTGCAGCTCGTCACCGTGGCTGAGGGTTTCGGAATCTTCGATGCGGCGGCGATTCACGTACGTTCCGTTCAAACTGTCGAGGTCGACCAGTTTGACGGCGCCGTCGGCCAGCGTCAGTCGGGCGTGGTTGCGGGACACCGTGATGTCGTCCAGAAAGATGTCGCACGAGGGGCTGCGCCCCACGGTGACCTCGGGCGCCTCCAGCTGGTGCACCACGCCCGCCAGGCTTCCCGAACGCACGACCAACGCCGGGCCAGTCGAGTCCCCGGCATCGTCATCTATCGAAAACGGGCCTGTCGTTCGCGCGTCATCGACCACGCGAGCCCCCTCACTCCGCCGGTTCGGAGCCCTCGAGTCGCTCGAGATCCGGCAGGCGCTGGGCCAAGATCGCCGTGAGGCTCTCGACGTCGACCTTCGCCAGCTCCCCGTCGCTTCGCCCCTTGAGGCGCAGCACGAGCTCGCTCTTGAGCAGCTCGATCCGGCCATGCAGGAGGCGCCGCTCATATGAGAGCTGCCGCTCCTGAGCGGTCAGCTCTTGAATACTGTCCTTGAGCTCCTCGTCCGAGAGCTCCGTCAGATCGGGGGTCGAATCCACCGCGCCTCCACTGGAACCGGTTGCTTTGCGAGCATAGCCCAGGTTCTCGGTGGACTCACCCGGTCTTTGCCCTCGGCCACGCCCCAACCGCGGTCTTGACAAGGTAATTCGCAAGAGTCGCCAGCGAGAGCGCTGCCGCCAGAATCAGCAGACCGTCGATCCAGATGGCGTTACTCGCCAACGAGAGCGTCACAGCCGTCATGACGGCGAACGCCGAGACCTTGCCCGCGCGGTCGA
>Ga0224508_10001441_pt1 | contig 21379 bp, 22 predicted proteins | sample SF_Jan12_sed_USG_4_FD_170157 | JGI IMG/M metagenome (GOLD analysis project Ga0224508, IMG submission 170157) | Sediment microbial communities from San Francisco Bay, California, United States - SF_Jan12_sed_USGS_21 | ecosystem: Environmental > Aquatic > Marine > Sediment | place: USA... | reverse complement strand
GCTGGCCCACCCCACCTGGCTGCTGCGCCGCGCGACCCTCGACGCCCACCCCTACTGCGACGCAGGCTGGCCCGAAGACTACGACCTGCTCCTGCGCGCGCTCGGCGCCGGCCTCGACTTCGGCGTGGTGCCGCAGCGCCTGCTCGGCTGGCGCCACGGCCCGGGGCGTCTCTCGCAACGCAGTGGGGTGTATGCCGACGAGCGCTTCACCGCCTGCAAGGCGCACCACCTGCGGCGCGGCGCCCTGGCCCACCACCCGCGCTACCTGCTCTGGGGCTACGGGGGCACGGGGCGCGCGCTGGCCCGCGCGCTGCGCGCCTGCGACCGGCGGCCCGAAGCCATCGTCGAGCTCCACCCGGGTCGGCTGGGCCAGACCATCCAGGGCGCGCCGGTGATCCCGCCCGAGCGGCTGGGCCCCCCTTCGGGTACGGCGCTGCTGGTGTCGGTGGCCGGCGCCGCGGCGCGCAGCCTGATCCGCGAGCGGCTGGCGCGCGCGGGCTGGCGCGAGGGCCTGCACTATCTGTGCACGGCCTGAGCCAGAGCCTCAGCCCGAGAGCACCGCCTCGAGCACCTTGGGGTCGGGCTCGTAGCCGTCGAGCTCGGGCAACACCTCCTTGCCCAGCAGCTCGATGGTCTTCATCACCGACTCGTGCGAGTGGTAGCCGAACTGCACATAACAGATCAGGCTGTCGCAGCCGAGATCGGCGTAGTGCTTCATCTTCTGGTAGCAGCGCTCGGGGTCGCCGACCACGAGCATGTCGGCCTCGTGGAAGGTCTCGATGGGAATGTGGCCGTTCAGCATGGGCTCGAGCAGCGGGAAGACCTGGTTCTGCTCCTCCTCGCTCAGGTGCGGCAGCTCCCACTCGATGGTGAACTCGGCGAGGTTCCGATACCACCAGGCCACCGAGTCCCAGATGCCGTTGGCCTCGGCCTCCTGCATCGAGTCGGCGCAGTGTACGAGGGTGTAGGCCGCCACCCTGTTGTTGGTGACGTCGGTGAGGGGCTTTGCGTGGGCGGCAGCGCGGCGATAGGCGGCGATGTGCCGGGCCATCTTCTCGAGGGGCTGCATGATCGAGAACGAGAGCAGGCCCAGACCGTTGGCCCCGGCCACCTCGGCGGAGCCGTCGGAGGTGGCGGCCATCCAGCAGGGCGGGTGCGGGTCTTGAAAGGGCTTGGGCGTGACGATGCGCTCGGGGAACTGGAAGCTCGGCGAGTCCCACGAGAAGCGCTCCTCGCGCCACATGCCGCAGACGATCTCGATGGCCTCGCGCCACTGCTCGCGCGAGCGCTCGCGGTCGACGCCGAAAGCGGTCTGCTCCATCGGCGTCGAGCGCCCGGTGCCCCACTCGACGCGTCCTCCCGAGAGCACGTCGACGGTGGCCACCTTTTCGGCGATGCGCGCCGGGTGGGTGAAGCCGAAGGGCGTGAGGGTGACGCCAAAGCCGAGGCGGATGCGCTGGGTGATCTGGGAGAGCGCGCCTAACAGCACCTCGGGCGCGGGGCAGTGGGAGCGCCCGGCGCGGAAGTGGTGCTCCACCGCCCAGATCGTCTGGAAGCCCATGCGATCGGCCAGCTGGATCTGCTCGAGGGCCTCTCGGTAGGCGCGCTGCTCGCGCTTGCGCTGCCCGATGGGGTGCGGACCGTCATCCCAGGGCTGGGGCGCGTCGACTTCATAGAGGATATCGAGCTTCATCGCGGCTCCGGGGGCTTCGGGTTCGCGTCGGAGTCGAACACGGTACGCGCCCGGCGCACTCCGCGTCCAGCCACGGTGGGGTCAGCCCCCGACATAGGGGTCGTCGAGCGGGTGCCAGGCCAGGCCCGGCAGCTCGGCGGCCAGCGTCTCCGGCGTCCAGCCCCCTTCGCGCTCCAGGCTCTGGGTGACCGCGAGTGGCGCGAAGAGCCCCACCCGGCCGCGGTCCACCAGGAAGACCTGGCCGTTCACCTCCGCCGCCGCCGGCGTGCACAGCGTGGCGATCAGCACCGCCACCGACTCGGGCCCCTGCAAGGCGCGCAGCAGGCCCTCGGCCCGGGCGCGCGCCTCCTCGCCCTCTCCCGCCATGCCCTCGATGGCCTCGGTGACCATGCGGGTGCGGGTGGCCGCCGGGTTGACGGCGTTGACCGTGATGCCGAAGCGGCCGAGGTCGCGGCTGGCCACGTTGGTGAAGCCGAAGACGCCGCCCTTGGCCGTGCCATAGGCGACGGCGCCGGCGATGCCGGTGAGCCCGGTGCGCGACACCAGGTTCACCACCCGGCCAAAGCCGCCCTCGATCATGTGCGGCGCCGCGTGGCGGGTGCAGGCGAAGCAGCCCCGCACGTGGCTGGCGAGCACGCGGTCGAAGTCCTCGGCCGAAGCTTCGTGTGTGGCGCCCCGCGACGAGAGGCCGGCGTTGTTGACCAGGATGTCCACCCCGCCCAGCTCGTCGCGCGCCTGCTCGACGATGCGGCCAGCGGCCGCGTAGTCGGCCACCGACTCCGCATTGGCCGCGGCCCGGCCTCCGGCGGCGCGGATCTCGGCGGCCACCGCCTCGGCGCGGGCGGCGTCGCGGCCGCGGCCGTCGGTTGAGGTGCCCAGGTCGTTCACCAGCACCGCGGCGCCCAGACGCGCCAGCTCGAGCGCGGTGGCCCGGCCGATGCCGCCCCCGGCGCCGGTCACCACGGCGACGCGGCCCGCGAGATCGACGCTCAAGGCCGTCCGCGACCGAAGGCCGGCAGCACGCGCTTGCCCATGGTGTGCACCGACTCGACCACCACCTCGTGGGGCAGGTTCCAGCCCAGCACCGGCACCACCACCAGCTCGTCGAAGCCAACCTCCTCGAAGCGCTTCATCGTGCGCGTGACCTCGTCGGGCCCGCCCACGCAGATCCCATTGGTGTGCAGAAAGTCGCGGTCGACCCCGCCCAGAGCGATCGGGCCCACCAGCTCGGGGTCGGCCGCGGCGCGCGCCACCAGCTCGCGGAGCCGCCGCTGCGGGATCGGACGCGGCTCCTCGGCGAGGCGCGCGGCGTTCTGGGGAATCGTGTCGAAGAACACCGAGAAGGGCGCCGCGGCGTGGCCGGCCGACTCGGCGTAGATCGCGCGGGCGCGATCGCCGTCCTCGAGGCACAGCGCCGGCGAGATCGACATGATGCGGTCGTGGACGAACTCGCCCACGGGCTCGGCCTCGCGCACGGTCTTCTTGTAGAGCTCGACCAGGGGGGCCAGCAGGGCCGGGTCGGAGAAGTTGAACATGGCCACGCCGATGCCCAGCCGGGCGGCGCGCTCGACGGTGTCGGGGTTGGTGGCCGTGACCCAGAGCGGCGGGTGGGGCCTCTGCACCGGCTTGGGCAGGATGCAGCGCTCGGGCACCGAGAAGTGCTTGCCGTCCCACGAGAAGAGCTCCTGGGTCCACATCTTCGGAATCGCGCGGATCGCCTCCTCCCACATCTCACGGGTCTGGCTGGCGTCGACGCCGAAGGTGTTGACCTCGGTCGAGCCGCTGCCGCGGCCCGTGCCCAGCTCGACGCGCCCGTGGGTGAGCACGTCGATCATGGCGATCTGCTCCGCCACGCGCACCGGGTGGTTGATGGGCGGGCAGAGGTTGAAGATCCCGGTCACCAGCCGGATCCGCTCGGTGCGCATGCCCACCGCCAGCACCGACAGATGCGAGGCGGAGCAGTGGGAGTACTCCTCGAGGCAGTGGTGCTCGGGCGCCCAGAACGAGTCGAAGCCCGCGGCCTCGGCCTCGACCCCCACCTCGACGTCGTTGCGGATGCGCTCGGCCTCGCGGCCGTCCCACGGCCGCGGGCCCACCGAGGCCCCCTGGAAGACGCCGATCTCCATGGCGACGCCATTCTACGCGAAGGCTCCCGGGCGGGTGCGGCCTATTGCTCGGCGAGCCGCAGGCCCATGCCGGGTGCGGCCTATTGCTCGGCCAGCCAGCCCGCCAGGTCCTTGCCCAGCGCCTTGGTGCAGCGGCCGAGCACCGCGCAAGAGCCCTTGTAGCCCCCGGCGAAGCCCCCGCCCGAGTTGCGCGTGAAGTCGACATGGCCCTGGGAGACGCCGTCCACGAAGAGCTCGCCCCGCACGCTCATCGACTTGCGGTGCCCGGTGAAGGCGTTGCCAGAGCTCATGGCGTCGGTGATCTCGACGACCAGCACGCGGCCCTCGGAGCCGGCATCGACGGCGTCGACGGCCACCGTCGCCACCCCGTTCTGCTCGGAGTACTGGGCGAGGAAGGTCGACAGCTTCTGGCCCAGCGTCGCGCACTCGCGCTTGATGTTCTCGGGTATGCGCGCGTCCTCGGCGTAGGGCACGTCGCGCGAAATCTGGACGCCCTGCGCGGAAGCCGCAGCGGGCAGGAGCCAAACGGCGCAGACGAAGGCGAAAGCACTCGCGAATCGAAGCATCGGAACCCCCCTTGGAATGTGACCCGGAAGCTGCCACCGGGCGCGCACCGGCGCCACACGTGGCGGCTGCAGGGTGCGGCCGCGTCGCGGAACCCGCCCCCCCTCCTCTAGAGTGCCGAGAGGAGGACACGGCCTTGGAGCAGCTCTCGGGACGGACGGCGGTGGTGACTGGCGGCGGCAGCGGCATCGGGCGGGGACTCGCCCTGGCGCTGGGCGCCGAGGGCATGGGGGTGGCGGTGCTCGACCTGAACGGCGAGGCGGCCCAGGGCGTGGCCGACGAGATCGCCGACGCGGGCGGGCGCGCGCTGGGCCTGGCCGTGGACGTGACCTCGTCGGAGGCCCTGGCGGGCGCCGCCAAGGAGGTGTCCGCGCGCTTCGGCGGCGTGCACCTGCTCTGCGCCAACGCCGGGGTGATGCTTCCGCTGGGGCCGCTCACCGAGAAGAGCGAAGCCGACTGGGAGTACGTCTTTTCGGTGAACGTGCATGGCGTGGTCAAGACGGTGAACGCCTTCCTGCCCTTCCTGCGCGCCGCCGACGAGGCCCACATCGTCAACACCGCCTCGTTGGGCGGTGTGGTCGCGGTGCCGCAGTTTCCGATCGGGGTCTACGTGGCGTCGAAGTACGCCTGCGTGGGCTACAGCGAGTGCCTGCGCGCCGAGCTGGCGGTCGAGGGCATCGGGGTCTCGGTGCTTTGCCCGGGCGTGGTGGCCTCGGACCTCTATCGCACCTCGGCCGCGCAGCGCCCCCAGCGCTTCGGCGGCCCCGAAGAGGTCGACCTCCCCGCACTCGACGCCGCCGCTGAAAAGGCCGACGAGCCCGCCGCCCTGCCCCCCTCGGCCATGCGCGCCGAAGACGTGGGGCCGATCGTGATCCAGGGTGTGCGCGAGAACCGGCTGCACATCTTCACCCACCCCGACGCGGCGCCCGTGGCCGAGGCGCGCTTCACCAGCATCCGCGCCGACTTCGAGGCGGCGGCGCGAGACCGCGTCTAGCCGAAGCCGCCCCTAGCCGGCGCCCACCTGCTCCTTGAGCGGGTTGATGTGGAACACCCCGAAGACGAAGGTGTTGAGGAAGTGGACGGCCATCGAGCCTCCGGCCTTCACGAAGACCTCGCGGAAGACGAAGAACTCTACGACGTGCGCCACGGCCATCAGGGGCGCGATCCAGCGCACGGCGCTGGCGAGGCCGCCGCTCCACAGGGGGGTCCAGGCGGCGAGCGACAGGATCCAGACGAGGGCGACGATGGCTTTGGGCATGCCCCATTCGATCACGCGGAGGGCGCGAAGCGCAAGGCCCGGGGGGGCCCTCTCCGCGCTGCTTCTGGCCTGGCTGCTGGCGGCCGGGGCGCAGGCCGAGGCACCGAGGCGCAACGGCTTCCGGCTCGAGCCCGCCTCGGTGCCGATCGAGCAGATCCTGCGCGGCGGCCCGCCCCGCGACGGCATCCCCGCTTTGGACCACCCGAAAACCCTGCCCGCCGCCGAGGCCGACTGGCCCGAAGGCGAACGGGTGCTCGGGGTGGCGGCGGGCGACGCGGCGCGGGCCTACCCGCTCTCGATCCTCGAATGGCACGAGCTGGTCAACGACACGCTGGGCGACCAGCCCGTGTTGGTGTCGTACTGCCCGCTTTGCGGCACCGGTCTGGTCTTCGACCGCCAGGTCGCGGGCGAGGTGCTGGGCTTCGGCGTGTCGGGCCTGCTCTACCGCTCCGACCTCCTGATGTACGACCGCGAGAGCGAGAGCTTGTGGTCGCAGATCTCGGCCGAAGCGGTGACGGGCGCCCGGCTGGGCCAGCGCCTGCGCCTGCTGCGCGCGCGCATCGAGCGCTGGGCGGACTGGCGCCGTCGCCACCCCCACACCACCGTGCTCTCCCCCGACACGGGCCATGACCGCGACTACCGCCGCTCGCCCTACGGTGACTACGCCCGCTCCGGGCGGCTCTTCGGCGCCGCGCGCCCCGACCCGCGCTACCACCCCAAGACGCGCACCCTGGGGCTGCGCGTGCCCGGCGAAGGCGCGCGCGCCTATCCCGCCACCGAGCTCGAGCGAGGCGGGGCGCCGGTGCTGGAGCGCTTCCTCGGCCGCAGCGTGCGCGTCGCCTACGACGCCGACCGGGACGCCTTCGACGTGCAGGCGCCCGGCGACGTCGAGGTGGTGGAGGGCTACTGGTTCGCGTGGGCGGCCTTCCACCCCGAGACCAGCGTCTACACCTCTCCCGACACGCCCTCGGCATCGAGCGCCGACGAGTGAGGCGGCTCTGGCTGGCGCTTCCGGCCGCGCTCGCGCTGTTGGCTCTGTGGCACGCCTCGCCCGTGTGGCTATGGCACCTGAGCTTCGAGCAGCAGCTGCGCGACCAGGGCCCCCCCGAACGGCTGCACGCCCCGAGCGTCGAGCTGCTGCCTGCGGTCGCGCAAGGCTGGGCCCGTTTCGCCAGCGGGATCATCGGCCTGCACGCCCCGATCGCCCCCGGCGAGCGCGACCGCTGTGGCGACTGCGAGGGCGAGTGCCTGCTGCAGCTTTCCGGGGGTGGCACCCTGGCCGTCTTCGACGAGCCCCCGATCGAGACCTACGCCGGCGCCCTCGACCGCTTCGCCCCCGACGCCGACGACCTCTCGCTGCTGCGCTCCCACACCCGCAACTGGGCCACCATCGACGGCCTGGCCGACCGCGTGCGCGCCTTTCCGCCTCCGCCCGCGAGCTTCCGCTACGCCAGCGAGGGCAGCCGCGGCGTGGTGATCCACTTCCACGTGCACGAGACCCACCGCTACGTGGTCTACGCCTATGGCCTCGAGGGCCACGCGGCCCGGGTTATCGGCCTCACCGGCAACGCGGCGGAGCCGCTACGAGCCGTGCTCGCCGGGCTGCGGGTCGATCCCGCGCTGCACGCGCGGGGCTCTTCGTGCCGCTGGTGACGGCCGCCTAGGCCTGCCAGCGGCGCACCGTCGCCGAGCCCCGGACCAGCAGCTCACCCTTCTGGTTGGTGGCCTTGAGCGCGAGCTCGGCGTGGGGCACGCCGTCTTCTCGGTAGACGCGGGCAATGCGGCCGTGGCAGTGCAGCGTGTCGCCGGGCCAGAGCCGCGTGGCGAAGCGCACCTTGTAGCGCTGCACCGACTCGGGCCCGAACCACTCGACGGCCACCCGCGAGAGCACGCCGGCCGTCCACATGCCCACGCCGAAGACGGTGGGCAGCCCCGCCGCCTCGGCGAAGGTCTGGTCGTGGTGGATGGGGTTGAAGTCGCCGCTGGCGCCGGCATAGCGCACGAAGTGGGTGCGGGTCACGTCGTCCAGCTGGAAGCTGCGCTCGTCTCCCGCCTGCAGCGCCTCCCAATCGATCTCGGCGGCGGCGCTCATTCCTGCACCACGCCGGCGGTCTGGATGGCAGTGCTCCGTGTGCGCAACACGATCTCGCCCTCGGCATCGCGATACACGGTCTCCACCTCGACGAACTTCATCAGCCCCCCGCGCCGGCCCTTCTTCTCGTAGCTCTTCACCTCGCCGGGCTCACCGCGCAGCACGTCGCCGGCGAAGAGCGGTCGCTCGAAGACGAACTCCTGGGCGCCGTGCAGGGCGAAGCGCATGTCGAGGGCGGCGAGCTCGGGGGGCAGCTTCGGATCGGGTTCGGGGAAGAGTGCGCTGGCCATGGCAAAGGTGGGCGGCGCGACCACCCCCGGCAGGCCCGCAGCGGCCGCAGCCTCGGCGTCGTGGTAGTGCGGGTGCTCGTCGAGGATCGCGTCGGCGAACTCGTGGATCTTGCCGCGCTCCACCGGGAGCCCGGGCGGGCGAATCGCTGCCATGCTGCCTCCTGTCGCGGGGTTCGAGCGTAGGCCAGCTGCGGGTGCGCGCGGGCGCCTTTTCCCTAGCCTCCCGAAATGGCCTCCCGAGGCGAAAGGCTCTTCGCGGCGAGCAGCTTCCCCATCGCCCTGTTCGGTTCGCTGGCGATCGCCGTGGCGATCCTCGAGGGCGGCGGCTCGCCGGCCTGGGCCTTCGGCCTTTCCATGGGTTTCGGCTACCTGCTGGTGATCGCGGGCGAGCGCCTCTACCCCCACGTCCCCGACTGGAACCGCAACCACGGCGACATCGCCACCGACGCCGCCTGGGCCGGCTCGGTCGTCGCCACCGGCCCGGTCGTCGGCATCGCCAGCACCGCCGCCGGCGCCTGGATCGGCGTGCAGCTCTCGGGCTGGCTCGGCTCCCCGTTGTGGCCCGACGCCTGGCCGCTCGTCGCCCAGCTCGCCCTGGCGCTTGTGGTGGTCGAGTTCTTCCAATATTGGGTGCACCGCCTGCAGCACGAGACCGACCTGCTCTGGCGCTTCCACGCCACCCACCACAGCGCGCCGCGCCTCTACTGGCTCAACGCCGCGCGCTTCCACGTGGTGGACATCGGCCTCAACAACGTGGGCTTCGTCGTTCCGCTCACCGCGCTGGGCGCACCGGCCGAGGTCTTCACGCTCTGGATCGTCGCCACCTCGGTGCACGGCATCTGCCAACACGCCAACATGAATATCCGCTGCGGCCCGCTCAATTGGATCTTCAGCATGGCCGAGCTACACCGCTGGCATCACTCGCGCCTCGTGCGCGAGAGCAACACCAACTACGGCCAGACCCTGATCGTCTGGGACATTCTCTTCGGCACGCGCTTCCTGCCCGCCGACCGCGAGCCCCCCGATGACATCGGCATGCTGGGCCTCGACGCCTTCCCGATGACCTGGTGGGCCCAGATGCTCTCGCCCTTCCGCTGGAGCGCGATCAAGCGCGCGAGCGGGGCCTGAGGCCGGCGGTGGAGAGCTACATCGCGCTGGCCGTGCCGATATTCTTCGCGCTGATCGCGTTCGAGCTCTTCCTCGTACGACACCGGCGCCGCGAGTACTACCGGCTGGCCGACTCGATGAGCAACATCGCCACCGGCATGCTGCAGCAGCTCGTCACCCTGCTCGGCGCGGTCTGGATCGTCGGCGTCTACGCCTGGATCCACGACCGCTTCGGCCTCTTCGAGCTGCCGGCCGACGCCGTCTGGGTCTGGGTCGCCGCCTTCGTGCTCGTCGACTTCGCCTACTACTGGTACCACCGCTCGGCCCACGAGGTGAACTTCTTGTGGGCGAGCCACATCGCCCACCACCAGAGCGAGGAGTACAACCTGAGCGTCGCGCTGCGGCAGGGCGCCTTCCAGCCGCTGTTCTCGTGCGTCTTCTACTGGCCGCTGGCGTGGCTCGGCGTTCCGCCGGCGGTGTTCGTGGCCTGCCTCGCCTTCGACACGCTCTACCAGTTCTGGATCCACACCCGCACCATCGACCGGCTCGGGCCGCTGGAAGCGGTGCTGATGACCCCCTCCCACCACCGCGTGCACCACGGGCGCAACCCGCGCTACGTCGACCGCAACCACGGCGGCTGCTTCATCTTCTGGGACAAGCTCTTCGGGACCTTCGAGCCCGAGGGCGAGCCGGTGGTGTACGGCATCACCTCCCCGCTCGGCAGCTGGAACCCGCTCTGGGCCAACCTCCACTACTGGGTCGAGCTCTTCGCGGTCGCGCGGCGCACGCGCCGCTGGCGCGACAAGCTGGCGATGTTCTGGAAGCCGCCCGGCTGGCACCCCGCCGACCTCGGCGGCTTCCGCCCCGCCCCCGAGATCGAGCAGCCGCCTCGCAAGTTCGACCCGCCGCTGGCACGCAGCGCGGCTCTCTACACGGGGCTGCAGTTCGCCCAGGTGCTGGTGGCCTCGTCGGCGGTCTCGGCGCTGGCATCGGGCTGGAGCGGGGTCGAGCTGGGCCTGGCGACCGCGCTGATCGCCTGGGCGCTGCTAGGCGTGGGAGCGGTCTGCGACGGACGCGCCTGGGCCCCCGCCGCCGAGGCGCTGCGCGTGGCCGCCACACCGCTGCTCTGTCTGCCGCTGCTCGAGGGCGCGGGCCTGCTCGTCGCCGCGGCCCTCGTCGCCAACGTCGCGCCGCTCTACTGGCTGCTGCTGCGCGGCGCCGCGCCGGGACGCGCCTCCTTCGATCCCGGAGCCGGCTCTGCGCCCTGATCGCCGGGCCTGATACCCTGGCTCGATGTCGAGCTTCGAGCGCAGCGAGATCGAACAGGCCTATCGCCACTTCGTGGCCGTCGGCGATTCGGGCGACTGGAACGCCTGGGCCGATCTGCACAGCGAGGACGGCGTCTGGATCGAACATCACCTGGGCACCTTCCGCGGCCGCGAGGCGATCCGCGAGGCCATCGTCGGCGTGATGGCCCAGGCGCCCGAGATGGAGTTCCCGGTGGCGTGGCACGCCATCGACGGCAACCGGGTGGTCTTCTACCCCTGGCAGGTCTTCCCCGACCCCAAGGGCGGGTCCGAGCTCTACCGCTTCGGCTGCGTCACCGTGCTCGAGTATGCCGGCGACGGGCTATGGGGCCTCCAGGAAGACCTCTACAACCCGCGCGAGGCCGAGACCGTGATGAAGCGCTGGGTCGCCGCGGGCGGCGCGCTGCCCTCGCGCTAGGCCGTCAGAAGATCTCGTGCTCTCGGGTCAGGAAGACCGCGCAGCGCGGCAGGTCGAGGAAGCGGCGCTCGTCCTCGAGCAGCTGGCGGGCGCCCTCCAGGGCCTCGGCGTCGCTGGCGCCCAGGTCTTCCAGCGCGTCGAACCACACCTCGGTGATGCCGTCGTAGGGCTCGGCCGAGCCACGCGAGGCGCGCAGGGCGTCGCTGGCCTCGCCGGGAATCAGGTGGCTCTGCACGTAGCGCTTCATCTGGGGCATGCGCTCGCGCACGCGCGCGACCAGCGGTCCGTGGTCGTCGAGCCAGGTGCGCTGGAAGTCCTCGAGCGAGAGCCCCGGCCTGCGGCGGCAGCAGAAGACGAGCTTGACGCTCACGTGGCTCAGGCTCCGTTGTGCTCGGCCGACGTGGTGGCGTCGCCGGGAAACTCGATCAGCTCGATGGGCGTGCCGTCGGGGTCGGCCACGAAGAACATGCGCACACCGCCGACCTCGAAGGGTCGCTGCAGGGGCGTGACGCCGTGGGCGACGAGGGCCTCGTAGCTGGCGTCGAGATCGTCCACTGCCAGTGAGATGTTGGTGTAGCCGGTGGGGCGCGGGCCGCCCTCGGCGCCGCTGACTTCCCGGTGACCGAAGCAGAGCAGCTCGAGGGTGACGCCGCTGCCCGGCACCTTGCAGCCGACCATGCGACCGTGGGCGCCGGCAACGCCGGTGGCCGAGGCCATTCCCTCGCCTCCGAGCGACACGTCGAAGATCGGCACCAGGCCCAGGGCGTCGCGGTAGAAAGCCAGCGAGCGCTCGAGGTCGCGGACGCTGACACACACGTGGGAGAAGTTGCGCACCTGCAGAGCGGGCACGCTCAGGCACTCCCGGCGCGCGCGCGGATGCGCAACCGGGTGATACCCCGGATTCGCGTGGGCCAGAGTCGCGGAGTGCGCACGGCCACGACGCGCATCTCGATCGACTTGCGCACCACGGCGTCCGTGGCCCGCGCCGCGCGGGCACTCCAGGCGGGGGCTCCCTCGCCGCGGCAGAGCGCCGCGGCGTGCGCGCCCGCCTCTTCGAGCAGCGACTCCATGGCAGAGATCGCACGCCGCAGCGCGGCGGTGCCCGCCTCGACCTCCGCGCCGCCGGTCGGCTCGAGCGCACGGCGCAGCCCCGGCTCGTCGCCGCGCTCGAGCGCCTCGCGCACCGCCGCGAGCCGGCGGGTGGCGCGCTCGGCGCGCTCCTCGCCCGGCACCACGAAGGAGCCGTGGGGCGTTCCGAGCGTCTCGAAGAGATAGGCGCGATCGGCGTGCAGCTCCGAGTGGAAGTACCACCGCTGGCCCGCGTCGTGCAGGAAGCTCCAGATGTCGTTGACACGCTGGCTCTCGTCGCGGTCGAGGAAGGCGTCGGTGGCGAGGCCGTAGCGCAGCTGGTGCGCCCGGCGGTCGATGCTGCGCTTGTCCATCAGAGCCAGCGGGCGGGTGATCTGCTGCAGCGGGATCCAGAGGTTGAGGAGCATGAGAGGCGACCAGCCGTTGCGGCTGTCGGGGGCGTCGTGGCGGAAGAGCCAGGGCGCGGCGCCGCGCAGCATCTGGCGCAGCGGCGTGCCGAGCACGTCCTGGTCGGCGTGGACGGCGCGGGCGGCGTCGTGATCGTTCATCGGGCTCATCGCCCCCGCCGGACTCACCGGCATGCGATTGGGGCCCGCCTTGCGCATGATGAAGCCTTCGGGTGCGATCGTGAGCAGACGCACCCGCGAACCGTCGCCGAGCCGCAGCCGCGCTCCCGAGAGCCGCGCCCGGATCTCGCGGACGTCCTCTTCGCCCACGTGGCCGGCCTCGCGGACCCGCTCGAGCGCTTCGGCCAGACCGTCGAGCGACGTCAGGTCGATGCATTCGAAGCCGTGGCGCAGCAGCTCGGGCCGGAAGCCGCCCTCCCCGCCCCAGTCGCGTATCCGGCAACGCCGCACGTCCCAGGCTTCGGCCACGCTCTCGGCCTCCGAGCCGACGGCGCGGGCGCGCAGCAGGCCGGGTCGGGCCGCGTCGGGCCCCACGTCCGCCGAGCGCGTGAACCACAGTCCGGCCTCGAGCTCCGCCGCCGAGCCCTCGCGAAGCGAGGAGCCGGACGAGTTGCGCCCCGTTCGGGGCCACGCGCTGGGGTCGCCCATGCTGGGCAATCTCTCAGGAATCCACGGGCTTTTCAAGAACGACGGCGCGCGGCTAGCCGCTTGCCCCGCCCCCGACGTTGCGGAAACGGGTGTAGAGGCCGCGGATCCACACCAGCGAGGGCCGGTCGTTCCAGCGCCGCTGCAGCTCGGTCATCCTGGGCGGCAGCTGCATGAAGCGGTGCTGGGGGTGCTCCTTGGCTCCGGCGACGCGGGCGAGCAGGCTGGCGGCGGTGAGATCGGCGCGGGTGAAGCGGTCGGCCACCAGGAATTGGCGGCCGTCGGCCAGCAGGCCGTCCAGCCACGCGAGCTCGCCTTCGAGGATCCGCTGCGATTCCTCGCCTTGCTCGCGCCCCAGGTCCATCCCCTCGATCATGCGCTCCCGCACCAGCGGCCAGGCCTCGTCGACGAAGCTCCGCGGCTCCCCTGCCAGGTCCTTGATGAAGATCGGCTTCACCGTCTCGGAGTGCTCCACCAGCGCCTCGGAGTAGAAGAGCCGGCGCGTGTGCACGCCGGCGACGTCGTCCAGGCGGCGCTCGATCTCGCGGCAGGCCTCGGTGTCGATCTCCGGGGTCAGGCGCCGGCCGCTCGGGGCGTGCGCGTCGGCCCAGTCGAGGATCTCGGCCGACCCCTGGATGGCCCCGCCATCCACCTCGAGGATCGGCAGCGAGGTGCCCGCGACCCCGAGCTTCTGCGCGGTCTGCGCGTGAAGCCCCGGCGCCTGGTGGTCGACGGCGTAGTCGATCCCCAGGGAGTCGAGAGCGAAGCGGGCCTTCTCGCAGTAGTGCGAGATCGCGAAGACGTACAGGGTGGGCTTGGACATGGGCGGCGGTCTCCGCGGGCTTGGGTGGCGATTTTCGGAGAGTTCACGGGCGTTTGCAAGCGCGGAGCCGCCGGGGGCCGCCCCCCTAAGCCACTTCTAAGGACGTTTGTGCATCGTGCCGCCGTCGAGGGAGACCGATGGCGAGTTCAGTCGAAAGCATCGAGGGCATCGGGCCCGTCTACGCGGGCAAGCTCCGCGAGGCGGGCATCGAGACCGTCGAGGCCCTGCTCGAAGCGGCTCGCCGGTCTGCCGGCCGGCGCCAGCTCGCCGAGAAGCTCGACCTCCCCGCCCAGCTGATCCTGCGCTGGGCCAACCAGGCCGACCTGTGTCGCATCTCGGGGGTGGGGAGCCAGTTCAGCGAGCTGCTCGAGGCCGCGGGCGTCGACACGGTGCGCGAGCTGCGAAATCGCAACGCGGCCAACCTCGCGACCAAACTCGCTCGAATAAATTCCACCCGAAAGCTGTCTCAGCGCGTGCCGAGCGGTGAGGTCGTCCAGGACTGGATCGACCAGGCCAACCGCCTCGCTCCCGCGCTCGAGTACTGAACGCGAAACCTCAGAGAAGGAGACCCTCATGATCGAATCCCGAAAGCTCGGCGCCCTGATCGGCGCCGCCATGCTCAGCACGAGCTTCCAGGTGGCCGCGCAGGACCTTCCTGCCGACCTCCCCCCCAACGCCAAGGCAGGCGAGTGCTACGCCCGGACCTTCGTCCCCGCGCAGTACGACACCAACACCGAAGAGGTGCTCCGGCGCGAGGCCTCGGCCCGCATCGAGACCATTCCGGCCCGCTACGAGACCGTGACCGAGCAGGTGCTGGTGCAGGAGGCTTCGAGCCGGCTCGTGCCCGTCCCCGCCCAGTACGAGACGGTGCGCGAGACCATCGAGGTCGCTCCGGCCTACCGCCACTGGCACGTGCGCAGCGCCGGCGGCAAGGCCACCGACGCCAGCGACGCCTTCGTGAAGGCGGCTGGCGCCCTGGGCCTTCCCGAGTCGGCCGAGCCGGGCCAGTGCTTCGCGGAGTACGTGGTCCCCGCCCAGTTCGAGACGCTGACCGAGCAGGTGCTCAAGAGCGACGCCACCGAGCGCGTCGAGATCATCCCGGCCAAGTACGAGTGGGTCGAGGAGCAGGTGCTGGTGAGCGAAGCCGGCTCCAAGATCGTCGAGGTGCCCGCGGTCTACAAGACGGTGACCGAGAAGGTGCTGGTGAAGCCCGCCCACAAGATGTGGAAGAAGGGTCGCGGCCCGATCGAGAAGGTCAACGACAACACGGGTGAGATCATGTGCCTCGTCGAGGTCCCGGATCAGTTCGAGACCGTGACCAAGCGCATCATCGAGACGCCGGCCACGACCCGCAAGGTCGAGATCCCCGCCAAGTACGAGACGGTGCGCGTGCGCAAGCTCGCGTCGGCGGCCAAGGAGCAGCGGGTGGCGATCCCCGCCGAGTACGCCACGGTCACCAAGCGCAACCGCACGAGTGACGCGGTGCACCAGTGGGTGGCCAAGGGCGCGAGCTCTGGTGGCAACGCCACGGGCCGCCAGCTCTGCGTGGCCGAGACCCCGGCCAAGAGCAAGACCGTCGCTCGCCGCGTCCTCAAGACCCCGGCCAGCACCCGCAAGGTGGAGATCCCCGCCGAGTACAAGACGGTGAAGGTGCGCAAGATCGCGGAGCCCGCCCAGGAGCGCCGCATCGAGATCCCGGCCGAGTACGCCACGGTGACCAAGCGCAACCTGGTCAAGGACGGCCACATGACCTGGGTGTCGATCCTGTGCGAGACCAACACCACCCCCGGTGTGGTCTCCAACATTCAGCGCGCGCTGAAGCAGGAGGGCTACAACCCGGGTCCGATCGACGGCGTCTTCGGCCGTCAGACCCAGGTGGCCGTGCGCAATTTCCAGCAGGCCAAGGGGCTGCCCACCGGCGGCCTCACGGTCGCGACGCTGGACGCGCTGAAGGTCAGCGCCCGCTAAGCGCCGACGCCACGGGCCCCGGCAGCGGGGCCCCTGCGAACGGCGGAAGCCCGGTCGTCCCCTCAGACGGCCGGGCTTCTCGCATCGGGGGCGGATTCCCCTTCCCCCTTGCAATTCGCGCCGGATTCCGGCGCAATCCCGGGTGTGAAGGTGCTCTACGTCGACGACGACGCGGTGGCCCGGCAGTTCGTGTCCAGGGGGCTCGGCGGCCACGGCTTCGAGGTGGAGCTCGCGGCAACCCTCGAGGAGGGCCTCGAACGGGCCCGAGAGGGGCCCTACCAGGCGCTGATCCTCGACGTGAGCCTGCCCGACGGCGAGGGCTTCGACCTGCTCGAGCGCCTGCGCGAGGACTGCATCGACACCCCCGCGCTCTTCCTCACCAGCCGCGACTCGGTCTCCGACCGGCTGCGCGGCTTCGAACGCGGGGCCGACGACTACCTGGCCAAGCCCTTCGCGCTCTCGGAGCTCGCCGCTCGGCTGCAGGTGATCGTGCGGCGCGCGCTGGCCGCGAATGCCGACGACACCCTGCGCGTGGCCGACCTGGTCTTCGACCTGAAGGCCGGGCGCGCGGAGCGCGCCGGACAACCCCTCGAGCTCTCGCGCAAGCCGCTCGCCCTGCTGCGCCTGCTCATGAGCCGCGCGGGCCGGGTGGTCTCGCGCGACGAGATGATCGAGAACGTCTGGGGCGCCGGTGCGACCGTCACCGCGAACGCGCTCGAGGTGCAGATCAACGCCCTGCGCAAGCAGGTCGACCGGCCCTTCGATGGCGCGCTGATCCACACCCGCACGGGCATCGGCTACGTGCTCGAAGAGCGCTAGGAAAGCCCGGCTCCAAGGAGCGCGCGAAGCACGCCAGCTCCGAGAGCAGCTCGAGGAGCGCTAGGCCGAGGTCTCGTTCGAGAGGGCGCGCAGCGCCGGGCGCGCCTCGTCCAGGGCCCGCTCGAGGCGGCGGTAGATCTCGACGCCGGCCTCGACCCGACCGGCGAGGCCCGTCTGCTCCAGCTCGCGCGCAGACTGCGAGACCGGCTCGATGCCGAAGTGCGCGGCCGATCCCACCAGCGCGTGGGCGGCGCGCGCCAGGCCCTCGGCGTCCCCGGCGGAGAGACGGCGCTCGATCTCGACGAGCTGCGTGGGGAGCTGCTCGAGGAAGATGCGCGACAGGTCTCGGGCCAGCTCGCGGTCGCCTTCCACCCGATCCATCAGCAGCGTCTCGTCGATCGCCAGCGGGGTCTCGGCCAGGGGGCGCAGCGCCTGGGCCAGGGCCTCGTAGCGAAGCGGCTTGGCCAGGTGCCCGTCCATGCCCGCCTCGAGGCAGCGCGCGCGATCGCCGGCCATGGCGCTCGCCGTCACGGCCACGATGTGGGTGTGGCGCCCGTGCTCGGAGTCGAGGGCACGAATGCGTCGGGTGGCCTCGAAGCCGTCCATGCCCGGCATGTGGCAGTCCATCAGGACGCCGTCGTAGTCCGTGCACCGCACGGCTTCCACGGCGGCCGCTCCGTCGGAGACCACCTCGTAGTCGACCTCGAGGCGATCGAGCATCGCTTCGGCGAGCTTGCGGTTGACCGCGTTGTCCTCGGCAACGAGCAGACGCAGTCGGGTTGCCAGCGGAGTGGCGTCGGAACCGCGAGAGCTTGGGCCACTTCGCGAAGGCGGCGCCCCCAGAGCCTCGGCCAGACGAGCCGCGCGGACAGGCTTCGTGATGCGGCGACCGCCTACGGCGTCGAGATCGCGGCGCAGAGTCTCGGTGGGAATCGGTGTCAGCCAGATCCGCTCGGCCTCTCGCAACTCCGGCCGCGATTGCAGCTCGCGCCCCAACTCGATTCCGGCGCGCTCGCGATCCGAAACCGCGAGCAGGAGGGTTTCATAGCGGCGACCGCTCTGCCCCGCGGCACTGAGCGCCTCGCGCGCGGCGTCGGCGCTGGCGACCGCGTCGACGGGGACCCCCCAGCACTCGAGCCGTTCGCGCAGCGCTTCGCGCTGGCGGGCATTGGGCTCGAACAGCAGCACGGCGCCCGCCCCTCCAGGCGGAGCGGTCTCGACGTCGGGGCGCCGCTGGGCGGACTCCCGAAAGGGCACCTCGAACTGGAAGCAGCTGCCCTCGCCCGGCTGGCTCTCCACCTTCAGCTCGCCGCCCATGAGGGTCGCGAGCTGACGGCAGACCGCGAGTCCCAGCCCGCTGCCGCCGAACTCGCGAGCCGTGGCCGGGCTGGCCTGCACGAAAGAGGCGAAGATCCGCTCCTGGGCGTCGGCCTCGATGCCGACGCCAGTGTCGACCACCTCGAAGCGCAGCCAGATCTCGGGGGCTTCGAAGCGCACCCGGCGCACCCGCAACACGATCTCGCCCTCTGCGGTGAACTTCACCGCGTTCGAGACCAGGTTGCTCAGCACCTGGCGCAGCCGCGCCGCGTCGCCCCGCATCTGGGCGGGCACCTGGGCCCCGATGTCGCACACCACCTCGAGGTCTTCGCGCTGGGCCACCGCCGCGAAGAGCTCGGAGACCTCCTCGAGCAGCGGGCCGGGCTCGAAGTCGGCCTCTTCGAGCTCGAGCATGCTGGCCTCGATCTTCGAGAAGTCGAGCAGGTTGTCGATGATGCGCAACAGCGCCTCGCCCGAGACGCGCAACAGCTCGACCTGCTCGCGCTGCTCCGGCGAAAGCGCGCTCTGGCTCAGCAGATCGCCGATGCCGATCACGCCGTTGAGCGGGGTGCGCATCTCGTGACTCATCGTCGCCAGGAACTCCGACTTCGAGGCCGTGGCCCGCTCGGCCACCTCCTTGGCGTTGCGCAGGGCCTCTTCGGCGTTCTTGCGATCGGTGGCGTCGCGCACGAAGGCGAAGGCCTCTTCTTCACCGCCGTGCTCGATCAGCTTCACCACCAGCTCGACCGGCGTCTTCTCGCCGCCCGCACCGTGCTGGGTGGACTCGAATCGCAAGACCTCGTTCTCGCGCAGCATCTGCCAGAAGCCGCCCCAATCCTTCATGTCGAAGCGGGGAAAGAGATCGGCAATGCTGAGCCGCACGATCTCGTCGCGGGCGTAGCCCAGGGTCTCGAGCGCGGTCTCGTTGGCGGACAGGATCGCGCCCTTGCGACTCACCCGCAGGATCGTGTCGCCGGCCTGGTCCACCGAGAACTGGGCCAGACGCAGCTCTTCCTCGGCGGCGCGGCGCTGCGAGACGTCGCGGGCCACGACATGGATCTCCTCGAGCTGGCCGTCGCCGCCGTGCACCGCCCCGGCCAGCACCTCGCACCAGACCACATCGCCCGAGGCCGCCAGCAGCGGGGTCTCGAAGACGATCTCGTCGCGCTCGCCGCATTGGATCTCGCCGAGCAGACGACCGAGCTCTTCGGCCAGAGCCCCGGTGACGGCGCTGTCGGCCACGTGCTGGCCGACGAACTCCTCCTGGCGGCGACCCAGCATCGCCTCGAAGGAGGGGCTCAGGTAGGTGAAGTGACCCTCGGCGTCGAAGGTGACGATCAGGTCGCGGGCCCGGTCCACCAGCAGCCGGTAGCCCGCCTGGCTCTCGCGCAGCTCGCGCGCCACTTCGCTGCGCTCGAGCAGGAGCTCTTCGTAGCGCCGGATGCCGCGCACCCGGAAGTGCTGGATGATGCCGCCGGCGAAGCTCGCCGCCAGCACGCCGATCGCGACCGTGGCGTTCTGGACCCCGAAGCCCGAGGCCAGCCCCACGGCCCACCCACTCACCAAGAGCAGCGCCGCGCCCACCGAGTACCAGAAGAGGCTCAGGAAGAAGCTGCTCATCGCGATCAACAGGATCATCAGGGCCACGAGCTCGACGGGGGCGCGGGCCAGGTAGACGTGGGCGAAGACGTTGGTCGCGACGAGGCCAACGGCAGCGCAGCCGATGGGGTGGGCGAAGCGCGAGGGAAACCCGCGGTAGTCCAGCCCGAAGCCCGCGCACAAGGGCACCAGGGCCGAGACCACCGACAACGGGACCATCACGCCGCGCTGGGCGGGCTCGAGCAGGAAGCCGTAGGCCAGGGCGTAGAAGCCGTAGAGCACCCCGAGCAGCTTCAAGCCCAGCGGCACGTACTCGGCGAAGCGCTCGTCGAGCACGCGCTGGGGAATCGGGCTCGGCGTGGATTCGGGCTGGGGCATGAGGGGACCGCAGCGTCGAGCATACTCGACGCCCTCTCTCGAGGGCGGGCTCAGCCGGACAGGCTCCGCTCGCGCAGGGCGGGCTCAGCCGGGCAGGCCCCGTTCGCGCAGGGCGCCCAGGGCATCGAGATCTTCCACGGCGGCGCGGGCCCTTGCGAGGAAGGCCTCCGAGAAACGCTCCCGGGCCGGGGACAGACCATTGGGAAAGCGCGCGATCTGACACGAGGCCACCACGCAGTAGGCGGCCTGCTCGCGGTGTCGGCGCCAGGCCTCGTCGAAGGAGACCGGCGAGCCGCCGAGCGCGGCGCGCCGATCGAGGTAGTGGCGCAACAGGTCGCGCTCGCTGCGGCGCCGCACCTCGACGTCCAGGGCCATGGCCAGGAAGTAGGAGACGTCGCGCAGCGGCGGGCCCGTCGAGACGATGCCCCAGTCGAGGAAGCCGGTGCGACCGCCGTCGTCGAAGAGGTTGCCCAGGTGGGGATCGCCGTGAACGACGGTCGTCGGCCCTTCGAGCCAGAGCGCGTGGAGCGCGTCGGCGTGGGCGAGGTAGATCTCGGCCACACGCGCGAAGGGCTCGCCGAGGCGCGCGCGGTGCCCGGCGAGGCCCTCGGCGAGCATCGCGCCGGCGTAGCCGGGATCGTGCAGGGGCGGGGCCACCCAGCCCGCCTCGGAGCGCCGCCGCGCCGGGTCTTCGAAGCGCACGTGCAGCGCCGCCAGGTCTGCCAGGGCCCCCGCCGCGGCGTCGACCTCTACCCCGCGTGTGCCGTCGGGAATCGTGCAGCCCGTGTGCGCGAGATCCTCCATCAGCAGGACGAAGGCGCCGCTCTCGGGCTCGCAGCGCGCGAAGTAGACCTCGGGCACGCGCATTGCGAGCCGGGGGGCGAGCCGCGAGTAGAAGTGCACCTCGCGCTCGCCCATGCCCGTGGCCGCGATCGCGGCGCGGCGCTCCGCTCCGCTGGGCAGGAGCTTGCAGAACAGGCGCTCGGGCGCGCCCGCCCGGGCGGCGTAGTGCACACGCAAGAAGGCGTGGGCGTTGGTGGCCTCGTGGTGCGCGACCACCTCGACGCGGGCCACCCGCACTCCGGCGAAGCGCGCCGCCAGCGCGGCGTCGAGCCAGCCCGGGTCGAGAGCGTCGACCGCTCCGGGAACCGCGGGCTCGGCGGGGGCGGCGCTCAGACGCCCAGGAACCGGCGCAGCTCGTCGGTCAGCTCTTCGTCGGTGCCATAGACCTCGTCGACGTGGTCGCTCTTCAGCAGTGCGCGGACCACGCGCTTGGCCACCTGCTTGGGCGAGCGCGCCTCGAGCCCGGCCTCGGTGCAGTGCGCCACCGCGGCGTCGAGGGCCTCGTCCCGCACCTCGATCACTTCCTTGGCTCGCAGGTGCAGCACCGCTTCGCGCAGCGCCACGGCCAGGCGCTGGCCGAACTCGCCGACCTCGGGCGCCGCCTCGGGGGCGTCGCCGTCCTCGGCGCTCATCGGC
>Ga0224508_10001440_pt1 | contig 21394 bp, 14 predicted proteins | sample SF_Jan12_sed_USG_4_FD_170157 | JGI IMG/M metagenome (GOLD analysis project Ga0224508, IMG submission 170157) | Sediment microbial communities from San Francisco Bay, California, United States - SF_Jan12_sed_USGS_21 | ecosystem: Environmental > Aquatic > Marine > Sediment | place: USA... | reverse complement strand
CCAGATAGTCGGTCACCACCTTGGAGCCCGGGGCGAGCGAGGTCTTGACCCACGGTTTGGACTCCAGCCCCTTCCCCACCGCATTTCTGGCCAGGAGCCCGGCAGCCACCATCACATAGGGGTTCGATGTGTTGGTGCACGAGGTGATCGCCGCGACCACCACCGAGCCGTGCGAGAGCTCGAAGGTCGCGCCCCGCCAGGACGTCTTGACACCGGTGGCAGTGATCTCGACTCCCGTCTCTTCAGCAACAGCGACGCCGCTTGCCGACTCGCCGGTCCCATCGGCGATCACCAGCGGCGACTTCTTCCCTCCGCCACCCGGTCCCATCAAATCCGACAGGCCGTCCATGAAGGAGGCTTTGACATCGCCGAGAAGGATCCGGTCCTGGGGCCGCTTTGGCCCGGCGAGCGACGGCTCCACCGTTGACAGATCGAGCTCCATCGTGTCCGAGTACCCGGCCTCGGGTGAATCCGGCGTGTGGAAAAGCCCCTGCTCCTTCATGTACGCCTCGACCAGAGCCACCTGCTCCTCCGAACGGCCGGTGAAGCGCAGGTACTCGAGTGTCACTTCGTCCACCGGGAAAATGCCGCAGGTCGCACCGTACTCGGGGCTCATGTTGGCCAGCGTCGCGCGATCGGCGACCGGCAGCTTCGCGATCCCGGGACCGAAGTACTCGACAAACTTCCCCACCACGCCCTTGGAACGGAGCATCTGGGTGACGGTCAGCACCAGATCCGTCGCCGTCGCCCCTGGGCTGAGCTCTCCGACGATGCGGAAACCCACCACCTGGGGCACGAGCATCGAGATCGGCTGGCCGAGCATCGCCGCCTCGGCCTCGATCCCACCGACGCCCCATCCCAGGATGCCCAGCCCGTTGATCATCGTCGTGTGCGAGTCTGTGCCGACCAACGTGTCGGGGTAGGCCATCGGAGGTTGGTGCGGCTCCTGATCGCTGCCGTTGGAAGAGCCGCCCGTCATCACCACCCGGCCCAGGTACTCGAGGTTCACCTGGTGGACGATTCCGGTCCCCGGCGGCACCACCTTGAAATCGTCGAATGCCTGTTGCCCCCACTTCAGGAACGCGTAGCGCTCGCGGTTCCTTTCGAACTCCTTCTCGACGTTGATCAGAAAGGCCGCCGCCGAGCCGTACTCGTCGACCTGTACCGAGTGGTCGATCACCAGCTCCGCCGGCTGCAGCGGGTTGATCTTCTTGGCGTCACCCCCCATCTCCACCATCGCGTCTCGCATCGCGGCGAGATCCACCACCGCCGGAACCCCGGTGAAATCCTGCAGCAGGACCCGGGCCGGCATAAACGCGATCTCGGTCGAGGGCTCGGCGTTGGGATCCCACCGGGCCACCGCCTCGATGTCCTCGGCCGGCACCACCACGCCGTCTTCTCGCCGCAGTAGATTCTCGAGCAGAATCCGCATCGAATACGGAAGACGGGAGATGTTGAAGCCCTGGTTTTCCAGCGAGGGCAGGTGGGCCAAGCGGAGATTTACGCCGCCTGCGGTGATCGTTCTGCGAGATGAAAATGTGTCTGTCATGGGTTGACCTCTAGGCTCGTTGACGAAGCAGAAAGATACTACAAAGAGAGTCGCCATTCTCGCAGCCGAAGCGCCTACCGGTACAATCCGGCCCCCGGCAATTCAAAGAAGGAATACGACCTTGAGACCAACGCGCCCCTTGCTTGCCATGACCGCGATTAGCGCTGCGCTGCTCGCCGGCCTCTCCCTCCCCCTCTACGCCCAGGACGACGATTCGGATCTCGAGGAGCTTCGCAAGAAGCTCGAGTCGATCTCGGTCGTCGAGCAGAAGGTGATGGTGCCGATGCGGGACGGTATCCGACTCGCTACCAATATCTATCGCCCAAAAGACATCGCCTCAGGCAAGACAGTTGACCTCCCAACGGTCTTCTGGCGCACGCCCTACAACTTCAACAAGCTGCGCAAGTTCATGCTCAACGCCATCATCCCGATGCTCGAGTCGGGTTATGCGATCGTCATCCAGAACGAGCGTGGCAAGTTCTTCTCGGAAGGCGAGTGGGAGATCCTCGGCTTTCCGCGGACCGACGGTTACGACTCCCTGACTTGGATCGCTCAGCGCGACTGGTCGAACGGCAAAGTCGGAACGATCGGGTGCTCGTCCTCGGCAGAGTGGCAACTGGCGCTCGCCGCGATGGACCACCCCGCCCATGCGGCGATGGTGCCGCAGGCCTCAGGGGCCGGCATCGGCCGGGTGGGCGACTATTACGAACAAGGCAACTGGTACCGAGGCGGCGTCTACCAGATGCTCTTCGGAGTCTGGCTCTATGGGGTCCAGAACACCCAGCGGCCGCTCCTGCCCACCGACCTCTCGCACGAGGACCGGGTCCGACTCTCGAAGTACTTCGACCTCGCACCCGAGATGCCGGAGGTCGATTGGCCGAAAGCGCTCGAGCATCTACCGCTCGTCAAGATGATGAGGGAGGTCGAGGGTCCAAAAGGGACTTATTCGGAGCTCATCCAGCGGTTTCCCAACGACCCCGCCTGGTACGAGGGCGGTCTCTACCACGACAGCGAGCCCTGGGGAGTGCCCGCCCTGTGGATGAACTCCTGGTACGACGTTTCGATCGGCCCGAATCTCGAACTCTTTCAGCACGCGACCGAGAACGGCGCCGACGACGACGTGAGGGACAACCAGTTCATGGTGGTGGCGCCGGTCACCCACTGTGCCTTCACGCGGGCCAAGGAAGAGACGATCGTCGGCGAGCGCAACATGGGGGATGCACGGTTTGACTATCGGAGGATGATCCTCGACTGGTTCGATCTCTGGTTGAAGGGCGAGAAGAACGGATTCGGTAGAAACTACCCAAAAGTGCGCTACTACACGATGGGCGCCAACGAGTGGAAGGAATCGAAGACCTGGCCGCCCAAGCGAGTGGAGATGGAGACGTGGCTCCTTGGCAGCGGCGGCAAGGCCAACAGCCTGTTCGGGGACGGAGTCTTGGTGCGCGAGAGCGGCGAAAGAAAACGGTCGAAACGGAGATCGACGCCCACATCGGGAGATAAGGCGCTGGCGACAACCGGCGTCTCCACCGCCAATTCGGACACCTTCCCCTACGACCCGATGAACCCGGTCGTCTCGCTCGGAGGCGGCGTGTGCTGCACCGGTGACGCGGTCCAACCGGGCTCGTTCGATCAACGCGAGCGCGAGGCTCGGTACGACATCCTGGTCTACACCAGCGAACCGCTGGAGGAAACGATCGAGGTGACCGGCCCGATCGAGGCGACCCTCTATGTCTCTTCGAGCGCCAAAGATACGGACTTCTCGGTCAAGTTGATCGACGTTCTGCCCGACGGCACCGCTTACAACCTGGACGAGACCATCCAACGCGCTCGCTACCGCGAGGGCTACGACAAGCAGTTGATGATGGCGCCGGGTGAAGTCTACGAACTAAAGGTCTCTCCGATGTCGACTAGCAACACGTTCGAGGCCGGGCACCGAATCCGGATCGAGGTGTCGAGCAGCAACTTCCCGCGGTTTGCGCGCAACCTGAACACCGGCGGTAACAACTACGACGAGACCGAGCCGGTGGTGGCGATCAACACCGTGCATCACTCGGCGGAGTATCCAAGCTACATCAAGTTGCCGGTAATCCGGAGATAGAAAAGGGGACACCGAGAACGGTGTCCCCCGATTGTCGTACTCCAGAACCCCAATTATTCGGGTGGAGCCAGCCCCCCTACTCCATCGATTCTTTGTCCTCACCCATCATCTCGCCATCGGAGATGTAGCTGATGTCGTCGCGGACGCGCCAGTCACGCTCTGCGACGTTGGAGACGCAGTTCATGTAGTGAGCGAACATCTCCTGAGCCTTCTCCTCGCCCACGGCCTCGGCTAGAAGCTTGCCCATTCCGGGTGCCGAATGAAGAGATGCCCGGTCCTTGCCCCAACTGACATACGTGTAGGACCCCTCGCCGTACGGCGTGCTGTTTCCCAGGAAGTTGATCGGCGCTTCGATCTTCTTCAAGGCCGCGATCGCCTCTTTGACCAGTTCGCGGTATTCCTTGTTCATCGACGGCTTAATATCGACCGTCGTGACTTCCACCGCGCCCATGCCCTCGGGGCTGAAGCCCTCGGGCTGATAGGTCAGGTCGGGCTCGTGCTTCCAGATCTCGTTGTGGTGCTCGATGATCGCGCCGCGGGCGCCTCCCTCGAGGGCCTCGAGCTTGCCTTCGCCCATCTTCTCGTTGAGCATCTTCTCGCGGGCGTCGTTCCCGTCGAGGAACGCATAACTTGGCAGGTCGCTCACCCAGGCATAGGTAAAGCCGCTCTGGTATCCGCGCCAATGGAAATCCGCACCGGCCTTTGCGGCGCTGAAGGCCTCGACCCAATCCTTGTTGTTCTGCTCGAATGCCGCCGATTGAGCCGGGTCGATGCGATCGTAGTGGATGGTGATGTAGGGCGCCGGCTCCATTTGGGCTGGCAGGAAGGCAGCCATCAGAAAGGCGGCACCCAGGGTCATGGTGACGAGGCTCTTCTTCTTCATCGGATCTCCTTTTCTCTCAGACTGTTTGAGTTCCCCTCGAACGCGACCGGCCCACCCGGGGCGTTTGAGACGCAATCACTAAGATAGGCGGCGGATTGTACCCTCTCTGACATTACGGGTGTCTGTCCCTCGTAATGTGCCGCTACAATACGCGTCCCGATGATCGACCTTATTCTCAACGCCGAGGTGTACACGCCGGAGCCGCTCGGCCAAATGAACCTCGCTGTCTGTGCCGGAAGGGTCATCTGGATGGGCACGGACCCACCGCCTGTTAGCCGTGAGCTGGTGACAAGCGAGGTGGACCTCGAGGGAGCCCGGTTGATCCCCGGCCTCATCGACGGCCACGTCCATGTGACCGGTGGTGGCGGCGAAGCGGGCCCAGAAAGCCGGGTGCCACCCCTGGGACTGTCGCGTTTCACCCGAAACGGGATCACCTCGGTTGTCGGACTTCTCGGTACCGACGATCTGACCCGAACCACCGCATCGCTCGTCACCCAGGTGCGCGGGCTGGTCGCCGAAGGCCTCTCGGCCTGGTGCTACACAGGCGGCTACCACCTGCCCCCCGCAACCGTCACCGGAAGCGCTCGCGGCGATATCGTCCTCGTCGACCGGGTGATCGGTGTCGGCGAGCTGGCGTTGAGCGATCACCGTTCGAGCCAGCCAACGCTCGACGAGCTGTTGAAGATCGCCGCCGAGGCGCATGTCGCGGGTCTCATGACCGGCAAGGCCGGCACGGTTCACCTTCATATGGGCGACGGCGAGCGCGGTCTCGAGCTGGTGCGCCGGGCGATAGCTGGCAGCGAGATTCCCGCACGGGTCTTTCACCCGACCCATGTCAACCGCCGCAAAGCGCTCTTCGACGAAGCTCTGCGGCTCGCCGGTGAGGCGGGCTCGACCATCGACTTGACCGCCTTTCCGGTGGCCGAGGACGAGGACGCCTGGAGCGCCGAAGACGCTCTGGCAAAGTACCTCGCCGCCGGGCTCCCGGCTGAACGCGTTACAGTGAGTTCGGACGGCGGCGGTTGCCTGCCGGTCTTTGATGCCGGCGGCCGGGTGACCTCGATGGACGTCGGAGAACCGGGCGCCCTCATCGAGTGCCTGGGCAAGCTACTCCAGGCTGGGCACGCGATGGAAGCCGTCCTGCCCGCGTTCACCTCGAATGTCGCCGATCTGCTGCGGCTCGCAGGCAAGGGACGAGTCACGGTGGGCGGCGATGCCGATCTCGTCGCCCTCGAGGCGGACGGTACGGCCCGTCACGTGATGGCTCGCGGTCGCTGGCATCTCCTGAGTGGTGAGTTGACAAGGCACGGAGTCTTCGAACAATCTGAGATCGGTGAACAAGGCGAGGCAAGATCATGAGTCGTGGACACATCATTCCCATCGGCGGGGCCGAAGAGAGGCTCCGTGACCCCGAGATCCTGCACCGCTTCGCGAACCTCTGCGGCGGCCGCGAGGCAAAGATCGCGATCATCCCCACGGCTTCGCAGCTCCCGGAGACGGGTCCGGGGTACGAGCGCGTGTTTCGCGACCTGGGAGTGGGCGCGGCTCGCTCGCTGCCGCTCGAGACCCGCGAAGACTGCAACGACCCACGCTGGCTCGGCCGGTTGGAGAACGCCCAGGGGGTGTTCCTAACCGGTGGCAACCAGCTGAGGCTCTCGACCACGATCGGCGGCACCGAGGTGGCCGAAATCCTCCGCCGTCGTAGCGCCGAGGACGGACTTCACATCGCGGGTACGTCGGCGGGTGCGGCGTTTCTCTCCGAGCACATGATCGCCTTTGGCGCCGAAGGCTCGACGCCGCACGCCGACATGGTGACGCTGGCGCCGGGTCTGGGGCTCACCAAGACCGCGGTGATCGACCAGCATTTTCGCGAGCGCGATCGCCTGGGAAGATTGTTGACCGCGCTGGCCTACAACCCGCGCCCGGTCGGGATCGGACTCGACGAGGACACCGCGGCCTTTATCGGACCCGACGACCGTCTCGAGGTGTTCGGAAGCGGCGCCATTACGGTTGTCGACCCCTCAGATCTCCAGTATTCGTCGATGGACTCCGCCAAGCAGTCGGAGGCCGTCTGCATGCTCAACATCCGCCTCCACATCCTGATCGAGGGCGCGACCTTCGACATCGGGACCCGTGAGGCCACACCACCACCAGCCCCCGGAATTCGGCCCGAGACCGAGCTCCGAGCCGAGGCCACAGTCGGATCCTCGGCCGGATCCTCCAGATGAAGATCCTCAATCGCTCCGTCTATCTCGGCCCCAGCCTTTACGCGCGGTTCCCCGTCATCCGGCTCACGGTCGACCTGGAGGAGCTCGAAGAATGGTCAAGCACGCGCCTCGGGCCGGCGTTCATCGACCGCCTCCTCGAGGTCCTACCGGGGCTCCGCCAACACGGCTGTTCCTACCGCACACCGGGTGGTTTTGTGCGCCGGCTGACCGAGGACGACGGAACCTGGATGGGTCACATCCTGGAGCATGTTGCGATCGAGCTCCAGAACTCGGCCGGCTATAAGGTGACTTTCGGCAAGACCCGAGGTACCGGGGAGCCAGGGCTCTACGAGGTCGTCTATCGCTACATTCAGCGCGATGTCGGTCTGGAGGCGGCGCAACTCGGTCTCCAGCTCCTCGAGCACCTTCTGCCCGAACAGTTGCAGCCTCATGCGATCCGCGGCAAAACCCTCGATTGGGAAGACGAGCGCGACTCGTTTATCCGCGCGGCGCAGCGCCGGACGCTGGGACCGAGTACCGCGGCGTTGGTGGCGGCAGCGGACGACCGCGATATCCCTTGGCTCAGGCTCAACCGTTATAGCCTGGTGCAACTCGGGCACGGCAAGTATGGGAGGCGCATCCAGGCCACGGTCACCGGCGAGACCAAGCACATTGCGGTGGAGATGGCCTCGGACAAGGAAGAGACCAACACCTTGCTCGGCGATCTCGGGCTGCCGGTCCCCCACCAGCGGCTGGTCTACAGCCCAAAGGACGCGGTCCGAGCCGCCGAGAGAATCGGCTATCCGGTGGTGGTCAAGCCGCTCAACGCCAACCACGGTCGTGGAGTGTCGATCGACCTTGAGCAACCCGACGACGTGCGGATAGCTTACGCCAACGCCCGCGAACACAGCCGCACGGTGCTGGTCGAGAGCTTCATTCGAGGCCTCGATCACCGGCTTCTGGTTGTCGATGGCGAGTTGATCGCCGCCTCGAAACGGGTCCCCGGACATGTCGTAGGAGACGGCAAGAAGACCATCGAAGAGTTGGTCGATATCGTCAACTCGGATCCCCGGCGCGGCGTCGGTCACGCCAAGGTGCTGACCCGGCTCGAGTTCGATCGCCAGGCCGATCGACTGTTGGCCCTCAGGGAGATGACCCGCGAATCGGTGCCGCAGAAGGGCGAGGTCGTCTATTTGCGCTCGACCGCCAATCTCTCGACCGGCGGCACGGCGGTCGACGTCACCGACGACGTTCACCCCGACAACCGCCAGATGGCGATTCGGGCGGCCGGCGCCGTGGGGCTCGACGTCGCGGGCATCGACTTTCTGACCACCGACATCTCAAGGTCCTTTCACGAGACCGGCGGCGCGATTTGCGAGGTGAATGCCGCCCCCGGCTTCCGGATGCACGTCGCCCCAAGTGAAGGCGAGCCCCGCGACGCGGCCGGCCCGGTTATCGACATGCTCTTCCCACCCGGATCCCCGTCACGGATCCCGATTGCTTCGATCACCGGCACCAACGGCAAGACCACCACCAGCCGGATGGTGGCGCACATTCTCAAGCTGGCCGGACGCACGGTCGGTCTCACCACTTCGGACGGCGTGTACATTGACGGCCACTTGACGGTTCCGGGCGACATGACCGGTCCGACCGCAGCGCGGATGGCGCTGCGCGACCCCTCAGTGGACGCCGTGGTGCTCGAAACCGCTCGAGGCGGGCTGCTACGCGCGGGTTTGGGCTACCGCAGGTGCGATGTGGGAGCGGTTCTCAATGTCGCCGGCGATCATCTGGGCCTACGCGGCATCAATACGGTGGAAGAACTAGGACGAGTCAAACGCATCGTCGTGGAAGTCGCGCAGAACACCGCGGTGCTCAACGCCGATGACCCGATCTGCCTGCAGATGGCCGATCACAGCGACGCCGAACAGCTCTGCTACGTGACGATGAACCCGCGCCACCCGCTGGTGCGCGAGCACATCCGTGCCGACGGTCGCGGCCTGGTGCTCGAGGAAGGCATCAACGGTCACATGATTACGATCTACGACCGCGGCACCCACATTCCGTTGCTTTGGACCCATCTGATCCCGGCGACCATCGAGGGCAAGGCCATCCACAACGTCCAGAACGCGATGTTCGCTGCGGCGATCGCCTATGCGATGGACGTCGTGCTCGACGACATACGCCAGGGGCTGCGCACCTTCGACACGTCGTACTTCCAGGCCCCCGGCCGGCTCAACATCTACGATCAACACCCGTTCAAGGTGATCCTCGACTACGCCCACAACCCCCACGCGGTCGGCGCGATGGTGCAGCTGGTCGACAACCTCGATTGCGGCGGCCACAAGATCTGTGTGCTGGCGGCGCCCGGCGACCGGCGCGACGAAGACATCCGAGAGATGGCCGAGCTTGCCGCGGGCCACTTCGACCACTACATCTGCCGGCGGGACGACAACTTGCGGGGCAGAGACGGCGACGAGATCCCGGGCATCCTTTCGAAGGCGCTGGAGAAGGCCGGCGTCCCGGAGGCGACGATCGAGATCATCCCCGACGAGCAGAAAGCCACCCACGCCGCGCTGAGCCGCGCTGAGACGGGGGGCCTGGTCTTGATCCTCGGTGACCGGATCAGCCGGTGCTGGAAACAGATCGTCGAGTTCTCGCCCTCGGTGGAAGTCGCCGCCGCAGGCGCGACCCACCAACCGGCAAAGCCGCCGGAGATCGTCGACCTACCGGCGTTCGAGCTGCCGGCGGCGGATCTGCTGGTCCGGGACGAAAAGGGCGTACGTCTGGCGCGCCAGGAAGAAGACGATTGACCGGACGGGGACCAAACCGGGGACAGGCACGTCCCTGACCCCCACCCTCCCGAGCCAATCCCCGTTTTCTCATGGAAGTTCGCGACTCTCGCCGCCTGACCGGTCCGAACCTGCTCACCGATCGACCGGGTGCTGTCCTGGACATTGCGCTCGACTCGGCCGAGGAAGATTCCCGAGCCTCGGCGGGGGACCCCGCGGTCGAGGCCTGGCGACGGCATGCGAAGCGCGCCCTGAAAGCGGTCGGCTGGGCGGGAACCACTCTCGTCAGCCGGGTGTTCCCGGGTGGAATGAGCCTGGCATTCGAAGCACCGATCGATGCGCTCTACGCCGCCACCGAAGTCAACGAGTGGGCGTGGGACGCGGCGAGCGCCGAGCTGGCAGGCGAGCCCGTACCCGTGCTCGAGGAAGGCGCCGCCCGTCTCCGCGAGACCATCGCTCGGGAAGTCAATCCGCGGCTCGCGAGCCTCGCGGAAGCCGCTCGCGAGCACGGCGTCACCTTTCTCTCGGATGACGACCACGCCTCGGTGGGCTTGGGTGTCGGTTCGAGCACGTGGCCGGTGGGCGAGTTACCCCAACCAGAAGAGGTCGACTGGAGAAAGGTTCACGACATCCCGGTGGGATTGGTGACCGGGACCAACGGCAAGACCACAACGGTGCGGTTGCTCGCGGCAATGGTGCGTGCGGGTGGACGAGTACCCGGTGTTTCCTCCACAGACTGGATCGCGGCGGGAGGTGAGATTCTCGATCATGGCGACTACTCGGGACCGGGTGGCGCCCGTCAGGTGTTACGCGACCGACGAATAGAGTGCGCCGTTCTCGAGACCGCACGTGGTGGAATGTTGCGACGTGGCGTCGCCATCGAGAGCGCCGACGTGGCGCTCATCACCAACGTGGCCGAGGACCACCTCGGCGAATTTGGTGTGCACGATGTCGAGGCTATCGCCGAATGCAAGTTCATCGTCGCCCGCGCCTGCAGGCACCTGGTCCTGAACGCTGACGACCCGCAGATCCGCGAGCGCGGCGCAAGGCTCGAGATGCCGGTGACCTGGTTCTCGCTCGACGCCTCAGACCCCTTCTTGGCTGAACACATCGCGGCGGGAGGCGAAGCCTGTGTTCAGGAGCGCGGAAGGCTGGTCTTGAAGGAGGGTGGCAGGATCCTGCCGCTAATCGAAGTACCGGACGTTCCGATCGCCCTTGGCGGGGCAGCGCGCCACAACATCGCCAACGCGCTGGCGGCAATCGGCGTTGCCAAGGCGTTGGGATTGAGCATCCAGCCGATCGCCGAGGGGCTCCGTCAATTCGAGAGCACGCCGGAGTCCAACCCGGGCCGACTCAATGTCTTCGAGATCGACGGCGCTCGGGTCGTGGTCGACTTCGCGCACAACCCCCACGGCCTGGAGGCAATTCTGGGGATGGCCAAGGCGATGAACGCCAAGCGACGGCTGGTTGCGATCGGCCAGGCGGGAGACCGCGATGACGAGTCGATTCTCGAGCTGGCGCGCGCAACCTGGAAGGCACGGCCCGACCGCGTCTTGATCAAAGAGCTGACCGATTATCTCCGCGGCCGGCCCGAGGGCGAGGTTGCCACGATGCTCGAGACGGAGCTGCGACGCCTGGGAGCGAACGATGACTGTCTCGAGCGGGTCGACAGCGAGATCGCCGCCGCTATGGCAGCGCTCGACTGGGCAAGACCCGGCGACCTGGTTCTTCTGATCGTTCACTCGCATCGCGACGAGGTGGTGGCGTTGCTCCAAGAACGGGCCGGATAGAGGAGTCTCCCAGACGCCCTGGTGGAGCCTCCGGCCGCAGCCGAAGATGGACGCAGGGCGTTCGAGAACCGTATGAGTAGTATGCGAACCGGTATGAGAGCGCGAAGGCGCACTTTGTTCGGAGTCGTTCTACTGACCACCTTCCTGGTGGTGTTCGGGTGTCGAGCCGCCACCCCGAGCAAAGAAAACACCGTCTTCTCACCCCTCGAGCGCGTTCTGAAACCGCGGACCGTCCTGGTTCTCGGTGAGATCCACGGGACCGTCGAAGCACCGGCAATGGTGTCGCGCATCGCCGCTTGGGCTCTCGATCGCGGCCAATCGGTCACCGTGGCACTCGAGATTCCCCGCGAGGAAGAAGCGTTGGTCACCGGCTTCCTCGCCTCGGCGGGCACACTCGTCGACCGACAAGCTTTTCTCGCCGGCCCCTTCTGGCAGTCGGGCTATCAAGACGGCCGCGCGAGCGAAGCCATGGCGACCCTCCTCCAAGACCTGCAAAGGCTGATGGCGTCGGGCGAACCCCTGCGAGTCGTCCTCATCGACCAACGAGGAGCCCGCGGTGAGGATCGAGAGCAGGCGATGGCCGATGCCCTGGCCGCCGCTGTTTCCTCGGCTCCAGAGGGCTTCACCATCTCCCTCGTCGGCAATCTTCACGCACAGCTCGCCCGTGGAGCCGGCCACGGCGTTGATGAGCCGATGGCTCTGAGGATCGCTGAGCTACTTCCAAACTCTCGCGTCATTGCCCTCGAAGTCGCCTCTTCCGGCGGTACGGCATGGGTCTGCGGCGGTCATCGCACGAGCGGATGCGGCCTCAGCGCCCTCGGTGGGGGCGAGATTCACCGGACGGAGAGGGTGTCGCTGGATGTCCAACTCGTCGGCGGCTTTCACGGCAGCCTTTCCGTCGGAACGATTCACGCTTCGCCTCCCGCGGTCGAGATCCACAGGACACCGGAGGCGATGACCATCGCCACCTGGATCGACACGACCCACACGACGGCGCCGGCAGCTCCCACGCTCTCGGCCGGCACGTTGCAGAACCCGGTCTCGAAGGTCAACCCCGCCGGCGACTGGCCCCAGTGGATGGGCCCGCACCGCACCGGGGCAGCTACGGTCAGCGGGGTCTTTCCCCGAGGCAAACAGATCGAGCTCGGAGTCTCGTGGCGAACCGGGATCGGCGGTGGCTTCTCCTCGGTCTCCATCGTCGGAGGAACTGCCTACACCCTGGCGGAGGAGAGCGAGGAGGAGTGGCTCCTGGCGCTGGACGTCCACGACGGCAGCGAGAACTGGCGCACCCGGCTCGACGCCGCGGGACACGACACTCCGGCCTCTACACCGGCGGTTGTCCAAGGCTCGAACGGCGCTGTGTTCGCTCTCAACCCGCGTGGCAAGCTCCACGCCATTGCCACCGACGGGTCACCGCTCTGGTCGCGAGATCTGCAAGAGAGTCTCGGCGCCGTGCCGCACTCCTATGGCATGTCCACCTCACCGCTGATTGTCGACGATCTCGTGACGGTTCTGGTCGGCGGTCAAGACAAGCACAACCTGGTCGCCTTTCACAAAACCTCGGGCGAGATCGAGTGGTCGGTGGCACACGCTAAATGGGGCTCCTACGCCTCGCCCACCTTGTTGACAATCGCGGGCGAGCGTCAGATCGTGGCGCCGGCGGATGACCGTCTCTACGCTGTGCGTCCCGACGACGGGAGCCTGCTTTGGTCCATCGACAGTCTGGGGGAGATGGATCGCATTCCTCTTCCGCTTCCCCGAGGCAGGCTCTTCTTGGCGCAGGAGGCGGGGGCGGTGATGCTGCGCGTCAACCGGGAAGACGTCAAGTGGCAGGTCGAAGAGGTCTGGAGATCCGACTCCCTCCAACACTCCTACAGCCCCGCCGTTCACCTCGATGGCGCTATCTATGGATTCGACGGCCCCTTCCTGACGTCGATCGACGCCGCGACCGGCGAAATGCATTGGCGCCACAAGACGGGTGACGCAACTCTCATTCTCGTGGACCGACACCTGGTGGTCCTCGGCACCATGAGCGGTCTCCTGCGGATCGTCGAGGCGAGGCCGGACAGGTTCGAGGAGCGGGCGACGATCCAGGTGCTGACGGGCGGAGAGGGCTACGCAGCTCCCAGCTACGCCGGTGGCAGGATCTTTGTCCGCAACAAGCAGGAGATTGCCGCGGTCGAAATCGGCAGCCGGTAACGCCACACGGCTTTTCCCCTCATCGGTTAGGATCTTTCCCAGCTTGGACAGCGAGGGAGTCATCGAAGCAGTTTTTGGGGTGCCCCGAGCGCTCATTGGAGTGCTCCATCTCGACGCGCTCCCCGGAACACCCAACGGAGGGAACACGATCGATGCGATCGTCCAGCGGGCGGTCGCCGAAGGCCGAGTCCTTCACGAGGTCGGTTTCCACGGTCTGCTGATCGAGAACATGCACGACCGCCCGTATCTCAAACGCGTGGTGGGGCCCGAGGTCACTGCATCGATGGCGGTCGTGGGGCGGGAGGTCCGCAACCGGGTTCCCCTGCCGCTCGGTGTCCAGATCCTTGCCGGCGCCAACCGCGAAGCTCTGGCGGTGGCCCAGGCGGCCGGCGCCGAGTTCGTGCGGGTGGAGGGCTTTGCCTTTGCTCACATCGCCGATGAAGGGCTGATCGAGTCCGACGCGGGCGAACTGCTCCGCTATCGGGTCGCGATCGCCGCAGAGAACATAGCGGTCTTTGCCGACATCAAGAAGAAGCACTCGGCGCACACCCTGACCTCAGACATCGACCTCGTCGAAACCGCCCGGGCGGCGGAGTTCTTTCTCGCCGACGGCGTCGTTGTCACCGGTACCTCCACCGGACGCGCCACCGATATAAATGATGTGGACGCGGTGAGCCAGGCGGTGTCGGTACCGACCCTGGTCGGCTCCGGAATCACACCCGAGAATATGGCCGAATACGCCTCGGCAGACGCCCTGATTGTCGGCTCGTCGCTCAAGAGCGGAGGTCTGTGGTCGAATCCCCTGGAACCTCGCCGAGCCATGCTGCTGGCCGAAGCCTTTGCCACTGCCTCGCAGACCAACTGATGTCGATCTTCTCCAATCCGATCTCTGAAGCCGGCGCCGAGGCCGACGCCTATATCGCCGCGGTCATGGATCTTGCGGGTGATCGCGATCCCCTCGAAATCCTGGGCAGGCTCCCGGACGAGGTCGAGAGACTGATCGCCGATCTCGATCCGCAGCGTTTGCGCAAACCGGAAGCCCACGGCAAGTGGTCGATACTCGAAGTGATCCAACACTTGGCGGATTCGGAACTGGTTTGGGCCTATCGACTCCGGGTCGTGCTCGCCGATGCGGATCCGGTCCTGACCGGCTACGACCAGGACCGCTGGGCAGCAAAACTTCGCTACAACGAGGTGGATCCGGACGCTGCGATCGCTCAGATCCGCACCATCCGAGAGATGAATCTGCGCCTCCTCGGCTCACTCACTCCCGAAGAGATGAAGCGCACAGGCAAACACAGCGAGCGAGGCCAGGAAAGCGTCGAACACATGCTGCGTCTCTACGCGGGGCACGATCTCGTCCATCTGCAGCAGCTCTCTCGCATCCGCAACAGTGTCTAACGCAGTTGATCTCGCCGTTGTCGGAAATCTCCTTCTCGATGACATCGTTTATGCCGACGGTACGACCCGCATGGGTCAACCCGGCGGAGCGGCTCTCTACGTTGCCCTTGGCGCCTCTCTCTGGCCTGTCGGCGTCGGTGTCGTCAGCCGCGTAGGCGACGACTACCCGCCGGAACTGCTGGCAGAGCTCGGTAGCCGCGGAATCGACCTCACCGGGGTTCGACCGACCGGAGGACCGACAATGAGAACCTGGCTTCTCTACGAGGGCCGGCGGCGGCGGGTTGTTCACCGGCTGGGCGGCCCTACCCACACAGACGTCTCTCCGACGGTCGAAGAGCTGCCGGAGTCCTGGAGACTCCGCGCCATCCACCTCGCTCCGATGCCTTGGAGCGTCCAAAGGGATCTCGTCGGAGGGCTCACCACGCGATCGAACACCTTGCTCTCCGCCGATCCGTACGAACTGCTCACCGAGCACTCCTTTGACTCCTGGTGCCGGCTCTTCTCCCGGATCGACTTGCTGTTTCTGAGCGAGGACGAGATGACGATTCGAGGCGCGCTCGACAGTCCGGTTCCGGTGCTCGAGCAGCTCGGCCCGCAGAACTCTCGTCGGCGCCTCGCCTCGATCCTTTACAAGCGTGGCGCGTTGGGAGGACTTCACTTCGACACCGAAACTGGAAAGGCCCGCGAATGGTCGAGCCGATCGGGCGAGGTTCTCGACCCCACGGGCGCCGGGGATGCGTTTGCCGGCGGTGTCCTGGCGGGACGGCTGCTCGGGGAAACCATGCGAAGGTCGCTCGACCGGGGGGTGGTCTCGGCAAGTTTTGCGCTCGAGGCTGAAGGAGCCGACGGGCTCTTCGCCGCGACTCCGGAGGCAGCGAGAGATCGGCTGTTGGAATGGTTCGACCACTGATGGCCTTTCGACCGAGACGTTGGCGTCCACCGGCCGCTCCCCGACTCGTGGGGGGCTTTGCTCCCAACGACCGCCTTGCCGGCGCCGAGCTGTGGCCGACGGGCGGCGCCGGTCCCGAAGATGTCGTACTGGACGCCGAGGGCCGACTCTATGCCGGTCTCGACGACGGTCGGATCATCCGCTTCACACCGTCTGTCGCCGGTTCCTCGCCCTCAGACCCCCAGACAATAGCTTCGACCGGCGGTCGCCCGCTGGGTCTCGAGCTGACTGTCGACGGGAACCTAATCATCTGCGACGCTCACAAGGGCCTGCTGAGACTCCCACCCGGCGGCAGCCTCGAAACCCTGGCCGACAGCTTCGAAGGAGAACGCTTTGTCTTCACGAACAACGCCAGCGTAGGTCGAGACGGCACGATCTACTTCACCGATTCGAGTCGGAGGTACGCCGTCGACAAGTACAAACTCGACCTGCTCGAGCATTCCGGGACCGGGCGCCTGTTCAAACGAAGCGTCGACGGTCGGCTCGAGCTCCTTCTCGACGGGCTTCACTTCGCCAACGGAGTCGCGCTGGGACCCGATGAGGATTTCCTGCTGGTAGTCGAGACCGCGAGTTATTCGATCCAGCGTCTCTGGCTGCGTGGAGAGCGCCAGGGCCGTAGTGAGCCGTTTGCCGACAATCTTCCCGGGTTTCCCGACAACCTGTCTTTCGAGAACGGGATCTTCTGGGTTGCAATCCCCAGCCCGCGAGACGGCCTGCTCGATGCCATGCTTCCCCGCCCGTGGATGCGCCACGTCGTCGCCCGGCTTCCCGAGCCGCTGCAGCCGAAGCCCAAACGGCATGGGTTTGTGCTCGGCTACGACACAGCGGGCCGGGTCGTCCATAACCTGCAAGACCCGAGCGGACGAGTGGCGATCGTCACCGGTGTCCGAGAACACGGCAACCGCCTCTATCTGGGCAGTTTGAGCGAGTCCGCCGTCGCGGTGGTCGATCTCTAGGGTCTTCTTGCGCTTCGTTCGCGCTCGACCGCGGTGCGGGGAGGCCGGGCCGAAGGGCTCCCGCGGTGCGCAGCGCTTTGGCGAGCACCACGGGATACCGGCCCGTAGCCGGGGCCCTGCGCCGCTTCTCGGCCGCTCTCGGCGTCCTACGCGATCTTGATGTGCCAGGGTTCGTGGCGAACCCCGAATGGATTGGCTTCGTGGTACCGAATATCCACATAGCCGAGATCGATCATCTTCCGGTACTCGTCGGTGCTCGCAAAGGCCTCGGTGAAATTCTCCGGGCCCATTCCCACCTTGCCGATGTCGAAGTCGCCGCGCGCGTGGTAGGAGTAACCCGGCGGGGCTAGCGATCTGGAGGCCTGAGAGAGATTGCCGACAGTCTCGACCGCCTTGGAAAGAAAGAGTTGGTATTGCTTCGCAAGACCGCGAACACCGGAAGTCAACGCAATCGTCTCTCCGATGTCGCGCTGGATTCGCTCGAACTTCTCGAGCGGCTCGCCCCTGAAAAGATAGTGGCCGCTGCCTTTGATCTTCTCCACATCCCGCCGAGCGATCTCGCCGGTCAATTCGGTGATCACCTTGTCGCCCATGAACCCGTACCACTTGGCATCGGCCCAGAAGATGTCTTCGAGAAAGGTCAGTTCTTCCTTGGTGAAGGAGCCGATGTCCTGATAATTCTCCGCAAACCGAATCAGGCGATCGAAGGAAAGCAGGTTGAAATTGCCGTGGCCCACCAGTTTCTGGGCCCGCTCGATCCGCGCCGCGACCGACTCGAGCACTACCTGTTGGTCAGCTGAAAGAAGAAAATCGTCTGCGTACGTGCGGTCGAAGTCGCGGGTCTTCTGATTCGGATCGACCTCGCCGGAACTCCCGGTGACCCCGAGGTCGCCTGTTCCCGGCCCCATCTCGGGCCTCGCGGCATGGCTTCCTTCGTCTCGCAGCGGGTCGATGATCGGTGGATCGTCAGACTCGGATCGGTTTTCCAAGGGGTCGAGCCACAAGTCCGCCTCGCGCCTCACCTTGAGTTGACGCCAGCCTAGCCCCCCCCCGACAAGCGCAGCGGCGCCAAGAGGAAGTCCTTTGAGAAGCGTTCTCCGATCCAACTCTTACGTTCCCTTTCTGCAGGGCCGCCTTCCAAAGCAACACCCCGACACCCGTGATCGCCCGGATTATCACACAACGACCCGCTCCTGTATGTGTCCTTTTCAATAGCGCCATGCGCCGAAAACATGGTTTCCTTCTCTCCAAGAGCCTCTACGAGCGCCGCGGCTATAATGAGCCGGGCCCTCTTGGGCTCGCCGGAGGAAATGTTCGCCTTACGTACATCGCCATTGGCGAGGAGTGGCAGCCAACCGGGGCGATTCCTGGTTGGGGCAGCGCTACTCTGTCTCTTATCGAACGCGGCGACCGCTGCCCCAGCCGGGCCGGACGCGACCGATCTCTACATCCCCAAAGAAGTCCGGCCCACCTGCGAGAGGATTGCCGGCAAGCTCTCGAGCGTGTCTCTGGGTGACTGTCTGTCGCGGCCGCTTCAACCGACCGGCAGCTATTCGATCAACGGCACACCGATCCTGCTCGCTGAGTACCCACCTTTACCCACTCGGGAGCCCCTTGGGAGAGTTCTGCTGGTCGGTGGCATCCACGGCGACGAGTATTCCTCGGTCAGCATCGTTTTCAAATGGTTGGCGATGCTGGATCGTTTTCACTCGGGTCTTTTTCACTGGCATGTGACGCCGCTGATGAACCCGGACGGATTGCTGCGCCGACCGTCGCAGCGGATGAATGGCCGCGGGGTCGATTTGAACCGCAATTTCCCGAGCCCGAACTGGCTGATGGAGGCCGAGGATTACTGGGTGCGGCGGACGTCACGAAACCCCCGGCGTTATCCGGGGCCGGCGCCGCTCAGTGAGCCCGAGTCCCAGTGGCTCTACGACGAAATCGAGGCTTTCAAGCCGTCGGTGATTGTTTCGGTCCACGCGCCGAGCCACGTCGTCGACTACGATGGGCCATCGGACCCACCGAAAAAGCTGGGCCCCCTCTATTTGAAGCTGATGGGGACCTATCCCGGCTCGCTCGGTCGCTACGCCGGTGTCCATAGGGGGTTACCGGTGGTGACGATCGAGCTGCCAAGCGCCGGCATCATGCCGACGGCGGCGCAGCAAAACCAGATCTGGGTGGATCTGGTGCGCTATCTGCGGGTCAACGTGCCCAAAGTCGCGTTCCTCGGTTCCGGTTCTTCGGTCTCCGGCGCCGCCCGGTAGGCCCACACGAGTTCAGCGATTCATCCACGATTGCCCCAGCCGGCGTTCTGGTCATCTCGCGTCTCCTCTTTGTCGATCCGGGCTCCTAGCTCGGCCCGCTCGTCGCCTCACCGACGCAACGAAAGGGTTGCTCGAAGGTCGAGGCGGAAATCGCTTTGGTCTCTACCTTGGTTACTTCGAGGCTAACCGTCGTCTTCAACTCGTGACCGCCCTGGGAGCGTACCGACAGCGTCGAAACCCGTCTTAGAGGGACTCCAGCCGCTTGCGCCAGAGCCGCAGCGATCTTCTCCTCGGCCGCCGGGTCCCCGCTTGGCCACGTGCTCTCGTCGAGCCACATCCTCAAGGCCGGGTCGGTGAGATCCTGGGTAGTCCATAGCTCTTCGACCAATTCGGTCTTCGAACTCGCCACGGGAGCAGTGGACTGGAAGGTCGAAGCATATTCGATGATGAACCGGTAGTGGCGTGTTGCCAGGCCGGCGATCTCAGGTCCCGCTTCATTGGCCACCAGGCCGATCTTGAGCCCACTGACTGTCTTTGTAGCCTTGGGGGCCGTGGTGGAGCCACCAACTACGGCATTACCTAGCCAGGGGCTACAGCTCTTGCGGACGGAGTCGAAAAACCTGACGGTCTTGCCACCATCCGTGGTCAGGAGCGCACTTCCTTCCGGGAGTGTGTCGCCAGGCTCGCCGAGAAACTCGATTTTGCCGAGATCGCCGTCCGCCCAGCCCCGAACGGTCGCGTTCGCGAGGCGGCCGACATCGAATCCAGGACTCTCGGATCGAGTTGTCGCCGTAAAGACGATGCCGGCATGAGCAGCTACTGGAGCGCCAGCAAGGGTCACAGTAGTTAGAAGCAACAGCGTGCGAACTCTTCTCATGGTATTGATCCTATTCGAGTGAAGTGAGCCGAGAGCTGGCTACAGAAACAAGCGGGGCCGCCCTGCGGCGGCCCCGCAACCCATTGGGGGTATCGCCAAGAACTAGTTGAGCGATAGCTCCCAAACGCCTCGGCCGAAGGTCGAGACCCGGATGAAGCTAGCGTCAGGTGGAAAGTACATATCGGTAACGAGGGCCAACGGCAGCCCACTGCCCAATGGCGCCCAGGTGGTGCCTCCGTCATGAGTGACAAAGACGCCGATCCAGGTTGCCGCGTAGACGGTGCCCCCGCTGACGTCGTTCGGATCGGCAAACACCTTCTGCACCGGCACCTTTGGCAAGTCGCCGGTCGCGTCGGTCCAGTTGATGCCGCCATCATGACTCCTGGCGACATACGGGCCGACACCAATGCTAGCGGGTATTGGCGACTGAGAGGCCAGGTAGACCGTCGTGTTATCCGGCGCCCAGGCCACCGAAGAGTTGAAGCCAGCCCAGGCCGGCAGGGTGGCGGCCACATCCACATCGGTCCAGCTCGACCCGCCGTCGTTGGTGTAGACAAAGTGGCCACCGTTGCCGGTGAGGCCGATGACGTCTAGGTCGTTGGACGACAGGCCGACACCGTGGCTGACGCTGCGGACGACACGGCCGCCCGGAGAAGTCCAGATTGCCTCCCAGAAGTCACCCCCATTTTCACTCTTGAGCAGGAAGTTGCGCGTGTTGGTATAGAAGGTCAGGCCGGTGGGATCAGCGGCAGCTGACGGGGTATGGATCGGAGTCACGAAATAGGAATCGTTCACCCAAGCGCCGCCCGGCCCCGCCAGGTTCGAGGTGCCGAGTAGGAAGTCGTACTTGTTCTGGTTGTTGGGCGGATTCTTCGCCCAACGCCGGATGCTGAGGAAAAAGACGCTCCCCATCGAGATCTTATTGTTGGCCTGGCTCCAGCCGACGCCAAAACCGTCACCACCGATCGACCCCGTCCAGGTTGTCGAGTGGCCGACGCGAAATCGCGTGCCGTTGTCCTGCAAACCGATGAGTGTTTGCTCGGGGTGCTTGGTGCCGGAGACCAGGGCGTAGATGAGTGAGGTCACGACCCCCTGGTTGGCCTCGTCCTTCCAAGACTTGCCGTCGTCATCGCTGTAGGAGACACCGCCGTCGTGGCCGAAGAGAAGGCGCTTGCTTCCGCCGACCATCGATACGGTCCCGGTGTGGAAGTCGGCGTGAGCGTAGGGCAGGTTGATGTTGGTACCGGGGCCGAAGAATCCGGCAGAGAGCTTCCCGAGCCAAGAAGTCACGAGCGACCAGGTGGAGCCACCGTCGCGGGTCACCGCCGAACCGAGCTGACCGCCGAGCCAAACGGTGTTCCTTCCTGCGTCACTGGGGTCAACGACCAACATGTGGTTGTACCAAGCCTGCCCGGCGATGATGTCCATG
>Ga0224508_10001439_pt1 | contig 21412 bp, 20 predicted proteins | sample SF_Jan12_sed_USG_4_FD_170157 | JGI IMG/M metagenome (GOLD analysis project Ga0224508, IMG submission 170157) | Sediment microbial communities from San Francisco Bay, California, United States - SF_Jan12_sed_USGS_21 | ecosystem: Environmental > Aquatic > Marine > Sediment | place: USA... | reverse complement strand
TGAGCTGACCCGTTTCGTCGATCAGCAGCGAGGACCCGACTTTGACCACCAGCCGGCGATAATCGGAAAGCGCCAATTCGGGCATAGGCTATCCGACCAGCAGGTGTTGCCGGTCGAAGGACGTCAAGGTGACCTCGCCTTTCGAGACGGCAACCGTGCCGCTGCGCGCCACGGCCGATATCTCGCCAACCCTGGCCGCCTCGTTGACGAATTCATCGACTTCACTCACTCTGCCCGTGAGTTGCATCGTGCAACTTACCTGCGCCTCGTCGAGCATCTCGGCACCCAGACGCTTCGCCAGCGACATTGCCTTGGCCAGCCCGCCTCTGCCCAGCTTTATCTTGACGATCGCCAGTTCGCGCTCGAAATGCTCGCCTAAGGTCATGTCATGAATATTGACGACGTCCACGAGCTTGGCGAGCTGCGCGTTGAGCTGTGCGATCGCGGCATCCGAGCCGGTTACCACGAGTGTCACCCGCGACACCCTGGGATCGTAGGTCGGCGCCACGTTGAGTGTTTCGATGTTATAGCCGCGCGACGAGAACATGCCCGTCATCCGCGTCAGTGCGCCGACCTCGTTCTGCAAGAGGACTGAAATTGCGTGTCGCATAGATTGCTCGTTCCTGCCAGAAACCTTGAATTACGTCTGAAACTATTGTGCCTGCGTCAATCGCGGATGGTGGCGCATAATTTCCCGTATTGCAATGGCACAAGAATTAGTAAACACTCGCCAAAAATCCGTAACTTACAGGCTCGGACAGCACGAAAATGAATGATCAGGCCAACACTGCGGCAGTCAGTGAACACCCTCTCTCCGGTCAACCCGTGAGTGGCGCCGATACGGTCGTGCAGGTCATGGCCGACGAGGGCGTCGATACGATTTTCGGCTACAGCGGCGGCGCCATATTGCCTATCTATGACGCGGTCTTTCGTTACAACGACCGGCACAAACGCGCTGACGGCAGCTCACCCATGCCGCTGGTCGTGCCGGCCAACGAACAAGGCGCCGGATTCATGGCGGCCGGCTACGCACGGGCCAGTGGCAAGGTTGGCGCCGTGATGGTGACCTCGGGCCCCGGTGCAACCAACACGGTAACACCGGTTCGGGACAGCATGGCCGACTCGGTGCCGCTGGTTGTGATCTGCGGCCAGGTGCCCACGCCCGCGATCGGTACGGACGCGTTCCAGGAGGCTCCAGTCTCGGCGATCATGGGCGCCGTCGCAAAGCACGTGTTCCTCGTGACGGACCCGGAACAACTGGAAGATACAATGCGGAGCGCCTTCGAACTCGCGCGCACTGGGCGACCTGGACCGGTCGTTGTCGACATTCCGAAAGACGTGCAGAACTGGGAAGGTCCCTTCAAAGGCCATGGCGTGCTGCCGCTGCACGGCTATCGACGCCGGCTGGCAAAAGTCGAAGAAAATCTCCTGAGCGACGCGGCCAGCGAACGATTCTTCACTCTGCTGTCGGAGTCCGACCGCCCTCTCATTTATGCCGGTGGCGGCGTCATTAATGCCAATGCGACCAAAGCCATGCGGCGCCTCGCGAGCGAGTACGGCATTCCGGTAACGACAACACTAATGGCACTGGGCGCCAGCGACACGACGCATCCGCTCGCCTTGCACATGCTGGGCATGCACGGCATCGCATCGGCCAACTACGCCGTGGAGGACTGCGATTTTCTGATTGCGATCGGCGCGCGTTTCGACGATCGCGTTGCGGGCAACCCCGCGCAATTTGCGCCGAACGCCAAGAACATTGCTCACTTCGACGTCGACTTTGCCGAGATCGGTAAGGTGAAACGGGTCAACTGGCACCACGTTGGCGTGTTGGAACGCGATCTCAACGACATGCTGGCCTACGGTCGTCGTATTCACTTTGCCAAGACGTTTGACCAGTGGCACGAAGAAATCGCCGAACTGAAAAGCGAGTATGCGCTGAACTACGATCGCGATTCCAAGCTGATTCAACCCTACGCCGTCATTGAAGAAATCAACAAGCATTCCAAGGGCGAGGCGATTATTTCCACGGGCGTTGGCCAGCACCAGATGTGGGCGGCGCAGTATTTCGATTTCCGCGAGCCAAGACTGTGGCTTACGTCCGGAAGTATGGGCACGATGGGTTTTGGTCTACCTGCCGCGATCGGCGCGCAGTTCGCGCGTCCCGACCGCACCGTCATCGACGTCGATGGCGACGGCAGTATACGCATGAACATCGGCGAGCTCGAGACGGCAACGACCTACAAACTGCCAGTCAAGGTGATCGTGCTGAATAATTTCGGCGATGGCATGGTACGCCAGTGGCAAAAACTCTATTTCGGCGGGCGCATGTCGGGCAGTGACAAGTCGCTGCATAACAAGGACTTTGTTAGAGCGGCCGAAGCCGACGGCTTCAAGTTCGCGAAACGCCTGGACAACAAGGACGACTTACCCGAAGTCATCAAGGCGTTCATGGCGTTCGAGGGCCCCGCCTTCCTCGAGGTCATCATCGATCGCGACGCCGGCGTTTACCCGATGGTCGGACCGGGTCTGAGCTATGACAAGATGATCACGGGCGACTTTATCAAGAGCCGCGAAAAACCCGGCGAAGAAACGCCGGGACCGAGCGAGATGTTCTAGGGGGACATTCCTGATTTAGCGCAAGCGCTAAATCAGGAATGTCCGCTGCGCCCCTGCTAGGTAAAAATGCGAATTGCGCCGATGCGTGCCAGTGAAATAGGCTTTTGCGCTTATGCAGGGGTTGTTGATGACAACACTCACGGGCAGGAATACACGCACACTGACGGGTTACGTGATCACGCTGCTCGATTACCCGCGTTATGTTATCGAGCGCGACGTCGATTTCACCGATTGTCATTTACGAGGTGACTTCGACGAGAAAGACAGCCAGTGCACGTCCTGTCGATTTGGCGAAGCCTGTCGCTGGCTGAATTTGAATCGAATCCCTCCGCCACCGGATGCTTCCCTGGATCAGCTCCTTCGAGCACTTAACACGGCCGTCAAATACATGCGATCGACCGGGCAGAGCGACCCGCCGCACCCACATCATTGCGAATGCGACAGCTGCCAGTGGCTTCACGAAGCCATGGGATTCCTGCGAACGCACCGGCATAGGGCATAATCGAATCCTGGAACTTCCGACCGGTGAACAATCATGGGCGAAATAAGCTTGCAAGGCAGCTGCCTTTGCGGCTCAGTCAGGTACGAGATAAGCGGCGACACAGGTCAATTCTGGCACTGCCATTGCAGTCGCTGCAGGAAGGCCACCGGCACCGGGCATGCGACCAATATCCTGATGAAGCCTGGGACGGTTGACTGGACCGCAGGCAACGATCTTCTCAAGTACTACAAAGTGCCGGATGCGAAACGCTTCGCAACCGTCTTTTGCAGTGTTTGCGGTAGTCTCATGCCGCGCGTGGCGCCAGACATGAGCATTGCGGTCGTTCCCGCGGGCACACTGGACAATGACCCGGGTATTCGCCCCCAAGGGCGCATTTTCCAGGACTCCAGGGCACCCTGGTCCTGCGACAGCGGCGACCTGGCCTGCCACGAGACCTATCCGGGCACCGACTAGCGAGCCGGCCGCTGCAGATGTCCGCTGACACCACGCGTAAACTACGCCCGGTAACTGGCCGATATTTCAGCAGTTTCCTAATGCGGTGCAGTCCGGTATTATGTGAACCGGCGCAGGGAATCTCCGCCGTATATCGGCGACATTTGGAGCACGGCCTCAAAAAGGTCACGAAACGATGCTGAATACGCCAAGACGCGACAACCTGAACAAGATCGTCATCCTCAATCCCAAGGGCGGTTGCGGCAAGTCCACGCTCGCGACCAATCTCGCCGCGTGCTACGCGAAGGATGGCCCGATACCGGCTGTCATGGACTTCGATCCACAAGGCTCGAGCGTCGCCTGGTTAAATCGTCGGCCGCAACACCTTGCTGAAATTCACGGCATCGCTGCCTTCAAGAAATCCATGCAGGCCACCCGAAGCTGGCAACTGCGCATTCCCCGAGATACTGTCAATGTGCTGGTGGATTCGCCGGCGAGCCTTGGCCATGACGATCTCCGCGAACTGACCCGCGATGCAACCAGCATCCTGGTGCCTGTCCTGCCATCCTCGATGGACATTCATGCGGCATCCAGGTGCATTGCGGACCTGCTGCTCGTCGCTAAAGTGGATCGTCGCGATCGCAAACTCGCGGTGGTTGCCAACCGCACTCGCAAGAACACCAAGAGTTTTGGCCAGCTGATGCGCTTCCTTGATTCGCTCGGTATACCGATCATTGCCGTCCTGCGCGATAGCCAAAATTTTGTTCACGCCGCGGAGAAAGGCATTGGCCTATGCGAAATGCAGCCATCCCGCGTCAGGCAGGACGTTGAACAGATCGAGAGAATCGTGCGATGGCTGGAAGCCTGGCCTCAACGGCGGCGTGTCTCGACCTCTGCGACGTCATCAAATCTTAAGTCGCTGTCACAACGCTCCATTTTGCGCCGTCCGCAATTCGGGTCAGCCTGAGACGGCATTCTGAATCTCGGCATAGAGATCGCCATCAACATTGCCGCCGCTCAGGACGACCGCCGTCGTTTTTCCCTGCGTATCGATTTTGCCAGCCAGCACCGCGGCCAGCGCGACTGCGCCGCCCGGCTCTACAACAAGTTTCAGGTGTTGAAACGCAAAGCGCATCGCCTCGCGCACCTCGTCGTCAGTAACAGTGAGACCTGGCCCAAGCAATCGCCGGTTGATTTCAAACGTCAGTTCACCCGGCGTATGCGCCTGCAGCGCATCACAGATCGATCGCGCAGAGGCATCGACGCAAACACGCTCACCCAACTCGAGTGAACGAGCGGTGTCATCGAAATCCTGCGGCTCGACCGCGTGCACCGAAACCTCCGGCAAGCGCGCCTTGAGTGCGATCGCACTGCCCGCCGACAATCCGCCGCCGCCGCAACAGATCAAGACCTGATCGACCGGCAGGTCCATCTCGATCGATTGCTCTGCAATTTCGAGTCCGACCGTGCCCTGACCGGCAATAATGTGCTCGTGGTCGTAAGACGGCACAAGCTCAGCGCCGCGCTTCGCCGCGATTCCTCGTGCGATTGCCTCACGATCTCCCGTGTAGCGATCGTAGGTGATGACTTCACCACCCAGCTTCTTCGTATTCTCGAGCTTTGCTCTTGGCGCATCTTCGGGCATCACGATCGCGGTGGATATGCCCAGCATGGCGCCAGCCGCCGCAACGCCCTGCGCATGGTTACCTGACGACCAGGCGACCACGCCGCGTTGCGCCTGTTCTTTCGTGAGCTGACTCAGGAAATTGTAGGCACCGCGAATCTTGAAAGAGCCCGTCACCTGCAGGCACTCCGGCTTGACCAACACCGTGCCACCCGCAACCCGGTCCAGCTCGAAATGTCGCAACAGTGGCGTAACGACACTGATGCCGGACAAGCGCTCAGCCGCGGCTTCTATGTCGTTGATTCCAGTCACTCGACAGTTTCCTTCCACAGCCGGTCGATTTTCGCGGCGCAAATAAAGTCATTGTCCGACAGACCGTCTATCGCATGGGTCGTATAGCTCACGGCACAGGACCCATAACTGACGGTCAGCACCGGGTGGTGTCCTTCGCTGATCGCGATCCATGCGACAGCATTGGCAAACGCCAGCGTGCGACCGTAGGCAGGAAAGTCGAACACCCGTGAAATTTCCAGCCCATCGTCACTCAGCATCCAGTCGTCGTGCAATGCTTTGAGTAGCTCCCTGGACTGGTCAGCACGCAACGGCTCGACGCCGCCCTCGCAGGGCTTACAGCGTTTGTTCACAAGCTTTTCAGACATCAGACACACCTCGTCAGGCTTTACTCGCCGCCCCATTTTCAAGTACTGAAGCTTATATGAAAGTTGGCCGAGACGCGGAACAGTCACCGCAAAAAAAAGCCGACCCTCGCGGGCCGGCCAGGAGGAGACTCGAGATGAGTCACAGGGAAAGCTGATTCGGGTTTGAAGCCACAGAAGGTGCGTCGTCGATGAACAGCTTGACGCTGACACGTCGCTCCAGCGCGAAACTGTCAGCGGTATCATCCTGCGCCACGGATTCGCCGTGAGCGGAGACATCGATCCGCGTCGGATGCACGCCAGCCGCTATGAATTGTTCACGGACGAACTCGACGCGCCTTGCAGACAGCTCGTAGTTGTATTGGTCATCACCACGCTCGTCGGCAAAACCATCGAGCTGAATGCGGATATCGGGCATTGAGGCCAGCGTTCCGGCGAGTTCTGCCAGGCGGTCGCCAGTCGTATCGGCAAGAGCGAATTCATCCGTCCTGAAAAGGAGGTCCATGGCAATCCCGGCCTGCATGAGGCTCACGAGCTCCGGACGGGCGATATCGTGCAATCGCTCGATCTCGACCCCAAGGACGTCGATGTCCTTCTCAAGATTGGCAACGGTGTTGCGGGATTCGTCGAGTTCACCTTCGAGGCTATCGAGGCGATCGTTCTTGCGGTATATCGTATCGCCAAGCTTCGCACCGATCGCCGCGCCGAAGATGAAGCCGACGGGGCCGCCTGCGACTGCGCCAATCACGGCACCCGATCCAATTCCTATCGTTTCTTCTCTTGATGATTTGGTGGCGGCGAAAGCCGGCGGAGCAGCCAGGAACATAGCCAGAGCGGCAGTTACTATTGCAGTGGTCGTGTTACGCATTTGAATGTCCTCTTCATTGCAGCGCCACGGTTGTGGCCTGCTTCAGAGTTCATTACACGGCGAAATACGGGTGAGGAAAGGTCGCTATCGTGGAAAGTGACTGATCAATTGTGGCAAATGATGGCAAACAGAATTGCAGGCCCTCAGCGGTTTTCATCGGTCAGGGCGACGAAGGTACCGCCGTTTCTTTCGCAGAGAATGCGCATTAGTGTCGCGAAGCGAATGGCGGTGGCCGGTATCTGGCCGCCTTTGCGAAAACCCCTCGGAAATCCGACGCCATGCAAGCGCACTCGACGTTTCCCATCGGCACCGGCGCGATTTAGTCGGTCTATTGTGGCGACGACCGCATCGATCGAATAATTGCCCTGGAAGTCGTCACCGAAAACGTAGACGCTGACTTTCTTGTCTGCCGCCCAGAACTGCGTAATCGCTTCCTGGATACCATCGACAGGGTCGCTGTCACTGCTCGCATTCCAGGAGCGCATTCTGTTGACGATCGCCTGGCGCCGTCCGGGTGAGTCGGGTATCCAACGGGCCACATAGTCCGGGAACATGTAACGACCGTCATCGTTCATGATCTGGATGCCCTTGACCGTCGGGTAGGCTTCCAGCGTTTCGCGGACCTTGCGCTGCACCAAACCCCAGTTGTAATTCTGCATACTCGGTGATGTGTCGATCACAAAAATAACGTATTCGCTGTCGACCGGAATACCCGCCACGGCATCTTCGTCGGGACGCCGATAATAAGGTTGAAGACGCCGCATTTCTTCGGTCAAACGTTGTTTGGCGGCCTGTATCTCGCCCTCATCGATGGTCTCTTCTTCATCCTGTTTCGTGGCTTCGTATTGCCCGCGGACCTTATTCAGGTCACCATTCAGTTCAGCGAGATGCAGTCGCGTCGAAGCCGCATCCTCACTGACTTTTTTCAGCTCGCGGTCGAGAATCGTCGACTCTCCGCGGATTTGAAACAGCTCCTCCTGCAGCAGCGCAATCAGTTGTTCGAGATCTTCCTGCGCCTCCTCGACGACCACGGGTTCATAGATCTTGCTCAATACCAGCAGCAGAATGATGGCGCCGAAGCCGCAGCAGATGCAATCAAGAAATGACAGGCTGAATGCTTCGATATTTCGTTTGCGGCGCATCGTCTTCAGCCCGTGTTATGGCCAGTCTCTGCTGACGCTGACGAAAGAGCCACGACTCGTCAGTGCCAGCGACCAGAACGAGATCGGGGCATTGAGATCCCCTTCCATCGGATAAAGCAAGATATTGACAGGCACGCCAGATGGCAGTTCGCGAACCGCCTTGGCAAATATATTGCCGCGCTCACCGCTACTGACAACCGTCTTGCTGGTCGTTTGCGCTTCCATGGTGGGCATCCCGTCGACCAGTAGAATGATATTGTCCGGTCGCGGTGACAGCTCCTTGGCAACCCTGAATGCGGCGTGCATGTTAGTGCCGTTTTTCGGCACGGTTCGCCGCAGTACGCGCACCGCTTCATTGAGCTGCGTATCGTCTTCGGCTTTCAACCAGATGCCTTCGCTGCCCTTGATGACCGGCTCCGCCTTGTTATTGAACATGTAGATCTGATATTCGCTGCCCTGCGCAAACTGCGACGTCAGCCAGTCCACACTGGCGACTACCTGGCGCCACTTGCGAGATCGGAGCTGCTCGGCTTCGGGCAGATTGCGCCGCCTCAGTACGTTGATAAGCTTGTCACTCAGCATGCTGGCCGACCGATCGACCAGTATCAGCGTCCGTTGTCCGCCCAGCTTCAGCCCGGTCAGATACTGACGGTCTCCTTCACCCTTGAACGTTCTTATTTGTTCGCCTGCCGCGTCCTGTTGCTTCTTCAACGCCAGCAAGCGCTTGATTTCTTCCTCCAGCGACTTGATGTCCGACTGCAATTTCTCGACGCGTTCGATTTTGGCCAGTGTGTCGTTATCGTACTTGTCGAGTTCGGCCTGCAACTCCTGTATCAGAGCTATGATCTGTGCAATCTGGCTATCCGCATCTTCCAGCTCTGTTTCGAGCTTCTGTTTCGTATTACGAGCCAGGGCGAGGTTCTTGCGTCCTTCCAGTATCTCGATCTCGAGACGGTTGGTTTCGGCCATCAACGGCGTCGTGTCGCTGTCCGTCGTCGCATTGACGTGTGAATTGATAATCATGAAGAACAGAATCACTGCGCCGAAACCACAGCTCATGCAGTCGAGGAACGCCATGCTGAATATTTCCGTCTGCCGGCGTTTACGTGCCATATCGATCTTCTGCTGATATCAAACGAAGTTCGAAACCCGGCGTTCCCACGCGCAAGAGGTCACCGGTCTGAAGTACCGCAGACCCATCGATGCGATGTCCGTTCAGAAACGTACCGTACCGGCTGTAGTCGGTAACAACGCACTGACCATTTTCCTGGCTGACAACACAGTGGCGGCGAGATACGCCGGGCATCTCCTGCTGCAAATCCAGCCAGCGCTCGCTATCCGCGGGCTGGCTACCCAACACCAGGGGATCGGTACTCACCGCGTGCGCGTGGTTACCAAACAGGAGGTGCGTCGGCTGACCACCTCTGCTCGCGGCCTCGCTGACCCTAACCTCGACGGGCGCCTGATCCCAGGGCAAATGCCGCACCAGGGTCAGCCCGCCGTCGCCGCGCGTCTCACGGCAGCGCCGCAACAGCCCTCGCGCGGTCGCACCGGGCTCAAGCAGAAAGACCTCGCCGCCGACCCGCGTCTTCAAGGTCTCGGCCAACCCGGGCATTCGCGCCGCCCGATCGGATAACTGAATTGCGGGCGTGTCCTCGGCCCGGTACAAGGCCCGCAGATTGCTCACTATGTTCTGATACACGGGCGCCGCAGCCGCGATCAGTTCGAGTGACTCGAGCTCCGCTCTATGTGCAATGCCACGATACTCGATCTCCATCGGGACGGAATCAGCGCTCGCGGCAACAGACAGCCAGTCCGAAATACTGTTCTGAAGGACCTGTTCCGTCTCCGCCGTATGCAGCGGATCAAAACGCGATTGCTGCACGAACGACTCGGCAATGATACGCAACCAGTTGTCATAAAGGGTCAACAGACCGCAATCGTCGACGATCGCGGAGCGCTCCACCTGTGCCTGGCCCTCCTGCATCAGGCGCGTCAGCGTGGCTACATGCAGGCTGAGATCGATATGCACGGGGACCGCGCGCTCATAGTGCCGCCGCGTCGCCGCAACCGCCGCATCCACCATCGCTACGACCGCAATATCGAGTTCCATCGCGATGCCCAGCAATAGACCAAGATTGTCGTTGTCCATATAGGCCGGCACGGCAATAGCGAGACGATCGCCCGGTTTCGCGACAGCCTTCCAGACTTGTTCAAGTTGCCGGCTGACCAGATCCGCCGTGCTGATGTGCTGGAAACGAGGATCGGCCAGGGCCTCTGCTTGCAGTTCGGACCAATAGTGATTTTGTATTCGGCGAGGCTTCAGCCTGGCGTTCGAGTAGGCTTCGTTACCCGTGGTCAGGCGATCATCTTCGAGCAGCGCAAAACCCGGCTCGCGGTAGAGAATCCGCTCATCGTCGGCGACCAAAATCGCGGCATCGTTCAAATGTGCTGCAAGTATGCCCACTGCTCCGCCCGCGCCTAGTCCGCCTTCATGTGCCGGATGACCTTGTCATCACAATACGTTTCGCTGTCAAACACCAACCGCTCCTGCATCAACTGCAACTGATGCACGAGGAACATCAGAAAGATGCTGATGAGCAACGCAATAAACGTCGAGTTGAAGGCGACGCCAAGGCTCTGTGTTACGCCGGCAATATCGCCCTGAACCGCTTTGTCGGCCTGTGCCAGCGCTTCACCAATACCTCGCACGGTGCCGATGAAGCCAATGGACGGAATTGCCCAGGAAATATAACGAATCATCGCCAGTTCCGACTCGAGCCGGTCGGCCTCTGATTCGCAGATCGTGTGCGTACTCGTCGCAACATCCTGAATATTGCGCGTCGAGCTAAACCGGCGCAGCGCATTCAACAACGCCCGTGGCAGCAACATCTGCCGGCGATCATCGGGCAGCGCCTGTACCTGGCGGGCAAACTCGCGGGTGTCTTCGGGGAGAATTCGCATCCCTTCGGCAACAGGCACGAGGTCCACCTCCAGCAGCCGTCGCTCGCCACTGATCCTTACGGTTTTGTACCCCATGATCGCAAGCGCCCAAAACATCAGGATGAAACAGGCTTCCTGCTCGAAGTCTTTTACGAGTACCCAAATGCTTCGTTCACGAACAAAATCCGGATCGGCCTCGGCCATCATGTTCTGTTCTTCTATCACCTCGACAGCATTCGGACGCACTACCGACACGTAGAAAGCGTGCACGATGATGATCGCGATGATAAGAGCAAAGAGTTGAAAGACGAACTCAACAGGAAAGTTTTTCTTGTTCATAAAGCGAGCCTGAGTGCGAATCAAATGTCCGTTGGGAAGGGTATGGATTGGCCGAACTTTACGTCTTCGCTCGGAATGAACACGTCGTCGTCTTCTTCGGGGTAGGGTTCGATCAGGTCGTCTACATCATCGACAGACTCCTCCGTTGTTGCGTCAAGCGCTTCAGTGGTCGCCGGGGAACTGGCCTCTGATGATTCCTGACCGGTTTCGTCGCTGTCCTGTGCCCAAACCGGCTGTGCCATTAGCAGCAATGACAACAAGAGCAATATTGGATGCATATTGGGCCTCCTTCGGACCGGCGTAAGCATTGGACAACGATAACCTGCGATTGTCTCATGAAATTTTAATCAGCATACCGTGCGATGCGGAAGCCGACGTCGGGCCGCGGGGTAACGCCATAATCGCGGTAGCTAAGCCGCAGCTCGGTGACGCCGGAATGGCGCCAGCTGGAGCCGCGGATGACATGGCTGTTACCGCGCTCAGGACCAACAGGGTCAACAACCGGCTTGGTAATACCCGGCGTTGGCACCGTGTACAAATCGTTTACCCACTCCGCAACGTTACCGGCAGTATCGTACAGCCCGATCGTATTGGGCTTGAACTTGCCCACCGGTGCCGTCGAGGCAAAGCCATCGTCATACGCGGGCAGGATCGACGGTACCAGGGCTTTGGCCGAACGGTCGGCCAGGTTGCCACTATCCTTTGGCGGTGGCCATTTGTCTCCCCACGCGAATTTCTTCGCCTGCTTGCCTCCCGAATAGCGAATCGCCAGCACCCATTCGGCCTCCGTCGGCAGGCGATAGCCATCCGGTATTGGATAAATCGGCACCCAATTATCGAACTCCTGTTTGTAGGCCGGCGTTCGCCCCTCCTGCTTGCTCAGCCAGTTGCAATATTGCACGGCGTCAGCCCAGCTGACATTCGCAACCGGATTGTCGTCGGCGGACAGCGACACGTGAACATCGGCGCCCGAATCGTGGTTCTTGCGATAGGCCGCAAACTGCTTGTTGGTCACCTCATGGATGCCGATCAGGAACGGCCGGGTAATTGTCACAGGCCGGATAACCTCGTTGGCCCGCCGACCGGCCTCGGCCCGCGATGCGCCCATCGAGAATGTGCCTCCCTCGATTCGACGCATGGTCTGACCCGCCGCGGAATCCACGGTCTGGGCAACCGAATCGCGCGCTACGGCTTCGAGCGACCGTAGCCGCGCCGTTAAGGATTGCGGGTATCCGGGGCGGGGCGTAATTGTGCGCGACCATGACTGATACCCTTGCCTCTTGACCTCGATACGGTGTGGCGCGGCACTTAATCGCAGGGTTGTCTTGCCGCTGCCGCGTGCACGCCCGTCGACATATACGCTGGCGTCCTTTGGTTGAACGCTTACGGTCACGGTGCCGAGGCGCGCTGAAAGATCGACCGTTATCGAATCACTCGCTGCCGACTCCAACCTCAGTTTGCGGCTGGTAACACCATAGCCGGCCTTGGACATTCCGATCTCATAATCGACATCCGGCGACAGGGACAAGGTGATTGGCGACTGGCCCCGGTAGCGTCCATTTACCGTAACGTTTGCGCCGCGTGGAATAGTGTTAACGAGCAACTTTGCGTCCGCAGGTTGCAACCTTATCAGCGGTATCGATTGTGGAATGTTTGGCTCGGCTTCTACGTGGCCATCCCACGCCGCATATCCGTCCTTGGCAACCGTGATCTCGTGGGTACCTTCCAGCAATTCGATGATTGCGGGCGTGACGCCCACCTGTTCGTCACCCACAAATATTGCGGCGCCGGCTGGCTCAGACTGTACGGAGACATCCGCCCATCGGGGCACCAGTTGAATATGCAGATTCTCGACGCGCTCGAGTCCAGGCATCTCGACAATATCCGTGAACGGCAGAAACCGTGCGGACTCAACCTTGACGGTGTGTGTGCCGGGCAGTAATTCCAGGGGCCCGAACGGCGCTTTTCCGACCTGCTCGCCATTGACGGTAACGATCGCGTCTACCGGCGGTTGGGCGAAGACCAGTAACTTCCCGGGTTTCTTGCGCATGCGCAAAGAGAGCGTCATCGATTGCTCGTCGCCCACCACAAAACTCTGATTGACGTCGTAGTAGCCCTGCTTGCTCACGTTGACGGTATAGGTTCCTTTGCGCAGCAGGGTGCGTTCCCCGATCGGCAGCCGGAACCAACCGCCATCGATGTCGAAACCGTCCGGACCCGGCGGCTCGATTTCGAATTCCACCGACTTCGCGCTGAACAACAGGTACGACGCAATCAGCAACACGGCCAACCCGCCGCCAACAATCATCTTGAGCGGACTCTTCCTCGTTTTTTCGAACTGCGCCGCCGTCTCCGCAGCCCGCCGGAACGCGGTTGGTGCAATCGCCTCATCCTCTGGCACTCCTTCCTCGTCGGATTCTTGCGGCGGTTTCGTAACGTAGGCGCTGTCCTCGAGTTTGACGTCAAGCAATACGCGTTCATCGTCGACTGTGACACAAATGCGGCTGCCGAAGAATTGCAGCTCATCACCATCCTCAAGCCGTCGGCTCGCCTCCAGTGGCAAACCGTTGATCTGCAGTGACGTATCCCGCCCAACCGGTTGCACGAACGGAATCCCGTCCAGCAGATCCAGCAGGGCTACAGGCGCACCTCCGGGGCCAGGCAGTCTTAACCCGCATTCGCTCCCGGTTCCGACGCGCAACGGCAGCTGGCTGGCAGCGATGTGGCGTTCGCCTTCCACATCCCTGATTAACAGGTGGTCAAGCGTCAAATCTGCTCCTCACAACGAACGATGACGGGCTGCATGTCGATTTCCGGCGCGACCCGGAACTCGAGGCGTACATCACGAAACCCGGGGCGAATGCCCACAGCAACGTAGATACCAGGTCGCAAAGTCAGCTCCCGGCTGGTGAAGCTGCCAAGATCGCCGATTCTGTAAATGGACACCTGGGTCAGGTTATCGGAAACCAGCGCGACGGGAATAGGCGTCACCGCACGTTTGAGCAGTCGCGAGAGCTCGTCGCGTTGTGCCGAAAGTCGCGCACCGATCTCTGGCATGCGCGTAATGTCGACGACCAGCAAGGTCGCCTTCTGCATTACAGACGGAGTACTGAGCTTGTCCGGATCGCTTATGTATTCATCCAGCTTTCTGTGCAGTGCGCTCATTTCCCTCGCATGAGAAAGTCCATCTATCGCGAAAGACAGGTTGCTGTCGACTTTGAGGATTTCCTCATAGGTCGTCGCCGCAGCCTCCCAATGTTCATCCCGCTCCAGAGACAGAGCCTCCTGTTCAAGAACATTGATGTTATCGAGCCGCAATTCCTGATCAACCTGCAACAATCCGTCGGCCGGTTCGCGCGACTCGGGGATGAGTTGCTCTGCCATGCGAAACGCCGCCCGCGCGCTCAGATAGTCGCCGGCGGCGAGCGCATCGAGTCCCTCGCTCATGCGCTGGTCGAACTCCATCTTTGTGCGGGTCTTCTGCACGCGTGCAAGGCCTTCCGTGGCAGGCAACCACAGAGGATCGATAGTGACTGCTTGCCTGAAGCTGGTTTCCGCCGCTTCGAGTTCAAGGTCCTCTTCATATTCCAGACCCTGATCAACAAGCCGCAACACGCTTTGAATGTTTTTCGCCCGCTCGAAGCCGGCGCGAGCAAGCGGATCGTTCGGAGTAATGGCCGCAGCTAACTCGTAAAGGCGTAGCGCCTCGGGCCTGTCGCCGGCTTCGAAGGCGGCCTGGGCTCCGGTTAGCGCTTTTTGAAATTCCGGCTCGATCTGGTCGAACAATGGCTCCACGACGGAAATCGCATCGAGATAATGACGCTCGGCCGCCACGTAGTCTCGCTCGAGGTAGGCCTTGTCGCCCGCGCCATACAGTTCCTGTGCTCGCAGGAATGCCGGACCGGCCCATCGCTGCACGCCGCGCTGCTGGAGCGTCTCGAAGTTCGACAAAAGCTCGCCCAGCACCGTTTCCGCGTTCAACTGCGCCCTGCCGGTCTCGTCGAGACCGCTGAAATCAGCCTCGTTCTCGTTGAACAAAATCTCCTCGCCATCGATACCGCGGGATTCAGGCACGTAATCGCGCCTGGCTCGACGCTCACCAAGCAATGCATCGTCATCTTCTTCGACGTCAGCCGCGGTGCCTTCAATGCCGGGTTGCCCGGCGGTTGCCGACGCCTCATCTGTGGTGACTGTTTTCGGCAGAAGGAAGACAACCCCGAGTAGCAGTAACAACAAGACGACAAGCACAATGCCCAGCGTCTTTGCGCTGATCCCGGACTCCGACACCGCTGCAACATCGGGTGTGGCGGTCACGTTGGCCAGAGTGGCCGGATGAATTGACTCGACCGTCTGCACCCTCTCATCCGCCACCATGGGTCGCGCGGCGATCTTAAGCTTCGCGGGTCCCGGCGAAAATCCTGCAGCACGCAGTTCCTCCAGGACTTGCTCGGCGCTGGGTCGTTTCGCAGCCTCTTTGTCGAGCATGCTGGCGACCAGTCGCTGCAAAGTCGGCGAGACCGGTGAACCGTCGGCCGCATGCAGCGGTTCAGGCACAATACTTTGAATATCGCTGGCAGTTTCTGAGGATGAATAAGGCGAACGGCCGCTGACCAGTTCGTAAATAAGGCCGCCCAAGGCAAAAACATCATCGGCCGCTTGTGCGGCCTCGCCGGCCAGCGACTGGGGGCTCTGCGAGATCAGCGACCCGCCGCCGTTGAGCGAACCGATTTTCGATGACACGCCGAAGTCGCTGAGATACGGCGCACCATTTCGGTCCAGCAAGATATTGGACGCCTTGATGTCCCTGTGGACAATTCCCTTGCCGTGCGCGTAACGCAACGCATCGGCGATTAGCCCGATCGGCGCCAGCACCTGTTCGACGGGCTTGCCGCTAAGCGCGCCCAAGTCGGGACCATCGATGTATTGCTGACTGTAGAACGCATTATCGCGGTCACCGTGGAATTCAAACACACGCGCGATGTGTGGGTGCATGAGGCGGATATTGGTCTGCCATTCCGCGCGCAGACGTTCTGAAGCTCCGGGCTCCCCGCCCGCTATCTTGAGTGCGACTGCCGCGCCCGTCAGCCGGTCGTTCGCCAGCCACGTCTCTGCCTCACCACCACCGCCCAGATGGCGGTCAAGTGTGTATCTCTCGGCTAGCTGGGTACCTTTGCTGAGTTCAAGCATCGCGCGCTGATAAGTTGCTGCCCATCTTATTGAGTGGTTTCAGCTGCGCGCACCGGAGCAACTTCGTCAGCGGCCTGGCTGAAACCAGTCTCCGCCTCGTATATTTCTCTAAGCAGTCTGCGCCAGCTTTCGTATTGCGCTTCGGCAGTGCCTGTGAGTCGCCGTTCCTGCCCTTCGATGTTAACAACCATTGGCGCCGCTTCCGCGCCAAATGACTCGGACAGCTCCGCGATCGCATCAAGGTGCAAACCGGCCTCGCCCCTGCGTTGAATGCCGCCAATCACGCGATTCAGACCCTCGTAGATTCCCATGTTCTGCAAGCCGCGGTTGACTCGCCTCGTTCTGCTGCTCGAACTCTCGGTGTCAATTGCCAGCGAGCCTGCAAGCACGACAACGCCGACCAGGGCCTGCATCCGTGCGGAGCGCTTGACTTCCCGGTAATTGATGGCCTCCTGGCGGGCGTTCTTGCGCCAGCTGCGGTACGGAATCGCAATGCCGTAGTAGAAGTTCGCGTAGTGCTCATTGAGTGTGTCAACAACGAGGCGATCACGCTCACGAATCTGCCGCAGGCGCTGAACAGCAGGGTCATTTTCTGCGGGCAGACGATTGACACTGACCAGCCCGTCTTCGTCGGTCTGCAAGTGCTCGCCGTAAGCCAGCGGCGACATGTCCGCAAAAAACTGCAACTCGGAGACCTGCCGCGTCTGCTGTAACTGCTTGGCGGGCAGTTGTGCAACGTACATTTGCAGGTCGTTGGCAATATCATTAAACACTTTCTGGTACGGATCGCGGCGACGATCGCGGCGATCCGAATAGGAGGTCATGCCGGTCTGCGCCTCATAGGACTTCTTCAGCCAGTGCCGACCAGCCGCGTCGTCAACCGAAATGTTAATGACGACATACTCGCCATCGGACTTCTCGATTTCGCCAGCGATGATGACATCTGTGAAAGCACTTCGAGAAGGAATGACGCGAACGGCCCCCCAGTGTCCGGTCTCCTGCAGTGTCGTTTTCAGATGATAGGCCAGGAATCTCGTCTCGGCGTTTCGAATTTCCTCGTAGACGCCGGTCTTCTCCGGATCATTCTTCTTCGGGATTCCGGCATCAAATTCGACGATGCCAATATCGAGCAACATCGCCTCATCGACCGGCGTTTCCGCCACGACGAGTTTGGTCTCCTCAGCTACGACAACCTCGTTGACCGAGCAACCCGTACTGGCCAGACACACAAGAAAAACGAGTAAGAGAATCCTGCCCATAGTGCGTAATGCGACCTCTTACATTCCTTTGTACTTGCGGTATTCGTCCCAGAGGCGCTCGCGCAGCTCGGGATCCTCTTCTGCCAGAGCAGCCTCTCGAAGCTGCTTGGCCACAATATCGTCGTCCATAATGACGGAAATGTCGTCCGGCGTGCGTTTTTCGATCTCGCCTTCACTCATGCCTTCCAGGGGGTCGCTGCGTGCTGCAGAACCGCCGCCGCCACCGCCGCCGCCGGCAGCGCCACCCCCGCCGCCCTGAGCGCCGGCCGCCTGTTCACCCAGGCTGATCGTGCCCCCGGCACGGCCGCCGGAACCGGTTCCGTGGCCCTCAGTGTTGCGTCCGACCGTCTCAATCTCGCGCTGTTCTTCCATGAGCACTTCGTCGAAGTCACCCACGGATTCATCCAGTTCTTTGCCCAGCTGTTCGGCCCGCTCGGCGTCACCACCGCCGGGAAACTCTCCGACGCTACCTGACTGATCACCGTCACAGCCCATACCGCCGCCAATCCCGCCGCCTACTGCGCCGCCGTCATTACAATCGCTTCCGCCGCCGCCTTCGCCACCCGGAATTTCCACGCTGTCCATGGGGCCAGAACCGCCGCCTCCACCACCGCCCGAAGATCCGCCCGAGGGACTCCCTGACGAGCCCCCGTCCATGCCGCCTCCGGATGAGCCACCGGGCATGCCGGGAGGCGACATGCCGCCACCCGAAGAACCGCCAGGCGACGGCATTCCGCCGCCGGGCAATCCGCCGCCGGACGAACCGCCGCCAGGCAGGCTCACGCCGCCCGTACCGGAGCTACCCGAACCAGATCCGCTGCTGCCGCCGCTGACTGACGCACAACCTGTCACAAAAAAAGCCGCCGCGGCGATGGCGATGCAGGCCCTGGGGAACGATGTTCGTAAGCAATTCGAGTGGTTCTGGCGCATTGTTTTCAGCCTCTCTTGACAGAACGGCAGCATAGATCGCTGCATTCGCCCTCTACATCTTAGGTTTGAGTGTTGATAGGGCGTTATGTTCCGTATCGATCACGATAATACGCGGCATGAACACGATCAACTCTTAAGCCCTTGATAATGTTAATTTGCCTCGCGCTCCGGCTTCCTGAAAACGATGATTGAGAGATCGTCCGGCTTGCTCGGTTGGCCCTCGCGCGTCGCTTGCATGCGCTGGGTCGCCAATTCCACGGTACAACTGACAGCATCTGTGAGAGGCCCTTTGCGGATACACTCCAGAATTTCGTCGACGTGCACATTGTCCATCAGTCCGTCGCTGGCAACGATGATCGTATCGCGAGGATTGAGTTTGACCGTCGCACCGACGTCAATGCGCATGTCGCTGGTGCCCAGAAAATTGGAGACGAGGTGCCGCTCCTCATGGTGCAGTGCCTCACGCTCGTCCAGAAAACCCGCTTCGACCGCGAATCCGGTGGGCGAATGCGCCGTGGTCTGCATTTTGACGAGGCCTCGCTGGCCCACGATGATCGCTTCCGAATCACCAATCTGATAGGACCGCGCGATCAGCCCCTCGATCGTGATGACCGTCATCGTCGTCGCCGACCCGTTGGCCAGCCCCAGTACCGCATCGTTGGCCGCCTCGATACCGTTCAAAATGGCCGTTCGCAGTAGCGTGGTTTTGTCCATCGCAGACTGCAATGATCCGGCCAGCGTGGTCACTGCCGTTAGCGACGCGCGCTTGCCGGCCGGCAATCCACCGGCGCCATCAGCGACGACGAGTGCCGCAGCGCCCGGACCGTAGGGAATGACCGCGACAGAATCTTCATTCTCGGTTTCCTTGCCCGGTTCTCGACAGGAGTACGCAACCGCCGTGCCGCCGCCGACATCGATCTCTACCTGTTGCGGCTCATGAGCCGCATCCAGCAACAGCATCTCTTCGACTAGATTCGGCATCCGCTGTCCTTACTCACGACGTACGGGCTCCCGGCACCACGCGCAGTAGTTCCAGAAGTCCAGCGCGATACCCCAGTTGCAGGCCCGGCAGGAATGCGTGCTGCCCTTGAGTTTCCACGGCCGCCGCACTTTCGTTCTGCACCATGGACAATAGCGCATGAATGGCATCAGTGGGCCACGACAGCGCTCACTGGCACAGCGCGCCGAGTATCGCTTGTCCGGGTAATGGCGCGAACTCTCTTCAACGAATCCAGGCCCGTAGCACCAGGCGCAATAATCCCAGTCATTCTTGACGCCGCGCTCGCAACGCGGGCAACTCGACGGCATCTTCGATTCACAACCGCGCGCCGGGTTATCAAATCCGCACCAGGGACACGCTTGCATGCTCTCCGAGACCGGGCCTTCGCAGCGTCGGCAATGGTGGTGCGTTTCCAGGGCTTTGCGGAACTTTCTTTGAAACTCTCGCCACTGCAACTGCCGCCAGGACGTGCCGCGGCGGCCGCCATTTTTCACCTTGGACCGTTTTTGCTTGCGGGCGTGACTCTGCGATCGGGCAAAGTCGGCCTGCATCTGCACGGCGTTGCGATAACGCTTGCCCGGGTCCAGTTGAATGGCTTTCCTGAGGACTTCGATCACCTCGGGTCGAACCCGCGCGGTGAGCCTGTCGTGACCGGTACCCGGCCAGTCAAAAGGCCATTCCGGCAATTTACCCGAGAACATCCGGTACAAGACGAGTCCCATCGAAAAGACGTCTGACTGAAACTTGGGACGACCCATGGCTTGCTCAGGCGCGATGTAGTCGATAGTCCCCGAACCGGACGCTTTGAGCGTTCGAAGACTTATTTTCGCAAAGCCAAAGTCCGCCAGTTTGAGCTGGTTACCGGGAAACAGAATGAAATTCTCCGGCTTGATGTCGCAGTGAATTATTTTGTGCTCGTGCGCGTATGCCAGTGCGGCAAGCCCCTGCCCGGCAAGATCCAGCGCTCGAGCCGTCGACGTGCGGCGTTCGATGCGATCCGCGAGCGACTCTTCCCCAAGTTCCATGGCGATGACAAAGTGGTTATCGATATAACTCGCGTTGAGCACCGACAGGATGTTCGGGTGCTTGAGCCTGGTCGCGACACGAACCTCGTGAAGAATTTCTTCTTGCCCCGCATTGTCATGAACTCTCGGGATCTTTAGCGCAACCTTCATCTTCTGAATAGAGTCGTAGGCGCGATAGACATCCGCCAGTGGGCCCGACGCGATGCGACCGAGAATTCGGTATTTACCGATCTTTTGACGTGCCCTTAGCGACAAGTGCCCTATCCCAGACTACGCACGCGATTCACTGCGTCTTGCCAGCCCTCCAGCAGGTGCTCGCGTTGCTCGCTACTCATCGCCGGTTGAAATATCTCGTCACGCTGCCACAGCGTCGATAATTCGCCTGCTGACTTGACCAGCCCGGTACGATATCCAGCCAGGTAAGCGGCACCGAGCACCGTCGACTCGACGTTTTTCGGCCGTTCAACAGGGATATCCAGTACATCGGCCAGGAATTGCAGGAACCAGCTGTTCGCCACCATACCACCGTCCACACGGATGACCTTCGGCCTTAATCCGTCATCGGACATCGCGTCGATCAGATCACGTGTCTGGTATGCGACGGATTGCAGCGTCGCCGTCACAATTTCATCGCGGCCGCTGCCACGCGTAAGTCCGAGAATCGCCCCGCGCGCATCAGGGTCCCAGTGCGGCGCACCAAGACCGGCAAAAGCCGGCACCACGTGAACATCCGTGACGACACCGGTGCGCGTCGCGATCGCTTCGGACTCTGACGCAGAATCGATAATCCGCAGTTCGTCTCTTAGCCATTGCATCGCCGACCCGGCGACGAACACACTTCCCTCCAAGCCGTAGGTGACCTCACCGTCAATACGCATAGCGATCG
>Ga0224508_10001438_pt1 | contig 21413 bp, 14 predicted proteins | sample SF_Jan12_sed_USG_4_FD_170157 | JGI IMG/M metagenome (GOLD analysis project Ga0224508, IMG submission 170157) | Sediment microbial communities from San Francisco Bay, California, United States - SF_Jan12_sed_USGS_21 | ecosystem: Environmental > Aquatic > Marine > Sediment | place: USA... | reverse complement strand
TTCGCGACGCGCAGTCCGTAGCGCGTTGACATGTCGCTGATCGAACCGAGCACGCGCGATAATTCACTGCGCGGAATCGTCCCGTCCATGCAGTAATAATCCGGACTGATTCGACCGACGGCGGGAAAGGCTGCTTTGCGCCCAGCCCAGAAGTTCAGCCGCTCGGCTTCGCTGTTCGACGCGCGGCAGCTGGTCGCACCATGTTCGTTGGCAATCGCGGTGACGTCGGCTATCAGGCAATCGACTTCCACTGCCGGCCCGTCGAGCTCTACGATCAACAACGCTTCGACATCGAGCGGATAACCGGCGTTGACGAAGTCTTCGGCCGCATGAATAGCGGGACGGTCCATCATTTCCATACCGGCCGGGATGATGCCAGCCGCAATGATGCCGGCGACCGCCGCGCCGGCCGCCTCGATTTCAGCGAACCCGATCAACAGTGCCCGCGCCGTTTGCGGGCGCCTGAGAATGCGAACCGTGACTTCCGTGACGATGCCGATCAGGCCTTCCGAACCGACGGTCAGGCCAAGCAGATCGTATTGTGCGCTGTCGAGGAAGCGCCCGCCGAGACGAAGCACTTCGCCGTCGGGCGTGACCATTTCGACGCCAAGTACATTGTGCGTCGTCAACCCGTACTTCAGGCAATGCACGCCACCGGAGTTCTCGGCTACGTTTCCGCCGATCGTGCAGGCGATCTGGCTCGACGGATCCGGCGCATAGTAAAAGCCTCGGTCGGCCACCGCATGACTGATCGCGAGATTGGTCACACCGCTCTGCGCGACGACGCAGCGGTTCGGATAATCAATGTCGAGAATGCGGTTGAACTTACCGAGCCCAACGACGATTGCATCTTCAGCCGGAATCGCGCCACCGGAAAGCGACGTTCCGGCACCGCGCGGAACGATATTGACGGCAGCCTCGTCAGCGAACCGAAGAACCTGCGCGACTTCGTTGGTCGTTGACGGCAACACTACTGCCAGCGGTGTCTGTCGGTAGGCTGTCAGCGCATCGGTTTCGTAAGCCTTGAGCCGAAGCGGTTCAGCAATGACGCTTTCCGCCGGCAGGATGCGCCTCAAGCCCGCGAGAATATCTTCTCGTCTTGCAAGAATGGCCGGGTCCGGTGTGGGCATACAAATCATGAAAAGACTTCAGACTTCTTGTGCGGGTGCGGTTGGAGATGGTCACTATACTCGAGCGGTACATTAAAACAGCTGGAGCAATACAGTGAAGAAACAGATGATTCTAAGCTCAGCAATCGCGTTCGCCTGCGGATGGCAGATCGCGCAGGCGCAGCCACCCGGTGGCGGTGGCGGGTTCGCGCAAATGTCCTTCGACGCGATCAATCAGGCGGATGACGAGGGCAACAAAGACGATCATTTGACGCTCGAGGAAGTCACGGTCTGGCTCGAGGAGCGCCTTGCCGGCTTTGGTGGCCGTGGCGGTGGCGGCGGTCCGGACGCCGGCGGTCGCGGTGGCGGCATGAACGCCGAAGCCATGTTCGCCCGCTGGGATACCGATCCCGAAGGCGGCGACGGCAAGATCACGGAAGCCGAGTTCGACGCCAGACAGCGCGGTGGTGGCCGTGGTGGCTTCGGTGGCGATCGCGGTGGCGGTGGCGGTGGACCTCCGCAGTAGTCAGCGCGCCATTTAATAACAGGGTGCGACTCCATATCATTGAGTGATGGTTGATGAAACCGTCAACGGCGACCTCGGCATCCGAGTCACGGTCAGAACCGAATCGATGCCTTGGTCGCCGAGTCCGAGCCCAAGTGTCTGGCGCAAACGCCTGCATCGGGTCGGACCGCAGGAGGCCGGAAAAGTCACGTCGGTGGTTCGCTACGATCCCGAATCGAACTTCCCGGTGCACGATCACCCCGACGGCGAGGAGATCCTGGTTCTCGACGGCGTTTTCACCGACGACCGCGGCGACTGGCCTGCGGGAACCTACTTGCTGAACCCCGAAGGCTATCGACATGCGCCGTCATCCCGCGAAGGCTGCGTGCTGTTCGTCAAGCTTCGCCAGTTTCCTGGTCTCGATCGACTGAAGGTCGCAATCGATACGCACGCGATGGACTGGGAGCCGGGTGAAATCGATGGCATCGAGTGCAAGCCTCTCTATTCTCAGCAAGGCTACGAAGATTCGATGATGCTCGAGCGTTGGTCTGCAGGGTTCACGGCAAAGCACCGGGACTATCCGGACGGTGCGGAGGTTTTTGTGCTCGACGGTGAATTCCAGGATGACGCCGGCACGCACCCCGCGGGTACTTGGACGAGATTTCCAAAGGACGCTGCACATTCACCCAGAACGAACACCGGCTGCACGATTTACTTGAAACGTGGCGGGCATCCGTACCTTCGCTGAGAACTGCTGGACCCGAGTCGTTATTCCCTAACTCCCCGACACGCCCGCTGGCTTCATTCCTATGGGCTATCTACAGAGTTTTCCTGGTGGTTTAAAACACCATTCTGTTGCGATCCGCGTACAATCTGGCGCATCCAAACAGTTCCCCAGGGGGAAAGCATGCGAACCAAGATTCACGGCTATGCAGCATTTGCCGCAATAGGTCTTCCTGCGTTTCTTTTCGTCGACGTTCAGATTGCCGTTGGGCAGGTCGTAGCTGACGAAACCGTCATTGTCTCGACCGCGAGGCGGCGCGCCGAGTCGCTTCAGGACGTGCCGATTACGAGCACTGTTTTCGATCAGGAGGACATCGAAACAGCCGGCATCACAAGGCCGCAGGATTTTATTGCGCTGACCCCAAATGTAACGCTCGCCGAAACCCAGAATCAGGGCACCTCGTTTCTCACCATTCGCGGCATCTCGCAGGCGCGCAACAGCGAGCCCTCAGCTGCCATTCTGATCGACGGCGTGCTGCTGACAAATCCCGCTCAGCTGACGCAGGAACTGTTCGACGTGCAGCAGATCGAGGTCCTGAAGGGAGCGCAGGGCGCCGTTTACGGGCGCAACGCGATTGGCGGTGCAATTGTCATTACAACGCGAGAACCAAGCGACACGTTTGAGGGCCGGGTGAAGCTCGGCCTTGACGACGGTTCCGGCTTTAACGCCGGAATTAATGTCGGTGGTCCGCTCGGCGATTCCGATGTTCTCAAGTACCAGGCGTCGCTGTCCTATCTCGACAGAGACGGCTGGATCAACAATCCCTACCTAGGCAGCGAGGCGGACCCGTTCCAGGACATTTCTCTGAGAACCCGACTGATCTGGGAACCGAGCGATCGACTCAAAACCGATGCCCGCTTCTACACGTCACAGGTTGAAACGCAAGCGTTCTACTTCAACATCATCAACCCGTTTGGACCGGTTGGGCTGGCCGATGCAGATAACACATCGCTGCCCGTACGCGTCAACAATCCCGGCATCAACGATCGAGATCTGGAGCAATTGTCCTTCAAGGTCGATTATGAAACCGATTCCGGCACGCTGACTTCGATCACATCTTGGGATTCGATTGAAGAAATCATGACCGGCGATGCATGGGACTTCCTGCCTCCGGCGGAGTCCTTATTCAACCTGTTCATCGGCACCGACCTTGCCCAAAGTCAGTTTCTCGATGTCGACACCTTCAGCCAGGAAATTCGATTCGCTTCGAGCGGTGAGGATCGACTGCGCTGGATCGCGGGCGCCTACCTCACTCAAACTGACCGTTTTATTTCGACCGCGAATACGATCGACCGCGGCAACGGTATCGCATTACCTGTGTTCAGATCACCGCTGGACCCCGTGAACTGGTTTGTCGACCCGGCCAGCAATCAGTTCAGTTATCTGGCTGACGGTCAGGACAACTCTGCCTGGGCCGTTTTCGGTGAGCTCGCCTATGACATCAGCGACCAGACCGAGGTTTCGTTTGCCCTTCGCTATGATGACGATGAGCGCGAAAACACGACGCTGACGCCGACGTTTTACCTGCCAACCGCCGGCGCATCAACCGGCGAAGTTCGCAAGAACAGCTGGGACGAGTTGCAGCCGCGCGTCTCTTTGCGCTTCCAGCCGTCGGACGCTGTCACGCTTTTCGGTAGTTTCGGGCGCGGATTCAGGAGTGGCGGATTCAACCAGACTGGCGTCGGCTCCGATCCTGATGCCGCGAACCGAGGCGTCATTGACACCTTCGCCGCAGAGGTTGCCGATACCTTTGAAGTTGGCGTTAAGAGCGTTCTAGCAGACGGTAGAGTCAATCTGAATGTCAGCGTGTTCGATACCGAGGCAGAGGGCGGTTATTTCTTTGTGTTTCTCGCAACCAGCTCGACGCAGAACCTGGGCGCGCTCGGCGCGGTCGACTATCAGGGCCTCGAGCTCGATCTGACGGCGCGACTGACGGATAACCTCGATCTGATGTTCAGCTACGGGATGACCGATAGCAAGATCAAGCGGGGGAGTCCGTTCAAGGCGCCGGGTTCGCCAATTCCGAGTGTAGTCGGTAACCACGCACCGCTGGTCACCGAAGACACAACTAACCTGACATTGCAGTACCACCAACCGCTCAGTGGCGGTAATGAGTTTTTCGTGCGTGGCGACTATCAACGAATCGGTGACACCTGGTGGGATCCGGAAAATACGACGATGCGCAGCCCGGTCAATCTGCTCGACCTGCGCGTCGGGTTGCGCAGCGACGACTGGACCGTCACGGCATGGGGCAGGAACATCAACGATGTGATGTACAACACCGAGTGGTCACCCGGCGGTTTCGTATTCAAGGCAAGGCCGGCACGTTACGGTATCGACTTCACCAAAAACTTCTAAGCCATGATCAAGTTTGAGGCTCTGACAATTGATTCCAGCCGTGGCGGCAGGGCCTCAGTTTGTTTGGGTGTCATCATCAGCGCCTTGACGCTGCATTCCGAAATCGCAGCGGCCCACCACGGCATTGCAAACTTCGACCTGAACCGCGACATCGAACTGAACGGCATCATCACCGATGTCGAATTCCTGAATCCGCATTCCTGGGTTCACTTCAGTGTCGAAGGCGAGAACGGGGCAATTGAAGCGTGGCGCTGCGAGATGCGGGGTTCCACCGTGCTCAGGCGGTCCGGCTGGACCGAAGACATGTTCGTCACCGGATCCAGCATCAGCATATCGGGCTCCCCCGATCGACGCGACTCGACGACCTGCTACTTGAGTACTGCATTGTTTGCTGACGGTTCGAGTGTCGACCGCTATGGGCAGCTTCAGCCGCCGGACCCCGCGACCGGCAGTAATCGGCCAGCACGGCTTGCCAACGGCGATCCCAATATTTCTGGCGATTGGGCCGCCGAGCAACAGGTCATGACCGATCCACGCGGCCAGATGGGTACGCTGGTGCGATTGAGTACAGCGGACGCCTTCGAGCCGGGCGAAACACCGGGCGGTGGTCCCGGCTTTCCCGGCGCGCGCGGCACCGCGATTTCGCTGGCAGACGACCCGGTCGATGCCTACTGGAACCGACGTCCGACGGCGATGCCTTTAACGGCGGCTGGCGAAGCCGCAATCGCCGGTCTCGACTTCTCGTCCGGCGATAATCCACGCCTGCGCTGCGCACCAACGAATATCCTGTTCGACTGGTATTTCGAAATGGACGTCAATCGCATCACGCAGACGTCGAACCAGATTCAGGTGCAGTACGGTTCAATGGGAATCGAGCGCACGATTTATCTCGACCAAACCGAACACCCTGCGGCGATTGAACTGTCCGTCGCCGGTCACTCAATCGGCCGATGGGAAGACGATGTGTTAATCGTCGACACGCGCGGTTTCGAGCCGGGAATTTTGAACGCCGACGGCCGCGTACCGCATAGCGACCAGCTACACATCATCGAGCGCTTTTCACTCGCCCCGGATTCCGATGCACTTCGGCGCGAATATGTCGCTCAAGATCCGCTCTATTTCGAAGGCGAGTTCCGTGGTGCCGATACGATGTTGCCGTCCGGCTTACCGTATCGCGGCGCGACAGAATGCGAGGATCGCACCTACCGCTAAGACGGTGTCTGACACGACATTCGGATTAATGCGGCCTGACACCCGATAGAAAAAGGGGTCAGAGCCGTCCAGCCCTGACCCCACATCCCGCTGACTCCGACAGCCGGGAGACAATCCCGATCAGAATTCGGGTCCGTCCTCAAAGCTCAAACCTGCCGGAGCTGCCTGCGCCCGGACGGCGTCGTAGAGCTGCCGGTCGAGTGAATCTTCGGCGCCGCCCTCCTCGGCAACCCGGTCGTCGATGAAGTCGGCTCGCGATTCGGCCAGCGAATCGATCCGTTGCTGCAGATCGACCCGACGCCCGGCAAGATCGCCAATCATCTGCTCCTGCTCATCCCGGTCGAGCTCTCGGAAACTGGCCGGCAACTCCGCCTCGGGCACGGCATCCAGCGACACTTCGCCCTTGGTGATGTTTTCAACCAGATCCTGATCGCCGAACAGGTTTGCGATGCCAGACGCCGTTGCATTGAATACGGCGCGGCGTACGCGCGAACCGGTGACTGCAATTTCCTCAAGGCGCTCGGTCGCGGCGACTTTGCCGTTGAGCTCTTCCATCTGCTCTTCGTTGCCGTAAAAAAGTCGCGTACCGTCGAGTTCGGCCGACAGTTGCGCGATTTCTTCGTCGAATGGCGTTGTCACGGCAAATGCGCCGCCGGCCTGGTCGACTTTGAGATATCGGCCGTTGCCTAAAGCAGCAATCTCGGTCCAGGGTGCAACCGTACTCGGCACATCGCCACACTGAATCGTATTGACGATAATCCCTTTGTCAGTCGCAGCCCGAACGATTTCCGGATACTTCGCTTCGCCCTGGTAATCCATGTGCGGCGGCGCATCACCAACCAGGAATATCACTTGATAGCTGGACGGATCCTGGCTCCAGGAAATCTGATGGACGGCGTCGTTGAGCGCCTGGTTGACGCTTTCTGGACCGTCGCCGCCACCAACCGCCGCAAACTGCATCAGACGGCCGTACATTGTGTCGAGGTCGGTGCTCAGATCGACCACGTCGGTCACATAAGCATCACCGCGATCACGAAACGCGACCAGCCCCATATGGATCTCAGGCGTCTGTTCGGCCTGCGCCAGTGTGGTTGCGATCGACCAGATCTTTTCCTTGGCCGTTTCGATCAAACCACCCATGCTCGAGGTTGTATCGAGCACAAAGACGACTTCGATCTTCTGTCCCTGTGGCATCGGCGGTTGCACGGGCTTGACCGTGGCCGAGCTCTCAATGAATGGATAGAAAACCACGGCGCCAGCCGTCATAACAAGCAGTGCTACTGCAATTAATTTCGATTTCATTTTCACTTCTCCTCTTAAAACTGAATTACCTGGAACCCTGACCGGCAATCCGGTGCAGGGCTTCATCGGCAGCCTTGAACGCATCGGCAAATCCACGATTCGGATCACCGAGCGGCATGTCCTTCTCTTTCGGTTCTGTCCAGCGCGACACGAGTCCCGGAATCGATACGTGTAAAGCCTGAACGAGCAGGAAAGACCAGGCAGCGAGGAACACACTCTCGGTGCGAACGGCCGCCAATACCGCAAAACTCAATGCGAGCAGCGTCAATGCGAAATCGACGCCTGCTTCAACGAACCGCGAATAGAAAAACAGCGACCGAGAGAGCCAGGCCAATGTCACATGGACAACGACGTAGGTCGGCAGACCGGCGCCTGAAAGCCATACGGTTGCCGCAGCGGCAAGCCAAACGACAAGGGTCACGATTCGACCCGTTCTTTCATCGGAACGCGCAATCGCGCGAAGGACGACAGCCAGGCCAATCCCCGCTATCACCAGGCGCGCAACCAGTGCGCTCGGCATCAGGAATGACAAGGTTAACGCGACTGCTGTCGCGACCAGGCTGAGTATCAGCCCGAAAGCGACTTCACCGAAGAAACTCCTGTTTTGGGTGCGCGCCTTCATGACGACGCCCTCGCCTGCTTTTCTCGCAGATAAGCAATTTCGACATCGTCTTCGTCGATACCGGACAGGGGTTTCCCGCCGGATCCTACGGATCCCGATTCGTCGACCGCGAGCACGGCAGCCTTTTGCCGCATGCAGTCCAGCTGATCGGTATTCGTTTCGATCAGCGCGTCGATCTCCTCGAGCTGTCGCGCTAACGATTCCCGTGCGCTTTCGGCATGCTCCGCCAATTTGGCCGCCTCGAGCTTGCGACGCGTCACCTTCTTCGCGAGGGCTTCGTTGTCATTCGCGAAACAGATATCGAGCTTTGCGTCGAGTTCCCCGGCCAGTTCTTTGAAACCAGCGATCTTCGCGGCTACGGACTCGATCTCCGTCCGCACCCATTTTTGCCGTTGTTGCTGGCGCGCCAGCTCTTCTTCCATTTCACGAATCGCCTGGCGCAGCACGGCCTCAGGTTCCTCGATCTGGTCAAGAACGGCGTGCATATCGGCCGCGAATAGTCGCGATACTCGTCTGATCAATGCCATTGAATTGCTCCTCGCTGATTAGTAGCGAGAATCCTAGGCCGGTACGCGGCCCGGAACGAGACACGGCCATGTAAACAATGGCTTTCAAGTTTTACGAAACATTTACGCTTGCATCGTTGCCCGAGCTGTTAGCCTTAACAGCTCATTAGGCCGCATGCTGACGAAACGATGAGGCAAGCTCAAATCCTGATCATCGAAGACGAAGCTGCAATCCGGACGGGACTCACGGATGCGCTCGTCTATCACGGTTTCGGCGTCCAAAGTGAGGCCGAAGGCGAGCCAGGTCTCAAAGCAGCGCTCGGCGGTAAATTCGATCTGATCCTGCTCGACATCATGCTGCCGGGCGTGGATGGCTTTACGATATGCGACGAGATTCGCAAAGTGGACCGGCGTCAGCCCATCATCATGTTGACCGCGAAAACCAGCGACGACGACATCATCACCGGGCTCAAACTCGGCGCAGACGACTATGTTGCGAAACCCTTCTCAGTCGCCCAGCTCGTTCTCCGGATCCAGGCCGTACTCCGGCGCGCGAACATCGGCATTGAATCGGCGCGAATCCTCGAACTCGATGACGGCGTAAAAATTGACATCGAAAATCTGACTGGAAGCAATGGCGATCAGGCGCTGGTCTTTACGCGCCGCGAATCCGAAATCCTCCAGTACCTGCATGCGAATCAGGACCGTCCCGTTCCTCGCGACGAGCTGCTGAACAAGGTCTGGGGCTACGATCGCAACGCAGCGATCGAAACCAGAACCGTGGACATCCACATCGCCAAGCTTCGCCGTAAGATCGAGCCGGAACCCAAGTCGCCGCGCTATCTGGTCACCGTTCGCGGCGCAGGCTATCGGCTGATTCCAGGATCGGCCAGTGCCTAGCCGTAACGACACAGACGCGAGACTCACGCGACTGAAGCGGCTGCTCGGGCTTTTGTTTCTGGGGCTTGCGATTCCGGCCGGACTTTTGATTCGCCAGGGATTCGTACAGATCGAGATCGCGGAATTTCGGCGTCAGCAACTGATCGCGGAAGACCTGGTGCGCGGCATCGACGCGAGACTCAGTGCTGCAATTCGAATCGAAAACGCGCGACCCGCAACGGATTTCGACTATGCCGTTACGCCTGCTGACGGCGCCGCTAATGTCCTGCAGCTGTCGCCCCTTTCGTCGCTCGCAGCTGCGGGTGCATTCCCCGGCACAATCGGTTACTTCCAGGTCGATGCCGACGGCCAGCTTTCGACGCCATTGTTGCCCACAACTGAGCGCGAAGCGCTGCCCGACGCCGAGCGCGTCGCCAAAACCAGCGTCGAGAATGAGCTTGCCGATGTGCTCGAAGCGAATCGGCTGGTGGAATTCCGCGCCAGCCCAGCGCCCGGACGGGAGGCGGAGCAGGACCGGCTGCGGTCGGAGCTCGAGGAAAGCGCCGCAATCGATACGCTGCAGCGGAGCGATCTTCGGCGAGGCCAGGCAGCCTTCGACGATCTCGTCGGCAACAGCGAGGGCGTCAATGAAGCCGACGCTCAGTTCGCTTTGGAATCAGCCAGCGCCGACGAGGCTGACGCCGACCAGGTTATTGTGACGGGAAGTCGGATTCCTGCAGACAGTCCGGCTGCTGCCGAGGCGCCTGCGGCCGCAGTTCGCGTGTCGACCTTTGCCAGCGCACTCGAACCGCTGCGGTTCAGCCTGCTTGAAACCGGCCATCTCGTTCTTTTTCGCAACGCCTGGCGTGACGGCGAGCGGTTCGTTCAAGGCCTGCTGATCGATCGCGCGACGTTTATCGAGCAGAGTATCGAGCCCGCCTTCGTTAGTGCGAGTTTCGCGGCCGGCACGCGCTTGACCGCCAGCGCAGCAGGCAACGGCCTAACATCGCTGAGCGTTACCAATATTGCGCGGTCGGGGCGTGTCGATGGCTCTTCGCTCTACACGGCGCGTCTATCTCCGCCGCTCGCTGACATTGAATTTGCGCTGGATTCCGGCGTTCTCGAACGAGGGCCAGGGTTCAACCTGCTCATATGGACGACGATTGCACTGGTTGGTGTGCTGGTGGGTGGATTCTTCGCCATGTACCGTTTTGGCGTCGAGCAGATGCGGCTTGCACGACAGCAACAGAATTTTGTTTCCGCAGTCAGTCACGAACTCAAGACGCCGCTGACTTCGATTCGAATGTACGGCGAGATGTTGAAGTCCGGCTGGGCAGACGACGAGAAGAAGCAGACGTACTACGAATACATTTTTGATGAAGGCGAGCGTTTGTCTCGCCTGATCGAGAATGTCCTGCAGCTCGCTCGATTAAACAATGACGGGCCGACGATCGTATCCGAATCTGTCGGCGTCAGTGAGTTGCTCGACGTCATTCGATCGAAATTATCGACTCAAGCCGAGCGCGCAGGATTCGAACTCAAGTTTGTAATTGACCCAACGGCGAGCGACGCAGTGATATCGGCCGATATCGATGCGTTGACGCAAGTCTTCATCAATCTGATCGACAATGCGATCAAGTTTTCCGGCGATGCTGCGCCGAAGGAAATCGTGATTACTGCACGCTGCCCCGACAACAGCAGCGTGGTCTTTGCCATACGTGATTTCGGACCGGGTATTCCACCCGCTGCGATGAAGCGACTATTCGAGCTTTTCTACCGGCCCGATAACGAGTTGACACGGACAACGGCGGGCACTGGCATCGGACTTGCGCTGGTCAAGCAGTTCGTCACCGCGATGTCCGGTCGCGTCGATGTGAAAAATCAGGATCCTGGCGCCGAGTTTCGGCTGATATTTCCGAGAGCAGACGACGCCTGAAAAAGGGGCAGAGCCCTAGACTGCGATAATGGTGTCAGACACCATGAGGTGCTCCAGGCCGACGCTGTGCAGCAAGGGTGCCGGACACCAATTAGCTGGCTTTCTTGCGTTCCTCGGTCTCGGCGATCACGTCTTCGGCGACGTTTCTCGGGCAAGGCGCGTAGTGATCGAACTCCATCGTGAACTGGCCACGACCCGAGGTCATCGTTCGAAGGTCGCCAATGTAGCCGAACATTTCGCTCAACGGGCATTCTGCTCTGACTTGGGTCAGCGCGACGCCGGCCTCCTGCGACTTGATCATGCCGCGGCGGCGATTCAAATCACCAATAACATCGCCGACATGGGCGTCGGGCGTAAAGACGTCGACTTTCATGATCGGCTCGAGCAGCTGCGGTCCTGCTTTCGGGATCGACTGGCGGTAGGCCGCCCTGGTTGCAATCTCAAAAGCCATTGCCGACGAGTCAACGGCGTGGAAGGCGCCGTCAAGCAAAACGAATCTGACATCCAGCAACGGGAATCCGGCGAGCGTGCCTTCTTCCATACTGGTGCCGAAGGCTTTTTCGATCGCGCCCCAGTACTCGCGTGGCACGTTACCGCCTGTGACCTGTGACTCAAACTCATAGCCGCTGTTGCTTGCACCCGGCTCGATCCGGTAATCCATCTTGGCAAACTGACCCGAACCACCGGTCTGCTTCTTGTGAACATAGGTGTCATCGATCGTCTTGGTGATCGTCTCGCGGTAATTTACCTGCGGCTTACCGACCGTGACATCGACATTATGCGTGCGCCTCAAAATATCGACCTTGATGTCGAGATGCAGCTCGCCCATTCCCATGATGATGGTCTCGCCCGATTCCTGATCGGTCATGACCCGGAAGGACGGGTCCTCCTGGATCATCTTGTTCAACGCGATACCCATCTTCTCGTTGCCGGCCTTGTCTTTAGGCGAGATCGAAACGGAAATAACGGGATCGGGGAACACCATGGGTTCAAGCGTTGCGGGATTCTTGACGTCGGCCAAGGTATTCCCGGTGCGGGTCGCCTTGAGTCCGAGCAGCGCGACGATGTCGCCGGCCTGAGCCGAATCAAGCTCTTCGCGCGAGTCGGCATGCATCTGAACGATGCGGCCGATTCGCTCGGTCTTTCCAGTGAAAGTATTGACGACCGTATCGCCCTTGGCGAGTCGCCCGGAATAAACACGCGTAAACGTCAGCGCGCCAAATCTATCGTCCATGATCTTGAACGCCAGCGCGCGCAGCGGCTTATCGGGATCGACCGTTGCCACCTTGCCGGTCGGATTACCTTCCAGATCCATTTCCGGTTGCGGATCGACTTCCATCGGGTTTGGCAGATAGTCGACAATTGCGTCCAGAATCAACTGAATGCCCTTATTCTTGAACGCCGAGCCTGCATAGGTCGGGAAAAAGTCCAATGCGATCGTGCCGAGGCGAACACATTTCTTGATTTCCTCTTCCGACGGCTCTTTGCCTTCGAGATAGGCTTCGAGCAGATCATCGTCCTGTTCGAGCGCAGTCTCGATCAACTCTTCACGAAACTTCTCGATATTGGCGCTCATCTCTTCGGGCGGATCGACAACCTCGAAGGCCGTCGGGTCACCGGTCTCATCCCATATATGGGCTTTGCGGGTAATGAGATCGACCACACCCTTAAAATCGTCTTCGATGCCAATCGGCAATACCATGACCAGCGGCTTCGCGTTCAGTCGGCTCTTGATCTGACCGACGACACGATAGAAATCGGCACCCATCCGGTCGAGCTTGTTGACGAAAATAATCCGTGCGACGCGTGAATCGTTTGCATAGCGCCAGTTAGTCTCGGACTGCGGCTCAACGCCACCCGAACCGCAGAAAACGCCAACGCCGCCGTCGAGCACTTTCAGCGACCGATAAACCTCGATCGTGAAATCGACGTGGCCTGGCGTGTCGATGATATTCAGCTGGTGATCGTTCCAGACGCAGCTCGTTGCGGCTGACTGAATGGTGATCCCACGCTCCTGCTCCTGCTCCATGAAATCGGTGGTCGCAGCACCGTCATGTACCTCACCCATCTTGTGGATGCGGCCGGTCAGCTTGAGGATGCGCTCGGTCGTCGTTGTCTTACCAGCGTCAACGTGAGCGAATATCCCAATATTGCGATACAGATTGAGATCTGCCATGTCCTTAATCTCTTGAAATTGAAGCGATTCGCCGCCGACAAGCGGCTGCAGGGGCGCGCATAATATCAGGACTCGATGGCAGCAACCACCGTCAGCGTCCCGCATTTCAGCCGGGCGGGAGTGGCAAACGGAGTCTGGGCCGCTCTCCTAGCCGGGCCCTGACTCTCGTCCCAATCGACTCATCAAAGCCGTCACCATGGGCTTCATGAAAAAGTCGGATTCCGGTATCACATCCACCACGACGCCGGATTCCTCCAGTTCGGCAGCCGCGACCGGCCCAACGGCTGCGACGACGATGGGCTCAAGCAATTCCGCGAGGCTACCCGCGGCAATCTTTGACACAACCTGACCCAGCCGATCCACCTGCGACTTGCTGGTGAATGCAATGGCGTCGATCTCGCCGGCGGCGATGCTGCCAATCAGTTTCACAATTTCGGCGTCATCGGATTCGGAGGCGTAGACATAGGGGGCGACGCAGTCCGGCTTAGCGCCGCGACTCTCAAGATAGTCAGTCAACTTTGGCAGCGGCTCGTCGCCATACAGTTGGACGCCGATTGTCTTGCCTTCTATCTCGAGCCCGGCAAGCGTTTCGATGATTCCGTCGGTCGTGGGGCTAAGCGCTGGATGCTCGGGCCGGATGCCAAACCGGCGCAGCACGCGCGCCGGTTTGGGGCCGCGTGTCAGTAGCGGCGTCGACTCAAGTGCCGCAACGAATGGATCCGTGAGGTTCGCCCGCTCGGCGAATCTGGTCAAACGCTCGATGCCCTCCCCCGTATAAACGATGAGCAAATCCATCTCGCCACGCGAGAATCGTTCGATCCAGGAGATAACGTCGTCATGATTCGGGGAGTCCTTGATCGCGATCATCGGACAGCGCACTACATCGACGCTGCGCTTCTCGAGCATGTTTGCAAGCACATCCAAATGCCGCGTTTCGGGCAGCGCAACGGTTGGGCGGCGCTCAGCAGACGAATTCATCGATCAGTTGCGAGAAATTCTACGATGTCACGGGTTTCTCGGTGCGTGAGTAGCAGCCCCATTGGCGGCATTGCCGACGCGGCATCGCTGCCGAACTCAGGCGCCAGCGTCGCGCCCGGATCGAGCAGAGACTCGAGTAATTCGGCGCGCGATAGCCGCTCGCCGATCCCGTTCAGCGATGGCCCGACCGTCGATTCGCTGTCGCCGAGCGTATGACAACGAATGCACTGTGCCGCAGGATGATTGATCACCAGCTGACGCCCCCGCCCTGCGGTACCACCCTGCTCGAGAGCAGAGGGCAGGACTTCGTACAGGTTTTCGAGCGCGCGTCCAACGCCCAAGCGATCGAGTCGACCGAGCACCGTTTCGTCGTCGCTGCTGCGCGCCGCGTCGAGCAGTTCAAACTGCAGCTCGGCAGGAACGGCACTGCTCGCGATACCAACCAACAAACTGGCCAGTTCAAAAGTCGCGTCAAGTCCTTCGATCTCACCGAGCGCAAGGATTGCGCTTTGTCGCTCACCAATTGACGCTGATTCCGAATCGATGACAGCTGCGAGCTCAGCGACCTTGGTCGCGTTGGATATCGGCATCTCAGGCATGGCCTCGATCGCTGCCATACGGACGGATGCGTCCGTATCGGCAAACGCGGCTGCTACACCGCGATCGGCTTCGTCACCGCCAAACGCACGCAATGCAGCGAGTGCAGCAAGCCGGACATCGACTGAGTCGTCAGTCTCGAGCCGTGATGCGACAGAATCCATCCTCGAATCCATGCGAAGCGAAATGGCTGATTCAAGGATGGCCACTTTGATTGCGGACCCGGTGTCCGGCGCGTCGAGCAGCGCGAAAAGCTCACTGACGGCGAGGTTTGCAACATTTGTAAAGAGAGGGCCTATCGGCTCGATCCAGGCGCCATCCACGCGATCGAGATTCGACGGCTCGGCCCAAACCCCCATCGCCTCGATCGCCTCGACCCGCATCGACTCAGATTCGCTGTCTCGTATGGCAAAGTCGCGCAGGCGCATGACTGATTCGAGGTCCCAGGAGCGGAGATTCGCATTGATCGCGCGGCGGACGAGGGCTTCGTTTCGTACCGGACCCTCAAGCGCAGCGGCCAGCGCCGGGATGGCGGCGACGATGCCTCCCTCGTCATTGATCGCGCGTGCTGCCTCCGTGACAACCACAGTGTCGGCATCATCGATGAATGCGGCAACGCGCGGATCCCGGAGCCGGCGCAAGGCGACGACGGCGGCGATACGCACGGCCGCAGACGGATGATTCTCGAGATCCATTAGCGCTTCGCCGTCGCCAATACTCGCAAGCGCATGGACTCCCGCAGTGCGCAGATAGACATCGGTGTTGTCGTTTGCGGCCAGCATGTCCGCGATCGGCCCGATCGCCGACTGGGCGCCAATCCGGCCAAGCGCCTCGGCTGCAAAAAACCGCACGCGCGGCGCGTCATCCCGAAGACGCTCGATCAATTCATCTCTAGATCTTTCATCCCGGGAATCGCCGAGCATCTTGGCAGCCTGGGCACGAATCTCGGCATCGTCGTCCGTCAAGAACGGCTGAATCCCTTCAGCGCGCCCGACATCTACGCGTGCGAGCTGGCCGAGACCCCAAAGCGCATGAATTCGAGCTAATTGGTTGTCGTTAGATTCCGCGACTGCAATGAGCGTTCTCGTGTCGTCACGCTCGACAAGCTCAAACTGGGCACGTTGCCGGATCCGCATGTCCTCATGGGCGAGCAAGCGTTGCAGCTGCCTGCGACTCGAATCGCTGAAGTCTTCATTTAGCAGATCTCGTACGTCTTCGCGCGCCGGAGATTCTTCCGCACCCGGCGCATCGAGCCGCCAGAGCTGACCTTCGCCGGTGGCGCCCCAGCCCTGAATCCAGTCGGTCAGATAAAGCGCGCCGTCGGGGCCAAAAACAATGCCGGCACTCAACAGCCCGCTAACGACCTGTGTGTCGCTGGCAAGTTCGAATCCCGCGCCCTGCTCCTGCAACTCAAATGCATAAATGCTCGCGCTCGCTGCAGCACCGGTAAAACTCGAGACAAAAAAGTGATCGTCCCAGCGATCGGAGAGTGCCGTGCCCGGGTGATAGGCGAACCCGGACGGGCCCGCGTGATAGGGCGCGATCGGCGGCGTGATGTAGGCAGCCTGCCCCTCGAACTGGGGTCGGAACAGATCCTCATCCATCCAGACGTTGTAATCGTTATTCGCGGGATCGGTGTATTTGCCGTATTGCCAGGTCGATCGCCAACCCGCGTCGGAGCCTTGCACAATATAAACAACCCGCTCGGTCTCGCCCGCATGGTCGCCGTCGTTGTCGACGCTGATCAGATTGCCATGCTTGTCGAACGCAATTTCCTGCGTATTACGCAGGCCGGTCGCGAAAACTTCGAAGTTGCTGCCGTCGGGATCGGCGCGAAGTACAGCGCCCTGATTCGGATAGGCCCAACGCCTGCCGCTTGCATCGACGACATTCAAGCCGATGTCGCCGATCTTCCAATACAGACGACCATCCGGACCCATCGCGAGTGCCGACATGTCGTGACCGGAAAACGCCGGGTGGGTCGAGTAACCATGGCTCAACGAGACCTTCTCGTTATAGATGCCGTCGCCTGTTGTATCGCTGAGCTGCCAGAGATCAGGCGCGACAGTGACATATAGCTTGTCGCCATTTAGCAAAATGCCGCCCGCGATGTCGCTTGCAATATCTTCGTTAAAGCCTTCGTGCACCACCTCCGAACGGTCCGCCACGCCGTCGCCATCGGTGTCATCGATGCGGAAGATGCGTTCGGCGACCACCGTGAGATCGCGGAAATCGCGACTGCCGTCCTGGTTGTAATCGGGCAACCATTCATTCTCGTCGCTGCGCTCAGGCGCCATCTCGCGACGAAAGAAAGCCCTGAGATCCTCGGTCGTTTGCAGGCTGTGGACCTCGGGCACCCAGTCAGGATGCTGACGAATGTCGAGCAGCATTCCCGCTCGCGAGCTCGTGACGACAAATGCGCGTCCCTGGCTATCGACGTCCAGGGTCAAAGGATTGGCGGCGAGTCCGGGCGGCGCCCAGACTTCGAGCGCGAGCCCATCGACCACCTCGGTTGGCGTACGGCCCTCGGCATCCCGGGCAGACTCAGCGGCGACTGCGGGCGGCAGGGCAACGACGGAGCCTGTGCCGGAGGGCGGGACGGGCGGCGTTTGCGCGAGCCCCAGCGACCAAGCGCCCGGGATCGCGATGAAGGCGACAGCCAGCAGTTTGGGAAGCCGACAGTCGCCTCTCATCGGAACGGCCGCTAGATTAAGACCATTGCCGCGAACTCAGAACTCGATTGCAGCGGCGTCGGCCAGAATGATGTCGCGATAAAGCGGCAACGACCACCCTTCGGCCTCGAGCTCGTTGAGTCGCTCCTCGAATGCTTTGCGATAGGCGCGAGTGCTCCCGTAGAGCTCTTCGAGCTTATCGGCATCGTAGGCATCCTGGAAGTTACTCAGCCGGCACATGATCGCCGCGCCCTGCGCGCCATTCGCAGCGACATATTCGCTGACCTCTGCCGGCAATGGGTCGGCCGCGAAGCCACCTGCTGTGTAGCTCGCAGCCGGCACATCGACGTACGGGCTGCGGATTCCGCCGATGGGATTTCCATTGTCGTCGAGCACCATCTGAGAGCCATCGTTTTCGACATTGCGATCGAGCCAGACCCGATCGGCGCGCGGCGGAACGATGCCTTCATCGACCCAGCGCAGCAAATGATGCAGAGAGACCGACCAATACGCCTGCGACGGGATCGTGCTCACGGCACGCGAACATGGGTTCGGCAAGAGCCGAGCATTGTCGCGTGAATCGACATGACCAATGCCGGTGAATTCATAAAGGCGAAACTGATTGCCGGGCTCGTCGCCGTCATCACGTCGCGTCACGTTGGACTGGACCTCGAGCTGCGTTGGCATTTCGATCACCGGCACATCAACGCGCGGCACATCCGAACCGGTGGAGGTCGGAAAGTACCCGTCGTAGATGTGTTGCATGTCCTCGGTACGGTAGCGCGGGTGGACTGCCAGATAATTGATCAGCGTGCCAGCACTCATCGACGTGCCGCCAAGGACCATGTTGCGGACGCCGACATCGCTCATTGGACCGCTGTCGCTTTTTATCAGCGAACCGACTTGCGCCAGGATGTCGTTGGCCTGTCCGTTGCTGATCGAAAGCGATTCGTAACGCGCCGTGTTGAAATCCTGCTGAAGTTGCGGCGAGGTTGTCTGAATCTCGACCGCGATATGTCCGGCGTCCATCAGGTACGCCGCGGAAAACTCGAACATGTGAGCCGAACCGCTGCCATGCATCGACTCGGCCAGCACCAGCCCGGTGTAGTCGACATCGTTCGCTGGCCGGCGGATAACCACTCGGGTCGTATACGGCTCATCGTTGGCCGTACCGGAAACGAAATACTCGAGCGCCCGGTAGCCAAAATCGTTCGGCGTATAGCCGGGTGCGTGCGACTGGTCCGAGATGTACATCGGCCCCGGCCCGCTCACCAGCGCCCAGTGATCGGGAAGAGCCACGGCCTCGGGCGTAACCGGCGTGCCGCGTTGACCGCCCCTGCCTCCCGGACCCCCGAATTGCGCCTGTGCAGTGCCAGCCGCAACCGCGGCAGCACAAACAATCAATGTAAAGGAGGTTTTTATCGCCGCTTTTGGCATCTTCTTATCCCCAACTCTAAAGAGTATAGGGACAGATAGTAGCCATTCAGAGCCCGCCGGTCACCCGCCAAATGAAGCTGGCGGGTGACCGGGGATTTTGAGGATTTTAGACCTTGCCGTCGGCGCGCCAGCCGTCGGCCGCGTAGGACTCGCGAACGACCGATGCATACGGCACAGAGCTCACAACCGCACGGATCTCGATCTGCTTATGCGGTTCGACGGTGGCCTTTTCGGTGCCACCATTCGGCTCGCCCCAGATCAACTTGACCTCGGTGCCGATTTCGACATCCGCATCGACGATGCCTAATGACAGCTGGGATCGCTCGTTGTAGCTGTAACCGGCGAACATCGACGCCCCAACGGATTTTCCATTGAGCTGAATATCATCGAACGAGGCCGAACCGTAGTTCGACAGCGGCGCATCGATGTACTTGTAGTGATCCGCGCCGGGATCGAGCATCGAACGCCAGACCTTGGCGACATCATCCGGATTCCAGGCGAAGGTCACTTTGTGACGATGCGGCTGGTCCTTCATTTTCTCGAGTGCTTCGCGGCCGATGAAGTCATGGTCGAACTTGACGAAAGGACCATAGCCAATCTCAAACGGCGTGACGTAGTAGTCCTCGATGTTGTCCGATTCAAAGCTTCCAGCCAGCGAACCGGTTGCCTCATAGGAGTCGGCGCCCAGCCACTCGCGGTAGGGCTTCATTTTCTCGTCCGTGTAAACGGCCGGCAGCGGCGACGGGATCCAGCCAGACTCGAGCGTGTTGGTCGGATAGGCACGCGAACCGACATGCAGCAGACCGAATTCCTTGCCGGCCTCGACAATCGTCTCGCGAATCTCCTCACGCTCTTCGTAGGGACCCCAGACCTCGAGGCCCGGCGCACCGGCCATGCCATGGCGCAGTGTTCGGACTTCGCGACCGGCGATGTTCATCGAAGACATATGGAAGAATTTGAGCTGCTCGAGCTTGCCGCCATGCAGCTTCTCGATGACGTCCCAGGCGTTCGGGCCCTGGATTTGATAGCGATACAGGATGCGATCGACTGCCTTGCCCTTGGCGTTGCCCGGCGAACGATCGTCTTTGACGATTTCGACGTCATACCCGCCGGTGGCAGCGTTGTACTCGATCCAGTTGGCTGACGGCGCGCGCCCGACGAACAGGACGTTGTTCTCTTCGAGGTGAAACAAAATGCCGTCGCCGATGACATGGCCGGAATGGCTGCACGGAACGTATTGTTTGGCGCGATTGACTGGAAAATTTCTAAAGGTATTGATCGCGGTGTCGGAGCAGAGCTTGACCGCATCGGGGCCCTTTATATAGATGTCGCACATGTGGTGCGATTGATCGAACAGGACGGCGGTTTCGCGCCAGGCCTTCTGTTCCGATCGCCAGTTCGAATACTCTGACGGCACGACCGGGTAAACGTAGGCGCCGATTTTCGAATTTCGAAGAAGGTTTACCGGATTCCCGACTTCTTGTAATAGTTGTTCCAGGCTCTGCTGACTCATTCGCTTTTTCTCAACCTCTCCCTGATAATTTTGTGCCCGGCGGGTCCGCCGAAGGGCGGCAATCCTAGCATAATGGGGAGCCGGAAAAGAACGTGTCTAATCGCTGAGGAGTACCAATGCAGGGCAAGATCGCCTTCGAAGAGCATTTCGCGGTCGAGGAAACCCTCGAGCAAACCAAGGCATTTGCCGGTGATTCAAGCCAGTTGGATGACTTTACGAGACAGATTCTAGATCTGGGCGACGAGCGGCTAGGGCTGATGGACGCCACCGGGATTGAGCTGGCCCTGCTCTCCCTGAACGCTCCCGGCGTCCAGCGGATCCTGGATCCGGCCGAGGCGCTAGATGTCGCGCAAAAAGCCAACGACCGCATGGCGGCCACCGTTGCCCAACGACCGGATCGCTATGCGGCTCTCGCCGCGCTGCCGATGCACGACCCGAAAACCGCGGGCGACGAGCTCCGCCGCGCAGTGGAGCAGCTCGGATTCAAAGGTTGCATGGTCAACGGATTTCAGCAAATTAGCGACGCCGACAACGTCAAATACCTCGATCTGCCCGAGTATCGTGAATTCTGGGCCGTCGTCGCTGAATTGGACGTGCCGTTTTACCTCCACCCGAGGATGCAGATTCCTTCGCGAGCAGAAAACTATGAGGGGCATCCGTGGCTGATGAGCGCGCCATGGGGCTTTGCTGTCGAAACGTCAACTCATGCGCTCAGGCTTTGCGGTTCCGGCGTATTTGACGACTTCCCGAATTTAAGAATCTGCCTGGGACACCTCGGCGAGAACATTCCGTTCGGGCTGTGGCGTATCGACGCCCGCATGCGTTTT
>Ga0224508_10001437_pt1 | contig 21425 bp, 18 predicted proteins | sample SF_Jan12_sed_USG_4_FD_170157 | JGI IMG/M metagenome (GOLD analysis project Ga0224508, IMG submission 170157) | Sediment microbial communities from San Francisco Bay, California, United States - SF_Jan12_sed_USGS_21 | ecosystem: Environmental > Aquatic > Marine > Sediment | place: USA... | reverse complement strand
CGCAGCCGTCGACATCTGGATATTTCCGACAGACGAGCAGGCTCAGATTGCTGATCATGTGATGCGTATGTTGAGCCCGCTGGAAGAATGTCGAGATCCTGGATGATAATAACCAAGAAAAACGTAGTGACCAGCACGATTGTCTCTCTCATGCTCTGGGCACCGCCATGCCTGGCCGGTATCGACGAGACGATCAACGAGGCTTTCCGGCCTATTGCGAAGGCGATGGTCAATCTTGTGTTCTATTCGGTACCGATCGGTGAGTCACAGCTGCCATTGATCGTTGTATGGCTAATCGCTGGTGCGCTGTTTTTTACGATTCGCCTGCGTCTGATCAATATTCGTGGATTCGCGCATGCGGTACGAATCGTAGCTGGCAAGGAAGATAAAAAGCCGAAGGCACCAGGTGAAGTGTCCCATTTTCAGGCGCTGACGACGGCCGTCTCCGGTACGGTCGGTGTTGGCAATATCACGCACGTCGCCGTTGCTATTTCGATCGGCGGGCCGGGTGCTACGTTCTGGCTGATAGTCGCCGGATTCCTCGGCATGGCGTCAAAGTTCGTCGAGTGCACACTCGGCGTGAAGTACCGGCAGATGAACGCCGATGGATCGGTCTCCGGGGGCCCGATGTTCTATCTCGATAAAGGGCTGGCCGAGCTCAATCTACCACGGCTTGGCAAGGCCATGGCTTGGTACTACGCGGTGTGCATCATTCTCGGCTGTCTTGGGGTGGGCTGCATGTTCCAGGCCAATCAGGCCTACGTTCAGTTTGTTAATGTGACCGGCGGCGAGTCGAGCATATTTGCGACCAGAGGCTGGTTGTTCGGCGGAATTCTCGCTGTAATGACGGCACTCGTCATCGTTGGTGGCATCAAGAGCATCGCGAAAGTTACTTCGAGACTGGTTCCTTTCATGGCGTTGCTCTATGTAGGGACCGCGCTCGTGATAATCGGCGCAAATTTCTCTGCACTGCCCGCAGCGTTTGGCATGATCCTGAGCAACGCGTTCAGTCCTGACGGCGTAACGGGAGGAGTGATTGCGGTCTTGATCCTCGGATTTCGAAGAGCCGCGTTTTCGAACGAGGCTGGCATTGGTTCGTCTGCAATCGCCCATTCAGCGGTCAAGACTGAGGAACCTCTGACGCAAGGTTTCGTTGCTATGCTGGAGCCGTTTATCGACACCGTGATTATCTGCACGATCACGGCGTTGGTCATCATACTTACTGTCTATGACCCGGCGATGCTCAATGATGGGGCGATCAGTGGTGTCGAGCTGACATCAAGGGCATTTGCAAGTGTGCTACCTTGGTTTCCGTACGTCCTGGCAGTTGTTGTCATGCTGTTCGCGTATTCCACGCTGATCTCCTGGTCTTACTACGGTATGGAGGGATTCATTTACATTTTCGGTGCGAAGCGTGCATCGAAGGCGACGTTCAACACAATTTATTGCCTGTTTGTTGTTGTCGGATGTACGACTCAGCTGGATGCGGTGCTCGATTTTACCGATGCCATGATCTTCGCAATGGCGCTTGCAAATGTGACAGGCATGTATCTCCTTGCCCCTGTCGTACGAAAAGACCTGGATGCCTATTGGGGTCGAGTGTCGAAAAACAAAACCGGCGCATAGACCTGGGAGTCCAGTTCTTTGTTATTCGATCGATTCTGCGTGGGCTGGTTGCAAATACAACGCTCAATGGACCTATTGCCACTGTATTGCTGTGAACGACGCTGGCACAATCATGAGTTCCTGCAACAAGATACGAGCTTCCGATGCCAGGACTGTATTTCGAGGAATTCCGCGTAGGACAGACATTCGATCATCCGATTCGCCGGACGATTACCGAAGCCGACAATGTGCTGCTGACCACGATGACGCACAACCCGGCGGCGTTGCACCTGGACGCCGAGTACATGAAGAGTACGCCTTATGGCAAGCCTCTCGTTAACAGCTGTTTGACCCTGAGCTTCATGGTAGGAATTTCCGTTAACGATACGACCCATGGAACCACCGTCGCGAACCTCGGCTGGGACGAAGTACGTTTTCCGAAACCGCTGTTTTGCGGAGATACGATTCATATTCGGACCGAGGTCCTGGAGCTGCGCGATAGCAAATCGCGCCCCGACAACGGCATCGTGATTTTTTCTCACCGGGCGTTCAATCAGCACGACGAGCTGGTAGCCGAGTGCAAGCGATCGGCGCTGATGCTGAGGAAGCCGCAGTGAACCGAAGTTATCTTTTCGTTCCGGCTGACAGCGAACGCAAGCTACAGAAAGCCGGGAGTGTCGGCGCCGACGCGCTCATTCTCGACCTGGAGGATGCGGTTCTGCCTGAAAAGCGACCGGACGCACGACTGGTGGCGGCCGACTACGTGCAGGGCAGGAATAAGGTCTGGGTCCGAATCAATCCCTTTGGCAGCGAGGAATCGGCGGCGGATCTCGAGGCTGTCATGCCGTCGCAACCGGCGGGCATTGTGCTGCCCAAACCGGCCAGTGCCGCCGACGCTGTCGCATTGTCTGCCCGCATCGATGAACTCGAGAAGCAGCACGATATCGAGCAAGGGCAAACCAGGATCATGGCGCTGTGCACCGAGCGTCCCGAGGCACTGTTCACGTTGAACAGCTACGCGAATGCGACGCCACGGCTCGATGCCCTGTCCTGGGGCGCCGAGGATCTGAGCGCCGCCGTCGGTGCGGCCACAAACCGCGACGAAAAGGGCGACTGGCTGCCTTTGTACGAGATGGCCCGCTCATTCTGCCTGCTGGCCGCCGCCGTAGCGGAAGTTGCAGCGATAGATACGGTCTATACGGACTTCCGTGACGGCGAGGGGCTGCTAGTCTATGCCGCAAACGCGCGCAGGGACGGGTTCAGCGGCATGCTGGCGATTCACCCCGACCAGGTCGAGACCATCAACGCCGCGTTCGTACCGTCGACGGCGGAAATCGAACATGCGATGCGCATCGTCGCACTGTTCGACGCGAACCCGGGCGCCGGCACGCTCGGCATGGATGGCAAGATGATCGATCGACCGCACCTTGTCCAGGCGCAGCGTATTTTGAAACTGGCGACGCATAGACAAAGTTAACAAGGAAGGCAGAGCACCATGGAGAAGCAAATTTATCCGGTTCCGGAGGCTGTGAGAGCGCGGGCACATATCGATGAGGCCCAATATGAAGCAATGTATGCACGTTCGGTCGAGGACAATGAAGGTTTTTGGGCGGAGGAGGCCCAGCGTCTCGACTGGATAAAGCCGTTCACCCAGGTCAAGGATGTTTCCTTTGCGAAAGACGACTTACACATCCGCTGGTTCTACGATGGCTCTCTGAACGCCTGTTACAACTGCGTGGATCGCCACCTGGAAAGCAAGGGCGATGATGTTGCGCTTATCTGGGAAGGCGATGACCCCGGTCAGGACCTCAAGATCACCTACAATGAATTGCACGTGCGCGTGTGCAGGTTCGCCAATTCGCTCAAAGCCCTTGGCACCAAGAAAGGTGACCGCGTCACGATTTATATGCCGATGATTCCCGATGCAGCCATCGCAATGTTGGCCTGCGCGCGCATCGGCGCGATTCACTCCGTCGTTTTTGGCGGATTTTCGCCCGATGCTCTGGCGGGGCGAATTCACGATTGCGAGTCCAATATCGTCGTAACCGCGGACGAAGGTCGTCGCGGCGGAAAACGCGTGCCGTTGAAGGCCAACGTCGATGCGGCGGCGGCCAAGGCCGAGGTAACCACGCTCGAGAAAGTGCTGGTGGTAAGAAATACCGGGACGGATGTTGGCTGGGTAGAGGGTCGCGACGCCTGGTTGCACGAAATCGAAGCAACGGTCGACGCCGACTGTCCCTGTGAGGAAATGAACGCCGAGGATCCGTTGTTCATTCTTTATACGTCTGGCTCAACCGGCAAACCCAAGGGCGTGTTGCATACCACTGGTGGCTACCTTGTTTATGCCGCGATGACTCACGAATATGTCTTTGACTATCACCCGGGCGATATCTACTGGTGCACCGCGGATGTCGGCTGGGTCACCGGGCACACTTATATCGTCTACGGGCCACTCGCTAACGGCGCGATCACGCTGATGTTCGAGGGCGTGCCGAACTATCCGACGTCTTCGCGCTTCTGGGAAGTCTGCGACAAACACGACGTCAATATTTGCTACACGGCACCGACAGCGATTCGTGCATTGATGCGTGAAGGCGATGAGCCGGTCAAACAGACGTCGCGCAAGAGCCTGCGACTACTCGGCTCGGTGGGTGAGCCGATCAATCCCGAGGCCTGGGAATGGTATTACCAGGTCGTGGGCGACTCGCGCTGTCCGATCGTCGATACCTGGTGGCAGACAGAAACAGGTGGCATCCTCATCAGCCCGCTGCCGGGTGCTACCGGACTGAAGCCCGGCTCCGCGACCAAGCCGCTGTTCGGCATCATACCGGTCATCGTGGATGGTCAGGGCAATGCGCTGGAAGGCGCGGTCGAAGGCAACCTGATCATCACCGATAGCTGGCCCGGACAGATGCGTTCGGTGTACGGCGACCATCAGCGATTTGTCGATACGTACTTCGCGACATATGAGGGTAGCTATTTCACGGGCGACGGCGTGCGTCGGGATGAAGACGGCTACTACTGGATTACGGGCCGGGTCGACGATGTGCTGAATGTCTCCGGGCACCGTATGGGAACGGCGGAAATCGAGAGTGCGCTGGTCTCGCATCCGCAAGTCGCCGAAGCGGCGGTCGTTGGGTATCCACACGACATCAAGGGGCAGGGCATCTATGCCTACGTCACGCTGATGGAAGGCATCGAGGCCAGCGACGAACTGCGCGCGGAATTGCAGACATGGGTCCGCAAGGAGATTGGGCCGATCGCGAAGCCGGACTTGCTGCAATGGGCGCCCGGTCTGCCGAAAACCCGCTCCGGCAAGATCATGCGGCGCATCCTGCGGAAGGTCGCGGCCGATGACTTTGGAAATCTCGGTGATACATCGACGCTGGCGGACCCGGCGGTTGTCGATGACCTTATTGAGAACAGGCAGAATCGCGGCTGATAGTGTGGCTCAGGCTTCTTGCTGATCTGTAAACAGCGCTTCGTTCATGCTGTTCTCGAGTTCATCGATGAAGCTCTGATCGATTTCTTCGGCGGCCGTGTCTGACTTGGCGTCGACGGGATCGTTGGCTGCGGGTGCAGTGTTCTCTTTGAATACCGGCGGTGCGATCTTCTGGGTTGCCGCAAGGTCGGGCTCGCCGGTGCCCGCTCTGGCGACCCTGTCTGCCTGACGTTCGCGGTCATGGCGCTGATACTCGGCGACCTGACGCTCGTAGGCCTTGACGAACTCTTCGCCGAACATTTGCGGGAAAAGGCCGTCGCCTTTTTCGGTGATGATCGGGTAAAGATCGCAATACAGGTCCCAGTACTTGGACTTGTTCATGAACGCGAGCAGTTTGCTGCCGCTCATCGCGCGGTCGAAGCCGTTCTGAAGTTCCTCCGGCTCGAAACGCTCGGCGAATTCGATAAACGCGTTGTTCATGGCGTCAAGAAATGCGTTCTGGTGATTGAGAAGGTCATTGCAGACCTCGCGGACCGCGTCTTTGGCGCCCAGATAGTCGCCCTCATCACCAACCAGCAACTGCTTGACCAGATCGCTCGGGTTTGCCGAGAGTTTTAAGGGGTTGTTGTGCCTGGGCATGATCGCCGTCTGATCCAGGTGGAACGTGTTCTTCAGGTTTGCGCGACCGGCCAGCAGATTGATGGTGCCTTCGACGAATTCACGCAATATGTTACCAGCTGTAAGCATCAACTCGGCACGATTGACCGACGGATGAAGTTCGAGTGGACTCACGCCAAGGCCTTCGAGGAATGAGTCGAACAGGTCTTCGGCCGGAGCAGCGATACCCTTGTCTTTCTTTACTGCCGGCTTCTCAGCAACTGTGGCGCGCTCGGGTTCGGGCTTTGGCTTGGGCTCGGCTGCTGGCGGCGCTTTGTCGACAGGATTTCCGAACAGCACTGACCTGAACTCATCGTCGCCCGTAATTTCTTCCTCGTCGATCAGTTTGACGCCCGTGCGCAGTGATACCTCATCAACGAGTTGCTCTATATGGTCCGGTACGACAGTGGGTTGAGGTTCGGGCGGCATCTCGAGGCCCTCGCCAGAGTCGAGCGACACCGTGAACTGGAAGTCGCCCATGCGCATCCGATCACCGTCAAACAGGCGCCGCGGATTACCCTTGCCGATAGGCTCAATCTCGTCATTGATATAGACGCCGTTGGTGCTCGTATCCAGCAGGTAATAAATGCCGCCTTTATGGTCGATGGTAGCGTGGCGACCCGAGATGTAGCGATCTCGATCGGGCAGTATCCAGTCGTTTTGCAATGAACGGCCGATAGTGCCACCGTCCTCACGGAAAACACGCTCGGCGTCGTCACCCATCAATTCGTGGTGCTCACTAACGATATTTAGTCGGAGTGCCATGAGATTCCTCTTGAATTGGGTTCAATTGTGCATCGGATCATGGCAACAGGCTGCTACCCAGTTCACATAATCGAATCCTGTCAGGGCCCCCCTAAGGCCTTGATTTCCGGTAAAGTAGGCCATATCACACGGATTTGGGTAAACTTCATCGCCGATTATGAGTAGCAAGCAACTTTTCAAGGTCGTTTTCATGAGCCAGGGGCAGGTCTACGAGATCTATGCCCGGCAAGTTGGTCATGGCGAGCTTTTTGGTTTCGTTGAGGTTGAAGAACTGGTCTTTGGCGAGCGAACGACGCTGGTTGTCGACCCCTCCGAGGAAAAGATCAAATCCGAATTCGACAACGTCCGACGCACCTATCTGCCAATGCATTCAATAATCCGCATCGATGAAGTCGACAAGCAGGGCGTCAGCAAGATCAGCAAGCTGGAAGGGGGGAACGTGGCGCAGTTCCCGCTGCCGGTCTACACGCCCGGAGACGGCAACAAGTAGGTGGTCGAATAAGCGAGTACTGGTATCATCCCGTTTCCGTTGCCGCCCACCCTCGAATAAGGTCGCACCTACCGACATGCTGGAACTGCCCGGACAGCCCGCACTGTCCAATTTCCGCCTGGCCAAACTGACACGTGTTCTGAACCGTGCGGATGAACGGCTGGATTCGGTTGAAGCACGTTTCGTGTACCTGGTGGATACCAACGCCCGACTCGGCAAAAAGGACCGGTCGCGACTCGATGCGTTGCTGTTGTCGGGCGACAAACCCGGCAAGCTCAGCAGAGCCGCCAGGAGGCTCTACGTCGTTCCCCGGCCCGGTACGATTTCGCCCTGGTCGAGCAAAGCGACCGATATCGCCAAAGCCTGCGATATCGACGCCGTTGAGCGCATAGAGCGCGGCATCTGCTACGCGCTGAAGTTTTCCACCAAGGTCGGCGACGACGCAGTCGCAAATCTAAGCCACCTTTTGTGCGATCGAATGACGGAAGCGGTGTTTGACAGCGTCGAGAAAACGGAAAGACTGTTCGAGACCCATGAGCCGGCGCCCGTCGCAGTAGTGCCGCTCGCCGCGCAAGGCAGGCAGGCGCTCGTTGCCGCAAATACCGATCTTGGACTCGCTTTGTCCGGCGAAGAAATCGACTACCTCCTGCGTTGCTACGGCGATCTCGATCGCGACCCGACCGACGCCGAACTCATGATGTTTGCCCAGGCCAATTCGGAGCACTGCCGGCACAAAATCTTCAATGCGAGCTGGGTGATTGACGGCGAAAAGCAGGACCAGCGCTTGTTCGGCATGATCAAGGCCACGACCGAGAAAACGTCCGAAGGCGTGCTGTCGGCTTACACCGATAACGCGGCGGTGATCGAAGGATGGGACGGCGCTCGCCTGGTGTGCCGTCCCGAAGATCGCGAGTACGAGTTCGTCGAGGAGCCCATCCACATATTGATGAAAGTGGAGACGCACAATCATCCGACCGCCATTTCTCCGTTTCCGGGTGCGGCCACCGGCTCGGGCGGTGAGATTCGCGATGAGGGCGCTACGGGCCTCGGTGCGAAGCCGAAAGCAGGTCTCACGGGTTTTACAGTATCGCACCTGCGCATTCCCGGCTTCGGGCAACCCTGGGAAGATGACTTCCCGCACCCTGAGCGCATGGCGACTCCCCTGGAAATCATGATTGACGGGCCCATCGGCGGGGCTGCTTTCAATAACGAGTTCGGCCGACCCAACCTGGCGGGCTACTTCCGCACCTTTGAAAGTCGATTGCCGGGATTGGCCGATAACGAGATTCGCGGCTATCACAAGCCGATCATGGTTGCCGGCGGTGTGGGCAACGTCCGTGCCGGGCATGCAAACAAGATCGACGTACCGGTCGGTGCCAAAGTAGTCGTGCTGGGTGGGCCCGCGATGCTGATCGGTCTTGGTGGCGGCGCGGCCTCTTCACTCGCAAGCGGCACCTCGAGCGAGGACCTGGATTTCGCCTCGGTGCAGCGTGGTAATCCCGAGATGGAGCGGCGCGCGCAGGAGGTTATCGACCGTTGCTGGGAAATGGGGGCCGACAACCCGATATTGCTGATTCACGATGTCGGCGCAGGGGGACTGTCGAACGCAGTGCCCGAGGCCGTCGATCACAGCAAACTCGGCGCCGAGATCGAGCTGCGCGAGGTGGACAATGCCGAACCGGGCATGTCGCCGATGGGTATCTGGTGCAACGAAGCCCAGGAGCGTTACGTTCTCATCGTGGGCGAAGACCGCATTGATGCCTTCAAAGCGATGTGCGAACGCGAGCGTTGCCCGGTTTCGGTGATCGGCACATTGACGGACGATGGCAATCTGGTGGTCAACGATCGCGATTTCGATCGGCGCGTTGTCGACATGCCGATGGACATGCTGCTTGGCAATCCACCGAAGATGGAGCGCGCCGTCGAGCACCTGGTGTTACACGACAGTGGTCTGGACCTGTCAGGAATCGAGCTTCGGGAAGCGGCGTTGCGCGTGCTCAGATTTCCGGCAGTTGCTGACAAGTCTTTCCTGATTCACATCGGTGATCGCACGGTAGGTGGTCTCAGCGTTCGAGACCAGCTCATCGGGCCGTGGCAGGTACCGGTTAGTGATGTCGCCATTACGTCGTCCGGCTTCCGTAGTACGACCGGTGAGGCGATGGCAATGGGCGAGCGCACGCCGCTGGCCGCAACCAATGCGCCGGCGTCGGGGCGCATGGCCGTCGCGGAGTCCATCACGAATATTGTCGCCGCACTGATCGGCGACATCAGCAAGATCCGCCTGTCCGCCAACTGGATGGCCGCCGCCGGACATCCGGGCGAGGACGCCAATCTGTTCGACACGGTAACGGCGGTCGGCGACGAACTGTGCCGCGAGCTTGGCGTTGCGATTCCAGTCGGAAAAGACTCGATGTCGATGCGTACGCGCTGGGAAGATGACACGGGTGATTACCAGGTCGTGGCACCCGTGTCCCTGATTGTCTCGGCGTTCGCGCCTGTCAGTGATGTGCGGCGTCACCTCACGCCCGAGCTTCGTCGATCCGAAGAACCGAGCTACTTGCTGTTGTTCGATCTGGGTTTAGGCAAGAACCGTCTCGGGGCTTCGTGTCTCGCGCAGGCGTATCAGCGCACGGGCGGGGATACACCCGACCTCGAAGATCCGCAGTTGTTGAGAAAGTTTTTTGCTGCGATCCAGGAGCTCAATTCGCGCGACATGCTGCTCGCTTATCATGATCGCAGCGACGGCGGGCTTCTCGCGACCATCGCGGAAATGATCTTCGCGAGTCGGCTCGGCGTATCGCTGGCGCTCAGTGGGTCGCCCGTCGAATTGCTCGAGGCTCTGTTTAACGAAGAGATAGGCGCCGTCGTGCAGGTCGCCAAGAGCAAGCTCACGCAGGTGCAGATGGTGATCGATCGCAACGGCATTGCCGCGACGGCGATCGGGCGCGTCGAGGCCGAACCGAGACTCACGATACGTAGTGACGATGAAGTCGTACTCGAGCTGGATCGTGCGACGATGCAGCGCGAATGGTCGGAGATGAGTTATCGCATTCAGGCGCTGCGTGACAATCCTGCGACCGCCCGGGAAGAATTCGAGCGGCTACTCGACGACGACGATCCCGGGCTGAACGTCGACGTGCGATTCGACCCGAATAACGACATCACGCGTATTTATCGTGGCAGTGATCGACCCCGTGTCGCCGTCCTGCGGGAGCAGGGTGTGAACAGCCAGAACGAGATGGCAGCAGCCTTCATGCGTGCGGGCTTTGCGGCTGTCGATGTTCACATGAGCGACTTGCTCAGTGGTCGAGACACGCTGGCCAACTACCAGGGTCTGGTTGCCTGCGGTGGCTTTTCATTCGGTGACGTTCTGGGTGCCGGTGGTGGCTGGGCCAAATCGGTCTTGTTCCATTCGCGTACCCGCGACCAGTTCGCCGCTTTTTTCGAGCGTGGTGACACGTTTGCGCTAGGCGTCTGCAATGGATGCCAGATGATGTCGCACCTGCGCGAGTTGATTCCCGGTGCCGAAAACTGGCCCAGGTTCCTGCGCAACAAGTCGGAACAGTTCGAGGCACGCCTGAGTCTCGTCGAGGTGGTGGAGAGCCCCTCATTGTTTTTGCAGAGCATGGCTGGATCGCGCATCCCCATCGCAACCTCGCACGGCGAAGGTCGGGCGACGTTCCTTGATGACACGGCTCGATACGCATCGTCTCATACCGTGGCGATGCGTTATGTCGATAATTACGGCGAGGTCGCCGACAAGTACCCGGCGAATCCGAACGGCTCCCTGGATGGAATCTGTGGGCTCAGCAACGAAGACGGTCGCGTGACAATTATGATGCCGCACCCCGAGCGCGTGGCCCTCACGCGCCAGAATTCGTGGCACCCGGACGATTGGGACGAGGACGGACCCTGGATGCGGATGTTTTGTAATGCAAGGGTGGCTGTCGGCTAGTGGGGGACATTCTGCTTTTCTCCGATGGAGAAAAGCAGAATGTCCCCAATTAGCAGTATGTCCCCATTGTCAGGCGGAGGCCAGGTTGTCGTTATGCTCCGAAACGAAGAAACGACGCACCTTGATTGCTCGCGACAGTTTTCCGCGACGCACGAAGCATTGGTAGAACATGTCTTTCAGTACTTCGAGGAGGATGCCGGCCTGAGCGCGATCGAGCATCGGCAGGTCTTCGTGCTGACCGGACCCGAATAGGACAGTCTTGATCGGCGCGAACGAGTCGTCGTCGATACCAGTGATGTCCTGGGCGACCATGACCTCCTCGAACGCTCTCAACTTGCCACCTTCGCCCAGCACGTCAAATGCGCTAACTGACGCTCGCCGGCACATCGACGCGAACGCGTTGAAATTGTTACCGGAGTAACAGGACAGTGCTTCTCGAAAAAGAATCTCGGTGTGCTTCGGTAAGTACGAGAATGCGAAGCGCTCTTTGGGCCGCTCGAGTTCCACAAAGTTGCGATTGAGTTCGACGCGACTGTCTTTGTAGTCACTCACGGCGAAACGCAGGAACACGGGCGAATCACAGGCATCGCATTTGTAAACGAGGCCAACCTGCTTGGGTTTGTCGCGAAGCAGGGAAGCTGCGTCCGGCACCGACTGCGGGCTCATGTGGGCATACATGCCGCAGTAGGGACACTCGAGGCCAATGCGCTCGACGAGGCCGCTTTCGATCCCCTGATCTCTGTCTATAACGATCGTCATTTCGTCCTTATTCTTTCTTTTGGTCGGACGGCAGAATTCGCTGAATCAATCCGCAACGTCAGTATGCACCATTGATCAATTGCCGCCGTCCGCGCTTAACATAATCATGAAATACTTACTTTACCCAATTACCGACAGCTTCGCGTGCCGCCTCGCCCGTCCTCCGGGAATACGTCTCAGGCGCTTAGCCTTTTATACTTGATTCGGTGCGGGTTTGCCGCATCGGCACCGAGCCTTCGCCGCCGGTCTTCTTCATAGTCGGCATAGTTGCCGGCAAACCAGACGACCTCGCTGTTGCCCTCGAACGCGAGGATGTGCGTTGCGATGCGGTCGAGGAACCACCGGTCATGCGAGATCACGACGGCCGAGCCCGGGAACTCCAGCAGTGCCTCTTCAAGCGCGCGCAGCGTTTCCACATCCAGATCGTTGGTCGGCTCATCGAGGAGCAGGAAGTTGCCGCCCGAACGCAGTGTTTTGGCAAGGTGCACGCGGTTACGCTCACCGCCGGACAGCAGACCGATCTTCTTTTGCTGGTCCTGCCCGCGGAAATTGAAACGACCCACATAAGCGCGCGAAGAGGTTTCGTAATTGCCGACATTGATCAGGTCCTGGCCGTCCGAGATCTCCTCCCAGACCGTCTTGTCGTCATTCAGGCTGTCCCGTGACTGGTCGACGCTTGCGATTTTGACGGTGTCGCCGAGGCGAATCGCGCCCGAGTCCGGCGCCTCATCGCCCGTAATCATGCGGAACATCGTGGTCTTGCCGGCGCCGTTTGGTCCGATGACGCCGACGATACCGCCAGGAGGGAGCTGGAAGCTGAGTCCGTCGACGAGCAGCTTGTCACCGAAGCCTTTCCTGAGATCCTTGACCTCGAGAACGACGTCGCCGAGCCGCGGCCCGGGCGGAATGTAGATCTCATTCGTTTCGTTGCGTTTCTGGTAACCGGGCGAGGAGATCTCTTCAAATTGCCGCAAGCGCGCTTTCGACTTGGCCTGGCGTCCCCTGGGATTGCTGCGAACCCACTCGAGCTCATGCTGCATGGCCTTCCTGCGCGCTTTTTCCGACGCTTCTTCGTGCTGCAAACGGGCCTCTTTCTGCTCGAGCCAGGACGAGTAATTGCCTTCCCAGGGAATGCCGTGACCGCGATCGAGTTCGAGAATCCAGCCCGCGACGTTATCGAGGAAGTAACGATCATGGGTCACTGCGATGACCGTGCTCGGGTATTCATCCAGGAAGCGTTCCAGCCAGGCCACTGACTCGGCATCCAGGTGGTTGGTCGGCTCATCGAGCAGCAGCATATCGGGCTGTGACAACAGCAGCCGACACAGGGCCACACGGCGTCGTTCACCGCCGGACAGCCTGGTAACCTCGGCATCCCATGGTGGAAGGCGCAATGCGTCGGCGGCGATTTCGAGTCTACGCTCGAGCTCCCAGGCTCCCTCGGCGTCGATCGCATCCTGCAGCTTGCCCTGTTCCTCGAGCAGCGCGTTCATCTCATCATCGTCCATCGGCTCGGCAAACTTCATGCTGATTTCGTTGAAACGATCAAGCAGTGCCTTGATCTCGGCGACGCCTTCCTCGACATTGCCGCGCACATCCTTGTTCGGGTCCAGCTCAGGCTCCTGCGGCAGGTAGCCGATCTTTATGCCGGGCTGGGGGCGTGCCTCGCCGTCGATTTCAGTGTCGAGGCCCGCCATGATGCGCAAGAGCGTCGATTTGCCGGAGCCATTAAGCCCGAGCACGCCGATCTTGGCGCCGGGAAAGAAGCTTAGGGAGATGTCGCGAAGGATGTGCCGCTTGGGCGCCACAACCTTGGCCACACGATTCATAGTGTAGATGTACTGTGCCATCGGTCGCCCGTTCGTTAGGGAGCGCGCATTATCAGGTATGCTGCGCCACAAGAAAACAAATAAGAGGTTCCCCATGCCATGAGCGACGCCGTGCTTGTTTATCGGGGAGAGTCAATCGCCGCCTACGGGTTTGGGGATCCGCATCCATTCGGCACCGACCGCCATGACGTTTTCCACGCCGAGCTCGACGAAGCCGGTCTCGGGGATGCGATCGAATACGGTCACCCCCGACCCGCGCTCGTCGACGAGCTGGCGCTATTTCACACAGCGGATTACATCGACAAGGTGTCCCGCATGTCTGCGGATGGCAAGGGCTGGCTCGATGCTGGCGACACGCCGGCGGTGCCTGGAATCTACGACGCCGCTTCTGCAGTGGTCGGCGCCGTACTCTGCGCTGTCGATGAAATCATGAACGATAACCACAAGCGCGCTTTTGTCCCTATCGCCGGGCTGCATCACGCAGCACGCGGAAGCGCCGCCGGATTCTGTGTCTTCAACGACTGTGCGATAGCGGTCGAGTACCTGCGCAAGCAGTACGGGCTTAAACGCGTCGCTTACGTCGATATCGATGCTCACCATGGCGACGGCGTATTCTATGGCTTCGAGGACGATCCGGACCTCTTGTTCGCTGACCTCCACGAGGATGGCCGGTTTCTTTATCCTGGAACCGGTGCGGCGGAGGAGACCGGCACGGGACGGGCGCGTGGCACCAAGCTGAACATCCCGCTGCCGCCTGGTGCCGACGACCGCGACTTCCGCGATGCCTGGCCGCGCGTTGAGGCCTACATCAAGTCGACAGAGCCACAGTTCATCATCATGCAGTGCGGCGCGGACAGCCTCGAGGGTGATCCCATCACCCACCTTTGCTGGAGCGAAGAAGCCCATGCGGAGGCGGCGGCCTCCCTGTGCCGGCTAGCCGACGAATACTGTGAAGGCCGGATCATTGGCACAGGTGGTGGTGGCTACAACCGGCGCAATCTGGCGCGGGCCTGGACACGGGTCGTGCAATCCTTTGTAGAAACACGCTAAGACTGCTTCGACGGTGCCATCTGTGTCGCTAAACAGGTAAGATCGCGTTCTTTTCTCGCCCCCACCCCCCCTTCGTACGGAGTATGCCCGGATGTTTGATACATCGACGACGCTCGAGTCTTTCGATCCCGAAGTCGCCAAAGCCATCGCACAGGAAGACCGGCGTCAGGAAGAACACGTCGAGCTAATCGCTTCAGAGAATTACGCCAGCCCGCGCGTAATGGCCGTGCAAGGCAGCGTGTTAACAAATAAATATGCCGAGGGCTACCCGGGCAAGCGCTACTACGGTGGCTGCGAATTCGTCGACGACGTCGAGACGCTCGCGATCGAGCGAGCCAAAAAGCTGTTCGCCGCGGATTACGCCAATGTCCAGCCGCATTCGGGTTCGCAAGCCAATGCTGCGGTCTACCACGCGCTCCTGGACCCCGGCGACACGATGATGGGCATGAACCTCAACGAAGGCGGCCACCTGACCCATGGCTCGCCGGTCAACTTCTCGGGCAAGCTGTTCAACGTTGTGCCCTACGGCATCGATTCCGAGACCGGGTTGATCGATTACGACGAGGTCCAGGAACTGGCGTTCGAGCATAAGCCGAAAATGATCGTGGCCGGCTTTTCGGCCTACTCGCAGGTTGCAGACTGGGCTCGTTTCCGCCAGATAGCGGATAGTGTGGGCGCTTATCTCTTTGTCGACATGGCGCACGTCGCCGGTCTTGTTGCAACGGGACATTACCCGACACCGATACCGTATGCCGACGTCTGCACGACAACCACGCACAAGACCCTGCGCGGTCCACGTGGCGGAATGATCGTGGCGCGCAAGAACGATCAGTTGACGAAACGTTTCAATTCACTGGTATTCCCGGGAACTCAGGGTGGCCCGCTGATGCACGTGATCGCGGCAAAAGCGGTCGCGCTAAAGGAAGCGATGGAACCTGGATTCAAGGACTACCAGGCCAAGGTCTGTGAGAACGCAAAGGTCATGGCCGAAGCATTGATCGAACGGGGCTACCCGATTGTCTCGGGCGGCACCGAAAACCACCTGATGCTCGTAAGTCTCATTGAGCACGGCATTACAGGCAAGGCGGCCGATGCAGCACTGGGCAGCGCGAACATTACCGTCAACAAGAATTCGGTGCCGAACGATCCGCAATCGCCGTTTGTAACGAGCGGGCTGCGGCTTGGCACGCCGGCGATCACGACGCGCGGCTTCGGTACGGAGGAAACCCGTCAGCTAAGTGGCTGGATAGCGGATATACTCGATGATATCGAGAATCAGGAAACAATCGAGCGCGTCAAAGGTCAGGTGCTGGATCTCTGCAAACGGTTCCCGGTGTACGTCTGATCGTCCCGAAAGAGAATAGGCGACTATGCATTGTCCGTTCTGCGCCAACGAAGAAACCAAGGTCATAGACTCGCGTCTCGCGGGTGACGGCCGGCAAATTCGCCGGCGCCGGCAATGTCTTGCGTGCAACGAGCGGTTCACGACGTTTGAAACAGCCGAGCTCGTCATGCCGCGGCTTATCAAGAACGACAACTCTCGCCAGCCTTTCGACGAGAACAAGCTGCGCAACAGCATGGTGCGAGCGCTGGAGAAGCGACCTGTGCCCAGCGACCAGCTCGAGCAGGCGGTCGGACACCTGATTCACAGACTGCGGACCATGGGCGAGCGCGAAGTGCCATCGCGCCTGGTCGGCGAGCTCGTCATGGAAGAACTGCGTGCGCTGGATGAGGTGGCTTACGTACGCTTTGCGTCAGTTTATCGTCGCTTTCAGGACATCACTGAGTTCGAGGATGAGATCAAACGTCTGCAGAAAATCTCGGAGACAGCCGCGAGTCGCGAGCAGATGTCATTACTGCCCGAGTTGCTGGGCAAGAAGAATCGCTGACCATGCCCGCGTTTTCCGATTCTGATTGCGCGCACATGGCGCGCGCGCTGCAGCTGGCGGCTCGCGGTCTTTATTCGGCGCATCCCAATCCCATGGTTGGTTGCGTCATCGCGAAGAACGAGGTCATTGTCGGCGAAGGCTGGCATGAAGTCGCCGGCGAGCCTCACGCGGAGATCAACGCGCTGGCCGCAGCCGGTGAAAATGCGAAGGGCGCAACGGTCTGCATTACGCTGGAGCCTTGCGATCACCACGGCAAGACGCCGCCTTGTGTCGACGCACTGATCGATGCGGGCGTCGGCAAGGTGATTGCGGCGATGGAGGATCCTTTTCCTCAGGTGGCCGGCCGCGGGCTCGACAGGCTTGCCAAAGCGGGCATGGCGACAGAAGTCGGTCTGATGCGCTCGGCCGCTGAGTCGCTCAACGCCGGATTCATCGCCCGGGTAACGCGCAATCGTCCGCTTGTCCGCGTCAAAGTCGCCGCGAGTCTCGATGGTGCGATCGCGATGAAAAGCGGGGAGAGCCAGTGGATAACGGGACCTCAGGCGCGGGACGACGTGCAGCGGCTACGGGCGCGGTCCGGTGCCATCATGACGGGTATCGGTACCGTGCTGGCGGACGATCCCTCATTGAACGTGCGTCTGAAAGAGCTGACGACGTCCGGTCTGCAACCGCTCAGGGTCGTGCTCGATAGTCGACTGCGCATGCCCCTGGCGGCCGGAATGCTGACCTTGCCGGGCACGACCCTCGTGTGTTGTACCGGAATTCACGATCATCCACGCCTGAAAGACGCCGGTGCCGAAGTCCGTTCCTTTGGTTCCGCTGGCGCTACCGTCGACGTAGGCGCGGTTCTTGAAGAGCTTGCCATGCGTGGCGTCAACGACCTTTTGGTGGAGGCGGGTCCGGGCGTTACCGGCCATCTGCTGGAAAAAGATCTGGTCGACGAACTTGTGATTTATCAGGCACCCCACATAATGGGGAGCGAGACCAGGGGCATGTTCCGTACGCCATCCTGGTCGGCACTTGCGGACCGCAGGGTCCTTGAAATAAGAGACGTTCGCCGCATTGGCGATGACATGAGAATAACGGCAAGAGTCCAACGCTGATGTTCACCGGAATTATCAAAGCCAGGGGCAGAATTTCAGCCATGAACCGTCAGGGCGGCGACGTGCGGCTGACGGTCAGCTCGACAGGACTGCCGTGGTCTGACTTCGAGCCTGGCGAGAGCATATCGGTCAACGGTGTGTGCCTGACAGCTGTCGCGTTGCATGACGATGGATTCGACACCGATGTGTCGGTAGAAACGCTGGACGTGACAGGGCTTGGCAAGCTCGAGACCGGCTCGCCGGTGAATCTCGAACCGGCGATCAGCTTAGGCGAACGCCTCGGTGGTCACCTGGTCAGCGGTCATGTGGACTGCACCGGTACCGTGACGTCGCGAGCCGCCGACGCCCGATCGATTCGGCTCGTTATAGAGATTCCCACGGAATACTCGCGCTATGTGGCAAAAAAGGGCTCAGTCTGCGTGGATGGCGTCAGCCTTACCATCAACGAAGTATCGGGTAACAGCTTCGCATTGAATATTATTCCCCACACGGCCGATGTCACTATTATTGATGACTATGTCGTCGGCACAGTCGTCAACGTCGAGGTTGACATCCTGGCGCGTTACATCGAGCGCCTGCTCAGCCACGACGGCGACGGCATTTCTATCGAATTCTTGAAGGCGCATGGTTATGCCTGACAAAACAACGATGCACCCGAGTGTGCACGAATCCACGTTTAGCGACATCGATGAGATCATTGCGGATATCGCCGCCGGCAAGATGGTCATCATGGTGGATGACGAGAGCCGTGAGAACGAAGGCGATCTGATCATGGCCGCTGAGAAGGTCTGCGCTAAGGACGTCAACTACATGGCGACGCATGGGCGCGGACTCGTGTGTTTGACGCTCGGACGACAACGCTGCAAGCAGCTACGTTTGCCGCTGATGGTGAGCGACACAGACGAACATCATGCGACAAATTTCACGATATCGATCGAGGCGGCCGAGGGCATTACCACCGGTATCTCCGCACATGATCGCGCCAAGACGATTCAGGCAGCGGTTGCTCCCGATGCCAAACCTGAGCACCTGAGCCAGCCCGGGCATATTTTTCCTGTGATGGCACAGCCCGGCGGCGTACTCACACGAGCGGGACATACCGAAGCCGGTTGCGACCTCGCGCGTCTTGCGGGACTCGAACCGGCCGCAGCAATCGTCGAGATTCTCAATGAAGACGGCTCCATGGCGCGGCGTCCCGATCTCGAGAAATTCTCGAAGAAGCACGGTATTCGCATCGGGACGATTGCAGATTTGATCCGTTATCGTCTCGAGAAAGAGCGCAACGTCGAGCGTATTGCGGAGCAGGTCATCGAGACTGAGTATGGCGAATTCACAATGTTCTGCTATGACGATCGCATCAACCGTTCAGTGCACGTGGCCCTGGTGAAGGGGGACCTCGGCGCCGTCGATGCGCCGCTGGTTCGCGTGCACCTGCAGGATACCCTTGGTGACGTTATGGGTGTTAAGAGCCGCTCGCTCGGATGGCCGCTGCACAGCGCGATTGAACGCATCTCGAAAGAGGAGGCCGGCGTTGTTGTCTTGTTGCGCGACCAGGAAACGTCGCGCGACTTCATGGAGTCCGTCGAATCATTGGGCGAGCACAGGGATGAGCTGGACAAACGCCGTAGTGGTGACATGGTCTTGCGCACCTATGGTGTGGGCGCGCAGATTCTTCGCGACCTCGGACTCAGCAAAATCCGTGTATTATCGGCGCCTAAGCACATGTATGCGATCTCAGGCTTCGATCTCGAGATCATGGAGTACGTCTGAGAGCGACGGCAAGCCATGGAAAGGATCAAGACAACAGAAGGCGACCTTATCGTTCGCGACGGCAGATTTGCCATTGTAGCGGCGCGATTCAACGAATTCATCGTTGAGTCACTCATCAAGGGGTCACTGCGTTGCCTGCGACAGCACGGCGCGGCAGACGCCGACATTGAAATTATTCGTGTACCCGGCGCATTTGAAATGCCGATAGCCGTGGAAAAAATCGCGGCGACGCGCCGTGTCGATGGCATCATTGCGCTGGGTGCTGTCATCCGCGGCGGCACACCGCACTTTGAGTATGTTGCCAGCGAATGCGTGAAAGGCATTACGGCCGCGGGGCAGAAGCACGGCATCCCGATCGGCCATGGTGTGTTGACTGTTGACACCATCGAGCAGGCAATAGAGCGTGCTGGCACGAAGGCCGGCAACAAGGGTGAACAGGCCACGCTCGCCGTCATTGAGATGGTCAACTTACTCAGGCGACTTGATTGAGCCATGCGTGCGATTCAGTCGGAAAAGTATGGCCGTCGCATCGACTGACAGCTGATCGACCGAAACCTGGAAGGTTTGTGAAATGAGTAATGCCGGTTCAAAAAGAACAGGCGCGCGAACGCGTGCACGTGAACTGCTGTTGCAGGCGCTCTACCAGAAGCAGATCGCCGGACATTCCAGTTCGGAGCTGCTGGCGCAGTTTCACGAGCAGGTCGCGTACGAACGTGTAGACCAGGAATTCTTCGATGAGCAGCTTCCCGCGATCTGCATGGCACAGGCCGAGCTCGAAAAAACCATTGACAAGCTGATCGACCGGCCGCTGGAACAGCTGGATCCCGTGGAGCTCGGTATACTGCTGATCGGTACGCATGAGCTCGAAACGCGCATCGATGTTCCTTACAAGGTCGTGATTAACGAGTGCGTGAATCTCGCCAAACGCTTCGGCTCGGTTGAAGGGCACAAGTACATCAACGCGTGCCTGGACGTTGCCGCACAGTCGTTGCGTGAAATAGAGGTACAAGCAAACGCCGGTGGATGAGTTCGAGCTGATAAGCCGTTATTTCGATCGCCGGGTTATGACGCCGGGGGTCCTGACGGGCATCGGCGACGACGGAGCCGTGCTGGAGCCCGAACCCGGGCGTGACCAGGTCCAGGTGATCGATTCGCTCGTCGAGGGTGTGCACTTTCCCGCCGACTCGAATGCGGCCGACATCGGTTACCGCGTGGTGGCCGTCAATCTTTCCGATATTGCCGCGATGGGTGCGCGCCCACGCTGGATGACGTTGGCGCTGACCCTGCCGCAAACAGACGCACAGTGGCTTGCTGACTTCGCCGACGGCCTGTTCGAAGCGGCCGCAGAGTTCGATGTTGCGCTCGTTGGTGGTGATACGACCAGCGGGGATGCGGTCGTAGCGACGGTCCACATGACCGGTGAGGTCGAACAGGGCAGGGCTTTGTTGCGCAGCGGTGCAAAAGTCGGTGACACAATATTCGTAACAGGTACGTTCGGTGATGCGGCCGCAGGCCTTGAGCTAATTCGTCGTGGCGTGCACGACAACTTCCTCATCAATCGATTCCTGCGCCCGAACGCGCGCATAGCAACGGGTTGCAGCCTTGTTGGCCGCGCGAGCGCAGCAATCGACGTGTCCGACGGCCTCATTGGTGACCTGAAGAAATTACTGGAGGCGAGTGGCGTCGGCGGCGAGCTCGATATTGAGCGCGTGCCCATGTCCGATGCCGTCAAGTCGCACTTCGACGAGGCCGATAGAACACGCTTCGCCTTGACCGGCGGTGACGACTACGAACTGTGCTTCACGGCGACGCCCGATACGGTCGAGGACATTGCCGACATTACGGCGGTGGGAAGAATTGCGGACGGCAACGAACTCGTATGCCGCCAAAACGACAACATTGTGGAATACGAGGACAGCGGTTACCGTCACTTCCAATGAACCAGCCACCTGATGACACGAAAGAGGGCCTCGCACGGACGGTGCTGACCGACCCGGTCCATTTCCTGGCGTTTGGCTTCGGTACAGGGCTTGCGCCGTTTGCGCCAGGCACGTTTGGCTCGCTTCCGGGCGTTATTCTGTTCTGGTTAACGCTTGGTCCAGGACTTTATG
>Ga0224508_10001436_pt1 | contig 21433 bp, 17 predicted proteins | sample SF_Jan12_sed_USG_4_FD_170157 | JGI IMG/M metagenome (GOLD analysis project Ga0224508, IMG submission 170157) | Sediment microbial communities from San Francisco Bay, California, United States - SF_Jan12_sed_USGS_21 | ecosystem: Environmental > Aquatic > Marine > Sediment | place: USA... | reverse complement strand
GAATGATCCTGGGTCGGGCGGTAGGCTTGCCGGACAAAGTCATCGAGGTACTGGGTGTCGGCTGCGCACTCCTGGACATCGGCAAGACGCGCGTCGCCCAGGAGCTGCTCAACCGGCCGAGCTCGATCGCGCTTTCCTCGGCGGAGATGGTGCAGTTGCGCAGACACGTTGCCCACAGCGTCGAACTCGTTTCCGCCAGCCCGGGATCGGACAGTCGACTGCTCGAGATAATTGCCAGCCATCACGAGCGTCATGACGGTCGCGGCTATCCGGAAGGGCTGTCTGATCGTGACATACCCCTGACCGGCCGGATTGCCGGCATGGTCGACTTTTTCGACGCAATGATCAGCCAACGCTCGTATGGTCGTCGTGCGACGCCCAATGAGGCGATGCGCTACATCAGACAACAGCGTAACAAGGATTTTTGCGCACAGTTGACAGACCAATTCGTGCAGATATTTCGACTCTATCCCACAGGCTCACTCGTCGAACATTCGGACGGCAGTGTTGGCCGGGTGATACAGCAACATCCGACAGCCCTGCTGGCCCCGCGCGTGCAGTTGATCCAGGACGCAAACAAGGAAAGACTGCACGAGTATGTGACTATCGATACGTCACGTATTGTCGACGAAGCTGGCGCGGTGTGTATCCACAAATGCCTCAAGCCCGGTAGTTACGGTATCGATGGCTGATCTCAAGTCGAGTGGGCAGATGCTCTTATCGACAAACGCTCCATAGCAACTGGTCCGAATTACCGGGGCCGCATCACGTCGCATTTTTGCGACAGAACCGCTGTTGTCTTATCGATTTGCAAGCCGTAGAGTTCATGGAATTCGTAATTCTGCCGAGCGCGTTTTGCAGTCGGCAAATAAGACAGAGGAACAGACAATGCGCACAGCATCTGGATTTCGTGGAATAGCATTCTTGCTCGGCGTGTTAATGACCAGCTCGGCCTGGGCGGATAGTTACACAGACACTATTGATGTATTCAAGAAGGCCGTTCCCAGCAAGTTTTTCGAAAAGAGCTACGGCTATGCCGTGTTTCCGACTATCGGGAAAGGCGGCGCGGGCATTGGTGGCGCCCATGGTAAGGGCCGGGTCTATGCCAAGGGCGTTCACGTTGGCGATACGAAGATGTCCCAGGTGACAGTCGGCTTTCAACTGGGTGGGCAAGCGTTTAGCCAGATTATCTTTTTCGAAGATGAACGCGCCTTCACTCAGTTCACCAGCGGTAACTTCGAATTTGGCGCTCAGGCGACGGCTGTCGCTATAACGGCCGGTGCATCCGCTTCCACAACCACGACCGGCACGGCTGCAGGTGCCAGCGGTGGTAAGAACGATGCCAAATCGGTCGGTGAGTATTACCGGGGAATGGCCACATTCACCGTTGCCAAGGGCGGTTTGATGTACGAAGCCAGCATCGGCGGACAAAAATTTAACTACAAAAGCGTTAAATAACCGGCCTGCGTCGTTCCTCGATGTTTTTCGCTCTTGAGGAGGTTGCAATTCAACACCACTACTCGATAAGCCTATGCTTGAACCCCAATGGCTGGAACTTGCCAGATTTGCGCTGGCCAGCTCGGCAGTAACAACGCGTTTTGCTGCGGGACATGCCGTTTGCGCCGACGCGCCTGACCTGCGCCGCGCGGCCGGTTTTGCCGCCTGGAAACACAAAGGGCAGATGCGCAAAGGCAATGGACAGATTCCTTATATTCATCACCCGATCGAAGTGACGGCAATTCTTGCCGAGATTGGAGACGTGGAAGATATCGATCTTCTGCAAGCCGCACTACTCCACGACACGATTGAAGACACCGAGACCCATCGCGATGAACTCGAAGCCCACTTTGGCCCTCGTGTGTGCTCCATCGTACTCGAGGTCTCCGATGACAAATCATTGGCCAAGCCTGTTCGCAAGGCCATGCAGGTCGAGCACGCTCCACATCTGTCCAATGAAGCTCAGTCCTTGAAGTTGGCCGACAAAATCTCAAATGTTTTCGATGTTGCGTTCAGCAAACCCGTGGACTGGCCTCCACAACGGCAACTCGAGTACTTTGACTGGGCATCCCGGGTTGTCGCTGGCTTGCGCGGTTGTAACGCGGCGCTGGAGGCAGAGTTTGACAGGCAGTTAGCTGAATCGCGGAGCACTGTCACCGTTTAGCGCTGCAAACGCAGCGACAGAGAATTCACAGCTACTTGCTACCGCACTTGATCTTGAGCGATGCAAAATCGTAGAGGTACGCGGGCGCTTCCGACGCATCCTTACCGACGTTGCCGTTGCCGCTACCACTACTCGCAACGGGTCTCATCCACGGACCATAGCGGATGTCACCGCCAACGTGATACGACGGTCGCACGGACCAGCGGTAGGTCTGGCAGGCCTCCAGTTGTTGGGCGACGGTGTGCGAAGGATCCGGAATTTGTTTCCTCGAATACACTGGTCTGTGCGAATCGTAGATCTCTATGTCGTAATAGACTTGCGATTCATCGATCCCACTCGCCCACGCCGGATCGGCATCGCCGCCCGGCAGGTTCAGTTCCCAGGCAAGCGTCGGGCTCAGCGACTTGCTCGCGCTGTTCCAGCTGTTCCTTTTGACGAGCTTGACGTTGCTGGACTTCGTTGGCAGCAAGGTGTGCTTCAACGCAACCGAGTCGAACACTTCGGACGATATCTCGCGCCCGATGTAATGTCGTGCAAAGTTGACGTAGTCGCGCCACACAGCATTGCCGTTCTCCGTCCAGTCGCTCAGGGTGTCGCGGTCCTGGTATTGAATCAGCCGTTGGTACACGTCCGTTTCATCACTGCGGCGGTGCATCGTCGCATTTGCCGTGGTGGTGATGATTGCCTCGTTGCCCTGCACGTCGATAGAAACATCTTTGATATTGATATACAGGATCGCGTCGGTGTCACCCGGAATCGGTGTTGTGGGCGCAAACAGTTGCGGGTCCAGATTCGGTAACGTTCGTATCTCGGAAAACACGTCCAACGCGATCTTGTCATTGTTGAGTTGCTGGCTCGATGCCTCAACCAGGTCCTCGGTCAGCGCGTCCCGAAATTCCTGGATCTCGCGCTTGGTAGCGCCTGCAACGCCACCGGCGATCATGCCCGGGAGTGTCAGGATCGGTATCGGCACGCTGACGCTTACGGGGCCAACGTCTTTTGAAACCGTACCCGCCGTCGATCCAGACACCATTCCGTCGTAAAGGCCCTTGGTTGATTTCCTGTAACTACCGGTGAGCGCCTGCTCGGCGGGACTCTCGCCCGGCATCAGGACGACCTTGCTGATGGATGAGCGCAGGGTCTCGGACATGGGTGCGAGCGAAGCGGGTATTTGCGATGCCTGGGTAGCCGATGACGATTTTGCGGCACTCGACGGCGGGTCCGGAACGCCCTGCGCCTGAATGGCCCCGTTGGGAGATGCCACTGCTGCAATGCCGAGCACCAGCAGCGTTGCCCGGCCGAGCAAGGCACGAGTTGAACTTCGGTCGTGTTGTTTAACCTTCATGCCACACCCTTTGCGACAAGTGGAAAGATTTGCATGCGATTGCGCCTGAATCGGCGTTCTAATCCGGATCCGGCATCTTGAATCTTCGAATTCGCTTGCCCGTCGCCGTGCTCCAGGTCTCCACGGTACCGGCGAAAGTCGACATGACGACATCGACACCCTCCGGATGAACGCTCATCGTGACGACCTTGTCCATGTCGGACAGCGGCCTCGAGAAAACCAGGTTGCACTGGCCATTGGCGGATTCACAGCGATGCAACGTGCCGTCCGTGCAACCCACCATGATATGACTGTTACGCGACAGAAAGGTTGCGTCGACGATCCCGGAACAATCAGGACCAAGCGTAAGCAGTGGCGCTCCGTCGTGCGCGTCCCACACACGCACCGTTTCGCCACCGCGGGTCAGGATGTGGCTGCTATCTGCACTGAAGGCCAGGTCCCACACAGGCGTCGCATGCCCGGTCAGCACAAACAGTTCATCTCGTGTCTCAACATCCCAGACGGCCGCGTACCCTTCGGGCGGCCCTCGTCTTGGCCAGTAATTGCCGCCCGCCGCCACTTTTGTGCCATCCGGGCTGAAGCCGGCCGAATTGACGATCGGCGCATTGATGTTGCTCGCGATCGTGCTCTTGAAGCCGGCGAGAAATAGACCTTCGACGGCGTCGTACAAAGCGACATCACCATCGACGAGTGTCAGGACAATTTGTGTGCCATCCGGACTGAACGCCGTATCGCCGATACCGTGGGACGTCGGGTAGTCCCGGATTGTCAGCAGACGTTCGCCCGTCTCGCTATCCAGTATGATCGCACCGGGTCCGTGCGGTCCCACGGCGATGCGGCTGCCATCGGCGCTGAACGCCAGGTCCTCGCCGGGGTTCCAGATACGTTGACCCTGTCCGGAGTCAATCGCGAATATCAGATCCCCTGTCTCCGCATCCCACAGGTACACATAGTTCTCGACGTCTGCTGCGATTCGTGTTCCATCGGGACTGTAGGCAACCGAATTGACAGACCGATAGTCGGGCGTGAACAGTAATGACGGGGCGAGTGCGGCGATGACGATGATTGCCAGGCTGATCGAAACGATGGTCGCGCGATGGCTGTTGCGAGGTCGTGTCGTTGCTCCACGGCGTTTCGAATCCGCGTTGAATTCCGCCGTCAGTACCGTCGCTTGAAACGTCCCGATGCATCCACCAAACACCAGGCCCCAACCCGCCAGGCCGGTCGTCAGACTCGCCAGCACCGCCAGGTAGGTACCCAGCACCGCGCCGACAATCGTCAGGAGCGGCCAGAAGAACCTCGCCTTGATCAGCAACCTCAGGACAAGCCACTGACCCAGACCGAGCAAGACGATTCCGGGGAACATCGGCTCGACTATCATCGGCAAGAACAGCATAGGCAGGCCGATCGGCATGAGAAAGATCATGGCCGCGATGCCGATACACGTTACGCCGATCCACAGCACCGACTTCGCCTGGCCGGGCACCTCATAGGCTGCGAGAAGGTAACGCAAGACCAACCACTGCGAGATCGCGAACGGGACTGCCACCGTCAAGGCGTAGGCCGCCTCGCGCCAGTCATATTGGTTCTTGATTCCCTCCATGGCGCCGGGATCGATGGGAGGAGAGGGGAAGGCCATGCCGGCCAGAACGGCACCAACCAGGAATCCGACAGCACTACTGCCAATCCATAACCAGGCGATTCGGAGGTTGCGGATGTTCATTGCCGTTCGATACAACTCACGTGCCGGCGCATGTAACTACGGCATAGATATGAGGGCAGCCCGTTCGGTGTTCAACGCCGCTCGGCAAGATAGAATGCCAATTGTCGACCGTAAGCCCGTAGAATGCGCTGGTGAGAAAGATCATCGGAACACACTGCATCGTGCTCGGCCTGTTACTGCTTTGGGGCTGTCAGCAGGATGTGCACACCGCTCACGAGAGTACTGTTGATTCGGGGCGGGCCGCTATCGATGCACTGGATCGTGACACAGCCGAGGCGCGTAAGGCCAGGGTTTCAAATCTCGAGTACGAAGTACTGATTGATCTGTCCTCCAGCCAGGAGGAGTTCTCAGGCGATGTGACGCTGCGCTTCGACCTTGCCGATGCTTCGACCGACCTGAGCATCGACTTCACCGGTGGAACGGTAGACAAAGTACTGATCAATGATGCGCCGGTGACCGCCGAGTACAACGGCTACTTCATAACCCTTCCCAGGGACTCGCTAGAGTCGGGCCCAAGCAGCGTTCAGGTTACCTACAGTCATCCCTACGACCGCGACGGCACCGGCCTGCACCGCTTTGTCGATCCGGAAGATGGCCAAACCTATCTGTACACTTACCTGTGGCCCTACTACGCCAATCGACTCCTGCCGTCGTTCGATCAGCCCAGCCTGAAAGCGATATTCTCGTTGCGTGTGCTGGCGCCGGAGGACTGGACGGTCGTATCGACTTCGCCCGGATCAGTCGAATCGACAAATAACGGATCCAACTCGTGGACATTCGCGCCCACGCCAAAGATATCGACGTACTTGTTTTCGCTGCACGCCGGGCCGTACGCGGTGTGGCACGACGATACCGGCGACGTACCGCTGCGTCTTTTTGCCCGCCAGTCGCTGGCTGAATACGTCGCCGTCGACGAATGGTTCGAGATCACGCAGCAAGGCATGCAGTTTTATAAGCGCTATTTCGATATTCCCTACCCGTTCGAAAAATACGATCAATTGATCGTGCCGGAATTCAATATTGGCGGCATGGAGAATGCCGCGGCGGTGACTTATACAGAATCCTACGTGCAGCGCCAAAAGAGTGACCGCGCTCAGCGCGAAAGCCGGGCCGGCACCCTTCTCCATGAGCTGGCGCACATGTGGTTTGGTGATCTTGTCACGCACGACTGGTGGAACGGGATGTGGCTGAACGAGAGTTTCGCCACACAGACGGCAACACTGGCCGAATACGAGGTAACCGAGTTTACCGATACCTGGCACGGTTTTTTCACGGTCAGCAAGAAGCGCGCATTCCAGCGTGACAGCCGCGTCACAACACACCCGATCGAGCAGCCCGTCAAAGGCACGGACGAGTTTTACACCCTGTTCGATGCGATCACCTACGAAAAAGGCGCATCTGCACTGAAACAGCTGCGGCATCTGGTCGGCGCAGAAAATTATCGCCTGGGCGTTTCCGCCTATTTGAAGGAAAACGCCTATGGCACGACCGAACTTGCCGACTTTATCGGGCACCAGGAGAAAAGCGCCGGCATCGACCTCGGTGACTGGTCTGACGAATGGTTGCTCAAGCCCGGTTTCAATACGCTTGCCGTTGGGAAGGAGTGTGACGGCGATACCCTGCGGTCCCTGACCATTACCCAGTCGGCGCCTGCGGACCACCCTTACCTTCGGACGCACCGCGTCGACGTGGCCTTGTACGACGTCGGCAAGAACGGCGCCCTGGTCGCCGGCGATATTCTGCCTGTACAAGTCGAGGGGGCACGCACCGAAGTTGCAGTTCCCGACGGGCGAGCCTGCCCGGTGCTCGTGAATCCGAATCACAACGACTGGACCTTCGCAAAAATCGCGTTGAGTGATGGGGCCACAGCCGTGCTTCGCGCACAGCTCGGCGACATCGAAGACCCCCTGTCCCGATCGATATTCCTGGCAGCACTGTTCGATAAGGCGATATCTGGCGACATGCCCATTGCCGATTACGTCAGCCAGGCACTGCAACTTGCACATGACGAACAAAACATGCGGGTGCTCGAGCAGATGACGGCATCGGTTGTCGAAGCAGTCAACCTGATGCAGCGCTTGCGCCCGGAAACCGACGCCGCGCTCATGCACCTGGTCCCGCAGATTGAGGAACTCTCGCTGCGCCAGTCGCATTTTGCCGAGGCGCGGGACATCAAGTACCTGTGGCTGAATACTTTCCTGGGCGTCGTGTCGAGTCACGCCGGCCTCGGCACAACGAGAGCCCTGCTCGATGGCGAAGCAGAGATTGAAGGCGTCGATATATCACCCGAAATCCGCTGGCGGCTGCTGACCATTCTCAGCCGCCACGATGCAGTCGATATTGCCGAACTTCTCGAGGCAGAGAATTCACGTGATTCGTCCGACTTTGGTGAGCGAAGACTATTGTCGGCCCGTGCCGCAGCGCCAAATACAGCCATCAAGGAGCGGTGGCTCGATGAACTGCAAAACCCGCAGTCAGTAACCGGTCTTGCCCGACAGCGTTCTGTCATGGCGGAGTTATTCCCCGCCACACAAACGAATTTGCAGCTCGCGCTACTGGACAAGATACTCGGCGCGTTACCAGAGCTGAGCCGCAACGGCGATCCGTACTTTCTCTTCAGTTACACGCTCAGCCTGTTGCAACCCATGTGCCAGGCAGAAAGCACGGCAAGGATGCAGGCCGCCCTGGACGAATACGCCGGGCAGTTGAACCCCACTACACTGAGATTCCTGCGCGAGGCGCACCAGGCCGACGCGGAGTGTCTGTCGCTACGTGGCCGACAGCTAAACGGGGGCCGCTAGCTACAGCGTCGGCAGGTACTCGGCCGCCAATCGATACTCAAGCAGTTCGTCATTCACCGGGCACTGAAACGCCAATAGATACGCCGTCAATTGCAGGTCCACGCGGTCGTCTTCGCCCGTGCCGTACAAGCGATCGCCCACGACAGGATGGCCCAGTTCCGCCAGGTGACGACGAATCTGATGTTTGCGGCCGGTCTCGATGCGCACATCCAGCAGCGACTGATTGCGGTCGGTACTGACCGCTTCAAGTGAAAACTCACTGATTGCTTCTTTCCCGTCAATCGGCTGCTCCACCCGCAGCGGACTCGGTTGCCTCGAAAAGTCCCCCGCTACCAGCGCCCGGTAACGTTTCTCCACTGCACGCTCACGAAACAGTGCGGACAACGCCGCCGCCACGCGCTTGGAATGCGCCACCAGAATCAGTCCGTTGGCTGCGCGGTCGAGACGATGCACGGTAAAAGCCGGACGCTCGGGTTGCAGATGCCGCTCCGCCCAGCGCGTCACTGTGCAGTGATCACCCCACTTCGAACCTTGCGATCGCAGGCCGTACGGTTTGTGCCACACCGAATAGCCATCCACGTCGGCAATCAGCGTGGGCTCAGCAGGAACTGCTGCGAGAATCTCTGCATCGTAATAAAGGTGTACTTCATCGCCCGTTCGCAACGCCCGTTTGGCGCGACGCAGGCGCTGGGTGTTGCGCCCCCGGGTCAGCCAGACAGCCCCCTGGGTCATCGCCAGTTTGATGCGTTGCTTTGGAAGCCCTGTCGCCCGCTGCAGCACATCAACCGGGCCGTCTTGTGGCGACTCGATCAGGACATGCGTTTCGATACGGTCTGTTGTGGCTAACACGTAGATATTTTATCGCGCTTCTATGCTCTTATATTTACAGAGTAAACCATCATCGCCAGCGTGTTGTGCAAATGAACATCAGTGCGTTCCGTGAATTCGAAGTCTCGACCAACGAGTTGCGGAAATCGTGTGACCTGCAGACCGCGGGCTTCGAAACCAGCGCCGATTTTCCTGCCGAAGCGCAGCGCCTCGGGCAGCAGCGCGCGATCGATGCCGTACGCTTCGGTCTGCAGATTCGCGACGACGGCCACAACGTATTCGTGCTCGGCCCCGCAGGCAGTAACCGGCACGGCCTCGCCGAAGATCTGGCCAAAGAGCGTGCGGCAAGCGAATCGCCGCCGGGCGACTGGTGCTACGTCAATAACTTCACCGATCCCGAACGACCACAATACTTGGATTTCCCACCAGGGCGCGGCCGTGAGTTTCGCAATGACATGCTCGATGTGATCGAGGATCTGCGCGCTGCGATTCCTGCTGCGTTTGAGAGCGACGACTACCGCGCACAGTTGAAAGCCGTCGAGGAGAAGACCCAGAAAGAAGTGGAAGCACATGCGAAGAGTCTCGAAGATCGCGCCAAAACCGAAAACATCGCGGTGCTGCAGACTCCGACCGGTTATGTGCTGGCGCCGATCCGTGACGGCAAGGTCATCGATGAGAAGGAATTCGCCAAGCGCCCCGTTGAGGAACGCAAGGCGACGCAGGAATCGATCGAAAGATTGAGCGAGGAACTGCAGGCACATATCGAGCAGATTCCGCGATTGCAAAAGCGGCACCGGGAGCGGGTCAAGGCCCTCAACCGTGAAATCACCGAGCATGCCGTTGGCGTGTCACTGTCTGAGCTGATGGAAAAATACCTCGAGCTACCGGCTGTCGTTGCCTACCTCGAGAAAGTTCGCAGTGACATTATCGAAAACGCCGACGACTTCCAGGCACAGGAGAAACCATCAATGCCGTTTCTGCGTCGCGATGCGTCGCAGTCATTCAGCCAGTACGAGGTTAATCTGGTCGTCAGCCACGACCAGGACGCCGCTGCACCGGTCATTTTCGAGCCGAATCCGCACTACAGCAATATCATCGGCAAGATCGAGCACCGTGCCGAGATGGGCGCCCTCTTTACCGACTTTCGCATGATCCGACCCGGCGCGCTGCTGGCGGCCAATGGCGGCTACCTGATCCTCGACATGCACCGTGTCCTAACTCGTCCATTCGTGTGGGAGGCTCTGAAGCAGGCTTTGTTCGCCAAACAGGTGCGCATCGAATCACCGGGTGAGGCATACGGTTTCGTTAGCACCAGCACTTTGCAGCCCGAACCGATCCCCCTCGATGTCAAAGTGATTCTGGTCGGTGAACGCTGGCTGTATCACCTGCTGGCGATCTACGACAGTGAGTTCAACGACCTCTTCAAAGTAGCAGCCGACCTCGATGATGACCTGGAACGCACCGGAGAAAATGTCCAGGCCTATGCATCGCTGATCGCCTCTCGAATTCGCGATAAGAAACTGCTGCCATTCGGCCTCGATGCCATGCAAAAGATTGTCGAACAGCGCGCCAGGCGGGCCGATGACAGTGAACGGCTATCCATGCACATGGGTTCGCTCGAGGATCTTCTGACGCAGGCGGATTTCTGGGCACGGCAGCGCGATGCCAAGACTGTCGATGCAAGCGACGTTGCCAAAGCGATCAAGGAGATGGCTCGGCGGCTGGGTCGGATGCGCTCACGCATCATCGATGCGATCCAGCGAGACACCCTGCTCATCGACACCGACGGGGCCTGTACCGGCCAGGTCAACGGACTGTCAGTGACCGATCTCGGCGAGTTTCGCTTTGGCCATCCCGTAAGAATTACAGCGACAACCCGCATCGGCTCGGGCCGGGTTGTCGACATCGAGCGGGAAGTCGAACTCGGCGGCCCCATCCACTCCAAAGGCGTCATGATCCTGGCTGCTGCCCTGTCGTCGCGTTATGCCAGGGAACTGCCGCTTTCGCTACACGCCAACATCGTCTTCGAGCAGTCCTACGGCGGCGTCGAGGGCGACAGCGCGTCGGTTGCCGAGCTTTGTGCGCTGTTGTCGTCGCTCGCAGATGTGCCGATTCGCCAGAACGTCGCAATTACCGGCTCGACCAATCAGCTCGGCCGCATCCAGGTGATCGGCGGCGTCAACGAAAAAATCGAGGGATTTTTCGATCTTTGTAAAAAAAGAGGGCTCGACGGCAGCCACGGCGTCATCATTCCGCGCGACAATGTGAAGCACCTGATGCTGCGCGAAGATGTCGTCGAAGCTGTGGAGCAAAAACAGTTCGACGTCTTCGCGGTGCAGAGTGTCGACGAGGCGCTGACGCTGTTGACGGGTATGGAGGCGGGTGAGCGCGACGACGGCGGCGAATTCCCCGAGGGTTCGGTAAATGCTCGAGTCGAACGGCAATTGATCCGCTACGCGGGGCTGCGCAAGACATTCGCGGAGGGCTCGAACGGCGATGAAAAAAAGTGAGCAGCAACCGCGCGTAGACCGCATTGTTATCGCGATCACCGAGCTTGCGCCCGTTCAGCAGATCTGGAGTGAAGCATTGCAGTTCCTCGAGGAAACGCGGGCGGAGCTACACGCCGTATTCGTCGAAGACGAGCGCTGGCATCGTGCCGCGAGCTTACCCTTTACCCGCGAGTTTTCCCGCGTCAGCGGCGTGGATGCGGACTTTACGTTGCAGCGCGCCATCGAGGTTCATAAAGAAGTCATCGATCGCGCGCAGCGGCAACTGCAGCAGCTGGCCGCCGAAGCGCAACACGAGCTGGCGTTCGAGGTGCTGCCGGAAACGGACCAGGAACGCATCAGGGACCTCGTAGTGGACGGCCAGTGCATCGTCATCGCTCACACGGATCTGGCCGACCAGCCTTTGTTCGAGGAACTGCAGGAACTCGGCTGCCGCGTGGTGCTGATTACGGAGTGACGTCGGCGTAGACTATGACCATGGCCGGCGGCTTTGCAAAAGACGGTGCAGTACAGGATCAGATCGACGCGACCGTCGAGGACGCGGTCAGGCATGTCCGTGACCAGCTGCCACGCGGCGAGAGCCTGAGCCACTGCGCCGAGTGCGACAAACCGATTCCTCCTGCGCGCCGCGAGGCCATACCCGGTGTGCGCCTGTGTGTCACCTGCCAATCGGAACACGACGCCAAGGCGAAGACGGTCAGCGGCTACAACCGTCGCGGCAGCAAGGACAGTCAGTTGCGGTGATGAGACGAATGGCTGTTACAACGGTTAGCAACGGTCAAACGCTCATTGCACATCGATGATGATTTTTCCGCGAGCGTGCCCCTCTTCCGAATGCCGGATCGCATCGGGTACCTCGCTTAACCGGTAGCGACTGTCGATAACGGGCGTCACTGCACCGACCTGCATGAGGTTACCGAGTATGGCCAGATCGTCCCGGGTCAATTCCGCCAGGATCATGACGAACTCCTGCTCCACGAACGGTGACAACATGAACGCCTTGATCGGGCCCATCATGGGCCCGAGCCAATTCCCCTTCGCGCCCCCCACGATGACGAAGATGCCGTCGGGCTTAAGGACACGCCTGTTCTTCAGCAGCGAATGATTGCCAATCATGTCGATGATCAGGTCGAACTGTTGCCCGCTTTCGGTGTAGTCCTCTTTCTTATAGTCGAAGACGTGATCCGCGCCGATGGAACGGACCATCTCCACATTGCGGGTACTGCAGACGCCGCTCACCTCCGCGCCGAGGGATTTGGCAATCTGCACTGCAAACGTGCCCACACCACCGGACGCACCATTGATCAGGACCTTTTGTCCCGGCTTCAATTTGCCGATGTCGCGAAGCGCCTGCAGTGCGGTGACTCCCGCGATCGGCACAGATGCTGCCTGCTCGAACGTCACATCCGCGGGTTTCATCGCCAGCGCCCCGCCCTCACTCACGGCTATATATTCAGCGAACGCGCCGTCGCCCCCGCCAAACACCTCATCGCCCGGCTTGAAGCGCTTTACGTTGCGGCCAACCGCCTCGACCGTGCCAGCGAAATCCACTCCCAGGCTTGTGACATCGGGCGCTCCCAGGCCGGCCAGCAAGCGCAAGAAATATGGCGTGCCTCTCACGAAGTGCCAGTCGAGTGGATTAACGGCAGCGGCCGCGACCTTAATCAGGACCTCGTCGTCACCAGGCGCCGGTTTTTCGACGTCTGCAAACTCCAGAACATCGGGCGAACCGTAGCAACGGTACGCAATGGCTTTCATGGTCTCGGACCCACTGGAGAGCGCTGGCACCGGTTCACAGGCCGAGTTGTGGCTAAGAATCAGTGCCAGTGCGGTCGTCGCTACGGCCAGGACAATCAGCACACCGCTTACGACCTTGTAACGTAGCTTCATTACTCTGTCTCCTACAATTCCATGCAGCCTACACGGTGATAATCCGCAATAGAACAGCTATCTTGTGCGACGATACGGCGAGCAACGAGGAGACAGCTATGTTCGTAGGCCACTATGCCGCCAGCCTGGCACTGAAAAAATTCGAAACACGAGCTTCGCTAGGCGTACTTTTTCTTGGCGTGCAGTTCGTCGATATCCTGTTCTTTCCGTTTGTCCTGCTCGGTATCGAGCGCATCAATATCATCGAGAATTACACCCAGTCGACCCACTTCCAGCTCGAGTACATGCCCTTTACGCATAGCCTGCTCGGCAGCGTCCTGTGGGCCGTGGCGGCCTATGCGCTGTTCCGTTGGGTCGTTATAAAGAACCACGCGATCGCACTGGTCGTGGCGCTGGCTGTATTTTCCCACTGGATATTCGATCTGGTGGTGCACACGCCGGATTTGCCATTGTGGAGTGACGCATCGCTCAAGCTCGGTTTCGGGCTGTGGAACAGCGCGATCGCAACCTATGTTCTCGAGGCGGCGCTCCTGCTCGGCGCATTGTGGGTGTACTTGAAGTCAACAACGGCTGAAACGGCAAGCGGGAAATACGGCATGGGTGTGTTTGTTGTGTTCCTGCTGCTCGTCAACGTTATCAATATCTTCGGTCCGCTGGGAGGCGACAGTAAAGTGGCGCTCGCGGTGTCCGCGCTCGCGGCCTATTTCGTGTTCGCCGTTGTCGCGTTCTGGCTGGATAAGAAGCGGAGTTAGTCCGTTGAGGTAATGCCGAAATGACCAGGAAAAATCTCGTGGGGCTCACCAGCCTGGCATTCATTTGGGTGCCGTCGATCGCTATAACGGGCGATGCAACGACACTGAAAGAAATCATGCAGGGGCTGCGCGACGATCTGGTCGAAGTGACTGATGGGCTGTTAGTGGACGACTTCGAGCAAGTCGCGCGCGGCGCGATGGCTATCGCAGAGCACCCGCAAATTCCCGCCGCCCAGGTGCAGCTTGTCGCCGCGGAACTCGGACCGGAAATGGCTGCATTCAAGCAGCTCGATATGCGCGTCCATGACCTGTCGTTGGAGATTAACGCCGCCGCCAAGGCGCTGGATCGTAACGCTGCGATTTCCGCCTATCAGCGAATGATCGCAGGATGCTTCGCCTGTCATGCCGCCTACAAAGATCGAGTGGCGAAAGTTTTAGTAGAGTCCGACAGACCAAGAAAGACATCTGATGACTAGTCAGTGCAACGCACTACTGGTGTTTTAATGCGGTAACGATACGCCGGGCCCGCGAGCGGCGCAGGTCAGCAAGGTTTCGCATCGTCATCGTATCCGATGCTTTGATCTTCTCTTCGATCTCAGCGCTAAGTACCGGCGCGTTTTCGATCTTGAGTCGATGCCGGCCGAGCGAAATAATGTCGTTATTCCTGAGAATGGTCTTCGGTACGATCGTGGAATTGACCGTTGTGCCATTAGTGCTGTTCAGGTCGATCAGGACAATGGCGTTCGCATAGACTTGCAGCATTGCGTGCGTTTTGCTGACATAGCTGTCTTCTATAACGATATCGGCCATCTCGGCGCGTCCGATGACGTACTTGGAATCGGTCAGCTCATACTCCGCTACAGTTTCTCCATCGCGGGTGACGATGATGCGTGGCACCGGCTTCGCCGACTTCAGCTCCGCAATGCGTTCCATTACCTCGATCGCGCGCTTGTTCAACGGGCCTGGCCAGCCGCACGACAGCTCATGCAGCTTCTCGCAAGCCTCGATCGGGAAAACTTTTTCGCTGCGCTCGCCGCCCGCCGCGATCAGGCGGGTACGCAGATAGATCATCGTTTCCTGTGCCGTCATCGGATTGAGCGAATATACGGCGGGGTGACGTCGTGCGAGGTTGCGCATGCTGTCGTTACGCATTAGCGTCGACAAGCGCGCCTTGCCGGTCAGGACAATTCGCAGCGCAAAATCACCGTGCGATTCCAGTGCCGCGAGCCAGTTCAACAGCCGCAGGGCGCTCGGCGTTGCACGATCGGCATTGTCAACGAACAGCACAGGTGGTCTTGCCGTGCGCGTCTGCTGAGTGACGAAGTGATTGAGCTGCTCAAGCAGCTGCTCGTCATGCTCCGAGACCGTGTTGACACCGAATTGAGCCAGCATGCTGGTTACCAGCCGGCGTGGTGCCAGGTGAACTCCATCGACTAGCGCGACCGCAGCGTCACGTACCGACCAACCAAGTTGCTCATTGATGATTGTGGTTTTGCCCGACCCCGTAGGCCCTTGCAGCAACGCAGCACCGTTCGACTGACCAAGTGCTGACGACAGGAATCTCAGTGCATCCTGGTGCGACTGATAGGCGACAATGAGACCGGCTTCGGCGCGCTCCCCGAACGCCTTGCTGCCAAGTGTGGAATCGTGTGCTTGCATGCGTTTATCTGGTTCTTCTTATGTACTGCATTATTGCGTTTGTGCGGCGATTAGCGTGGCCGAGATTCCATAATGCGGGTATTTCGCCGGCCAGTTTATCACGTGCCGCTGCCTCGCAAAGGCGCGTCTGTTTTCGCAGGACATAATCCCGGATAGTCTCAGATCAGCGCGCGTAACTACTGGCGTGAGTAGGGGTTCAGCATGCATTCACCTCGATAACAGGAAAATTCAGGCCTGCTTGTCGCGAGGCCGATATGTCTCCTGGACACCTGAAATTGCCGTTTTTGTTTGTTCTCATCGCCTCACTACACGTGGGCGATGCTCAAGCGCGCAGCCTGCAAGACGAACACCATTGCCTTGCTCTTGCGTTGTATTGGGAAGCGCGGGGAGAGAGTCGCCGCGGCATGGTTGCAGTCGGATGGACGATACTGAATCGAGCCCAGAGCCCGGATTTTCCCGCGACGCCCTGCGCCGTCATCTACCAGGGAGGGGAAAGGCCGCCTTGTCAGTTTTCATGGTGGTGCGACGGTAAGAGCGACAGGCCACGAGATCGAAGCAGTTGGATACAGGCGCGTGTCGTTGCGGCCGAGTTGCTCGTCAACCCGCCACCAGATCCGACCAGTCGGGCACTGTTCTACCACAGCACCCGCATCAGTGTTCCCTGGACGCGAAAACGAACTCGCACCGTGCGAATCGGTAATCACATTTTCTATCGATAGCGATGCACAAAGCTGGCAACCCGCCGGCGTCCTTCTCGTTTTTACAAAAGCCCCTCCAGGCCATCCAGGTCGTTGATCACCCGCCACTCACCACCAGTCTTCTCGACCCTGCCCTGCCATTCTTCGAGTCGGCCCAGGTACTCTCTCGGGTCGATGTTATCGGAGCGCAGCTTGGTGACGTTGAGTGCGATGACCTCGAATCCTTCGAGCTCGACATCGATGTCTCTAATATAGCCCGCCGCAAGATCCTCCTTGAGATCTGAAAAAATCAGAATCGTCTTGTTGCCGGTGCCTTTCTCGTTAAGAAACTCTACAGCCTGCAATAGGCCACCCGTGATATCGGTATAAGGTGACGGATCGGCAGTCTCGACAAACTCGCTGACTTGCTGAGCGAACAATCGCTTCTGGCGATTGACCGCACTCGGCCGGTCATCGAACGAGGCTTTGGCAACAATGTCTTTCTCACTGAAGCTGCCCGTGTCGATTCGGGCCACAGCGAACGAGTCTGTCGCATCCAGCTTTGAAAGCGTGTAGCGAATGATCTGCTCGGCTTTTTTGAGCTCCTCGTTGTAAGTGCCCGATGTGTCGAGCAGCATGTACACGCCGGTGTTCCTCGGTGTTGTTTCGCTGCTGCATGCAACCAGCAGCACGCATAAGGCGGCAAAGATTCCAGTCCTCATCGTCCTACCCTCCCCAACAATCCATCGTCGTCGGCATTTCTTGCCATGCGCTCCTCGAGCCACAGCGGCACAAATAGCGGTATGTCATAAACCTGTTTCAGCAGAACACCGAGATAAAGAAACACGTTGCCGAGTAATCGCAACATCAATGACAGCGCTCGAAGGACTGAAATCGCGATCAGTCCCACCACCGTGCGCAGCGAATGCACGAAGGTCTCCAGCGGTATCGCGACGAATGTCAGCGCAAACGGCAGGATGAAGCCCATGCCCATCTGTGCCGCGGTTGTAATCCACATGTACTCGCCGGTTGCCGTTGCACCGACATCGCCACGCAGTAACGCACTGGTTGCAAGTTCATCGTGCAGCAATACCTCGCGCATGTATGCGAGACCTGCCTCGACGCTTGCCAGCAAAAAGAGGATCGTGAAGGTAATCCAGATCATGCGCACTCGCGTTTTGTCGGGCAGCGCGCCGATTACTGGAAACAGCCGCGTGATACGCAAGGACTCCATCAGAAACAGGCCCATTGAGATTTCCACGAGGATGATGACGAGCGCGGCAATGTCCGCCGTACGAAAGTTACCGATCAGGCTCGTGCCGCCAACCATTTCAGCCATGGGCCGTGCGATCAGCGAGAAGTTGATCGTCGCACCACCAATTGCAATGCACAGCACAAACGCTGACACGAAGAAATTGACGAGCGATGAGGATGAAAGCACCGAGATCGCACGGTCCTGGCCGTGCACAATATCCTCGTACTCCTGCATCAGCCGGTCGATCGTAACCGAACGGCTCAGGAGGCTGTCGACGCTCTTGCCGACCTGCGTCAGCTTTTGCTGAATCCTGCGCCAATCGGGCCGCATATGGCGTAACAGCTTATGACGCCTGGCGCTTGCAACGTGGTACGCATTCATCGCTTCCTTGTGCGCTTTAATCAACGACTTGTGAATATCACTGAGGATGTTGCCGACGCTAAAGCGATCTTCCTGTGCATTCATTTTCGCTACGGCTTCGACTGCCTTGACCCAACCCGGTGGATCCGGCGGCACGTCGACCGCTTCCTGGTGGTCTTTCTCGATGCGTCCAATGGATTCACTCAAGGAGCGATGCAATGCCGAGTAATTGGCGAGATCCTTGCGCACGGTCTCGTTGATGCGATCGAACTCTCGTTCGAGGATGCGTTCCTTGGCTTCGCGACCGGCCGCAAGCAGGACGTCGCGATTGCGCGCCTCGAGTTTGATTTCGGAACGCGTCACGGCTTTCGACGCAACCTTGAAACTGCGGTGCAGGCCCTGCGCCGCGGCTTTGATCGTGTTGTGGGCGGTATTGCGTACCAGGTAAAGCGCGGCAACGATCAGAATGATCCAGAGAATTGCCGACGCAACTGGCCAAGGCGTAATGCCAAGCATAAAGCTCATGATGGTAACTCCGCTGTCTTAGTAAGAACCGTAGACCGGTGGCTTTGCGAAGCGCCCTTTCGGGCGCGGTGCCTTTTTCATCGTCGGGCGGAGCGTATCACCGGGGAGAACGGTGTACACGAAGATGCGACATAATGGTCTCAAGAGGACGATCGCATCAGCAATTGTCTTCGGGTGGACTCCTCACTAGCCGATCATGCGGCTGTTTGATTTGCGTTTCTCGTCCTGAGCTGGCTCGAAATCCAGCTGCCAGATGATGGTCTCCACGATGGAGTAGTTTGAACCGCCCAATTCCCGGGCATTCGCGCACTGTTCTTCGTCGCCCGTCAGGCAGAACTGCAGTAAGATCTTCGTCAATTTGGGGCCGGGCGTTAGTGTGCCAACAAAAGCGTCCCATTCGTCGGCCTGCGCGCTGCTTAGTTCCGTGTGCCAAAACCAATAATCAGCCAGATCGTCGTGCTCTAATACCACCTGGCCGAAATGCTCGAGCTGAAAGGATGTAGCCGGTTCGCTCCAGGCGGCATACAGCATGTCGGGCAGGTTTTCACCGACACCGGCCCTGCCCTTGATGACACGTGACCATTTCACAGTGCCTAGCTCGTCCCATCGACCATTGGTTTCAATCGGCTCGACAGGAACATGCAATGTCACGCGCAATCTGTCGCCACCTGTGCCGAAAATCTCGTAACCAGGCATGACCGCCTCGCTAATCAGATACTCGAGGACCGAATCGCCACTGTCCTCGAGTTCTACCGGGTTTTCGCCAGAGCTGTTCCACTCCGCAAGCATGCGCTGCACCGTATCGCTTTCGCGAGAAAACGCGTCAAGCGAGTACATTAGCTCGTCCATGTCATCAACCATCGCCGCGAGCGGCGCGGGTAAGGGATCATCCGCAGGCACACCTGCTTTTGCCGCCATCGAGCGTGCAATCAAAGTCAGTAGCGCCTGATCATTGTCAGCATTACCAGACTCACCAAATGCCGATACATATTGAGGTATTTGCAGAGGGTCGAAATATTCATGTTCCGCCAGGTAGCCGAGGTTGCGGATTGCCATGTCCAGCAGGATGCGATCCTCGTCGCGTTTTGAGGGCTGCGACTCCATCGCGTATCCGAATAGATCATATCCCCACGAATACAGGACTAGGTTCCACAGGTCTTCGCGGATAACGGCATCCATGAACTCCTGAAATTTCGGAAAATCGGGATCTTCGCCAAACTCCGACTCGAGCCAGGCGATCAGCACATCCACCGTCCGATGCGTGGCTAGTTCGCGGGACCGCAGGTCGATGGCTATCCGGTCCTCGCCGAAGCGTTCAAAATAGGTGAACAGCGAACCCATCGAAGTCTCGCCGTGCAAATACCAACCGCTACTGCCGAGTTCGTCGGGCAACTCGCCTTTGAACGTGCCCACAAACTCATGCCGAGCGGCTAGCTCGGACGGCACCTTTGCACCGTATATTCTTGCGACGGTCTCGAGTACTTCTTCCTCGAACTCGAGGAAGTATGTGTCTCCTTTGTCGTTTCTATCCTCTGACCACATCGAGACTTTTCGATGCAGGGCATCGCCGTCCGGGCGCAGCTCGAGTTCGTAGTTCGTCGTCTTGCAGCCGGCGAGAAATGCGACTAAGAGAAAAACAACGCCGACCAATCGGAGCACGGTCATGTTCCACTTCCTTTCCGCTGGAATGATTATAGATGTAGCAGCCTTTGCGGTATTTACAAGCTACTATTGCCGCAGCTGAACAGCAACGAAATCCCGGACATGCCGCAAGAAAAACAAGAAAGCGCTCATCGAGAACATGTCGTACTGGGCATGGCGGCTGGCATAGGCGCGTTTTTCAGTTTCACGGTGATGAACATGTTCGCAAAGCTGCTGAGCGCCAATCACTCGGTCATCGAAATCGCGTTCTATCGCAACCTGATCGCGAGCCTGCCCTTTCTGTTCATGATATTCGCGCTGGGTCGTCGTGAAATACTCGTGCTGCGCAGCAAACCGACGCTGGTTGGCTTTCGGGCCGTACTCGGCACGGCAAGCATCATCACCACCTTTGCGGCCTTCTCCCTGATGCCGATGGCCGACACGACGGCCCTGCTGTTCACCTCATCATTGTTCATCCCGATTCTGGGAATCCTTATCTTGAGGGAATCCGTTGGCCCCTATCGCTGGTTCGCCGTCATCATAGGTTTTGCCGGCGTCGTCATCATGACGCGCCCATCCGGCCAGGCATACACGCTGGGCATCATCGTCGCGCTCTGCGCGGCCCTGATGCATGCGATACTGCAGATCATGTTGCGGTATCTCGGCCGTTTCGAGAGCCCGGAGACCGTGACATTTTATTTTTTCGTTATCGGAACGTTCTTGACCGCGCTGGCGCTGCCGTTTGTTGCTGTCAAACCAACAATAACCGAGGTCCCGCTGCTACTTGGCGTGGGTTTGTCCGGTGCCGCCGCGCAATGGCTGCTTTCAACCGCGTTCAGAAACGCCTCCGCCGCGATCGTCACAGTATTCAATTACAGCAGCATCGTCTGGGCGACACTGTTTGGCTGGATGATCTGGAATGAGTGGCCATTGCCCGCGGTATGGGCCGGTGCCGCCATCGTCATCGCGTCGAATATTCTGATCGTCTGGCGCGAGAGTCGCCTTGGCAGGATTTCTGATGCCCGGTTTCGTGCGAAGTTGTGATTCCGGAACTCAATTCTCGAGTTGTAATGCGCATCCTTACGATTATGTAAAACTGCCTGTGCCCTGCGTGTCACTGCAATTTGTTACAATTCGCACACCAAATAGAACAACAAAATCGGAGACCTTCCGTGACAATCAGCAACTCTCGTAATCGCTGCGCCGGCAAGCACTGGCACAGCTCCTTCACCGTGTCCGTAGTAAGCATTCTGCTATCGGCTGCTCTTCCGCTAACCGCACGCGCCGATGTGCTCGCCTACGACATGGT
>Ga0224508_10001435_pt1 | contig 21440 bp, 20 predicted proteins | sample SF_Jan12_sed_USG_4_FD_170157 | JGI IMG/M metagenome (GOLD analysis project Ga0224508, IMG submission 170157) | Sediment microbial communities from San Francisco Bay, California, United States - SF_Jan12_sed_USGS_21 | ecosystem: Environmental > Aquatic > Marine > Sediment | place: USA... | reverse complement strand
GGTGCCCAGCTGCGTGGTGCGCCACTCCGCCTATATCGCGCCGGGCGTCGTCCTGATGCCCAGCTTCGTGAACATCGGCGCCTATGTCGATTCCGGCACCATGGTCGACACCTGGGCGACGATCGGTTCCTGCGCCCAGGTCGGCAAGAACTGCCACATCTCGGGCGGCACCGGCATCGCCGGCGTGCTGGAGCCGCTCCAGGCGGAGCCGGTGATCATCGAGGACGACTGCTTCATCGGCGCGCGCGCCGAGGTCGCCGAGGGCGTCATCGTCGGACAGGGCTCGGTGCTCTCGATGGGCGTCTACATCGGCGCCTCGACCAGGATCGTCGACCGCGAGAGCGGCGAGGTTCACAGAGGGCGCGTGCCGCCCTATTCGGTCGTGGTACCCGGCACCATGCCGGGCAAACCCCTGCCCGACGGCAGCCCGGGGCCCGGTTTGTACTGCGTGGTGATCGTGAAGCGGGTCGATGAAAACACCCGGGCCAAGACTTCGATCAACGATCTGCTGCGCGATTGACGGAGCGCTTCGACCGGCATGCCAGCCGCCCTGGATTGCATCGAGCTGACCCGCCGCCTGATCCGTTGCCCCAGCGTCACGCCGGCCGAAGGCGGGGCGCTCGATCTCGTGCAGGAGGTCCTCGAGACCCTCGACTTCACCTGCCACCGCCTGGCCTTTTCCGAGCCGGGCACGGCCGAGGTGGACAACCTCTACGCCCGTCTCGGCACCGAAGGCGCCAACTTCTGCTATGCCGGGCACACCGACGTCGTCCCGGTCGGCGAGACTGCGGCCTGGAGCGTCGAGCCCTTCGGCGGCGAGCTTAGGGACGGCTGGGTCTACGGCCGCGGCGCGGTCGACATGAAAGGCTCGATCGCCGCTTTCCTGGCGGCGCTGGCGTCCTTCCTGGAGCGCCGTGGGCCCGGCTTCGGCGGCTCGATCAGTCTGCTGATCACCGGCGACGAGGAGGCCGACGCGATCAACGGCACCCGCAAGGTGCTGCGGTGGCTGACCGAAAGGGGGGAGCGCCTGGACGCCTGCCTGGTCGGCGAGCCGACCAGCAACGAACGGCTCGGCGACATGATCAAGATCGGTCGGCGCGGCAGCTTGAACGGCCGCCTGACCGTGCGCGGCATCCAGGGCCACACCGCCTACCCGCAGCTCGCCGACAACCCGCTTCACCACTTGGTGCGCATGCTGGAGACGGTGCTGGCCGAGCCGCTCGACCGCGGAAGCGAACACTTCCCGCCGTCCACCCTGCAGCTGACCACGATCGACGCGGGCAACGCGGCCAGCAACGTGATCCCCGGGCAGGCGAGCGCCGCCTTCAACGTGCGGTTCAACGATCTGCACACGAGCGATTCGGTGGCGGACTGGCTGCGCGACCGGCTGGACCGGAAGGGTGCGGACTACGACCTAGAGATCCGGGTTTCGGGCGAATCCTTCCTCTGCCCCCCGGGGCCGCTGAGCGACTTGATAGCCCGGGCGGTCGAGACAGTCCTGGGTGACAGGCCGGAGTTCGGCACCACCGGCGGGACCTCGGACGCGCGCTTCATCAAGGATCACGCGCCGGTCGTCGAGTTCGGGCTCTTGAACGCGACCGCGCACAAGGTGGACGAGCGGGTCAGCGTGGACGACCTGGAGCGGCTCAGCACCATCTATGGCGCCGTCCTCGACGGCACTTTTCCCCAGTGATCCCAAGCCCTCTCGAAATAGCCCGGGCGATCTACGGCGCCTGGCGCCTCGCCCATCTCGACCCGGCCGGGATGAATTTCTTGGACCGCACGGTCGAGGGGCTCTGGAAGTCCTTCTTCGCGGCCGTCCTCGTGGCGCCGGGCTACCTCCTGCTGCTTCTGATCGACGTCTCTGAACTTGAGCTCTCGGCTGGTCCGCTGCGCGTTCTCGTCGTGCAGCTTCTGATTTATGTGATCATCTGGGTCGCCTTTCCGCTGGTCATGTACGCCTGGGCGCAAAACATGGGCCGGGCCGCCGAGTATCCCGGCTTCATCGTCGCCTACAACTGGGCCCAGGCGGTGCAGATGGTGCTGGTTCTCCCCGTCAGCGTGATCGTCGCCGGCCACTTCCTGCCCGAGGGCATAGTCCCGCTCGTCAATCTCGCCGTGCTTCTGGTACTCCTGGGTTACGAGTGGTTCATCGCCCGCACGGCCCTGGCGGTCGCCGGGCCGGCCGCGGCCGGTGTCATCGCCCTGGCCTTCTTCATGGGCCTGATCGCAAAGCTGATCGGAATGTCGATGATCGCCTGAGCGGACGCTCAGCCGTAGCCCACGGCGGTCAGATAGAGCCCGTCCGCCGGCGCGGCCGGCCCGGCGGCGCGGCGGTCGCAGGCGGCCAAGGCCGCGGCCAGGTCCGCCCGGTCCCATTTGCCCTCTCCGACCAGCTTGAGCGAGCCCACCATGTTGCGCACCTGCCGGTGCAGGAAGGAGCGCGCCCCGGCCCGGACCCTCACCTCCGCGCCGTCGCGCGCCACCTCCAGTAGGTCGAGGGTCTTCATAGGCGAGGCGGCTTGGCACTCGGCCGCGCGGAAGCTGGTGAAGTCGTGGTGCCCGACCAGGACCTGGGCGGCCTCGTGCATGGCCCCGGCGTCGAGCGGAGCCGGCGCGAACCACGCGCGGCCCCGCTCCAGGGTCAGCGGCGCGCGCCGGTTGACGATCCGGTAGAGGTAGTTGCGCGAAGTGGCCGAAAAGCGGGCGTGAAAATACTCCTCCGCCGGCTCGGCCGAAAGCACGGCGATCGGCGCGGGCCGGAGGTGGTGATTGAGGGCGTCGCGCAGGGTACCGGCCGTCGTCGCCTTGGCGATATCGAGGTGCGCCACCTGGCCCAGGGCATGCACGCCGGCATCGGTGCGCCCGGCGCCCACAACGGTGGCCTGCTCGCCGCAGAAGTCCGTCACGGCGGCTTCCAGGGCCGCCTGGATGCTCGGTCCGTTGTCCTGGCGCTGCCAGCCGACGAAGCCGGCGCCGTCGTACTCCACCACCAGCTTGTAGCGGGTCACGGGCCGTCTTCCGGCAGCGGCAGGCGCGTGCCTGGCGGCACAGGAAAGCCGCGCAGGAACTCGGGCGCGTCCATGGCGGCGCGGCCGGCGCGGCGCACCCGGGTGAGCCGCAGGGCGCCTTCGGCGCAGGCGATGGTCAGCCGATCGTCCAGGGCCAGTCCGGCCGTGGCGCCCAGGTCCCGGTCCAGGACCTCACAGGCCAGCACGCCGATCCGCTCGGGGCCCTTGCGCCCCGGCAAGTCGGCATAGGCGCCCGGCCAGGGGTCGAAGGCGCGCACCCGGCGCTCCAGCTCGGCGGCTGGCCGGCGCCAGTCGAGGCGGCCCTCGGCGCGCTCCAGCTTGGCCGCATAGGTCGCGCCCTGGGCCGGTTGGGGCCGTGGGGCCAGCGTGCCGCGGTCGAGACCATCCAGCGCCTGCACCATCATCCGCGCGCCGAGTTCCGCCAGGCGGCCGTGCATCTCGGCCGCGGTCGTCGCGGGGCCGATCGGCAGGGTCTCCTGAAGCAGCATCGGGCCAGTGTCGAGGCCTTCGTCCAGTTGCATGATCGTGACCCCGGTCTCTTGGTCACCGGCCAGGATGGCGCGCTGGATCGGCGCCGCGCCGCGCCAGCGCGGCAGCAGGGAGGCATGCAGGTTGAGGCAGCCCAGACGCGGCGCCGCCAGGATCGGCCCGGGCAGGAGAAGGCCATAAGCCACCACGACGCCGGCGTCGAGGCCGAGCGCGGCGAAGGCTTGCTGCTCGTCGGGATCCTTGAGGTTGGCCGGCATGCGCAGCGGCCAGGCCCGTGCTTCGGCCAGCGCCTGCACCGGGGAGGGGCGCGGCTTTTTCCCGCGGCCGGCCGGGCGCGGCGGCTGGCAGTAGACGCAGGCGATCTCGTGTCCGGCCGCGGCGAGCGCCTCGAGGCACGGCAGGGCGAAATCCGGCGTGCCGAGGAAAGCGAGGCGGAGGCGGGTCATCGGCAGGCCTCTAAGCGGTTCGCGCCGTTCCTAGAGCGCGTGGGCGGCGTCGTGCTCTCTGGCGGGTTTGGACGACTTCTTGGCCTTCAACAGCTTGCGCAGGATCATGTTGCGCTTGAGCGCGGAAATGTGGTCGACGAAGAGAATGCCGTCCAGGTGGTCCATCTCGTGTTGCACGCAGGTCGCCAGGAGGCCTTCGGCCGCGAGCTCGCGAACCTCGCCTTCGTGGTCCTGGTAGCGCACCTTGACCGCCGCCGGACGCACGACCTCGGCGTAGTGGTCGGGCAACGAGAGGCAGCCTTCCTCGTAGCTGGCGTCCTCGTCCGAAACCCAGGTCAGCTCCGGGTTGGCCATGCGGTAGGGCTGCGGTTCCTTGTCCTCGCGCGCCAAGTCGAGCACGATGACCCGCTTGAGCACCCCGACTTGCGGCGCGGCAAGTCCGATGCCCGGCGCGTCCTGCATGGTCTCGAGCATGTCGTCCATCAGCCGGCGGACCTCCTCATCGACCCGCTCGACCGGGGCCGCGACCTGTTTCAGGCGCGGGTCGGGTGCGGTGATGATCGGCAGCAGCGCCATAGATGGGGCGTCCCTGTGTTGAGTTGGAATTGTTCCTGTCCCTCGCGACCCTTACCTATGGTCTCCGCGCGCGAGCGTCAAGCGGGCCTTGTAACGTCCCACGAGCCCTGCCGCTTTATCCTGCCGCGACTCCGGGGGCCGTGCTAGTCTGCGGCCGGACGCCGTTTTGGGAAGGTGCCATGGACGCCATGCTATTGCTCGCCGTGCTCGCGGCACTCGCCGTCGGTGCCGTCGTGGCGTTGCTGTTCTTGCGCGGGCGCGGCGCGGTGGCGGACACGGGGGAGCTGGCCGGCCGACTGACACAGATGGCCGAGAGCCAGACTGCCGTGCAGGCCAAGATCGCCGAGCAGCTCCAGGCCCAGGAGCGCGCCGTCACCAAGGCGCTCGAAGAGCGTCTCGCCGACCTCTCCAAGCGGGTCGGCGACCGGCTGCAGGAATCCTCCACCCGCAGCCAGAACACCCTCGTCGAGCTGCGCGAGCGCCTGGCGGTGATCGACCAGGCGCAAAAGAACATCACCGAACTCTCGACCCAGGTCGTGGGCCTGCAGGACATCCTGGCCAACAAGCAGGCACGCGGCAGTTTCGGCGAGATCCAACTCAACGACCTCGTGGAGAACATCCTGCCGCCCAACGCCTACGAGTTCCAGGCGACGCTCGGCAACGGCCGGCGGGCCGACTGCCTGCTGAAGCTGCCCAACCCGCCCGGGTCGATCGCCATCGACTCGAAGTTTCCGCTGGAAAGCTACGAGGCGCTCAGGTCGGCCGGCGACGAGGCGGCCCGCGCCCAGGCGCGCCGGGCGCTCGCCGCCGACCTGCGCACCCACGTGCAGGCCATCGCGGCGCGCTACATCATTCCCGGCGAGACCGCCGAGTCGGCGCTCATGTTCCTGCCCAGCGAGGCGGTCTACGCCGAGCTGCACGCCGCCTTCCGCAGCGTGGTCGAGGAGTCCTACAAGGCGCGGGTCTGGATCGTCTCGCCGACCACCCTGATGGCGACGCTCAACACGGTGCGCGCGGTGCTCAAGGACGTGCGCATGCGCGAGCAGGCCGGGGTGATCCAGACCGAGGTCGGCAAGCTGCTCGAAGACCTCGGGCGGCTCGACGAGCGGGTCGGCAAGCTGCAGCGCCACTTCGAACAGGCCAACGAGGATCTGCGCCAGATCCGGATCTCCAGCGAGAAGGTGACCCGCCGCGGCGAGCGCATCGAGGAGCTTGAGTTCGAGGACCCGCAGTCCGCCGACGAAGCGATCGTACCGGCAAAGCCCCGGATCGTCAGCAATTAACACATTTTAGATTAATTAAATAATTAACCATATATCAGCTTATTGGGCGCCGCTTCGGCACCTACGCCGGCCGGCGCGACTTGAGCGCGGCGGTGAGTGTGCCGTCGTCCAGGTAGTCGAGCTCGCCGCCCACCGGCACACCGTGGGCCAAGCGCGAGACCGTCAGATCGCCGCCGCCCAGGCGTTCGGCGATGTAGTGCGCCGTGGTCTGGCCGTCGACCGTGGCCGAGACGGCCAGAATGACCTCGCGGACTTCGGGCGCGCGCGCGCGAGCGGCCAGGGCATCGAGCCGGAGATCTTCCGGGCCGCGCCCGTCGAGCGCCGAGAGCGTGCCGCCGAGCACGTGGTAACGCCCCGTGAAGGCGCCGCTGCGTTCGATCGCCCAGAGGTCGGCGACCTCCTCGACCACGCAGATCAGCGCGCCGTCGCGCCTGGGATCGGCGCAGAGTGCGCAGGGGTCGCTGGTATCCAGGTTGCCGCAGAGCGAACAGTTGCGCAGCCTCTCCGCCGCCTGGCGCAGACTGTCGGCGAGCGGCAGCATGAGGGACTCCCGACGTTTCATCAAATGCAGCGCGGCTCGGCGCGCCGAGCGCGGCCCCAGGCCCGGCAGGCGCGCCAGGAGCTGGATCAGACGTTCGATTTCGCTGACGGTCATCCGGCCTCCTTCGGATAGAGACTCCTTATCTCATGGGAAGCGCCGAGGGAACAATCGGCATCGCGGCGCGACAAATCCTGTACTGATGAATTCGGTCGAGGTAGTCTGGCGCAAGCACGACCACTGATAGCAGAACCGGGAGGGTCCCATGCCGCTACCCAGGAACCTTTATGCCGGGTATCCCTCGACCGTGGTCTACGGCGAAAAGGTGGCCGGCAAGACCAAAGGCAAGAAACCGCGCAACCACCTGATCTGGGGCGACTGGATCACCGTCAACGGCAAGGAGGGCGACTGGTGGCAGGTCGCCGCGCGCGGCACCGACGGCTGGGTCCACGAGGACAGCGTTCAGGAAGAGCGGGTTTTGGAAGTGAACTTCATCGACGTCGGCCAGGGCGACGGCTGCCACATCGTCACCCCCAAGGACAGGCACATCCTGATCGATGCCGGGGCCGAGAGCAACATGTACCGCTTCCTGCGCTGGCGGTTCCGCGGCTTCAAGAAGACCTTCACCTTCGAGTCGGCGATCATCACGCACCCGGACAAGGACCACTACGGAGGCTTCCGGCGGATCTTCGAAGAACCGAAGGTCAAGATCGACACGGTCTATCACAACGGCATCGTCGAACGAGTCGCGGCGAAAAGGAACGCCCGGCTGGGTCCCCGGCCCCGCGACCCGGGCAACAAAGTGTTCTACTTGACCGGTCTTTGTCCGGACCTGGGGAGTCTCAAGGCCCTGGTCGGGCAGGCGGCCAAGCGCGGCAAGAAGCGCTATCCCAACCTGATGCACATGGCGGCGACCGAGGGACGGGTCCAGGACATGCGGATGCTCTCGGCCGAGGACGGCCACCTGCCCGGCTACGACCCGGCCAAGCCTCTGACAATCCAGGTCTTGGGTCCGGTCGGCGAGCCGGACCCGGCCGGCAAGCCGCGGCTGCGCTGGTTTAAGGACGTCGGCAAGACCAAGAACGGCCACTCGGTCATCCTGAAGCTGGTCTACGACAAGGTGACCTGCCTTCTGGGTGGGGACCTGAACACGGAATCCGAGGACTATCTGCTGGAGCACTACACCGGCCTGGCGCAGCCGCCGAAGAGCGCGGAGGACGAGACCATGACGGTCTCGATCGCCCGTCACGTGTTCGAGTGCGACTGCGCCAAGGCCTGCCACCACGGCAGCCCGCATTTCCGGAACATCTTCCTGCGGGCCGTCAACGCGGCGGCCACGGTGGTCTCCAGCGGCGACGAGGAATCCTACGCCCATCCGCGCCCGGACGCCCTGGGCGCGCTCGGCAAGTACGGCCGCGGCAGCCGGCCGCTGATCTTCAGTACCGAGCTCGCCCGCTCAACCAAGGACTCGATCAAACAGCCGCACTTACTGCGCCAGGACCTGGTGAAAAAGGCCAAGGCGATCGACGCCGCCTCGACGTCCGCCGACAAGGACAAGGCGTTGAAGCGCTACAAGGACGCACTCCGGCAGCTGGAGCGCAGCGTCGCCCGTTACGGCATGATCAACCTGCGCAGCGACGGCGAAAAGGTGCTGATCGCGCAAAAGCTGGAAAAACAGAGAAGCGCGGGTGCAAGGTGGGACATCCACTTGCTGGAGCCGGGCCCCGACGGACGCCTGCGGAGCCCGGGGCCGCACTAGGCGGCCTTCGCTCGGTCGTTAGAACGGCAGCTTCATGCCCGGCGGCAGGGCCAGGCCGCCGGTCAGTTTCTGCATCTCCTCGGCGACGTGGGATTCGACCTTGGCCTTGGCATCGTTGGCGGCGGCGACGACCAGGTCCTCCAGCACCTCCGCATCGGCAGGCGTGAGCAAGGAGGGGTCGATCTTGACGGCGCGCAGCTCGCCCTTGCCGTTCATGGTGACCTGGACCATGCCGCCGCCGGCCGCGCCGGTCATTTCGGACTCGGCGAGCTTGTCCTGCAGCTCCGCCATCTTGGCCTGCATCTGCTGGGCCTGTTTCATCATCTGACCGAGGTTCTTCATACCGTCCCGTTTCCCCGATTGTGCCGGCTGTGTCAACCGTTCGCCGGGCCGCCGGCTCCGGAATCATCGTCCGCGCCGGGTGGTTCGTCGCGCAGGGCGACCATCTTGGCGCCGGGAAAGGTTTCCAGCACCGCTTGGACCAGCGGGTTCTCCTGCGCCGCCGCGCGCTGTCTGTCCGCCAAGTCCCGGCGTGCGTCGCGCAGCATTGCTGCGCCCGGTGCATCGGATACGCTGACCACCCAGCGCTCCCCGGTCCACTCCTGCAACAGCCGCCCGAGCCGGCCGGCGAGATCGCGAGGCGCCGCCGCCTCGGGCCGAAACTCGATCCGCCCCGGCTCAAAGTGGACCAGATGCACGTCACCGGTCAGATGATTGGCGAGCAGGACCTCGCGGCGCGCCTCTGCCAGGGCGACGACCTCGGTGAAACTGGTCGGCTGCGGCAGAGTTTCGGGCGCCACCGCGGGCTCGCTTCCCACGGCCGGCTGCAGCTGCGGCGCCAGGGCCGTTTGCGCTCCGCGGTCCGCGACCGGCGCCGCCGCGCCGCCCGGCGATCGCGCGGCTGGACCGGTGGGCTGGATGCCGCCGCTGTCCTGCGATGCATCAAGGCGCTTGACCAGATCGCCCGGTGTCGGCAGCTCGCTGGCGTAGGTCAGGCGGATCAGCACCATCTCCGCCGCCTGCAACGGAGAGGGCGCGTCCCGGGTCTCGCCGAGGCCCTTGAGCAGCATCTGCCAGCAGCGTGCCAAGGTCGGCAGGGAAAGCGCATCGGCCAGCGCGCGGCCGCGCACCCGCTCGGTCTCGGGCAGGCCCGGCGCATCGGCATTCTCGGGCACCAGCTTGGCCCGGGTCAGGAAATGGGCCAGCTCCAACAGATCCTGGAGCACCACCGCCGGGTCGGCACCGGCGGCGTACATGTCCGAAAGGATCTCGAGCGCCCCAGGGGCTCGGCCGCCGATCACGGCCTCGAACAGGTCGAAGACCCGCGCCCGGTCGGACAGGCCCAGCATCTCCCGGACCTGCGCTTCCTCCACCCGGGCGGTGCCGCCGGCCGCCTCGGCGCCCGACCCCGACCCCGACATGGCCATGGCCTGGTCCAGCAGAGAAAGCCCGTCGCGCACCGACCCGTCGGCCGCCCGGGCGATCATGGCGAGCGCCGCCTCGTCGACCTCGACGTCTTCCTTGCGGGCGATCTCGCTGAAGTGCCGGGCCAGTTCCTCCTGCGCGACCCGGCGCAGGTCGAAGCGCTGGCAGCGAGACAGCACGGTCACCGGCACCTTGCGGATCTCGGTCGTCGCGAAAATGAAGACGACGTGCTCCGGCGGCTCTTCCAGGGTCTTCAGCAGGCCGTTGAAGGCCTGCCGGGACAGCATGTGAACCTCGTCGATGATGTAGACCTTGGTGCGCGCGGAGACCGGCCGATAGCGCACGCCCTCGATCAGCTCCCGGATGTCGTCGATGCCGGTGCGGCTGGCCGCGTCCATCTCGACCACATCGACGTGGCGATCCTGCGTGATTGACTCGCAGTGCTCGCAGCGGCCGCAGGGCGTGGCGGTCGCGCCGCCCGCGCCATCGGGGCCGACGCAGTTGAGCGCCCGGGCGATGATCCGCGCCGTCGTGGTCTTGCCGACGCCGCGCACTCCGGTGAGGATAAAGGCATGGGCCAAGCGCCCGCCGGCGATCGCATTGGTCAGCGTACGGACCAGGGCCTCCTGGCCGATCAGGTCGGCGAAGCTGGCCGGTCGGTACTTGCGCGCGAGCACCCTGTAGGCGGTGGCTTCCTCGCGCTCGGCGGGCTGTTCCGTCATCGCTGGGCCTTCGCCGGGAGGCGCTCAACATCGCGGCGCCCGGTCCCGGGCGCCTTGGCTTGCCGCATCACCGCCGGGACTCCGGGCGGGACAGGTGGGAGGCTGGGTAAACGACCCGGGCAAATCTCGTTACGGCTGCTCCCTTCCGGGCCTGACCGGGTTGGCGAGCCGCCCGTCCGCCGCCAACCTCCCGAGTCCAGACTATCCGCGATCCGGCCCGGCGGGGCAAGCTTCGAGTGCACCGCTTCGAGTGCACCGCGGTCACTGCAGCTCCAAGGTAACATACACGCCGCCCGCCAGGGGAAGCCCGACCAAGACACCGAGCGAAAGTTTCAGGGGGTCCCGCCGCCGCATCGCGCCAAATCTCCCCGCCCCAAGGACCGAAAAGGGCGACCGATCGCGCCGTCCCCGGCAAGCCGATTCCTGGTATAGGGGGCGCACCTCATTCCCCGGGTAATCGGGGCCTGATTGCCTCGCTCCTGGGATTGTGCCACCTTCGCCGCCATGGGGAGGCCCAACTTCTATAGCGGCGCCGGCCTCGACCGCGCCGATCACCTGCGCAGCGACGAGGCCTGGATCAAGGCGCGGCTGAGCGACCCCGCGACCCGCTTCGCCGCGGTCTGGCGGTCGCGGAACCTGGTCGCGCCCGGCGATACGCCGCGGCCGGTCTGGCTCGACGCCGCGCGGGCCGGCAGTCTGGTCGACTGGGCCGAGACCCTCGCTTTCCTGGGCCTGAACGAAACGCGGGCCTACTTCGCGTTCGATGTCTCGGCACTGGAGGCGCCCGAACAGGAGCCGGCACTGGCCGACCTAGGCGCGTTCCAGGACCTGCGCGCCGTCGGTCCGCTGCTCGAGCGCTCGGACGGCGCGGTGCTGGCCTATGCCCGCGGCCTGATGCACTGGCATCGGCGGCACCGCTTCTGCGGCGTCTGCGGCCAGCCGACCAAGATCCGGCGGGCCGGCCACCAGCGCGTCTGCAGCGCCCCCGACTGCGGATCTCAGCACTTCCCGCGCACCGACCCGGCGGTGATCATGCTGGTGCACGACGGCGCGCGTTGCGTGCTCGGCCGGCAGGAGATCTGGCCGCCGGGTATGCATTCGACGCTCGCCGGCTTCGTCGAGCCGGGCGAGACCCTGGAGGAGGCCGTCGCACGCGAGGTCGCCGAAGAAGTCGGGTTGCGGTTCGACCCGGGCCAGGTCTTCTACCAGTCGTCCCAGCCCTGGCCCTTCCCCTCGTCGCTCATGCTGGGTTTCCACGCGCGCATCGAACCCGCGGAGCTGCGGGTCAACCGGGCCGAGATCGAATCGGCGGCCTGGTTCAGCCGCGAGGACCTCTTGAACTCGCCGGAGGACGAGAGCTTCCGCCTGCCGCGCGCCGATTCCATCGCCCGGCGCCTGATCGAGGACTGGCTGGCCGAAGCGTGCTAGCGGAGGCTTGGCGCGCGTTCAGTCCGAGGACTCGTCGCCTCGGTTTCCCTCGGCGTCCGTTTCGGCCCGCTGCGCACGCAGCGCTTCTAGGATGCCGCGGAGCTCCTCCGAGGTCACGCCATCGCGGCGCATGACGGTCCGCACGAGCGGGTCGGCGAGCACGTCATCGAGCCGGGGCTCGATCCCGGCCACGGACCACTTTCCACGTCTGCTCATTGCTGTCCCCGCTCATATCCTTTGGTACAACTTCACCTGACCGTCAGCTAAGCATCCTCTGCCGGCGATTTCAAATAATCTTGTTGTGACCGGTCGAGCAGCCCGGTCCGGCGAGTGGGTCCGGGGCGGCCCTGCGTCCCCCCGGTATCAGAGCCCGCCGGCGCTCAGCTCGCCGCCGCGGAAGGGCGCGGCATGGTAGACGCCCAGGATCCTGACCTCGCGCGAGAAGAAGCTGAGCTCTTCCAGCGCCAGGCGGACCGGGCGCTGGTCCGGATGGCCCTCGATATCGGCGTAGAACTGGGCCACGTTGAAGCTGCCGTCGACGATGTAGCTCTCGAGCTTGGTGATGTTGACCCCGTTGGTCGCGAAGCCGCCCAGCGCCTTGTAGAGCGCGGCCGGCACGGAGCGCACCCGGAACACGAAGCTGGTAATCACCAGCCCACCGGCCGGGTCGGGATCGACCGGCTCGCGCGCCATGACCAGGAAGCGGGTCGTGTTGTGCTCGGCGTCCTCGATGTCGCCCTTCAGTACCTCGAGCGCGTAAATCTCCCCGGCCAGGGCCGAGGCGATCGCCGCCTGGGCCGGGTCGTTCAGGGCGGCCACCTCGGCCGCGGCGCCGGCGGTGTCGGCATAGACCACCGGCTTGATTCCGTGGGACCGAATGAACTCCCGGCACTGCGAGAGCGCCTGCACGTGGCTGCGCACCACCTCGAGGCCTCCCAGCGTCGCCCCTTTCGGCGCGAGCAACTGGTGGTTCACGCGCTCGAAGTGCTCGCCGACGATATGCAGACCGGACTCGGGCAAGAGGTGGTGGATGTCGGCGACCCGCCCCGCGCTGGAATTCTCGATTGGAATCATCGCCAGCTCGGCCCGGCCGTCGCGCACCGCGGCGAAGGTGTCCTCGAAGGACGGGCAGGGCAGGGTGGACAGCTCCGGATGGGCGCTCCTGCAGGCCATGTCGGAATAGGCGCCATGCACGCCCTGAAAGGCGATCAGCTTTTGGGGATCGGCGGCGGTCATCTCGGCGACGAGGCGGGCCCGGTCAAGTTGAGGACGGCGGCGCCAGCACCGCGCGGGCGCGCGCCAAGTCGGCCGGAGTATCGACACCGACGGGAAGCGTGTCAACGAGCGCCACGTCGATGCGCAGGCCGGCCTCGAGAGCGCGCAGTTGCTCCAGGCGCTCGCGCGCTTCCAGCACGCCGCGCGGCAGGGCCACGAAGCGTTCCAGCGCGGCCCGCCGGTAGGCGTAGAGGCCGACGTGGTGATAGAGCGGCAGGGCATCCTCCGCACCCGGCCAAGGCACCGGCGAGCGGCTGAAATAGAGCGCGCGGGCGATTGGGTTGCCGGCCGCAAAGCCGGCGGCCACCTTGACCACATTGGGATCGTGGCGCTCGGCCGGCTCCGTGATCTCGACCGCCAGGGTCGCGATGTCGACGGCGGGCTCACCGAGCGGCTCGAGAACCGCTTGCAGGAGCTGCGGCGGCAGGGTCGGCAGGTCGCCCTGCAGGTTGACGACGACGTCGTGGGTGCTACCCGGGTCGACCTGGGCGAGCGCCTCGTGCACCCGGTCCGACCCCGAGGGGTGCTCCGGCCGGGTCAGCACCGCCCGGCCACCGGCCGCCTCGACCGCCTCGGCGATGGCCGCTTCGCCCGCCGCCACCACGACCGGCCCGACCGCCGCCTCGACCGCCCGGCGCCAGACGTGGACGATCATCGGCTCGCCGTGGATCTCGGCCAGCGGCTTGTCCGGCAGGCGGACCGACGCCAGACGAGCGGGGATCACGACGATCGGGTTGGCAGGCAGGCTCACGGGCGGTCTGTCCCGGTACGAGTTCCGCGTTCCGGCGGCGGGCCGCGGCAGCATAGCCGCGCGCCCCGCCCCGAAAAACGCTTTTCTAAAGGTCGCTTTTCAACGCGCGCTATTGAACGCGCCGGGCCGTGCGGCTAAGTTCCGCTCCGGTCTATCGGGTGCGCAAGGGGGAAGCGATGTCTGGCCTAGAAGTCAACAAGGTGGTCGCCGCCGTACTGACGGCCGGCATCATCGCCTCGTTCAGCGGCTTCGTCGCTCATCTGCTGGTCCAGCCCCAGGAACTCGCCCAGAATGCCTATCCGGTCGTCGGCGCCGCGCCCGCCGAGGCCTCGCCCACGGACGCCGCGGCGTCCGAAGCGCCCAGGCCCGGCTCGGTGCTGCCGCTGCTTGCCGCGGCCGACGTGGCGGCCGGCCAGAAGGTGTCGCGCAAGTGCACCTCCTGCCACACCGTCGAAGAGGGCGGCGCCAACAAGATCGGCCCGAACCTGTGGAACCTAGTCGGCCGCGCCATCGCGAGCGTCGACGGGTTCACCTATTCCAAGGGTCTCCAGGAAAAGTCCGGAAACGGCTGGACCTATGAGAACCTGGACGGCTTCCTCGGCAAGCCCAAGGACTGGGCGCCGGGCACCAAGATGAGCTTCGCCGGTCTCAAGAAGATCGAAGACCGGGCCAATCTGATCGCCTATCTGCGCTCGCTCAGCGGCAGCCCCGCGCCGCTGCCGGAATGACGTCGCGGTGACGGCCGTATCATGACGGCCGCGTCCTGCCCGCGGGCCTTCGTCACGCTGGCCGGGGAGATGGCCGCGGCGGCAGGCGAGGTGGCGCACCGCTATTTCCGCACCCGCCTCGACGTGCAGGACAAGCCGGACGACACGCCGGTCACGCTGGCCGACCGCGAGGCGGAAGCGAGGATCCGGGAGATCATCGCCGACAGATACCACGACCACGGCGTCATCGGCGAGGAAGGGGGCAGCGACCGGCCCGAGGCCGAGTACGTCTGGGTGCTCGATCCGATCGACGGCACCAAGAAGTTCGTCACCGGCAACCCGCTGTTCGGCACCCTGATCGCGCTGCTGCACGAGGGCCGGCCGATCCTCGGCCTCATCGACATGCCGATGCTGGGCGAGCGCTGGATCGGCGCCGCCGGGCGGGCGACCCGCTTCGAAGACCGGCAGGGCGCGCGCGAGGTCCGGGTGCGGCCCTGCGCGGAGCTGGCCGGCGCCGTGCTGACCGCCACCACGCCGCACATGTTCGGCGACGCCGAGTTCCCGGCCTTCGAGCGGGTGCGCAAGGCGGCCAAGATGGTGCTCTACGGCGGCGACTGCTTCGCCTACGGGGCGCTCGCCAGCGGCCACCTCGACCTGGTCGTCGAGGCCGACATGGACCCCTACGACTTCATGGCCCTGGTGCCGGTGGTGGAGGGCGCGGGCGGTGTGATAACCGACTGGAAGGGCGGCGCGCTCGGCCTCGAGACCGACCGCCGGATCATCGCCGCGGGCGACCAGCGGGTGCACGAGGCCGCGCTGGAGTTGCTGGCGGGGATTAACTCCGCGTGAGCACCGGGCCTTTTGCCTTGCGTCGGGGAATCGGAGGCCTTAATTCCCTCTATGCGCACGTGATCACGAGTCGCAAGAGGCCCATGCGCCTAGTCTCAGCCGTCTTGATTGCAGCCTTCGCGATTGTCCCGGCTCTAGCGGCGCGGGCGCAAGAGCAGAAGATCCACAAGGCCCATGCGATCGCCATGCACGGCACGCCGAAGTACGGCCCGGACTTCGAACACTTCGACTACGTCAACCCGGACGCCCCCAAGGGCGGCACGCTGCGGATGGCCGAGCAGGGCACCTTCGACAGCTTCAACGGTCACATTCCCAAGGGCAACGCCGCCGCCGGGCTGAGCTATCTGTACGAGAGCCTGATGACCGGAAGCGCCGACGAGCCCTTCACCATGTACGGGCTGCTGGCCGAGTCCGCGGAGTGGCCCGAGGACCGCTCCTGGGTAATCTTCACCCTGCGCCCCGAGGCGCGCTGGCACGACGGGAAGCCGGTCACGGTCGAGGACGTGATCTGGACCTTCGAGACATTGATTACCATGGGCAATCCCGGATACCGCTTCTACTACGGCAGCGTTGCCGGCGCCGAGCAGGTCGGCGCGCGGCGGGTCAAGTTCACCTTCAAGGAGGCCGGCAACCGGGAACTGCCCTTGATCATGGGGCAGCTCGATATCTTGCCCAAGCATTACTGGGAGGGGCGCGATTTCGAGAAGACGACGCTGGATCCGCCGCTCGGCAGCGGATCCTACCGCGTCGGCGCGTTCGAGCCGGGCCGCCACATTACGATGGAGCGGGTCGAGGATTATTGGGGCCGGGACCTGCCGGTCAACCTCGGCCTCCATAACTTCGACAGCATCCGCTACGAGTATTTCCGGGACGACACGGTGACCCGCGAGGCGCTGAAGAGCGGCGACATCGATTTCCGCGCCGAGAACCAGGCCAAGGCCTGGGCTCTGGACTACGACGTGCCGGCGGTGCGCGAGGGTTGGCTGAAGCGCGAGGGGATCGTGCACAGACGCACGACCGGCATGCAGGCCTTCACCATGAATACGCGCCGGCCGAAGTTCGCCGATCCGCGTGTGCGCCGCGCGCTGGCCTATGCCTTCGACTTCGAGTGGACCAACCGAAACCTCTTCTTCGGCCAGTACACCCGCACCGAGAGCTACTTCTCCAACTCGGACCTGGCCACCCGGGCGCGTCCCGAAGGCGAGGAGCTGGAGATCCTGGAACGCTATCGCGGTCGCATACCGGACGAGGTCTTCACCCGGGTCTACGAAGCCCCGGAGACGGACGGTTCGGGCTGGCCGCGCGACAATCTGCGCCGGGCCTTCGCCCTGCTCGAGGAGGCCGGCTGGGTGGTGCGAGACTTCGAGTTGGTCAAGGCCGAAACCGGCGAGCCGTTTCGCTTCGAGATCCTGCTGATCAGCCCGGCCTTCGAGCGCGTGGTCCTACCCTTCGCGCGCAACCTGAAGCGCCTGGGCATCGACGCGCGGGTGCGCCTGGTCGACCAATCGCAATACATCAACCGAATCCGGGCTTTCGATTTCGACATGTTCATTAGCAGCTGGCCCCAGTCGGAGTCGCCCGGCAACGAACAGCGCAACTATTGGAGCAGCGCCGCGGCGGACTCGCCCGCGGCACGCAACTACGTTGGCATCAAGGACCCGGTGATCGACGAGTTGATCGAGCTGGTCATCACCGCGCCCAGTCGGGAAAGCCTGGTCGCCCGGGTCCGGGCGCTCGACCGGGTGCTGCTCTGGGGGCACTACGTCATCCCCAACTGGCACCTGAGGGTCGACCGCATTCTTTACTGGGACAAGTTCAGCCGCCCGGAGGTGACGCCGCACCGCGGCACCGCGATCAACTACTGGTGGTTCGATGAGGCCAAGGCCCGCGCACTGAAACAGCGCCGCCGGACGGAGGCGGCGGCCCGATGACGGAACAGGTCTTGTCGGTGGTCGGGCCAAAGGCCCGTTGCAGAGAACAACCTCTCGCGGCTAGGGGAACCTGACACTTATGCTCGCCTATATCATTCGCCGGCTGTTTCTGATCGTGCCGACCCTGCTGGCGATCATGGTGATCAACTTCGTGGTCATCCAGCTCGCTCCGGGCGGCCCGGTCGAGCAGATGATCGGCCAGCTGACCGGCCAGGGCGTGCTCGCGACCGAGCGCATTACCCGGACCGGCACCGGCGAGCTTCAGGCCATGCCGGGCGCTCAGGACGTCTCCAGCAAGTACCGCGGCGCCCAAGGCCTGGACCCGGAGTTCGTCAAGGAGTTGGAGCGCCTGTACGGCTTCGACAAGCCGCTGCACATTCGCTTCGTCGAGATGATCGGGAACTACGTCATGTTCGATTTCGGCGAGAGCTTCTTCCGCGACCGCAAGGTCGTCGATCTGGTGATCGAGAAGATGCCCGTGTCGATCTCGCTCGGCATCTGGACGACGCTCTTGGTCTACCTGATCTCGATTCCTCTGGGCGTCGGCAAGGCGGTACGCGACGGCTCGCGCTTCGACATATGGACGAGCGTGGTGGTCGTCATCGGCACCGCCATTCCAGGCTTTCTCTTCGCGATCATGCTGGTCGTCGTCTTTGCGGGCGGGAGCTATTTCGATTGGTTCCCCTTGCGTGGCCTGGTCTCGGAGAACTGGAGCGAGCTCGGTTGGCCGGACAGGATCGCCGACTATTTCTGGCACATGGCCCTGCCGATCGCGGCCATGGTGATCGGCGGCTTTGCCGGGCTGACCATGCTGACCAAGAACTCCTTCCTGGACCAGATCAACCAGCAGTACGTGACCACGGCCAGGGCCAAGGGTCTGACCGAGGGCAGGGTGCTCTATGGCCATGTGTTCCGCAACGCCATGCTGATCGTGATTGCCGGCTTCCCGAGCGCCTTCATCTCCATCCTGTTCACCGGCGCGCTGTTGATCGAGGTCATCTTCTCGCTCGACGGGCTGGGGTTGCTCGGCTTCGAGGCAGCGATCAACCGGGACTATCCGGTGATGTTCGCCACCCTCTTCTTCTTCTCCCTGCTCGGCCTGCTCATGAACCTGGTCGGCGACTTGATGTACACGGTGATCGATCCGCGCATCGACTTCGAACGCCGGGAGGTGTGAGGTGAGCACCGCCCTGGTCCGCAAGGAACGCTTCCTGGGCCTAAAGGTCTCGCCGTTGAACCGGCGACGGCTGCATAATTTTCGTGCCAATCGGCGCGGCTTCTGGTCGCTGTGGGTCTTCCTGGCGCTGTTCGGCCTCAGCCTGGTCGCCGAGGTGATCGCCAACGACAAGCCGGTGCTGGTCTATTTCGACGGCGCATTCTACACGCCGGTCCTCAAGACCTATGCCGAGACCGAGTTCGGCGGCGAGTTCCTGACCGAGGCCGATTACCGCGACCCCTACGTCGCGGATCTGATCGACCAGCGCGGCTGGATGGTCTGGCCGCCGGTCCGCTACAACCACCGCACCGTCGCCTGGGATCTGCCAGTGCCGGCGCCGGCTCCACCCAGCGCCGAACACTGGCTGGGCACCGACGATCAGGCCCGCGACCTGGTGGCGCGGCTTATCTACGGCTTCCGAATTTCGGTCCTGTTCGGCCTCGTTCTGACTTTCTTCAGTTCGATCGTCGGCGTTGCGGCCGGCGCCGTGCAGGGCTACTTCGGCGGTTGGACCGACCTGCTGTTCCAGCGCTTCATCGAGGTCTGGTCGGGTCTGCCGATCCTTTATCTGCTGATCATCATGGCCAGCGTCGTCGAGCCCAACTTCTGGTGGTTGCTGGGCATCATGCTTCTGTTCAGCTGGATGAGCCTGGTCGGCGTGGTGCGCGCCGAGTTCCTGCGCGCGCGCAATTTCGACTATGTGCGCGCGGCCCGGGCGCTGGGCGTGAGCGACCGGGTCATCATGTTCCGCCATGTGCTGCCCAATGCGATGGTCGCCACCTTCACCTTCATGCCGTTCATACTCTCGGGTTCGATCACGACCCTGACGGCGCTCGACTTCATCGGCTTCGGCCTGCCGCCGGGCTCGGCCTCGCTCGGCGAGCTTTTGGCCCAGGGCAAGGCGAACCTGCAGGCGCCCTGGCTGGGGCTGACGGGCTTCGTCACGATCGCGGTCATGCTGAGCCTGCTGATCTTCATCGGCGAGGCGGTGCGCGACGCTTTCGACCCGCGCAAGCTCTTCGCCGGTGCGGCGCCGCCCGAAGAGACCGGGCCGGCGCCGGAGGCCGGCGGAACACCCGAACCCGTTCCGGCAAGGGGGGCCGAATAGATGGCCGAGACGTTGCTCAGGATTGCCAATCTCGGCGTCACCTTCGACATGGCCGGCGGGGCCGTGGAGGCGGTCAAGGGCGCCTCCTTCGCGATCGACAAGGGCGAGACCGTGGCGCTCGTGGGCGAGAGCGGCTCGGGCAAGTCGGTGACCGCGCTCTCGATCCTCCAGCTGCTGCCCTATCCGCTGGCCCGCCACCCGGCCGGCAGCTCGGTCCGCTTCAAGGGGCGCGAGCTGATCGGCGCGAGCGAAGAGGTGTTGCGCGACGTGCGCGGCGACGAGATCTCCATGATCTTCCAGGAGCCGATGACCTCGCTCAACCCGCTGCACAAGGTCGAGAAGCAGATCAACGAGACGCTGATCCTGCACAAGGGCCTCGCCGGCGAGGCGGCGCGCGCGCGCACGCTCGAGCTGCTCGACCTGGTCGGCATCCACGAGCCGGAGAAGCGCCTGGCCGCCTATCCGCACGAGCTCTCGGGCGGCCAGCGCCAGCGGGTGATGATCGCCATGGCGCTCGCCAACGAGCCGGACCTGCTGATCGCCGACGAGCCGACCACTGCGCTCGACGTCACCATCCAGGCGCAGATCCTGAAGCTCCTGAAGGAGCTGCAGCAGAAGCTCGGCATGGCCATGCTGCTGATCACCCACGACCTGTCGATCGTGCGCAAGATGGCCGACCGGGTCTCGGTCATGACCCGCGGCGAGATCGTCGAGCAGGGCGATGTCGAGGACATATTCGAGCAGCCCAAGCACCCCTACACCCAGAAGCTGCTGGCCGCCGAGCCGAGCGGGGAGCCGCTGAGCGCCGCAACCGATGCGCCGACGGTCATGGAGGGCGCGGACATCAAGGTCCACTTCCCGATCAAGGCCGGCGTCCTGAAGCGCACCGTCGACTACGTGCGCGCCGTGGACGGCATCTCGGTCACGGTCCGCGAGGGCCATACCGTGGGCGTGGTCGGCGAAAGCGGCTCGGGAAAGACGACGCTCGGCCTCGCCCTATTGCGCCTGCTGTCGAGCAGCGGCGATATCCGCTTCAAGGGCGCGCGCATCCAGGACCTCAAGTCCAAGGCGCTCAGGCCGTTGCGCCGGGAGATGCAGGTGGTCTTCCAGGATCCCTACGGTTCGCTCAGCCCGCGCCTGTCGATCGGCCAGATCGTCGAGGAGGGCCTCAAGGTGCACGACCTCGGCCGCTCGGCGGAGGAGCGCGAGGCCATGATCGTCGCAGCGCTCGAGGAGGTCGGCCTCGACCCGGACAGCCGCCACCGCTATCCGCACGAGTTCTCCGGAGGCCAGCGCCAGCGCGTCGCGATCGCCCGGGCGATGGTGCTCAAGCCGCGCTTCGTGGTGCTGGACGAGCCGACCAGCGCGCTCGACATGTCGGTCCAGGCGCAGATCGTCGACCTGCTGCGCGCGCTGCAGGAAAAGCACCGCCTGGCCTACCTCTTCATCAGCCACGACCTCAAGGTGGTGCGCGCGCTGGCCGACGAGGTGATCGTCATGAAGGACGGCCGGGTGGTCGAACACGGCCAGGCGGAGCAGATCTTCGACGCGCCAGCGGACCCCTACACCCAGGCGCTCATGAAGGCCGCCTTCGAGCTCGAAGCGGTTGAAAGCGGCGTGGTCAGCATGTAACAGAGCGCCATGGCGCTGCTGTTCAAATCCGAGATCGACCGGGCCGACCTCTGGGCGGAGGCCCTGCGCGGCTGCGCCCCCGACCTCGAGGTCCGAGTCTGGCCCGAGGCCGGGGAGCCGTCGGAGATCGAGTACGCCCTGGTCTGGAAGCCGTCCCAAGGCCTGCTCAAGAGCTATCCCAATCTGAAGCTGATCTTCTCGCTGGGCGCCGGGGTCGACCACCTGACCTCCGACAGCGAGCTGCCCGAGGGCGTCCCGGTGCTGCGCATGGTC
>Ga0224508_10001434_pt1 | contig 21443 bp, 19 predicted proteins | sample SF_Jan12_sed_USG_4_FD_170157 | JGI IMG/M metagenome (GOLD analysis project Ga0224508, IMG submission 170157) | Sediment microbial communities from San Francisco Bay, California, United States - SF_Jan12_sed_USGS_21 | ecosystem: Environmental > Aquatic > Marine > Sediment | place: USA... | reverse complement strand
TCGGCAAACGAAGCGCCCACTCCGGGTGAGTCGGATTCGCGTCGGGCATGAAGTCCACGCCGAGGAAGCCCATGCTCAAGGCTTCCATCCAGAAGAGCAGAACGGGTTTCGACCAGAACCACTTGTCCTGCGCCCACCACAAGCTGATCCAGTCGTTCCGCGCGAGAACTTCGCGAGCGACTTCTCCGTAGTGGGCCTCCCAAGGGTCCCAGAGGCTCGTGGTGCCGAGCAGCGGCACATAGATCGTGCAGATCGCGATCATCACCAAGAGACCAGGCCGCTGAAGGCTCGCCGGCACGAAGCAGAGCAAGGCGATGACAATCGTGATCGGCAAGCGCTCGTATCCTCCGATCGCCGCCCCCACGATCAGCACCGCGAGCGCCAACGCGATCGAAGCCACGGGCGACGCGACCTCGCCCGGCTGTCGGCCGAGAGTGGTCTCGCGCCAAGAGATCGTCTTCCCCCGCGTCGCCGGAACCAGCCAGGCGACCCAGGCCGCGGTGGCGAGCACCGCGATCAGCGCACCCCAGAGCGGGCCGAACGCAAACGGCTCGCGATTGGCCATCCAAAGCACCATCCCGATCGTCGCCACGAGCGCCGTGAGCAAGCGGATGAAGTTCTTCCGTTCCGGCGTCATTCTGACCGTTTGGTCGCTTCTTTCAGGTCAAATCGGTTCAAGCCGGCGGCCGGGACCCGGAGTCGACGCAGGTGCGCGACCCCCGATCCATCCGACGAATAGAGGATGATCCGGGCCTCATACGCGCCGGGCTGCAGTCGGACCGTATGCTGGAGGACGGTGCCCTTCGCGTCAGGCTGCTTGAATCTCACGCTTGCGACGGCGTCTCCTTCCTGAAGGTAGTCCACGGCGATCCCGGTCACATTGGCGTCGACCGTGTAGGCGATCTCCACATCCCGAGGCCAGATGCTCGCCAAGTGATTCCCAACCACCAGCAGCCCAATGATGGCGATCAGAGTAGCGATCCTTCGCCTGGTGGACGATGGCCCTATGTTTGTCCTTAAGCCCGACATGCCACTCAACCCAACCGAAACCCACAGAAGCGCCACAACCTTGGCACCAATTGGAGACAGTGTTAAATTGAGGTTTCACCGTTAGTCCCCGATCATGGTCCGCCTTACCAATATTCTTGAAAAGGTGAAGGGATACCATCCCCGAGCGGATACCGATCTGATCAACAAGGCATACGTCTATGCCTCGCGCATGCACGACGGGCAGACACGGAAGTCCGGGGACGAATACTTCATCCATCCGGTCTCGGTGGCCGACATCATCGCCGATATGCGGCTCGACGCTTCGAGTGTTTGCGCCGCCCTGCTGCACGACGTCGTCGAAGATTGCGAAGTGAGCCTGCCCGAAGTGAAGACCGTGTTCGGTGAAGAGGTTGCGTTCCTCGTCGATGGCGTGACCAAGCTCGGGAAGGTGAACTTCGCCTCGCGCGAAGATCGTCAAGCGGAGAGCTTCCGCAAGATGCTCGTCGCCATGGCGCGGGACATCCGCGTGCTCCTGGTCAAGCTTGCCGACCGCCTCGACAACATGCGAACGCTCGAGCACATGGTGCCGCCCGCGCAGGAGCGCATCGCCCGAGAGACGATCGAGATTTACGCGCCGCTCGCCGGTCGCTTGGGCATCCAGTGGCTCAAGGCAGAGCTCGAAGATTTGAGCTTCAAGTTCCTCGAGCCCGAGGCCTATGGGGTCCTCGATGAGCAGGTTCGCACGGTCGCCAAGAACACCGACAGCTACATCGGTGACGTCACCGGCAAGCTGAAGAAGATGTTGCTCAACCGCGGCTTCTCCGTGAACGTGAGCGGCCGCCGCAAGCATCTCTATTCGCTCCATCGCAAGATGAAGTCGAGCGGGATCGGTTTCGAGCAGGTGCACGATTTCGTCGCATTCCGTGTAATTACCGAGAGCGTCGCCGATTGCTACGCCACGCTGGGCGTCATTCACTCGGAGTGGACCCCCGTTCCCGGCCGCTTCAAGGACTACATCGCGCTACCGAAGTCGAACATGTACCAGTCGCTGCACACGACAGTGATCGGCCCAGGAAACCGGCGCGTCGAAATCCAGATTCGGACACACGAGATGCATCGGACGGCCGACTACGGCATTGCCGCGCACTGGCAGTACAAAGAGCACGGCGGTGGCATCGACCCCAAGGACGCAGCTCGGTTCGTTTGGCTTCGTCAGCTGATGGAGTTCCAGAAGGAAGTCGTCGATCCCGAGGAGTTCTACGAGAGCGTAAAGGTCGATCTCTTCCCAGAAGACGTCTACGTCTTCACGCCGAAGGGGGACGTGATGACGTTTCCGCGCGGCGCGACCCCGGTCGACTTCGCCTATGCGGTTCACTCTGAAGTCGGGCACCGCTGTTCGGGCGCCCGGATCAACGGCGCCATCGTTCCATTGCGCCACAAGCTTCAAAACGGTGACGTGATCGAAATCATCACCAGCAAGAACCACCACCCCAGCAAGGACTGGCTGGAGTTCGTCACTACAAGCCGTGCACGCTCTCGCATTCGCCTGTACCTGCGGGCCGAGGAGCGCAAGCAAGCGGTCAAGCTCGGCAAGGAGCTGCTCGAAAAAGAGTTGCGAAAGAACAACATGTCACTTTCGCGGTTTCTGAAGAGCAAGCGCGCGACGGAGGTGCTTTCGCGATTTCATGCGGGTTCCGAGGAGGACCTCTACGCCCGAATCGGGATTGGCAAGCTCGCGCTCCCAAGCGTGATGCAAGAGGTGATGCCGAGCGAAGACGGCGAGCGTGACAGCCTTCGGCCAGGTTTCATCGAGCGTGCGGTCCAACGGGTTTCCGGCGACGTCGAAGGAGCCGGCATCCGTATTCAGGGCATGGACAACATGCTCGTGCGTTTCGCCCACTGCTGCAATCCGGTGCCGGGCGATCCCGTCACAGGCTGGATCACGCGTGGCCGCGGGGTCTCGGTGCATCGCAGAGGATGCCCTCGCGTCCTCGAGCTCGACCCCGAGCGTCGCGTACAGGTGAGCTGGGCGGACCACGTCGATGTCGACCTGCCGGTCTCCCTCCGCGTCATGACCGACGATCGCGCCGGAATCCTCGCATCGGTCTCGTCGGTGTTCTCGACCAACGGCGTTAGCATCAGCGAAGCGTCTTGTCTGTCCAAGGACGGGCGCGCCGAGAACCTGTTCCACTTCAGGATCGGCGACATCGACCGGCTCCGCGAGATCATGCGAGGCGTCGCAAAGGTCAAAGGCGTCCTCGACGTCGAGCGCATCTAGCCGCAGACCGCGAACCGTTCAACCGTTTTGGTCAGCCGTCGCCCGCCAGACGATGGAGAGCGCCCCGGCTGCTCCGGCGAGCGCCAGCAACACGAGCCACCAGCTGATGTGCTCGACCTTCTGGCTCAAGGTGTTGAAGCCCTCGACCTGAAGCAAGCTCGCGGGAAGCAACAAAGGCAGGGCGTTGACGCCAGCATGCATCCCAATGCTCGACAAGGTGGACTTCGTTCGCAACGCAACGGCGCCGAGCACCAAGCCACCGACCGTTGCGTAAAGAACCGCCGAAGGTTCGACGTGAACCAACCCGAAGAGCACTGAGCTCCAAACCAATGCCGGTACTTTGCCGTATGCCTCGTTCAGATCGGGGAGCAGCCAACCTCGAAATAGAAGCTCCTCTGTTACGGGCGCGACGATGACGAGTGCGATAAGAATCGACATCCCCGCCCACCAGCTCGTCGGATTGAGCAGCTGATGCCGCCGCGCCAACTCTTCGAAGCTGAGGGGCCACACCTCTTGAACGAGGTTCCCGAGCTCTGCGAGCGGAAGCTGCATGAACGCTCCGGCGAGGAAACAGAGGGCCACAATGCCCCCTACGAGAGGCCGAACGTGGACCGATTCGAGTAGGCCGCCCTCGCGCCCTCGATGGGGAAACGCAACGATGAAGATGACCCCGACGGCGGCCGCTTGAACCAAGGCCAAGTTCAGCGGCGCCTTACTCGCGGCCCTGGTCGCCTCGGCCCACGGCGCCGACCAATCTCGGAGCTGGAGGAACCCTGCGAGGCCCATGAACAGTTGAATCAGGGCTGGGAACGCCAGTGCGATTAGCAACGCTTTCAGATATCCAGCCAAGACAACGCGTAGCCTGCCACGTACCCCGGGCCGATGGCCAAGATATGAGCCTGCCCTGTTCGTCCGACCCTGCTATAGCCGCTGAGCAGCATGAGGATCCGCTTCCTGTTCATTCTGGGCTTGCTGAGCCTCAGCGTCGCCTGCGCGCATACGAGATCACCCGGCGGAAGCGCCCGGGTTAAGGGCGCGGAGCCGATTTCGCGGGCCGAGTACCCCGACGAGACGCGGCGCTTTCTCATGATGTCTCTCGACAACCCGGAGCGCCTCGACCTCCGGGGTCGCCTGATTGCATCGGTGCTCTCACAAGCGCAGAGTCTTGCCGACGTGGGCGATTACGAAGGTGTCGTGCTCGAGATGAGCCGCTTGACGTTGTTTCTGAGCCCGTCCGACTATGCGGCCGGCGTTCTCCCAAAGCAGGTCGAGCCGATTGCCAAGTACATCACCGAGCGAGGAGGGCGGCTTGGCGAAGAGGGATACGCGCTCGCCGCCAACTTCATCCTCGAGCGCTCGACCGGTGACCAGATCTACAAGAAGCGCTACGACGAGATCGCGGCCTGGGGACGTGACGCGCGCTCGAACCTCGATACGGTCTCCGAAAAATTCGCGGGTTTGATTTCGGTCTGGACCGATCACGCCGATTTGACCCCCGCGCCTGAAGTTCTCGACACCCTTGCCGATCTGCACGTCGCCGGGCGCGATGCGGTCGCGGGAGAGTCCGCCGAAGCTCGTCACCGGCTTGGCATTGGCGGCGAGCGTCAGCTCAGGCTTGCGCCTTTGAACGTAGCCGCGGTCTACCTTACGCACGGAGACATCCCATCGGCCGTCGCGAAAGTCGAATCGATGGGTCAGGGGGGCGAGCTCCAACTTCGCCTGCTCGATTTGCTGCGCGCCGCCCAAAGCGCTGATGAGCAGGGCGCTGCGGCGACTTTCGAGCTGGTCGAGGGCTACCGGGTAGCGCGGCCAGACGTTGCCGCAGGCCTGTGCCAGTCGACGCTCGTTCGTTTCCCCACCGACTATCGTTTCCCCACTTGCATGGCCCGGGTCGCGGCAGATTCGGAGCAATTCGCGGATGCAACCGCCTGGTACGTGATCGCCATTGGGCTCGCACCAGAGATGATCGAGCTCTACGACGAAGCGCTCGGCCAGCTCGACGAGTTCATCGAGACCCGGCTCACCGACCCACACCCCGAACGCTCTAGCTCGCTTGCCCGCGGCGCGGAGACGATTTTGGCAGAACGGCAGAAGCGTTGGCCTGACTCGACACCGCCGATCGCACCCAACCAGCTCGAGTTCTTGATCGGGATGTTGGAGATGAACGCCGGTCATGCGAGCGAAGCACAGCGACGCTTCGAGAACAGCCTCCAAACGGACGAGAACATCGAAGCATTGATGCAGCTCGGGCTATTGCTAGAGCGAACCGGCCGGCCTGCGGAAGCCGAGAAGCGATTCCGACGGGCCTTCGCGCTCAGCCCTTCGGCGACGCTTGCTGACGAAGTTCGCCGCGCCGAGATCCTGGAAAACCTAGGTAACACCTCCCGTGCCCAGGGCAAGATCGCTGAAATGAAATCTCAGTACAAAGCTGCGCTCGAAGCCTGGACGGAGGCTCGCGACCAAGTTGAAGGGGCCACCGGCGCGATCGTCGAGATGCGGCGCGGGGTGCTGCTCGATCAACTGGGCCGTCACGAAGATGCAGTCGATGCCTTCCAGAGTGCGTTGACTTTCGCGCCGCAATGGCGCGACGTCTACGCTGGCATCCTCGCTCACCTCGTCTCGGCCCGGGTCGACATCGAGCTCGCGTCCTCTGTTTGGCGAATGTCCCAGCTGCGGCTCAATCTCGCGCCCGAGTGGAAGGTCTACTTCACACTTTGGATTCAGTTCATCACGGCTCGCGCCGGCAAGCCGCCGGTCGAAGAACACCGCGAGCTTTTGCGGAGTCTCGGGGGTACCTCCAACTGGTGGGGCAAGCTGGCGAGCTTCGGTGCGGGCGAGCTCGACTACGCGGGGCTTTTGAGCGTGGCTTCGAGCTTGGGAGAGCGGACCGAAGCACTTTACTACGAAGGCACGCGGCTCTTCATCGAAGGTGACGAACTGGCGTCGCGCAAGCAGCTCCAACAGGTGCTCGACACCAACATGGTCAGCTTCTTCGAGTTCGAAATGGCGCGGAAACTTCTCCTCGAGGAGAAGCGAGCTGGAGACCGGGCCCCGTGATCGACTTCGAGAAGCTCGGTAAGCTCTATCTCGGCAGGGAGATCGACCCCGAGCGCGGCGAACCAAACGAGGTGCCCGTCCTCTACGATTCCAAAGACCTCACCACCCATGCCGTCTGCGTCGGCATGACCGGCAGCGGCAAGACCGGGCTCTGTCTGACGCTCCTCGAAGAAGCCGCAATCGATGGGATCCCAGCGCTTTGCATCGATCCCAAAGGCGACCTCGGAAACCTGGCTCTCACGTTCCCTGAGCTCCGCCCGAGCGACTTCGAGCCCTGGATCGACCCGGCGGAAGCCGAACGGAAAGGACGCACGGTCACCGAGCACGCCGAAGCGGTGTCGAGCCTCTGGCGAGAAGGGCTTGCGAAATCGGGGCAGGACGGCGCGCGAATTGCGCGCTTCCGAGACGCGGTGGACATCGCGATCTACACGCCTGGGAGCTCTGCCGGCCGCGCGCTTCGGGTTTTGGAGTCGTTCGACCCGCCGAGCGAGGACGCTGACGTGGACGAGCAGCGCGACCAGATCATGGGGGCGGTCTCTGGACTCATGGCACTCCTCGGTATCGACCCCGACCCGGTGAACAGCAAAGAGCACATCCTGCTGTCGAATCTCCTGTCGCACGCCTGGTCCAACGGGGAGTCATTACAGCTCGGCGACTTGGTCCGCCGGATTTCGGAGCCTCCGTTCGATCGGATCGGCGTCATGGACTTGGAGACCTTCTATGCGGCGTCCGAGCGGCAGAAGCTCGCGATGCAGATGAACGGACTCCTGGCGTCTCCTGGCTTTTCGACCTGGTTGGATGGCGAACCGCTCGACGTTCAGCGACTGCTCTGGACGGAGGAGGGCAAGCCGCGAATCACGATTCTTTCCATCGCGCACCTGAGCGAGGCCGAGCGCATGTTCTTCGTGAGCACCTTGCTCAACCGCGTCGTCTCCTGGGTGCGGCGCCAGTCCGGCACATCGAGCCTTCGCGCGCTCCTCTACATGGATGAAGTCTTCGGGTTTCTTCCGCCTGTTTCCGAGCCCCCATCGAAGAGGCCGCTGCTCACACTGCTCAAGCAGGCCCGGGCATACGGGTTCGGCATCGTCCTCGCGACCCAGAATCCGGTCGACCTCGACTACAAAGCCCTTTCGAATTGCGGGACTTGGTTTCTCGGGCGCCTTCAAACCGAACGCGACGTCGCACGTGTCATCGACGGGCTCGAGGGCGCCTCGTCGTCGTCGGGAAGCTCGCTCGACCGAGGCGAGATCGAACGCTTGTTGGCCGGCCTTCGCAGCCGCGTCTTTTTGCTGCACAACGCGCACGAAGAAAGGGACGTCTTGTTTCATACGCGGTGGGCCATGTCGTATCTGCGCGGGCCGCTCACGCGGAAACAAATCAAGCTCCTGAGTCCTGCCGCGGACCGAGCCACGCCTGCTGCAGCCGGCGTGGTCAAGCCCAAGCGACGGGAGGCCGCGGCCAAAGCTGCTCGGCCCGTCGTTGCAGCCGGTATCGACGAAGCGTTCCTCAGCGATGAGCCGGGCACGTATCGCCCGCACCTGCTGGCCTCGGTTTCTCTGCACTATGTACGGGCGTCCCAGGGTCTCGACGAATGGGAAGAGCTCTTGATGCTCGCACCCCTCGACGACGACTCGCCTTGGGAATCGGCGGAGCTCTTGGGCACGGACGGGCTCGACTATGATCACGATGCGCCAGACGAAGCCGAGTTCGTCGCGCCGCCGTCGGGCTCGGTCGGCAAGGCTCGCTTCCGGAGCTACGGCAAACAAATCAAGGATCACCTCTATCAAAGCCGCCCCAGGACTCTCTGGCGAAACAAGGCGTTGAAGCTCCGATCGAAACCCGGCGAAACCAAAGCGGAGTTCTCGGCGAGGCTGCAGCTTGCGCGTCGCGAAAAGCGCGACGAGGCTGCCGAGAAACTTCGCAAGCAATTCACGAAGAAGGTCAAGAGCATGGAAACCCGTGTCGGCCGGGCCCAAGACAAGGTCGAACGCGAGAAGAGCCAGTACGATCAGCAGAAGCTGCAGACCGGGATTTCGATGGGCGCCACCGTCTTGGGCGCGATCTTCGGAAGCCGCGGCATGGGCCGCGCTACCACAGCGGCCCGCGGCGCAGGCCGAGTTGCACGCGAGCGTGAAGACGTGAGTCGCGCGGAGGAGGACCTGCAAGACCTCCAAGAAGAGCTACGTGCGCTCGAGATCGAGGCCGAAGAGGAGGTCCGCGCCCTCGACGCAGAGATGGAGCGGGAAGAGCCCGAGCTCGAAGAGGTGATCGTCCGCCCGAAGAAATCGGACATCCGGGTGTCCGAGCTCAGGCTTGCTTGGAAGCCTGACTGATCGTTTCGAACGCCTCGCGCACCTCGGCCGGCGCCTCGACGAGCTCGATCAACACACCTTCTCCGCCGATGGGCGCACCTTCGTTGCCCTTGGGATGGATGAAGCAGACCCGATGGCCTGCGGCGCCCGGACGAACGCCTCCGGGCGTGAATCGAACGCCCAGATCGCCCAGCCACCGTACGGCCGCGTCGATGTCGTCGACCCAGAGACCGATGTGGTTGAGAGGGGGCGTGTCGACTCGCGGCTTCTTCTCGGGGTCGATCGGTTGCATCAAATCGACTTCAACCGCAAACGGGCCCGCGCCCATGGTGACGATATCTTCGTCGACGTTTTCCTTCTCGCTCTTGAAATTCCCGTGCGGCGTCAGACCCAGGGTGTCGACCCAAAGCCGGCGCAGGGCTCTCTTGTCGGGCGCGCCGATGGCGACCTGTTGGATTCCCAAAACCTTGAACGGACGACTTGTCATGCTTCCTCTCTTCGGGCGGTCGAAGATACCCCGGTTGCCGCCCATGTCCACATGGGACAGTCTCTCGCCCCGTGAAGACCTCTCTCACCGGCATCAAGCCCACGCACCTTCCTCACTTGGGCAACTACCTGGGCGCGATTCGGCCGGCCCTCTCGCTGGTCGACCGTTACAGAACGCTCTACTTCATCGCCGACTATCACGCGCTCACCTCGGTTCGCGACGCGGACGCGCTTCGCGGTTACATTCGCGACGTCGCCGCGACCTGGCTGGCCTGCGGGCTCGACCCAGAACGCACCTTGCTCTACCGGCAGTCCGACGTGCCCGAGGTCTTCGAGCTCACATGGGTCCTGAGCTGCCTTCTCGCGACCGGTCAGCTCGAGCGCGGTCACGCGTTCAAGGATGCCCTGGCTCGCGGGGAGTCACCCAATGCAGGCATCTTCAACTACCCGGTGCTCATGGCGGCCGACATCCTCCTCTATGACACCGACGTCGTCCCGATCGGCAAGGACCAGAAACAGCATTTGGAGCTCACGCGCGACGTCGCAACGCGGCTCAACCACGCCTATGGAGAAGGCACCTTGGTCGTCCCGGAAGCCTTGATCGGCGAGGCCCCGCTCGTCCCGGGCACCGATGGCGAAAAGATGAGCAAGAGCAAGGGAAACGGGATCCCGCTCTTCGAGCCTCCGAAGAAACTGCGCAAAGTGATCATGGGCATCAAGACCAGCTCGGAGTCCCTCGAGGATCCCAAGGTCGCCGAGGGCTCGACGGTCTACGAGCTGTACGCGCTGGTCGCTCCCGACGACGCTTCCGAGATGAAGCGGAAGCTCGAGGCGGGCGGCTACGGCTGGGGCCATGCCAAAGAAGCGCTTTTCGAAGCCGTCGAAGCGGAGATCGGTCCCAAGCGAGAAGCATATCTATCGATTCGCGCCGACGAAGCGCAGCTCGACGCGGTCCTCCATGCGGGTGCCGACAAAGCGCGCGAGATCGCACACACGACGATTCAGCGGGTGCGTAGCGCAGTCGGTATCGACTGAGTCAGTAGACGCTGCTCCACTGCGAGTCGTCGTCGAACGAATCGTATTGTTCGGGCTCCACGGCAGGTTGGGTCTGCTGCTGGCCTTCGGGAATCACCAGCAGGCCGGGATGCCCGCTTTCAATCGACTCGTTGGTCAACACGAAGGTCTGCTTGTGCTTCTGCCAAGTCTGCCGGATCACGGTGTTCGCCAAGACCATGGTGCTCTCATCGTACCAACGAACCGCGACCCTCGAGAACGCGCCTTGGCCTTCGTCATCGGTTTCGGGATTCATGCCGAGTATCTCGGTGTCCGCGATTTGAATGTCACGGCCCCATCGCATGTGCGAGAGCTTGTACTGGGCCTGGAACGTCGGCGCGACGTGTCCGCTCGCGACGTCCATACGACCCCAGCGGGCGCCTTCGTTGAGCTCGATCACCGAATCACGCATTCGTGTTTCAGGGGTCAAGTTCTGTATCAAGCAGCCGCTGATCCCAATCAGCACAGCCGCCCACCAAAATCGTCTCGCCATGGCCCGACGCTAGGCCCGAGGCTCCATCCAGGGCAACTAATTGGCGACGCGCCGGCTGGTCTCGGCGAGACGGGCTTTGGCGGCCCGGTTGTTGGGGTCGATCGACAAGGCTTTTCGCCAAGCTTTGCGGGCAGCGTCGGTGTCGTCCTCCAGCCGGAGCGCGTCGCCGTACAGCACGTGGTATTGGACCCGGCGAGGACGCTTTCGAACGGCTTTCTTCGCCCATTTCGTCGCACGGCCCGGGTCGTTTTTCGCGATGAACAGGGTCGCGTACCCCGCCATCGCCTGCGGGTTCCTCGGATCGAGCTCCCAGGCGCGATCCAGGGTTGCTTCGGCCAGGGAAAGCTGCCCGCTCCGAATCATTGGCAGTGCGCGATGGACGAGCACGTCCGAGGCCTTTGCCGGATCGCGCGGCAGATTCTGGGTTGGGACCCTGGGGCTGGCCGCTGCGGCAGCGGCCGGCTTCGCTTCAGGCTTGGCTTCTTGCGCCGCTTTCACAGGAGCTTTCTTTGCGGCTTTCGGTTCGACCTTCGCCTTGGCGGCATCTCCCTCGGCGGGCGGCTCCTGCTCGACCTCGTCTTCCTCGAACTTCATGGCGACTTCTTCGCTCTCGGGTTCGGCCTCGTTGGCCGCCTCGCCTGCCTGGACCGCGTTGAGCGGTCCCGTGATCGGACCGTTTTTGCCTGCGGCGTCCGATGTAGTTGCCACCGACTCCGGCGCGTCCGAGCTACCGCGCATCCACAGCTGCCAGCCGAGGACGCCGAGTCCCGCGATCAATGCCGTCAAGAGCAAAGCTTGGATCGAGGCTGGCATTCCACGGGTTGGCAGCCCGGGCGCAAGCATCGTCGCGCCTTCTAATTTTCGAGCCAGCTCGGGCTCGAAAACGGACTCCGACGTGGCCATGGGCATGCCGGTCGGCGATCGGGTTTCGACCGGCGGCGGCGGCGGAGTCGGCTTACGCGGCACCGGAACCGTCTTCTGCTCCTCGAGGACTTCCTGCGGCAGCATCTCGAAGGCTGGGGCCAGACCGACTTCGGTCGCCTTCGGCTTTCGGGGCCTCGCGTGCGCATGATCGACGTGCCCGCCGTGGTCATGGCTCTCTTGCACCCCACGGGCGATGGGGACGGTCCGCTGCCTGGTTTCGACACGCCCAAGGAGACGCCCGACCTTGTTCGTTGGGGTCTCCTCGTCCGCAAACGCCCCAGCCGGAGCTCCACCAACCGCGGCTTGCAGGTGTGCAAAGCGCGCGGGCGCCATCGTCTTCGATTCGTCGAACGAGTAGGGCGCCCCAGACTCCGGCGGCTCGGTCGCATGCTCTTCGGCTTCGGGCACACCGGGCGGGATTGTCGCGGCGTTGACTTCGACACCAGCATCTCCGTCGGCAAAGCCGAGTTGATGCGAGATTACACCCAGCGCCTCGTCCACCGGCATCATGATGTTCGCGACCGAAGGGAGGTCTTGCTCGCGCACCGATACGCGTCCTGCGTTTAGGCCCCAAAGAGCCAGGAGCGCCGGGATGCCTTGGAGGGTTTGCTTTGTACCTTCATCCAGCGTGGCGTAGGCCCCCACGATCGAGTTGTCGGCGATGTCGACGTCGACGTTCCGCCTACTTCCGCTGATCGACACGCGGCGGACCCCCGGAACGGAGCCGAGCGCGCGTAGCAACCGACCGGGCCCAATCAGCTCGAGCCTGGTGTCGAAATCGACTTCGTTCTCGGCTCGGCGCGCCTGCTCGGCGTCTTGATCGATCATTGGAAGAAGCCGGCCTGCGAGCTGGGGCAGGTCGGGCTCCGCATCCGATTCAGAGGTCGGCCAGAAGTCTTCCCAACGCACAACCAGCATCGACGCCCAACGTAGCTGAGGGTCCTTTCGCATGGCGCGAACGAATTCGACGCCTTGGCCACCGACGGCGCTAGAGTCCAGCACGACGACCTGCGGATCGACCTCACGAATCCGTGGGATTACCGCGGTCGAGAAGTCCGCCGCTGCGATCTGAACGCCCCTCGAGCTGAGAACGGTCGCGAGCTTCTCGGCGCGAAGCTCGTTGGAATCGAGGACGACGACCCGCGAGCCATACAGCGCCTTCAGGTCGACGTTCCGTGGTGGCGCAGCGGATGGCAACGTCGAGAGCCGTCCTCCGGTCGTTTCGTGGAACTCGTACTCGAGGGGCTCGTCGTCGGCGACGGCCTCGCGCAAGCGGTCGAGGACTTGCTGCGTGTGATCTGCAGAGCTGCGCTCGGTCTCGATGACGAAAGGCATGCCGTCGAGCACGCCTTTGGGAGAGCGCACACTCAGGATGCCCGTCTTGGTTTCGTCGCAGACCAGATCGAGCAGCTCTTGGAGATTGCTCTCGTCCAACCCGCCGGTCACGAAGCCGGGTCGCCGTGGAACCTCGTCGGCGAGCTCCGCCAGCTGGCGCGCGATGCTGTCCGCGCCCGCACCGCGGGGAACCACCGCCACGGCACCCGATCGAAAGTCCCGAGATTCGTCTTTGAGGACCGCGTCGTTCGAGACGACCGCAACGGGCAGCACGTCGGTCGCCCGATTCTCTGCCATGCGTCGTACGACGTTCTCGCCGCCGCGGATGGCCGCATCCCCGATGAGTACGACCATGTCCGGCGCATACACGCGAACCGCTTGTTCGAGCTCCGCAGTTGCAGACGCAGCGACGGAAATCCCATGGCGCCGAAGCGCTTCCCCCAACGCGGTCTGCATCGGCTCGCCCTGGCCCACCATCAAGACAGTAGGCCGGTGCTCCTGATCCGGCATCATCGAGATGGTGGCCGATTCTGGGAGATTTCGCCAGCTTGAGGTGATGCGATCCTTCGCTATGCTCCGCGCCGCATGACGACATCAGCAATTGAGTTCCTACGGGAGAGTTTTCCCAAGCTCTTCGACCGAGGGGTGACAGTTCTACAGAGCCGCGCCGCGAGCGGGGACGAGCGCGCTCAGCGCATCTTGGATGACGTGAAGGGGGTTACCGGTGCCGCGAGCCTCCAGATCGACGAGGAGCCGCCCGTCGTGCTCTCGGCGAAGGCTGGAGCGCTCAGCTCTGGCGCCGCCCCGGCCGAGGGAGTCCCGATCAAGATCGCCGCGGCGCTTCCTGGGCGAGCAGCGAGCCTTCTCCTCGGAGAGGCAGCCAAATCCGGGGCTCTCGACGATGAAGAGGTGGCCATCGGGGCCGCTCAGACGGCTTCCAAGAGATTCGAGGACGCTCTCGCAGGAAAGCCCCTCACCTGCCACGTCACGCTCCGTGGGGTGCCAGAGCTCGGGGACATCAAAGTTCGCCTGGGCTTCAACGTGCTCGAGCCCCCTATGGAGCCCGGTTTCACGACGGAGCTGGAGTTTTCGGATTTGGAGCTGGTCCAGCGCGGAGAGCTCACGGCTCAGGAGCTGTTTTTGGGCGGTAAGCTCAAGATGGAGGGGGATTACTCCCTTGCGCTTCAGATCGCGATGCAGCTGCTGACCAATCCCCTCTGAACGGACGATCCCTAGTCGACCCACGGCCCGGGCTGGGGAACTTGCCGGTCACTCCCCGGGTTCGATACTCTGAATGTCGGTAACGGGGGGTTATGTTTCGGGCAATCGCCAAGAGTCGCTATCTAGTGCCGGGCTTCATGTGCTTTGCGCTCGCGTTCGTCGTCGGCCCGGTCGGGGTCGCCCTCGGCATGCTGGCAGGGTCGCACGCAGCCTCGATCGCGGGCGTGGTCTCTGCGGTTCTTGGATTCGTCGGATTCTTGATCATCATGTCCGGCTTGCCGGCCTCGATCGAGGTCGAGGTCGTCGACGCGCAAATTCGCGCGATCAATAGCGAAATCGAAGAGGTCGAAGGGGTCATCGGCGAAAACGTCAAAGAGCTTTCGAGCGGCCTCGGAGAGCAAGTGGTGGCTGTCGAAGAGACGGCGCGGGCGATCAAATCGATGGCGATCTCCTTGCAGTCGATCAGCGATAGGGTCGAAGCGCTGTCTTCGTGCACCGAAGAGAGCGCCTCGAGCATCCTGCAAATGAACGCGACCAACCACGAGGTCGCCGAAAACATGGGAAACCTCGGCTCGAGCGTCCGAGAGACGGCATCGTCGATCGAGGAAATGACCTACAGCATCAAGGAGGTCGCGCGGAACGTCGATGCGCTCGCGCAGACCGCCGACGAGACGTCGTCTTCGATGAACGAGATGGACGTGTCGATCGATCAGGTGCAATCGAACGCCAACGAGACTGCGCGCCTCTCGGCCGAGGTTGCCACCGACGCGGAAACCGGCGCTGATTCGATCCTCAAGATCACCGACGAGATCAATCGAATCAAGTCGTCCTCCCTCGAGGCGGTGAGCACGATTGCCAACCTCGGCGACCGCATCGAAGCGATCGGAGACATTTTGAACGTGATCGATGAGGTCGCAGAGCAGACGAACTTGCTCGCGCTGAACGCTGCGATCATCGCTGCGCAGGCCGGCGAGCACGGCAAGGGCTTTGCGGTCGTGGCGGACGAAATCAAGGACCTCGCCGAGCGGGCCGGAGCGTCCACGAAGGAAATTGCCGAGCTGATCAAGACGATTCAGGAAGAAACCAAGAATGCGATTGAAGCCGTCGAGCGCGGCGCCAGCACCGTCGACCGAGGCGTGACCGTGAGCGCAGAGGCCGAACGCGCGCTCAAGAAGATCCTCGAATCTTCCAAGCAGTCGACGACGATGGTCCGTGGAATTGCGCAGGCGACCGTCGAACAGGCCAAGGGCTCGAAGCAGGTCACTGATGCCATCGGGCGCATCGCAGAGACGGTCCAACAGATCGCCGCGGCCACGGCCGAACAGGCTAGAGGCTCCGAGCTGATCATGAAGAGCGCGGACAACATGCGCCTCATCACCCAGCAGATGGAGCGAAGCAGCCAGGAGCAGGCCGAAGGCGGTCGCCAAATGAGCGGCTCCATCGAAAACATTTCCGACATGGTCCTACAGCTCCATCAGTCTCATCGGAAGCATTCGGACAGCTCCGAGCAGACCTTGGTGGCGGCGAACCGCATTCAGGAGCTGACGCGCGACTACGAGAATCGGGTCCGAATCATGCATCGGGCGGTTGATCGCCTCCGCCAGATTCGATTGGAACCGTGACTTCCGCCATGACGGGCTGGGGGTTCCTCGGACTACCCGCGGCGTGCATCTGGTTGCCTTCCGGGGGGGCAAGGATTCATCTTAGGAGCGCATGTTTGGCATCGGCCCGACGGAACTAGCTTTCTTCCTCGTGATCGTCCTGCTGGCGGTCGGGCCGGATAGGTTACCCACGTTCATGCGCACGGTCGGCAAGGGGCTCCGCCAGGTGCGCAATGCCAGCCGTGAGTTCAAGGACGCGATTGGGCTCGACGAGCTGATGCGCGAAGGCGATCCGTTCCGCGCTCCTCCGGTTCGCCCGCCGAAGGCCCGACCCGTTCCCGTGCAGGAAGAGACGGCGGAGTCCCCACAGCCCGCTGCGAACGAAGCGCCGAGCCGGCTTCCACCGCCGCCGCCGGCTGCTGCGCTCGTCGACGAGCCCGAGCCCGCCGCCGAGGCGAAGGTACCGGTCGAGGCGAAGCGTCCATGACATCCGCGGAGATCCAAATCCCGGAGCCCGAGCGGGCAAGGGTTCCCGAAGACGATCAGGAGATGACCTTCTTCCAGCATCTCAACGATCTTCGGTCTCGTTTGCTGCGGGCCATCCTCGGTTTGATTCCAGCCGTCGCCGTTGGTTGGATTTTCAAGAAGGAGATCAAAGACTTCTTGATCGCGCCTCTTCAGCCCGCTTGGGAAAAGCTGAATCTACCGGGTGAGGCCGTGCTTCGCTTCGCTGGGCCGGCCGACGCCTTCATGATGTATATGAAGAACTCGCTCATCGCGGGCGTACTCCTCGCGTCCCCGTGGATCTTCTGGCAGCTCTGGATGTTCATCGCGCCGGGTCTGTACAAGAAGGAAAAAGCGTTGGCGGTTCCGTTCATCATCGCGTCGACCCTCTGTTTCACGGGAGGCGCGATTTTCGGCTATACGCTCGTCTTTCCCGAGGCGTTCACCGTATTGCTCGGCTTCAGCGACGAAACCCTGGTCGCGACGCTTTTCGTCAAAGACTACATGCCGTTCTTCCGACGGATGCTGCTGGCCTTCGGCATCGTCTTCGAGGTTCCGGTCATCGTGACCTTCCTCGCTGGTGCAGGCATCGTGACCTGGCAGCAGCTCTTGAAATTCTCGCGCTGGTGGATCGTCTGCGCGGCATTCATCTCGATGCTGCTGACGCCGCAGGATGTCTACACGATGGTGATGATGCTGATCCCGCTCGTCTTGCTCTACTTCGTCGGGGTGGGCTGCGCGTATCTGATCAGTGTCTTCCAGAAGAAGCAGCGCGCCTAGCCTCGCTCGGGCACTGGGTAAGGCGGGTACTTCGGCACGTCTTCGGGGAGGAACCATTGGTCACCCCAGATGCTCGCGCCTCCGTCGATGTAGAAGGTCTGACCCGCGACAAAATCCGCATAACGCGATGCCAAATAGGTGATGAGGTGAGAGACTTCCTCTGCCGTGCCAAGCCTCTTCAAGGGGTTCGCCTTCTCGGCGGTGTCGAGAAGCTCCGGCGGATACTGCTTCGTGCCGCTGGTGACGATCACTCCGGGTGCAACCGCGTTGACCCGAATCCCGTGGAGCGCCCATTCGACAGCAAGCGTCTTCGTCATGTTGTCCACACCCGCACGCGCCGCTCCGGTGTGCACCATGCCAGGGAAGCCGCGGATGATCTGCGCGATGACGTTGACGATGCGTCCCCTCTTTTGAGGTATCATCGCCTTGTTGGCGACGGCGTGCGTCATGGCCCAGGTGCCGATCAGGTTGTTGCGAACGACTGCCGCGAAGCCTTTTGGCGAGAGTGTTTCAGCGGTCGTCGGGAACTGACCGCCGGCATTGTTGATCAGGACGTCGATGCGACCAAAGCGTTCGACGACCGCGTCGACATAAGAGGCGATCGCCTCGGGCTCGCGAATGTCGCAAGGCGCACCCAACGCTTCGATTCCTTTGGACTCGAGCTCGGCGACGGCATTCGTCAAGGGCTCTGGGCGCCTCCCGCAGATCGCAACCTTGGCGCCGAGCAGGCCCATTTCCGTCGCTGCAACGAGGCCGATGCCGGTTCCACCGCCAGTGATCAGGACGACTTCGTCAGAGAACAACCCGTCAACGTACAGCTGGTCCATCTCGCGCCTCATACCATGCGGGGCGAGATCGGACGATTCGAGGTTCAGCTTGCCGCGACGGACTCGCGATCCACGGTCAGCGAGGCCACTAGCTCGCGTAGGTCTTCGGCGAAAAACGGCTTTGCTAGGGTTGCTTCGACATCGAGGCGGCGAGCGATGTCGTTTCGAGCGGTGCTGGCGCTCAGCAGAACGACGGGCACCTCGCGGTGTCTCCAGCGGCGGCGGAACTCACGCAGGAACATCTCGCCGTCTTCGATGGGCAGCATCAGGTCGACGACCATCAAGTCCGGCAACTGCACCGCGCATTGTGCGAGCGCCGAGCGAACGTCTCCTGCCGCGACGACCTTGTGCCCATCTTGCTCCAACAGGACCTCAAGCATGCGCCGCACCGAAGGGTCGTCGTCGAGAACGAGGATCGTCTTCTTCTCGGCCACATCTCCATCCTATCAGGCCCACCGCGCATCGCGAATATGCGCGCGCTGCCTACATTGGAGCTGCTAAGCTCACCTGTATGACGCTAGCCGTTCGTCTTGGTGCTGCAGCCGCTCTCGTGACGGTCGCCTGCACCCAGACGGTGCGCCCTACCTTGCCGGAAACGATCGAACCGCGGGACCTCTACCCGTTGGAAACCGGCAATGCCTGGTCCTACGACGTCGATACAGGCGAGTCTTCGACAACCTTGGCCGTGTCACGGGTCGAAACGTTCGACGGGCGGATTGCTGAAGTTCGCACCGCGCAGACGCTGCTGCGCTACGAAGTGCTCCCTGAAGGGATTCGGGTGCAGCCAGGAGACGAATGGGTCCTGCGTCTGCCGTTCGAAGAAGGTGCGACCTGGCCGGGCCGCGGAGGCCGTACGGCTCGCTTGGTCTCCATGGGGTTGCGGGTCGAGACGCGCGCGGGCGCGTTCGATGATTGCGTGCTGGTATCCGAAACCGGCGGCAAGCTCGAGCTGGAGGTGCGCACGGTGTACTGCCCGAAGGTGGGTCCGGTGTCGGTCGAGTCGACCATGCGCTCGAACCTGAGTGATCGCACGCTGACGGTGTCTGCCAAGCTTCGCGGCTACGAAGTCAGTCCGACTTCTTCGCCGCGCCCGTAGGTGCGACCTCGACTTCGACGAACTGCGTTCGAAGCTCTACGATGAGCGAGATCGACCCTTCGGCCAGGAACACCTGGCGCCAGGTCCGTCCCTGCGCGTCGCTGACTTCCAATGCGTGTCGCGTCCCAGGCGTGACTCCAAACAAGCTGTTGTCGATCTTCATGCCATCGAGAAGGACCTCTGATTCGGGCGGCACGCCGAGCAGCTCGACGGTGGCCATGGGCCGCGTCGCCCCGGCGCCAGCGGTCGGCCGCGCGCGCGGGTCGCTCTCCAACAAAGCCCAGGCGATCGCCACCAGCACCGAGAGGACGGCGAACGCCATCATCCATCGGCTGTCCAGAACTCGCCCGACGCTGTTCAAAGGAGTCGCATTCTCTTCGTTGTCCGGCTTCACCATCGCTGCTTTGCGACGCCACGGATTTGTCCCGTGCGCGATCCGGTTCCCATTGTAGGATGCCCACCCGGGCCCCGTCACGTTCTGGGTTGGATTCCGCATGACGACAGCAATTCTCGAAGCTCGCGACCTGACCAAGAGCTACGGGGACCGCGTGGTTGTCGACCATCTCGACTTGAGCTGCCGTCGGGGCACGGTCCTCGGCCTTCTCGGTCCCAACGGCGCCGGAAAGACGACCACCCTGCGGATGCTCTACGGCTTCGTTCCCCCCGATGAAGGCACGATCTGCTACGACGGGAGACGGTTTTCCGAGAATCGAGCCGAGGCAAAGCGCATGATCGGCGTGAGTACTCAGGACGATTCGCTCGACTACGATTTCACGGTCGCGCAAAACCTCTTGATCTACGCGAGCTATTTCCGCCCGAGGGTGGAAGACCTCGGAGGTCGGGTTGCGGAGCTCCTCGAACGCTTCGAGCTCGCGCCCTATGCGGATGCTTCTCCGCACGTGCTCTCCGGTGGATACGTCAGGCGACTTCTCATTGCCCGGTCGATCGTGCATCAGCCGACCGTATTGTTCCTCGACGAACCGACGACCGGTCTCGATCCTAGCGCGCGCCTCGACGTCTGGGAGCTGATCGACGGAATGCGCGCCGATGGCTTGGCGATCGTGCTCACGACCCACTACATGGACGAAGCCGAGCGCTTGAGCGACGAGCTGCTCGTGATTCACGAAGGCCGCAACGTCGTCCATGGCGAGCCGCATCGCGTCATCGACAGCGTCCTCGGTGACCACGTCATTATCGTGCCTCGCGCAGAGCCGGCGCGTGAAGCCATCGCTGCCTGGTTACGAGACCGAGGCGCGGAGCAAGTGGCAACGGTGCTGGGAGAGCTTCGCGTCCCGGTGAGCAAAGAAGATCTGGCCGCGCTCACGGCTCGGTTCGGCGAAGCGACTTGGCAGGTTCGCCCACCCAACCTCGACGACCTTTTCATCGCTCTGGCGCGACGAAATGGGCGGTCCGCATGAGCGCTTTGGGTAACCTCACGGCGGTTACGAACTGGCGCTCCTGGGCCGTGTTTCGCAGAAACGCGCTGGTTTTTCTGCGAAACTGGCGTACCGCCGTGATCCCTCCAGCCATGGAGCCCGTGATCTTCTTCGTCGCCTTTGGGATCGGATTCGGCGGCTTCATCGAAGACCTCAACTACGGTGGCACGATGATCAACTATGCGACCTACGTCGCGCCCGGGCTGATCGCCTATACGGGTTTCGGTACGCCATACTACGAAGCGCTCTACTCCGCGTATGTCCGGATGTTCTATCAGAAGACTTGGGACGGCATCCTGGCGACGCAAGTCGAGCTGCCAAGCGTGGTTTGGGGAGAGATCCTCTGGGGCGCCGTGCGGGGGATGGTAAACATCTCAATCGTATCGTTGGTCATCGCGGCCTTCGATTTGCTCGGCGTCGTCGACGTCAAAGTCGGGTTCCTCGTATTCCTGCCTCTGCTCGGCTTCATTGCGGGCTGCGCGTTCGCGTCGTTCGCCCTGATCTTCACCGCGATCGTGCCGGCGATCGACCACATGAACTATCCGGTCTTCCTGATCGGCTGGCCCTTGAGCTTGGTCAGCAATACGTTCTTTCCGATCGAGCCACAAAGTCAGGCGTTGTGGGCACTGATGCAGGTCAATCCCGTTTACCAACTCGCGGAGTGCGCGCGCGGCCTTCTGGTGCTCGGGAACCCCGGTTCACATCTCCTCGGCTTGCTCGGATCGACGGCCCTTCTCCTCGTTCCGTGCACCCTTCTTTCGGTGCGATTGACCCGCCGGCGAGTGCTCGGAGATTGAGCTTCCCGGACCCAGAAATTCATTTGTCAGATCAACGGGTTAGAGGCTGCATCAGCCCTTGCGTTGGCCCCCCTTCAAGGCTAGAAACGCAGTCATGGCTGAACCTCCGATCGCCGAACCGAGCCCTGCTGCGCCAGGCTACGATCAAAGCGCAATTCAGGTGCTCGAAGGCCTCGAGGCGGTGCGGAAGCGGCCCGGCATGTACATCGGTGATCCGCACGACGGGACGGGGCTCCACCACCTGGTTTGGGAA
>Ga0224508_10001433_pt1 | contig 21449 bp, 21 predicted proteins | sample SF_Jan12_sed_USG_4_FD_170157 | JGI IMG/M metagenome (GOLD analysis project Ga0224508, IMG submission 170157) | Sediment microbial communities from San Francisco Bay, California, United States - SF_Jan12_sed_USGS_21 | ecosystem: Environmental > Aquatic > Marine > Sediment | place: USA... | reverse complement strand
CGCAGGTGCCTGCCGTATCGATCCACGATTCGCCGACTACGGCGATGTTGATACCGCGGCGCTCACCCTGCGCCTGGCCGACGACACACTGGCGACCTTCGACTTTGGGCGCCGGACGGCATTCGGTCAGGACGAACTCATCGAGGTCTTCGGTGCCGACGGAATGCTGATCAGCGGCCGGCAACGCGACGGAGACGTATGCCTGCACGCCGGCAAACATACCGTCGGTCCAGGTATTCACTACAGCTGGCATGACCGTTTCACCGACAGCTACATCGAAGAACTGACTCGCTTTATTCGCGCCGTCAACGGCGCCGAACCAGTGCATGCAACACTCGCGGATGCCGTCAGAGCACAGGCTGTCGCCGAGGCGGCGGTGATATCGAGTCGCGAAAATCGCCCGGTGCGCATCGAACCCATCTGGTGACAAGGCTCCCGCCGCGCGAGTAGCCGCGGCTACTGACCGTGTTTCACCGGGCGCATCAATGCATCCGCGATATCAAAACACACCTCCGAGTAGTGCAATCCGTCACACAGACACAGCCAAAGCGTGTTCAAGATGGCAGCGGCCGTCTGCAGGTTCGCGAACAGCATCTGCGGCGGAAGCCGCGAAACGTCCACTGGGAACTGAATGCACGTCGCGCACGAACATGTGAATTTCCGGGCTTCTATTCGTGGCACAGACTGACAACAAACGATACAAGGGGACTGTTTCGCCGCCGGCATCCTGAGCGCGAAAAGTATAAAATGCGCAGATGCCGAATCGACTATTCATACACATTGCCGCCAGACCCTGGTTGCGTTGGCCGTTGTGGGTGCTTTACGCGGTCCTTTTCTACAATGCCGGTCTAGCATCAACGACCTGGCTCATCGAGCCGGACGTCTTTGCTGGCGGCTGGCAGTGGCTGTGGGTAGCGGCGTTCCCGGTGCTGCTGATCGGGTTTTTCAAATTCAACCGGTACCTTGGCTGCGCCGGTGGCAGCTGCGCCGCCTGGCGTTCTCGGCCAACAGGCTATAAAACACCACCGGGGCACTAGTGCGCTGTTTGAACGTGCTGTAACGCACGTCACCTCTTTAACCTCTCATCGTTGTGTTCCTGGCCGCCTGGGCAGCGGGACCATCCGCGCAGGAGTCCGACATTCTGCGGAAACCAAGTCTGATAGACCCGGGAAGGTGCTGCCGTTTAAAGCATTCGCGTGTGGCAACGTTCCCAAGACCGATGGTTTTGTGGAACAATCTGTTGGCGGCGTGCAACGACTTCTGACCTTACGACCGGTCACCGGCCCGGATCGATACCGCGGCAGCGGGTACCCGTTGCGTCGCCGTCAGCTAACATGTAATCAAATAAGGGGGTATGCCCATGGCGTTCGCCGAAACCCGCAGGCTGACAACACCCGGTGCCAAATCAATGCTGGCGGCCGCAATCGCCAAAGCCGATGAATTTCAAATTGCCGTCACGGTAGCTATCGTCGACTCCGGCGGTCACCTGCTGGTTCTGGAACGCATGGACGGCGGGCGCTTTCACACGATTCACTCCTCGACTACCAAAGCTGTTTGCGCAGCCTCGAACCGGCGCCCCACGACGGTGCGCGGTGCGCAGGGGCAAAGTCTGGATACGCTGCATGCGCTCGGCCTGTCGCTGGCCGCAGGTCCCGAACGTTGGACTGCCATGGAAGGCGGGTTTCCCGTGTTCGTCGACGGCGATTGCGTTGGCGGTATCGGGGTTAGCGGTGGCGATTGGCAACAGGATGAAGATATAGCCAAGGCTGCCGTGCAAGCCGTCGGCGCGCAACTGTAGTGAGGTTACGCCTCGAAAGACTGCAAGAAACCAAATCGACCGGAGGAATAGCATGAAAAGTTTCAAATACGCGCTCGCTTCCTGCGCGGCCGCTGCACTGGTGGGCGTGACCGCACTGCCCGGGACTGCCGCGGAATTTCCCGCGGGTCCGATCGAGTTTGTCATTCCGTTTGGTGCCGGCGGCGGCGCGGACATCGAAGGCCGTTTGCTGGCACAGGAAATGAGCAAAGTGCTTGGCGTGCCGCTGACGCCCGTAAATCGTACTGGTGGCGGCGGGGCAATCGCCTATACGCACACGATGAACGCCAAGGCCGATGGTTATACGATCGCGTGGAATTCGACCTCGATACTAACCACCACAAACCTGGGTAATACCGATTTCGAATACAATGCCATGGATCACATCGGGCGTGTCGAGTTTCAGCCACAACCTTTCGTGGTGCGCGCCGATGCCAAGTGGCAGACGTTCCAGGACTTCGCGAAAGACTGCAAAGCGAATCAAGGGAAGTACAAGATCGCCAACTCGGGTACCGGCAGCGCCACTCACACAGCAGCCATCATGTTGTTCGAAGCCATCGATTGCCAGGTCATTCACCTGCCTAAGGGCATCAAGGGACGCAACAAATCGGTGCTCAACGGCGAAGCCGACGCGATGATCGCGCCGCTCACCGGCGCCCGCCGCCTGACCAAAGCAGGTAAGCTGCGCATTCTGCTGATGCCGACCGACGAACGGAATGCGGTGTTCCCCGACGTACCGACGGCGAAAGAACTCGGCTATGACGTTGTTCTCGATCTGTTCCGCGGACTGTCGGTCCCCAAGGGCACGCCGGATGCCATCAAGGGCAAACTGGCGGACGCCATGACCAAGGCCGCCGGCTCGCCCGCGTTCATGGATCTGGCGGATAAAAACGGCTTCACCATAGCCCCGCTGGGATACCAGGATTTCACAGCTTATCTCGCCAGCGAGGACCAGAAGGTCAAGGCCATCTTCAAAGGCGCGGGTCTCTACCAGTCGAAGAAAAACTGAATCTCGCTAGCCCGCATAATTCACGAAGGATTCGCTTCTCAGGGAAAATCTGGCTAGGTAGATTGGACGAACTGCCGCAGAGTAATAGCCCGGACTATTGCTCAAGGGCGTTCGTCCAATATACGACGCCAGATTTTTCCTGAAAGTGAATAGGTACAAAACGTAACCGTGCAACACCGCCAGAAAATCTGCACGACAAGTGATTTCATTCGTAAACAAATTGAATGAGCAACCGCCTTCGTGAAATATGTGGGCTAGATACCGCCCGATGGTGCCCTGCCGCGGGCCGGCGGAGGACGCACGCTGCGTGCAGATTCGAGTGTTGCGAAGCGCGTGGAATCGCCGCAGCGCGCGCGTCCTGCCACCGCCAGTGGTAAACGGCTGATGTGGCGTAGAAACCTCATCGCCGCGCTGGTGCTGTTGTGCGTGGCCGCGGCCTACGGGTACTTCACGACCCAGCTCCCGAGCCGAACACTGCCCAACACCCCCGATCCGGCATTTTTCCCCTGGATCAACACTGCGATGCTGGTTGTGCTGGCCGCTATCCTGCTGTTTCAAGGCCTGTACGATAAACGCACCGAGTCTGAAGCGACGCGGTGGGGTGCTCGGCAGATCGCCACCTTGCTGGCCCTGGCGAGCTTTGTTTTGTACCTGCTGGCACTCCCGGTGTTAGGGTTCCTGCTGGCGACAATTCCCTTTGTCGCGGCGTTGATGCTGCTGTTTGGCGAACGCCGCCCCACCTGGCTTGCCGCCGGCTCGGTCGGAATTTCAGTGTTTTTCTTCGTCATTTTCTCGCACGCCTTCAACGTGTTTCTGCCACGCGGGTTGCTGCAGGGATTGCTTGGATGAATCCCGACGTTCTGCAGGGCATGGCGCAGGCCGGCCAGTTCCTGACGCTGGCTACGACGTGTGTCGGTGTACTGCTCGGCCTGATCGTCGGAATGATACCGGGCATGACTATAAGCACCGGGATAATCGTGCTGTTGCCGGTCACCTTCGTGCTGCCACCCGATATCTCGATTGCGTTGTTGCTCGGGCTCTACGTGGGCGGCATGACCGGCGGCAGTTTTTCCGCGGTGCTGCTCAACATACCCGGTACGCCATCCGCGTCCGCCACCGCCATCGACGGCTACCCGATGGCCGCGCGTGGTGAGGCAGGACGCGCGCTGGGGCTGGCCATCACGGCGAGTTTTACCGGCGGTTTGTTCAGCTTTCTGTGCTTGTATCTGATCGCGCCCCTGCTGGCCGATGTGGCGCTGGAATTTCGCACGCCCGACATGTTCAGCCTGCTGTTTTTCGGGCTCACCATCATCTGCAGCTTCGCCGCGCAGTCGCTGGTCAAAGGTTTGCTCTCGGGGGCGATTGGCCTCGCCATAGTGACCATAGGTCAGGACCCCGTCATGGGCACGGCGCGTTTCACGTTCGGTAACGTGAATCTGATGGCGGGCGTGCATTTTCTCACGGCGATGATCGGCCTGTTCGCAATCCCTCAGCTGATGGATAACCTGACTGCCGGTCGAGGTCCCGGCAAGGCAGCGGTGGCGCAGATGAAACTCAAATCAATACTGCCGACACTCGACGATCTGAAAGCGATCCGGCTGCCGGTGACGATCGGCTCTCTGACCGGCTCATTCCTCGGCGTGCTGCCCGGCGCGGGCGGTCCGATCGCAGCATTCCTCAGCTACGACTACAGCCGCAGGTTCAGCAAAACACCCGATGAGTTCGGACACGGCTGCGCCGCCGGTGTCGCCGCGCCCGAAGCGGCCAACAACGCGGTAACCGGTGGTGCCCTCATTCCGATGATGACACTCGGCATTCCGGGAGATCCGGTTACCGCAATCCTTATCGGCGCTCTCATCATTCACGGTCTTGCTCCAGGTCCGCTGTTGTTCATGGAGCGCGGCGACTTTGCCTACGGCCTCATTTTTTCATTTCTGTGGGCCAATATTTTCAATTTCGCCATTGCCCTTGCCTGTCTGCGGCTGCTGGTCAAGTTACTCGCCACGCCGCGGGTTCTGTTGATGCCGAGCATAGCCGTGCTGTGCGTGATCGGCAGCTACGCGCTGCGCAACAATTTCTTCGACGTTTACATGATGCTGTTTTTCGGCGTTCTCGGGCTCGCCATGCGCTGGCTGAACATGCCGGTGGTGCCGTTGCTTCTGGCGCTGGTGCTGGGCGCGCCGCTCGAAGAGCATCTGCGTGTTGCGTTGACGTCCTCGCAAGGTAACGTCAGCGTGTTTTTCACATCCCCCATCAGCTTGACATTTCTCTGCCTGTCAGTGGTTTCCGTGGCCTGGTCCTTGTTCGCGACTCGGCTGCGGCCGGTAACACATTCAGGCTGACTGTCGCGTACTAGTGTCCTGTCCCATGAATAACCTGCCATTCTGAGCGCGTGTCGCCACAGATATTTGCTCCTGCAATATCTGCATACCGTACGTCCCTGTACATAAGGGCTAGGCGTCGCCGGTGCAGGAATGGTCATCCCCTTTCAAACCGTCGCAACACAGTCATGGGACGCGACACACGTTCCCGTCATCCAGTAAAATTAATCGGTTGGGCGAGGCCGCCAAGGGCCCATCTGCGTTGTTACGCGCTTAAGCAATAGCCGGGGCTATTCCTTTGCACACGGTGCCTAACATCTGACCCCTTGGCGACTCGCAGAATGGCAGGTTATTCATGGGACAGGGCACTAGGAGCACAAACAACATGAGTTCAAAACCCGTTCGCATTGCCTCGCTCGGTATCGGCTGGTGGTCGGACGTGCTCGCCGACGCCGTACAGCGCACCGGTGGCAAACTCGAGCTTGCCGCTTGTTTTACGCGCTCCGAGGACAAACGCGCCGCATTTGCCGAGAAATACAACTGTCGCGCGGCAGCCAGCTTCGAGGAGATCCTGGCAGACGACGACATAGACGGCATCATCAACACCACGCCAAATCACGCGCACCTGGAAACAACGGCCGCTGCGGCCCGGGCCGGCAAACACATATTCCTGGACAAACCGATCGCCAATCGAATCGACGAGGCGCGCGAAATCACGCAGATCTGCCGCGACGCGGGGGTAGTGCTGGCCGTCGGTTATCAACGTCGCCGGGAAAATCATTTCCGCTGGATTCACGAGCGGATCAGCAACGGCGACTTCGGCACAACAGTGCAGGCGGAAGCCAACATCAGCCGCGACCGCCTGGGCAAGTTCGAAGCAGGTCACTGGCGGTACACCGCGGCCGGCATGCCCGGCGGCGTAATGCTGCAAATCGGCCTGCACTATGTCGATGTGCTGATGATGCTGTTCGGTCCCGTCAAGCTGGTGTCCGGCATGGCCTCGCAGCTGGTACTCCCCGGAGACAATCCGGATGTGGGCAGCCTGTTGATGAGGCACCAAAGCGGCGCGATTTCCACCCTCTCTACCAGTTACGCGTCAGCCTCCGAGTACTACGTCATGAACATCTACGGGAAGGAGATGAGTGCCTATTACAATCTGTTCGACGGCTTGCGTTTCCTGAGGCGTGGCGAAGCCCGGCAGGAAACGGTTGCGCTGGACAAGAATGACACGCTGGCTGACGAACTCACGGAGTGGGCGGCGGCGATAAGCGGCAACGGCGTGCCCGAGGTAGGCGGCGAAGGCGCCACCGAATCATTGGCGGTGGTGAAAGCGGGTATCCTGTCGGTCAAGCAAGGACGCCATGTCGAGGTAGCCGAGATCCTGGCCGGTGACGACTGACCGCTGCTCTGATGACTCGTCGCACACGATGTTGCAGGTCGACTTTGGCAATCGCGCGCCGGCTGCCTGCCTGTACCCGTCTCGCTGGGCAGCGCTCTCGCTCGAGAACTGCAGATCGATACTCGATAGTACGCCCGGAAAATCGCGCGGCGGAGACACGCCGTGTGCGCAATTATAGTACGAGGGATAGGCATCCACTCGATAAATCGACAGAGTTCAACATAGCAACAGAACCCCACAAGCATCGAAATGGAAAGCCTCGTTACTGACTCGAGCGAGGGCTCCGGCATTGATTCGATCGCCAAGCAGCCCGGCTGGTTGGTACCGACCGGCAGATCACGACTCATTTTGACGCTCATCAATGTGAGTACCCGGCCTGCTAGTACATTTCTTTTAAAGGGCATTTACCGGGCACTCACATCGAGTGCCCGTACGGATTGAAGGCAACGAGGAGAAGATGGATACGCTAGTAACCACTGATTGGTTGAGCCAGCACCTCGATGATCCGGATCTGGTGGTACTCGACTGCACCGTCTGCCAACAGCCGGAAAATGACGGCGGCTTCCAGAATGTAAGCGGTCGCGCCGATTATGACCGCGGCCACATTCCATGCGCCGGATTCGCCGATCTCACCAGCGACCTCGCCGACACCAGCAGGCCCATCGAGTTCGCGTTGCCGGCCCCGGAGCAGTTCTGTTCCGCCATGGGCGCCCTGGGTGTCGGCGACAATTCCCGGGTCGTGCTGTACGACGGGAATCTGTCGGCGTGGGCAGCTCGCGTCTGGTGGATGCTGCGTTGGGTCGGATTCGACCGGGCGGCGCTGCTCGACGGCGGGCTGAAGATCTGGGCCACCGAGGGTCGCCCGCTTTCGACCGAGCCAGCCTCCCGGCCTGCCAACCAACTCACCCCCGCTCCCCGGCCGGAACTGATTGCCGACCGGGAGGAGGTGCTTGCCGCCATCCAAGACGACGCAGTCTGCCTAATCGATACACTGCCGGAGGCGTTTTACCGAGGCGAGCAAACCATCTACGCCCGGGCAGGCCATATTCCCGGCGCCGCAAATATCTGCGGACTCGAACTACTCGACGAATCCGGCCGCTACCGGCCGCTCGACGAACTGGCCGCTATACATGACGGCGACCCCAGGGCCCGCACCATCACCTACTGCGGTGGCGGAATCCTGGCGTCATCCAACGCCTTCGTCATGACTCGACTCGGCTTCACCAACGTCGCGGTGTACACCGCCTCGCTCCAGGAGTGGGCCGCCGACCCGGCTAACCCGATGGTGGTCGACATGCCCTGACGTCACAGAATCTCCGGCTCGTGTCCGGGCACCGTCAAGCAGTTAAACAAAGGAGGTAACGATGAAAAACGTAGAAGAATTGTTTGGCACTGCCATCAGCGAAATCGAACGCATGCTGAACACCAAGACGGTTGTTGGTGATCCAATTACAATAGAAGGCAACACGCTGATTCCCCTGGTCAGTGTCGGCTTTGGCTTCGGTGCAGGCGGCGGTGAGGGCACAGACCCGAACAAGGGCGGTGGCACGGGCGGCGGCACAGGCGGCGGTGGCGGTGTCAAACCCGTTGCACTGGTTATCATCAACAAGGACGGAGTACGCATTGAACCCATCAAAGGCGGTGCGACCTCGGTGTTGGAAAAAGTAGCGGAATCCATAGGTAAGGTGGCAGCCGGGAAATCGGAAAGCAAGAAAGCCGATTGACCGGTGACTGCAATACTCTTGAGTATCGCGATCCTGTTGGCACTGTTGCTCGGTTTACTGGCCGTGCCGGTAAAGGTGGCATTCAGGATCGACCGTATTCATGAGACTACGGGGCACGTGAATTTTGGCTGGCTGTTTGGACTGGTGCGTTTTCGGATAGCTATTCCCGGCACCGTAGATACTGAATCACAACGCAAGCGACGGCCCGCAAAAAAGCAGCAGAAAAAAATCGGCAATCCACGTGGTGTTTTTGTTCTGCTGAAACAGCCGGCATTTCGGCAGCGTACCATTCGATTCATCAAAAACGTTTTGCGCGCAGTCCACCCGCGCGACCTTTACCTTCGATTGCGTATTGGACTGGGTGATCCCGCCGACACAGGACGCCTGTGGGTCATCCTTGGTCCCGCTGCCGGGATCGCCGCAAACCTTCGCGGCGCCGAGGTCCGCATCGAGCCGGAATTCATGGACCCTGCGTTGGAAGTCGAGAGTCATGGCGAGTTTCGCCTCGTACCGCTGCAATTCATCGCCCTGACTATTGTATTCGTGCTGTCACTGACGACACTGCGCGCGTATCGTACGCTGCGTCAGAGTAGTGGGTAATGAATGAGCTGCGTGCAGGCGATCCAGTGGTTGCCGCTGAAGTCACACTGCTGCCCATCGAACACTGTGTTATCGAGTCCTGTAGCGGTGACGAGGGATGCTGGTTATCCGCGCAAAAAGAACCGTTTGCGATTATAGTCTTTGACACAAATGGCGTTCGCGCTTTCGATACGCAAGCGGCGGAAGTCACAATTGAATCCCTGATTCAACAGGTTCCGAATCTTGGCGCGAAACTGGCGGCCCGGTCGAGTTGAATCACGCCGACCTTAAACCATCATCAGGCATACAGCGTCGCAGGTGAGACGGCTTTTTGCAGAAAACGGTCTCCCCAATGCTGCACCTCACGTAGCCTGCGCTGCCTGTTGTGGCCTGCGAAGTGGCGTGTCGTTTATTGGCATGTGCAATGCTGCGGCCGCTAGGCCCAGTCCCGCGACAATCCACCAGACGAGGTCATAGGAGCCGAGCGCGTCGAACATATAGCCACCCAGCCAGATACCGAGGAAGGAGCCAAGCTGATGACTCAGGAACGTCAGACCGAACAACGACGTGAGGTGGCGCGGGCCGAAGATATCTGCGATCAGCGCGCTGGTCAGCGGTATTGTGCCGAGCCACAGCAATCCGGCAACCGCCGTGAAGAGATAAGCATTCCAGGCGGCAGGTGGCAACAGGAGCAACAGCACAGTGATGATGGCGCGGCCGCAATACAACAGACTGAGCATGTATTTCTTGCGAAACCGGTCGCCAAGGAAACCCCAGATCAGCGAGCCGGCGATATTGAACAGGCCGATCAATCCCAGCGCCGTGGCGGCGGTGGTAACGTCAAGTCCGATGTCGCGCAAGTAAGCGGGCAGGTGCCCGATTATGAACGTAATCTGGAATCCACAGACAAAGAACCCGGCTGACAGGAAAAGATAGCCGCGGTGCGTGACGGCTTCGTGAATTGCAGCCGATGGGGATTGCACCCGCCCGTGAATATGCTGCGTCGAAGAACCGGGAACAGCCGCTGACAGGCAGGCGATGGCGAGGCCCAGCGCCGCCATGATCAACAAAGCGTCGCTCCAGCCGAACTGGTTGATCAGGCTCTGGCCGATCGGCGCCATGGCGAACTGGCCGAACGAGCCGCAAGCCCCCACAATCCCGAGCGCCCGGCCGCGGTAGGCCGAACCCGCGACGCGACCGACCGCACCCATGATAATCACAAACCCGGAGCCGCTCAGCGCCAGGCCGATCAGTACACCCGCGGTCAAATACAGATCACCCGCGCTGGCGGGCGTGGCCATCAGATACAACCCGAGCGCGTACACCAATCCGGCGACCGCGATAACGGGCCTGGCGCCCCATCGATCCGCTGCCATGCCGGTCAACGGCTGCGTAAATCCCCAGATCAGGTTCTGCAGCGCGATGGCCAGTGCGAAAACTTCGCGGCCCCAGCCGAGGTCCGTGCTGACGGGGACCAGGAACAAACCAAATATCTGCCGGGTGCCGACCGCGATGGCGAGCACCGTACCGGCAGCACAGATAACGACGATCAGTGATCGGCGGTCTGTTCCCATGCCAGCAGTCACAACTCGCTCAACAACCTGTTGGCATCACGTAGATCCATTGTTACAAATCCTTCGGTGAACCGGGGTGTCGCTTGCGCATCATCCCGAGGTTTGTCGCTGAACTCGGCGGCGGATGCGTTCAGAAAACCATTCGCCGTCGAGATCTTCTTGCGATGGCCAAGCGAGGTGATAGCTAGTTTCTCGAGGTCGTTTTCCTGGGATTCACTCAAAACGTCCGTGTCAATATCGTTGGCAAGGAACGCGTCGACGTACTGCGCCATACCAAGTTCGCGAGGCCTGGCCTGGATATTCACTACTAAAACGGATCTTTATGATCAGCAGCACGCCTTGGGTACGTCATCGAACTACAACTTGAGCTGAATCAGATGGGGTGATTGTTCCGTGTCGATTCTACACGACAAGTACCGGTTGATTCTCATGCACGGAATGCAAACAGTGGCTATCCATTGTTGCGCAGATCAGGAAACGCCGCGTAGAGCCGCGTGAAATCTTCTTCCTGCATGCCGGCTTCAACCGCACGGGCGAGAAAGCGACAAGTCTCGGCGCCAAGTTTGGCGCTGGCTCCCAGGCTTCGTGCCAGTTCCATCGCCATGCCAACGTCCTTGTGCAGATTATAGACGCGCGAGCGCCCGTCCCACGTGCCCGACAGAATGTGCTTTGGAAAACGAACTTCGGAAACGAACGAGCGCGCGTTCGACACGTTGAACACGTCGATCATATCGCCGAGCTCGATGCCTGCCGCCTTTGCCATGTGACCCGCTTCGCACACCGCGAGAAAATTCGTGTGGATGACCAAATTGAGGATCAGCTTGAGCGTATGTCCGGCGCCGCTTGGCCCCATGTAAAAAAGCCTGTCTGCAATCGCATCGAGCACCGGTGTGAACGCTTGGAAGGTGTCTTTGTCGCCGCCCAGCATCAAGGTCAGCGTGCCGGCATCGGCACCTGCCGCACCGCCCGACATACCGCCATCCATGTAAGTAACGCTGCAACCCGAAACCTTTTCGGCCAAAGGCTTGGAGTGAACCGGATCAGATGTGGTCAGGTCAAAGATCACGGTTCCGCCTCTCATGCGCTCCAGCATGCTCTCAGATCCGGTCAATAGGTCTTCGATGTCGCGGGAGTTCGGCACCAGGAAGAAGACAGCATCGGAACGGGAGGCAATTTCCCTTGGTGCCGCAACCTCCACGCCTTCGACGCTTGCGAAAGGATCGCATGCGTCTGCGCTGGTATCCCAGACCAGAACCGGCGTAAACCGGTGGGCCAGATTCCTGGCGATCCCGGCGCCCATATTGCCGAGCCCGATGACACCGATCGCCTTATCGTCCTTATCCGGATTATTTACCATTACGGTTCTCGAAATTTCTTTGCAGAAATCAGCCCCGGGTGAACAGTTTCGCGCAACCGCTAAATGTTCTCCCAGAGGTGCGAAAGATTACAGCCGCGGGAAGCCCGCCCAGGTAGTGGGCGCGTCCAGAGTCGGCAGACTCATCGGCCGAGATATCGCCACCAACAGTGAATCTACCATCGCTGATGGCGGCGTCAATCTTACCGGTCATCAGCGCGCGTTCCGGCAGCACAACTTTCGTAACAGCGGTTCAAGGCGTACCCGCACATAAAGCGCCGTGTTCCAACTGACCGCGCTCGAGGAATGTACTCGACCTCGCGTCGCACGCAAGCGGGTGGCCCAGGCCCCGGCGCCACTCGTATACTCGACTGTGTCGATAGCATCCTCGAGTGACGATCCAATGACCCACCATGTTTTTCGTTACGGCGGTGAATTTGCCGACCTCATCATTCGCCGGGCCAAGGGCGCGTGCGTGTACGGTCCCGACGGGCGAGAGGTGCTGGATTTCACCTCGGGTCAGATGAGCGGCATACTCGGACACTCCCACCCCGAAATCGTGGCGACGGTGCGCCACGCCATCGCTGAGATCGATCACCTCCACAGCAGCATCCTTTCGGAGCCCGTTCTGCGGCTCACCGAGGCGCTCGCCGCCATCCTACCGGAAACACTTTCGAAGGTACTGCCACTGAGCACCGGCGGCGAATCGAACGAGGCGGCCTTACGGATGGCGAAGTTAACCACCGGCAACTTCGAGGTGATAGCTTTCGACCGCTCCTGGCACGGAGTGACTGGCGGTGCTGGATCCAGCACATTCAATGGTGCGAGGCAGGGCTACGGCCCGACCTTGCCTGGCGCGTTCGCGCTGCCGACGCCGGATGCCTACCGGTCGCCGTTCGCCACCAACGGTCACTACGACTGGCGCGGCGAGCTCGACTTCGGTTTTGAGATGTTGGACCGGCAATCGGTCGGGCGCTACGCGGCGGTCATCGCCGAACCGATACTGAGCTCAGCCGGGATCATCGAGCTGCCGTCCGGATACCTTCGGGCGCTGAAGAACAAGTGTACCGAGCGCGGCATGCTGATGATCCTCGACGAGGCGCAAACCGGTCTCGGCCGCACCGGGGACCTCTTTGCATTCGAACACGAAGGCGTCGTGCCCGACATCCTGACCCTGTCGAAGACCCTTGGCGCAGGCCTGCCCTTGTCGGCCACCATCACGTCGGTGGATATCGAGCAGCAATGTTATGACCGAGGCTATATCTTCTACACGACCCACGCGGCCGATCCGCTACCCGCATCCGTCGGCGCCAAGGTCGTCGAGATCATCTTGCGGGACGCCCTCACCGAACGCGCGCGGGAACTCGGCGCCTACATGAAAGAGCAATTGCTCACGCTGCAGCAGCGCCACAAACCCATCGGTGATGTCCGTGGGCGGGGGCTGCTGCTGGGCATCGAACTGGTCGAGGACCGTCAGTCCAAGACGCCGGCGCGCAAGTTAGGCGTCGAAGTGAGCAGACGTTGCCTGGAGCTCGGAGCAAGCCTGAACATCGGCCGGCACTCAATGGCCAACATCTTCCGCATCGCACCTCCGCTGACAGTGACCCGCGAACAGATCGACACTGCCGTCTCGATCCTCGATCAAGCCTTGACCGAGTGCGCAGGGTCAAAGAAAGCGAATTCGACCTGTGGTCGGTAGATAATCATCTTGACGCCACAGCTAGGCGCGTGTAGACGATCAGTATGCCTCATTCCGTTACAGGTAGAGCAGTCCGATCTGTGTGCCCGACACTTGGGTGGGCTAACAACCGTTAATCGAGTATCTTATCCAGGCATTTTCGAAGAAAAATGCCGCTGGCGAACACCATGAAGGGGAAACTCATGAACCGACCCACGTATGGAATCCTGATGACGCTTGCCCTGGCACTGATAGCCGGTTGCAGCGGCAGCCAGAAAATCGAAAGCGATCTTGGTATAGCCGGGGCACCGGATTGGGTGAACGAAGGCACTCAGGCAGTTGACAGTGACAAAGGCCGGTTTATCTATGGTGTTGCCTCCGCACCGGCCTTAGGTGATGAAGCCCTGCAGATATCTGCTGCCGAAAACCGGGCGCGAGCAGAAGTAGCGCGGGTCGTGTCCACATACGTGGACGCGACAATCAGCGATTATTCAGCTAGTGCGGGCGATGAAGCTGACCTCAGTATCGAGCAAAGTATCAATAGTGTCACACAAAGTGTGCTGAACGGATCCAAGGTAAAAGGTCGCTGGCGAGACGAGAACAGCGGCAATATCTGGGCTTTCGTTGAGATGGATATGAAGTCTCTGGATAATGCAATCTCAACCGCAGGAAAACTGTCGCAAGGTTTCAAGGATTACTACCGCGGTCACTCAGGAACCAACTTCGATCGTTTTGTGCAGGACAGCCGATAATGAAAATCTTGATTCTATTAGTTGCTGCACTTTCGATCGCCGCATGCGGCACCTCTGTCGAACGTGTAGACGAAGACTCAACCATTGACCTTAGTGGGGCATGGAATGATACGGACTCAAGACTCGTCGCTGAAGAGATGATTTTGGATGTGTTATCACGTCCGTGGATTTTGGAACACAGTGGCCGGACAGGTAAACGACCTGCAGTGATAGTTGGTACAGTCCGCAATCTAAGTCACGAGCATATCAACACCAGTACATTTGTCGCCGAAATGGAACGTGAGTTGGTTAACTCAGGTCGAGTCGATTTCGTTGCGTCACGCGACGAACGTGGAGAAATTCGCGATGAGCGTATTGATCAGGATCTCAATGCAACGGAAGCTACGCGTAACGCGGCAGGCCAGGAATTGGGCGCGGACTTCATGCTCCAAGGCCAGATCAATACGATTGTTGATGCTGAAGGAAAAGAACAGGTGCGTTATTATCAGGTAGACCTGACCCTTATTGCGATGTCTGACAACCGCAAAGTCTGGATCGGCCAGAAGAAGCTGAAAAAGTTCATTAAGAACCCGAAAATTCGTTTCTAAGCAATAGCGCGCTGAAATATTGCCTGTGCGCGCGCGAATGACGCCGGTGGTTTTCTGCGCCCTGGCTTCTTTTCAGGGCTGTGCGCACCTGCAGATTGATCAGTTGGCAACTGAGCTTCCGCGATCTGGACCAGAAAAAACACTGGCGGCACTGGAGGCCATACATCCACCCGATCGCGACATGGTCCAATACCTGCTGGATCGCGGCCTCCTGAAAATCTATAACGGTGATCTGGCGGGTGGCAGACAGGATCTCGAGGCGGCCAAACAGCTGATGGCCAGCCTCAGAGCTATCAGCGCAACAGAGACACTTGCCGCAGCCACCGTCAACGAGACTTTGCGAAAGTACAACGGTACGCCTAGCGACCAGGTGCTGGTGCATGTAATGCTTGCGTTTGGATATCTGTTTGCAGGTGATGTAGATGGTGCGCGCGTTGAAATGTTGCAGGCCAACGTCATGATGCAGCAGTTATCCGAGGGCGATTCCACCAGCGGGCAGCTCGCCAGCGCCCGCTTTCTCGCCGGTGTTGTCTATGAGCTGAATAACGAGCTTGACGACGCAATGATCAGCTATCGGCGTGCCTACGAGATCATGCGTGAGCGAAGCGAAGCGATACCTTCAGCGCTACAAGTAAGTTTGCTGAATCTGTCATGGACTCAGGGGTTTCATGATGAGTACGAGCGCTACGCCACGGCTTTTGGTCGCGAGCGTCAACTCCCAACAGAAAACGATGGTGAGTGGATCCTCTTTTACCACGATGGCGTTGTGAGTAATAAACAGGAGTCCAGATTCACGGTATTTGCGCCCGAGATAGATGGCCTGATCAGCATCGCCATGCCGAAATACCCGTCCTATCAGTATCGGCCACGGCATCTGTCGCTTCGCAGTGGCAAGCAACGGCAGCGAACGGACATAGTCGAGAACATAGAAAAGCGGGCTCGGGAGGATCTCGATGAGCAAAACGCAGCGCTGCTGGCGGCAGCAACAGCCCGGGCGATAGCGAAATATCAGGTTCAGAAGGGAGCCGCGGAGCAAAACGACCTTTCGGGGATACTGGCTACAATTATTACCGTTGCGTCAGAGCAGGCCGATGTGCGCAGCTGGAATATGCTGCCCTCATCCATACAGATCGCGAGAACAACAACCCCTGTTCATGCTGGCGCCGAAATTGTAGAAAAGAATATTGAACTGCCAGCATTTCGCGAAGTTACTGACGGAAGTCATATACTGTTGTTTGCAACCAGTTTGAATGATCGGATCTACACCTTTCCGCCGACCGGGTTGATTGAGAAAGAGTTGACGCCTGATGCCCGAGTGCAGACCGTTGCAGGAGAGTTTTAGTGAACAGTCCCGTATTTTGCCGTAGTACAGCGGTTTTTCTCATAGCTGCAATGTTGGGAGGTTGCAGCGGTTTTGGGAGAAAGCCAGACTGGATAGACGATCCGAGCAGCAAGTATTCGGCCACCACTCATTTGAGCGCAGTGGGTTCCGCAGACGAGCGTCAGGTCGCTGCCGATCGCGCGGTTGGTAATATCGCTAAAATTTTCGAGGTGGCGGTGCAGGAATCAACGCTGGACTTCAGCAGTGCTGAGGTCAGGACTGCGCAGGGTCAGCAGGTGACGGTCAACGAGCAACAGGTAACGCGCAACGTGAGTATTGAAGCAAAGCAGGTGCTCGAAGGTGTAAAGGTAGCTGAGTATTGGGACTCCGATGTTGGGCGCGTTTATGCGCTCGCTATATTGGCTAAGCAGCCTGCAGCCAGCCGGTTCCGACAGTCGATTGTCGCGCAGGATCGTGAAGTCAAGGATTTGATCAACTACGCCTCAGCGAAGGCGGACAATCCTGTCTCCGCACTCAAAGCACTTAGTCGGGCGCGCGATATTCAGATGGCACGTGAGCGCGTCAACAAGAACCTTATGGTGGTAGCTGACGGCAAGGGAATCAAGGGTCAGTACGACATCGCTGAGGTGAATAATCTGATTCGTGATTCTCTGTCGGCCCTGGAGGTTGCAATCCGTGCCGAGGATGACACTGTTCAGACGGAGCTCGAGCAGGCGCTTGCAAGTCTCGGCGTTCAGCTGGTCGACAAGTCCAACCTGGTCTTGCGAGGCGATATGGATGTGGCCCCGGTCGAGAAGAAGCAAGGGTGGTACTGGCTGCGTGGTTCTTATGAGCTGCAATTCGAAGACAATGGCGTAGCTTTAGCGAAAAAGCGTTGGGCGATCAAAGTCTCAGCGACTGATGAGGCGGTGCTGGAGAAAAGAGCGCGCGATGAGATCAACCAGAATTTGCCGCAATATGTTTACGAATTACTTTCATCTGAGTAAACGCTGTGGCCGCCCTGGATTAATCTGAGCTGGAAGTGCTGCGCCAACCCGATAGAGTCTAGACACAGCTTATGGACGTGGAAGGAAAGAAGGTGCTTGTGCTCGGTGGTGCGGGGCTTGTGGGTGCGGCAGTATGCCGTGAGCTGCTGGCAGCGCGTCCTGCAACACTGATCGTCGCCTCGAGACAGAAGACAAGGGTCGAGGAGTATACGGCTCGGCTGACCGACGCTTTTGCGGATGCCACCACGCGGATCGTACCAGTCTGGGGGGATGTCTTTCTCCGCGCCGATTGGCAATCGCAGGCCCACCATCCACGCGCGGCGGTTCTGGACAATCCCGAGTGGCGTGCACAACTCGTTGCCGACATGCTTGATCCACTCGACGAGCACATCATCGAGTCCTCGCTTTTGGCACAGTTCATTGAAGGACGCGCACACGGACTCGACGGTACCGGCGCAGACGTCGTGATCGACTGTATAAACACGGCAACCGCGGTCAGCTACCAGAACGTATATGCCTCGGCTAAGCGCCTGCGCGGATTGGCTGAACGCCTCGCTGCGGAAGAGACCCTGGCGGAAGAGGTGGAGAAACTGCTGGCCGCCCTCTACATTCCTCAGCTCGTTCGCCATGTTCAACTGCTGCTCGACGCTATGCGGCGCGCGGGCACGCAAGCCTACATAAAGGTCGGCACGACTGGCACTGGCGGCATGGGATTCAATATCCCGTATACACATGGCGAGGAAAGGCCTTCACGATTGCTGCTATCGAAAGCGGCGCTGGCCGGCGCGCAGAGCATGCTCACCTTCCTGATGGCACGGACACCAGGGGCGCCGCGCCTCGTCAGGGAGTTTAAACCCGCTGCCGTGATCGGCTGGAAAGAAATCGCGTATGGCGAAATCACCGCTGCTGGACGGCAGATCCCACTTTGGGATTGCCCACCCGAGCGGTCGCTGCCGATCGGGGATCCGTCCACTTTCGCGAGCGAGGGAGCATTCGGCGAGCCGACCGGCGAGAACTTGCGGGGTACCTACATCGACACCGGCGAGAACGGCCGATTCACCGCCGGCGAGTTCACAGCGATCACGTCCCTCGGTCAGATGCAACTTGTAACACCAGAGGATATTGCCAGTGTAGTCGTCACTGAGCTCGCCGGCGGAAACACTGGACGAGACATCGTCGCCGCTCTAGACGGCGCCGTGCTAGGCCCCTCCTACCGTGGCGGCTTCTTACGCGAGGCTGCCATCAACAAGCTCCACCAGCTGGAAGCGCAACATGGCGAAGCTGTCGCTTTCGGCAATCTTGGTCCACCACGTCTGTCCAAGTTGTTGTTTGAGGCTTATTTGTTGAAGCAGGTGCACGGAACGCCGGACGCTGTAATTGAGGACCAGCCCGCAGCCTTAGCCACCCGGCTGGAGCACTACCTGAACAATGATGCGGGTACGCGCAGGCACATCATCTCCATTGGCATCGGCATTCTCCTTCCGGAAGGCAAACGGCTGTTGCGAGGTCCGCAACTGAAGGCAACCGACGCGCACAGTGGATGGGTGGATTTGACGGCGGCAAACATGTCGCGTTGGCAGGAGAGACTGAAGGCGCTCCAGCGCACGTTGACGCATGAGGCAACGGCCGATACCTCTTCATTATTCGATCGCAATTTTTCTGCCAGTCGACAGTGGCGTTCCGGTGTGGGTGTGTTGGAAATCGGCGAGGCAGTTGCATGGATATTCAATCATGAGGACCATGACCAACGTGGCAAGAATTGACGCGTCGCTCAACAACCAATCCCCGACGATGCTCTCCCGCCAGATTCCGGAATTCGATAACTCTGTAAGATTAAGGCATCTTCGCTTTTGGCGTCCCCGAGGGGGTCAAACGTTACGCTAGGCGGGAGCTGGTGGCTTTTGTGTCCGAGACAGTCGGCATTCCACGCGCCCAATGCAGCTGCCCGTTGCAAATCTCAGACGGCCGTGTAACCACCATCGATCAACAGATCGGTACCGGTCATAAAAGAGGATTCGTCGCTGGCCAGGAACACCGCGCCCGCGGCAATCTCCTCAGGTTTGCCGAGACGCCCGAATAGCGTCGATGCGTGCTTATGGGCTTGCTCCTTGTTCGGCCATTGGCTGAAAAGCCGTGCGCCGGCGGTCGGGCCGGGCGATAAAGTGTTAGCGCGGATATTCTCTACGCTGTGATCGACGGCGAGGGCTTTCGCCAGGCTGATCAGCGCGCCTTTTTGCGACGAATACCAGGCACGGCCGGGTTTGGGGGTCTGCGCCAATTGCGAGGCAACTAAGATAATACTGCCCCCGCCGCCTTCGATCATGAGGGGGATCGCATGTTTGAGAAGCAGAAAGGGGCCGGTGAGATTGACCTCGATGGATTCTTGCCACTCCACGAGAGGCAGTTCGGTCACTGGCAGATAAGACACGTCATGGATCGCAGCGTTTACAACGGTGGTTAAGCCGCCGAATTTCGCCTTCGCTGCCGCGATCATGTCGAGTGAGGTCTTCTCCTCGGCGAGATCACCAATGACGGCCGCGGCTAGTCCGCCCCGTTCTCTGATCTGAGTGGCGGTTTCATTAGCTGCAGCCTGATCAATATCGCCGCACACCAATGCCGCGCCTTCGTCGGCGTAGGCCAGACAAATGGCACGACCGATGCCGCCGCCGGCACCTGTGACGATGGCGATCTTGTCCTGCAATCTCGCAGATACGTTGTTTGGCATTTCCTTCCTCTGTTTGGTTCGTCCGCTGACCATGTGGGGCTCTGAAACGGTACGAATTAATCGGACCGGACACTAGATCCAAGCCAGCGCCCTGGCGAGAATCCTGGTCGCCTCTTTCTTAGCGCACTCTCCGTGGGCGATCAGCAGTCGTTCTGTGCTCCACCCAAGCACCGCGCGTGCGTGGCTGCGCCGCAAGAAAGTTGCCCGCCACTCCCGCGGTGTGCTGCCGCACTTGCCAACCAGGCCATCGAGCCGCATCAGCATCCCCTTCCAGCCCGATATCTTTGACTCGGGGTGACGCTGGACAAGGTCACCAATTATCGCGGTGCACGACACGCGGTGAAAGAACGCCACCTCTTCCATCACGAACGAGCCGCGGAAAATCACTTGGTCGATGTCTGGCGCCCACACAGGGTCGGGTTCGTCACCGAGTTCGGAAGCGAAGCTGAGGCTCCGGCTTCTTGCGAGCGAGGCCAGATGGTGCACAAATTCGCGCATCAGGCCATCTGTCGACCCATTCCCCAAGAAAGAGATGATGGAGCTTGTTCGGCGAGACGATAGAGCGAACCGCCCCGATACCCTCCACTTCGCGGACCAGCTCCTCGGTAAGCGCGACCGGCGACCAAACCCACGCGCTGCTGTCGGAGAGTCGCGCGACAGCCATGCGGGTAGGGTACGGAAAACCGTAAAACGGGACCGGGGACCCATCGTTCACGTACTGCTTATGCCACTCGCGGCGCGGCTATCGATCAAGCGCCCATCACAAACAGGCTCAGGATTTCCGCAACCATTGCCGGCGTTTGTTCGCCCTTGATTTCTATCTCGTAGCGGGTTTTCGTGAGAATCTGCCCCGGCGCCTTCTCATTTACAGCCAGTAACCTGGCGTGCGCGCGAATTTCACTGCCGACCTTGACCGGTTGCAGATAACGGACGCGATCGGAACCGTAGTTGATCGCCATCGCCGGATCGAGCGGCCGGACTGCACACTCGCGCGAGAACTTGGCGATCAGCGATAAGATCAGAAAGCCATGCGCGATCGTGGTGCCGAAAGGCGTATGCGCTGCTAATACCGCGTCCACATGAATGAACTGGTGATCCATCGTCGCATCGGCAAACTTGTCGATCATCGACTGTTCAACCCTTAGCCAGGCGGACGGATCAAGCGGTTTATCGATGAATTGCTCAAGCTGTTCTTGCGGTACTTGCATAGGATAAGAGAGATGCGTTGGTATCACTGGGCGTAGCGGAGGCGCGACATATGCCTTTGCGAAAACTCCCGGTCGATTGACCGTTCTCAGTTGAGCGCGCGTGGCGTGAGGCCGCCCATGGAGGCAGCCAGTGGGTCGGCCTCAGCATTATCTTGTCCACCCGGCGTTGTCACCGGCGTATCGAACGCGTAGTCCGGATCCGTCTGCTGCCGCCGCCAGATTTCGCGCATCTCGCGCCAGGCACCAACGACAGTGCGGGTTTCAGGCATGTCCGCGGCGATGGCGTGATGCAGTTTCTTCAGGTTGTAGCACGGCACAGATGCATACATGTGGTGTTCGACGTGCCAGTTCATGTGCCAGTACAGAAATTGCGATAATGGGTCGAGCGTGATCGT
>Ga0224508_10001432_pt1 | contig 21479 bp, 21 predicted proteins | sample SF_Jan12_sed_USG_4_FD_170157 | JGI IMG/M metagenome (GOLD analysis project Ga0224508, IMG submission 170157) | Sediment microbial communities from San Francisco Bay, California, United States - SF_Jan12_sed_USGS_21 | ecosystem: Environmental > Aquatic > Marine > Sediment | place: USA... | reverse complement strand
ATCAAGACATTCCCGAAAAACGAGACCAACACGGAATGGCTGGATCAGCACCTCAAGGCCAAAGAGCCCTACGCCAAAGCGCTGAAGGAGTTCGCCGACGAGATCCGGCGCAACCAGGCGCGCCTGATTGGCATCGAGCAGGACACCGGTCTGAGCATCAACGAAATCAAGGATATCAACCGGCGTATGTCCATTGGCGAGGCGAAAGCTCGTCGTGCCAAGAAAGAGATGGTCGAAGCCAATCTGCGTCTGGTCATCTCCATCGCCAAGAAGTACACGAACCGCGGGCTGCAGTTCCTGGATCTGATCCAGGAGGGCAACATCGGCCTGATGAAAGCGGTCGACAAGTTCGAGTACCGCCGCGGTTACAAGTTCTCGACCTACGCGACGTGGTGGATCCGCCAGGCGATCACGCGCTCGATCGCGGACCAGGCGCGTACTATTCGCATTCCGGTGCACATGTTCGAGGCGATCAACAAACTGAACCGCATCTCGCGTCAGATGCTGCAGGAGAGGGGACGTGAAGCAACGCCCGAGGAACTGGCGGAACGCATGGACATGTCCGAAGAAAAAGTGTGTGAAATACTGAAAATGGTCAGAAAGCCGATTTCCATGGAGACACCGATCGGCGACGACGAGAATTCGCACCTGGCCGACTTCATTGAAGACGGCGCGATGGTTTCGCCGCTGGAAGCGGCCACCGGTGTCGGCCTGGGTGAAACCACGCATGAGGTACTGTCCAGTCTGACGCCGCGCGAAGCGAAAGTATTGCGCATGCGCTTCGGCATCGACATGAATACCGACCACACGCTGGAGGAAGTCGGCAAACAGTTCGACGTCACGCGCGAGCGCATTCGCCAGATTGAAGCGATAGCGCTGCGTAAGCTTCGCCACACCGTCGCTGATCAGGAGTAGTAGAGCTTCCCGCGCGTGCCTGGGCGGTGAAAACAGTGCCATAGTAAACTTACACGTTGGTTTGTCGAACAACCAACCCCAGTAGATTCCGGCACGTTCGTTGCGAATACTGCAGAGGTAGTCAGAACGAATGCATTACTCTGATCGTGTACCAAAGCCCCGGCCTGGTCCGGTCAATTCGAAGAAACTAGTGGCTCGGATGCCCTTCCAGCGTTTTTAGCTGCCACTTGCGCCGTAGCAGCACCACTTTGAGTCGATAGTATAGATCGTTGGCTTTTTGCTCGCGTTGCCGGCGGCGTTCCAGTTCCCGTAGTAGCCGTTCTCCTTCGACGACTTGACGTCGAAATTTCCGCAGCCTGGCATCCGTAATCATCGACATGCCTCCTAACAATAGCTTATTGGGCAGGTGTGGGTCCGAAGCCGAATTTGCGGGCAGTGTGGGGTGGGTCTTGCGACCCACTCCCACAGCGCTTGAGAGTTCGCCAGAACTCTGTGCTCCTCCCCTCTATTGTACTTCCAGCAATTCCAGTGCCTGGGTGATGGCCGCCACACACGAATCGGTATCACCGTTGCCGAGGTGCTGGGCCGCTTCGTCACGCAACGAATCGACGAAGTTCAACGTCTCGGGGTCGCGCTCGCTGGTGGCATCGCTGATCGCGGTGTCGACCTTACTCATCAGGTTCTCGCAATCCTGCGCGGGGAGATGGGGCGGTGCCAAGGCCAAAATCGCTGCGGTCAATGCACGTAGTTTCATTCCTGTCGGTTTCCGGCCGCCGTACGAAGCAGGAAGAAAGTACTGGCACATCCCGCTATCGAGCAAACAAAAATCCGTGATCGTGACGATGCACAGCCTTTATCGACATCCAGTCGGGCACTCATCGAGCATACGTTGGGGTGCGGGTAGTCAAAAATCGCCTCGGACTCCTACACCCAGCGCATTTTGTGGCTGGCTATTTTGATCGTCCCACGCATAATATCGGCGCGTTGGCACGCCCGGCCAGCGGATGGGATGGCTCATGGATATCGAACTGCTGCGAACCTTTCTGGAGGTCAATAAAACTCGCCACTTTGGCAAAGCGGCGGCCAACCTGCACTTGACGCAGGCGGCGGTCAGCGCGCGCATTCGTCAACTCGAGCAGACAGTTGGGGTAACGCTGTTCACGCGCGGGCGCAACGATATCCAGCTGACGCCGTTTGGCAGCAAGCTAATCGAGCACGCTGAGACGATCCTGCGCTCCTGGACCCAAGCGCGCCAGGAACTGGTGGTGGAAGATGAACACAAAAGCGCACTCGTTACCGCGTGCGTGCCGGGTGTCTGGGAGACATTGCTTAAGCCGTGGATCGTGCGGATTCGGAGCGAGGTGCCCGATCTGGTGCTCAGCGCCGAAATCTGCGATACGAAGACGTTGGTAAGTCGCCTCCTGGACAACACGGCCGACCTCGGCCTGATGTTCGAGGCGCCGGAATCGGGCAACCTCAAGGCGAACCGACTCGCGACGTTTCGGTTCGTGCTGGTTGCGGACCAGCCCGGGTTGAGCGCGCACGAGGCCCTGAACGGTAACTACCTGTTCGTCAACTGGGGGGATTGGTTCAGTGCGGCACACGCCAAACACTTTCGCGAATCAGGCACTCCGGTGCTGCGGTTGGACGCCGGGAGACCGGCACGGGCACTCATTATCGAAACGGGCGGCAGTGCGTATCTTCCTCAGGCCATGGTGCAGGCCGATCTCGCCGAAGGTCGATTGTACTTGGTGGCGGATGCGCCGGTGATTGAACGCAGCGTCAATGCAGTGTACGTGGCAGAGGCCGATAAACGCAATTTGGTGGACAAGGCGCGCGGTTTGCTGGCAGTGGTTGCCGCCGACTTCGTTAGCTGATCCGCTCACGGGACGGCTGATCGCGAAGTTTGCTGCCATCGCCTCGACAAACAGAAGCTGTCGTCACGAAAAGACCTTTTTGTTTGCGCGGTGTCACATCAGATCCGAACTACCACAACTAAGGCAGTACGCTCGTCATCGTCCAAGGTTGGGGATTTACCCGGAAAGTAGTAACCAAAAATATTGTAGTGGCACCACGTACAGATGATTTCGCCATCGCCCAACTCGCCCGTCAGCAACTCTTCCTCTCCACAAAAGCCGCATACGGCCATCTCTGAGTCTCTCATAACGCATCTTCTCCGCGATGCGAACAGGAATCGATGTTGAAACCGGCACCAACGTACCTCACCGTGTCAGCGATTTGGTACACCGCGTCTTTTGCCCCTCTGATTATACCCATTTGCCATTCAACCTCAGCGAATATCGATCGATATTGACACCCGTCAGTTGCGTTTCATTTTCAAACCACTGCAACAGTCCACGCAAACGACCGACATGAGTTGGCTATGGATTCTTAAGGGTGCGATCTATCCACGATGTTGCGGTTGGGGCCAAAACCGAAAACAGAAAGGTAAGCTCCCCCGTTCCGCTTCCTCAAATGCCCATCCTGGTCTCCGCGTACGGAATCAACCGAGCCACGGTTTTGCGGGTACACTGTGCCGCCGCTACGAACTCATCGAGCTCCGGCGCTTTTTTTCTGAACCAATCATTACGATCGGATTTAATTCATATGCTTCTTGTTTCCCGTCCTGCATCGACCGAGGGCGATGATGTACGCGCAGGCATCCTGTGGATGCTTCTCACCACCTTGTTCTTCGTCGGCCTGGATGCGACGGCTAAGTTTCTGGTAGCACGCTATCCCGTTGTCGAAGTTGTGTAGGCACGCTTTATGTTCCACACGGTTTGCTCGCAGTGGTTGCCGCCGACCTCGTCAGCTGATCCGCTCAGGAGATGGCTGACCGCGCAGTTTACTGCCGTCACTTCGATAAACGGAAGCTGTCGTCACGAAAAGAGGTTTTTGTTTGCCTGCCAGATAGGCGGGCGTTAGCTTCTCGAGTGCTGGTGAATACCAGCAGTGAGCAGCACCAAGAATTGGCGGGGCCGGACGGACCCGCCCCATGTGGTTCGGGAGATTTTGCGCGCATGAGCAGTGTACAGGCTTGGTCCAGTGCCAACAGCAGACTGAATATGAGGTTGCTCAAAAGCCGGATCTCCCCACAATGTGTTACCTCGTTGACACACTTTATGAGAACGCTGTGCCCGGCTAAACAGGTTTACCTGGTTGTGCATGCCGAGAAATTGCGCGCAGTTGATTGGAAGGCCGCCGCGACGCTTGTCAGCAAGGATTTCAGTTCGCGCGTGGCTGCAGTCGGTTTTGTGGTCGGTGCCTCGCAAGACGCCCGCGATGCATTGCAGCTGTTCACCTACTTCCATCGACCGGCGTACCCGCTGCGCGTTTTCGACAGTGTGCCACAAGCCGATCGATGGCTGACCGTCATGGAAAAAGGTGCGGCGGCTGAAACCTATAAGGGAGGAAACGTGTTGCAGTTTCCAACGTCCGTCACGGCCACCTAGTGCTGCACCAAATCTTCGAGTGCGCCACAGGCCCTGAGGCCGACTTGCCAGACTGTGCAGAAGGACTCCTTGGGGTGAATCGGCGGTCGGATCTTCACGTAGCCAAGGTTACCTCGGGCGCCAAATCCCTGCTGATAAACATAGACGACTGGGCATGTCCCAAGCCATGAGCAGCTGCTGTCTTTGCTACGAACAAAAGCTGTTATTGAGGCGATAGATAAGTTTAATCAAAGGTTCACGCGGTACGGTGTGAGAATTGCAAAAGCGGAGTGGTTGCTGGCTATGTGATGATTGACACACACGAGTTGAGTAGACCATGAACGAGTACCCATTCGGCGAACAGCAAAACGCTGGGTTGGATGTCGAGCCCGAGACCGAAAATGACGATTCGCAGCCGGATACGATGGAAGCCCTTGAGGACCCTGCGGACGACAACATTCGCGGCTACAGCCCCAACCAACGTGCCGTAAAGGTCCGCCGCGCTATCGAGAGTTATTATGAGCGAGCGGCGCTCAAAGAACTGATCGACGACTCATTCAACCAGCTGTGAGCGCCGGGTAGCAACCCTCGGCGGCGCTTCATCGGCGTCAGCGGCATTCCGATCACAACCTGTGTTCGATGCGACACGAAAGCATTCTCTGGGGAGACGGGACGGGCGAGCGCGTGTTGCGTTTTTTTCGGTTCAGTTTCGGATTTAGCTATCGATATTCGTGATTGAAACGATCTAAGAAATTCGTTTTTCAGTTAATCGTTGACCGCTCAGAATACGTGCTCGAGCGCCTTGGATAAGCCGACCCTATAACTCTGTGTTTCAGCGCCGAATACCGGAAACGCTACGCTACACGCCCACCCCCGGCGTCAGAGGATTTGCGCTGCTTGCGGCCATTGAGGCTACTGCCCGCGGCATCTTGATATCGGTATTCCCGATCGCCATGTATCGGACGTTCGGCGACGCACAAACGGTTTCCGAAATCTATTTCGCCGTCGGCATTCTGTCGCTACTGGCCGCGCTCGTCACACCCGGTCTAACCCGTTTCCTTCCGCGTCGCTGGCTTTTCTCGGCAGGGGCGGTGACTATGATCGCCGGCGCGGTTTGTTCGTCCCTCGGAGAGGGGACCTGGTTGCTGGCGCTGGGGCTCGCGATCATCACCGTAGCCACCGTGGTGATTACGGTGTGCTTCAATGCCTACGTGATGGACTATATCGCACGCGCGGCGCTCGGTGAGTGTGAGGCGCTGCGTTTGTTCTACAGCGGTGCGGCGTGGACGATCGGCCCGGCGCTCGGCGTGTGGCTTATGGAGCTATGGGCGCCGGCGCCGTTCGTGCTCAGCGCCGTCGCAGCTACCATTCTGCTGCTCGTGTTCTGGATGATGCGGCTGGGTAACGGGAAGACCATCGTCAGATCGCGGGCGATGACGCCGAATCCGCTCACTTACCTGCCGCGCTTTCTGCAGCAACCGCGCCTGGTTGCCGGCTGGACTTTTGCCGTGGTGCGTTCTTGCGGGTGGTGGGTGTACGTTGTTTACCTGCCGATTTATGCGGTGGAGCATGGTTTGAGCGACCAACTCGGTGGCACGCTCCTGTCGCTCAGCAATGCCTGCTTGTTTCTGACGCCGCTGATGCTCAGGTGGATGCGTGGTCGTGTGCGTTATGCGGTAACGCTCGGCTTTCTGCTTGCGGGTGCGTGTTTTGCGGCGGCCTCGTTGACGAATTTCGACCCACGCCTGGCAATCGTGTTTCTGGTCGCCGCCAGTTTCTTTCTGGTGCTGCTCGATGTTTGCGGGGGCTTACCGTTCCTGATGGCTGTTCGTCCGTCCGAGCGCACCGAGATGTCGGCCGTGTATTCGACCTTTCGCGATGTATCAGGCATCGTCACGCCCGCTGTGGCTCGAATGGTTCTGCTGGTCGCACCGTTGCCGGCCTTGTTCGCGCTTACCTCACTCGGCTTCGCACTCACGGGGCTGGTGGCGACGCGAGTGCACCCGCGCTTGGGCAATCGACGTGTGCTCGCGCTAGCCAGTGACTAGCTGACCGTCACCGCGTCGGGATCGAAGACGCGCCCATGATTCGATTCACGCTGGTGCCCACGCCCACACAGCCGTGCCACACGCTGCCGGATCGTCAAATAGCAACCGACCTTACCGCCCAGGCGCGCGCTGGCAATTCGATTGCGCCGGTCCCCAAGGTGTCCACCAGCTTTCGCTTTAACGACGACCGTGCCTCTTCGCTCAGGTTCACACAATAACCGGGGGCGGGGCCGGCACCAAGTGTGAACGGGTACCAAAAAGCTTCGAAGTCAGCGAAACGGGTCGCCACCTGGATCGGCTCTACGATCACATCGATGAATCCTGCGCTGAGCATTTCGCTACGCAATGTGTCACGAGTGCAGAAAGGGAAGCGGGTACTTTCGGCGAGATTCTTGGCTTCGGAATCCAGTGTCACGGCCGCCTTCCAAAAAGCAGTGACGAATCCGATGCCACCTCCAGGATAGTCCCAGACGTAGAATGAAACAGCCCCTCCGGATCTGGCGACGCGCGCCATCTCCTTGAGGGCACCGACTCGGTCGGGTATGAAATTGTAGGTGAGCGCAGACGTAACCACATCGATCGACTCGTCGTGGCACGGTAATGCTTCGGCGCTGCCCACCTCGAACTTGGCTCTGCCGTCGGAGATCATGTCTCGAGCTTGGGCAAGGAAACCATCTGACGGATCTATACCCAACACCGACTTCGGCGCACAATGTTCGAGGATCGTCTGTGAAAGAGCACCAGTGCCGCAACCGATGTCCAACCAATCCAGGGCTTCACTCTCACCCAGCCAGCTGACGAATCTACAAGCGATTTCGCGGCTCCAACGACCGATGTAGTACAGCACGCCGCTCCTTTGGATCATCCTCGAGGGCGACTGTTTCGAGGCCGCGCGCACGTATTGGACGGTGTGCTGGAGAAGTTCTGGAGCATCGACGGCAACATCAACCGGCTGCCGCGTCGTTCAGGTTTCGGGAGACAAGGCCTACGACAGTCGAGCTTGTTACGAAGCGATTCTGAGGCGTGCTGCGACCCGCCGCGGCGTAGGGCACGGCTGAGCGCCGATCGTGATCCGCCGCTGGCGAAGCTGGCCAGAGACCAGGTGCTACGAAGGATCGCGGAGGAGGGGCGCTACGCATGGCGGGTCTCGCGTGGCGCCACGCGTCAGAGCCTCGCGGAGAACGCGGTATCGCGGTTCAAGGCGCTGGTCGGTGTGAAGCTCGCAGCGCGACGATTCGAGAGCCAGCAGGTCGAAGCCTTGGTGAAATGCCAGGTATTGAATCGGATGGCCGCGCTCGGGCTCCCGGCATCAGTGCGCATTCAGGTGGCTTGAACCGGACCGGACGACGGACTGCCTGAAAACGTGCTCTCCGGCTCCGGGCTCGAGTTATGCAACAAACGCCACTACGGCTCAAAAGAAAAGCTGTCAAAAAGCTGCCAAAACGGACGCCAAAGTACGCTAATAAAGCGCCAATAGCACCCAAGTAAGCTATTGAATAATAAAGAATTATGGTGGAGGCGGCGGGAATCGAACCCGCGGTGTTTCCTTAGATTTCAGTCAGTTACGAATCGAGGCTGGCAAAATGCTGTCAATTTAGAAAGCTATCCTCACGCAGACCAGTAGCGGCACGGAATTCGGGTCGCCATCGAGACTATGAGACGCTGGTCAGACCACCAGAGGAGAGCCGAGTGCTGGCAGCACGCGGTCAAGTTCGGCGACAGGCAAGCGCATTGCCTAACTCGGCGGTGCGTGATTTCGCTGGAAACGACCGCCTTGGCTCGGTACCGGTTATCGCGAGTTAGGGGGAATCAGCTCGACGAGCCGGTCCAACACAGGGCCTGTCAGGTGTGCGTTCAGGCGTGCGAAATTGGCTGTTTTCTCACCACTGTCCTCGTTCATGTAGATGCCTCGGTTGATCTCGATCTGCAGCGAATGGACGCCCGACGCCGGTCTACCGTAGCTGCGTAGAATGTCGCCCCCCTGATAGGGATCGTTCACGGCTACCGTGTAGCCGAGTTCCCGCACGCGATCTGCAACGCGTTCCGTGATTTCTGTATCGCAGGCTAGTCCTCGTAGATCGCCGAGTACGAAATCCGCGCGTTCAGCTCCGTCACCATCGGGTGTACTTTTGTTGCCGGCCGATTTCATCGAGTGCCAGTCGACGTGCAATACCCGCCCGTACTGCCGGTGACGTTGCGCAATCATCTCGGAGAGTGCCCTGCGATACGGTCGATAGTAGCGCTCGATACGGTGGCGGACTTCCTCGATACTCAGCTTGCGCTCGTAGATGGGTACCCCTGGTTCGATCACGCGACGAATCAGGCCGATACCGAGCTCAGTCTTCGGACCGGGGCGTAGATCGTGTGGCCATTGCTCGCCGAGCAGCGTCGCGTCGATGTCGGCTTCGTCGCGATTTGTGTCGATGTAGGTTCGCGGAAACAACGCACGCAACATTGTCACGCCACGCTGCGTGACGCCCTCAAGCAATTCGCCAACATGAGCATCTTCCGCGCGGCGTAGAATCGCGTGTGGCAGCGTAGAACCGAAGTCCTCGGGATAGTCGCGGCCGCTGTGTGGCAGGTCGAAGACCAGGGGTGACGGAGTTCCGGAAGGATCGATGCGCTGCAGCACGCCGGGCAGGTTCATCCGACCTGCTTCCGGGCGAAGCTGCAAATGACTTCGATGAGCCGGGCCAGGCTTCCCTGCAGCTCGGCGAAGCCCTCGTGACGCTCGAAGGTCGTTTCATCCATGTACAAGTTACGGTTGATCTCGATCTGCAGGCTGTTGCGGCCGGCCGCGGGATCGGCGTAGGCGCGCACGAGCTCGGCACCTTTGTACGGGTCGTTCACCGTCACACCATAGCCCATGCCGAGCAGCGTCTCCCGGACGAGTTCTGTGAACTCGGGCGTGCAGCTCGCACCGTCGCGATCCCCCAGCGTCAACTGTGGGCGTTCCTTGCCCGGACCTTCCGGCGACATCTGCGTGCTCAGTGCCGGCATGGAATGGCAGTTGATGTGATATACGACCCCGAACCTCTCATGCAGCGCATCCAACTCATCGCTCAGACGCCGATGGTAAGGCCGGTAGTAATCTTCGATGCGGTGACGGACTTCGTCGACACTCAGCAACCGGTCATAGAGCGGCAGATCGGGCGGTGCCTGACGCCAGATCAGCCCCTGGCCTCGCTCGCTCTTGTCTGTCGGATTGATCGCTCCCGGCCACTCGCCATCGATCAGCTTGGCATCAAGGTCGTCGAGTGCGCGGTTCGGGTCGATATATACCCGAGAGAACTCCGCAGCCAGCAGGCATGCGCCATGGTCAGGAGCCGTAGCGTAGAGCGCGTCGACGTGGCTGTCCTCGCCTTGCCGGAATGCCGCGGGCGGCTGAATCGTTCCGAAATCAGCAGGGTAACCGGTGCCGCTGTGCGGTGAGTCGAATACCGCCGGCACAGGCGTCGCGCGCGGGCGGATTACCGTCACGACGCCGGCAATGCTGTCGCTCGGCATCGCTCAGTGAGACTCGTTGAGATGACAGGCCGACAGATGACCGGCGGCAATCTCACGCAAAGCCGGCTGCTCGGTTCTGCACCGCTCCATTGCGTGCGGGCAGCGCGGATGAAAATGGCAGCCGCTGGGCGGATCGATGGGCGACGGGATCTCGCCGGTGATGGGCTGGAAATCCGCGTGCCGGCTTTCCAGCCGCGGTACCTCCCGGAGCAGCGCTTGGGTGTAGGGATGTACCGGCTGCGTGAACACGGTTTCGGTAGGCGCGCTCTCCACCACACGGCCGAGATACATGATCACGACCCGATCGCTCAAATGCTCGACAACACCCAGGTCATGGCTGATGAACAGGTAAGTGAGGTCGAAGCGTTCACGCAAGTCCATGAACAGATTGAGGATCTGCGCCTGAATCGACACGTCGAGCGCGGCGACCGACTCGTCGCAGACGATGAAATCGGGCTTCACGGCCAGCGCCCGTGCGATGCCGATGCGTTGGCGCTGACCGCCCGAGAACTGGTGCGGGTAACGCAGCTTGAAGCTCGGATCCATCCCGCAGTTCTGCAGCACCTCCTCAACGTAGCCGTCGAACTCGGCCGGCTGCACCACCCCGTGCACGCGCGGGGCCTCGCCGATGATGTCGGCTACGCGCATGCGCGGGTTGAGCGACGCGAACGGGTCCTGAAAAATCATCTGCACTTTCAGCGAAGCATGACGCGCCTCGTCCGGCGACATGTCCGTGAGTTGCTTGCCGCGATACAGAATCGTGCCTTCGCTGGGCTCCAGAATGCCCGCCACCATGCGGCCGATGGTGGACTTGCCGCAGCCCGATTCCCCGACCAGGCCAACCACTTCGCCCTGATCGATGCTGAAGCTCACCTGATCGACGGCATGCACGGTCTCCTCGCGCACATCGGCGCCGAAACGCTGGGCGATCTTGCCGGCCAGGTCTAAATGCTTGATGAAACGGCGGCTGACGTCGCGTATTTCGACGAGTGCGGGATCGCTCACGCCGGCGCCTCGTCTGTCTGCACATGCGGATGGAAGCATCGCGTCCATCGGCCGTCCACGTGTTCGCGCATGGGCGGTTCGGTCAGGCACGCGTCGGACTCGCGGGCGCAGCGTGCGCGGAAAGCGCAACCGGGCGGCAGATCGATCAGCGACGGCGTCATGCCCGGAATCTGATACAAGCGGTGGCCGCGGCTGTTACGGCTCGGCACCGAGCCGATGAGACCGTAAGTGTAAGGATGCAGCGGCTGATCGAGCACGGCGTCGATCGGACCCTGCTCTACGTCCTTGCCCGCGTACATCACGCATATGCTGTCGGCCAGTCCGGCCACCACGGTGAGATCGTGAGTGATCCAGATGAGCGCCGTGCCGGTTTCGCGGCAGAGCTTCTGCGCTTCGTGAAGAATCTGTGCCTGGATCGTCACGTCCAGCGCGGTTGTCGGCTCGTCCGCGATGATGAGATCGGGTGCGTTCAACATCGCAATGGCGATCGCCACGCGCTGGCGCATGCCGCCGGAGAACTGATGGGGGTAAGCGCGCAGACGCTCGTCGGGCGAAGCGATGCCGACGCTCACGAGCGCCGCACGGGCGCGATCATAGGCACTCTCGCGAGTGATCTTCTCGTGCGCCTCGATCGCCTCGATCATCTGCGTGTCGATGCGCAGCACCGGGTTGAGCGTCATCATGGGGTCCTGGAAGATCATGGCGATGCGCGCGCCGCGCAACGCGCGCATCTCCTCATCCGGCAGTCCGACAAGATCGCGGCCCTGAAACAGGATGCGCCCGCCGACGACCTCACCCGGCGGATCGACCAGCCCGAGAATGGAAAACCCCGTGACCGACTTGCCCGAGCCCGACTCGCCGACCAGCCCCAGCACCTCGCCCTTGTCGATCGAGAAACTGACACCGTCCACGGCCTTGACGGTGCCGCGTTTGGTGAAGAAATGGGTCTGCAGCCCCTCGACCCGCAATGTCTCGCTCACGGCTTCATCCCGCGATACGGCGGCGCCGCGGCCGCCTACTTCTCCAACCGGGGGTTCAATACGTCGCGCAACCGGTCGCCGACCAGGTTGATCGTGACGATGGTGAGCAACAGCGCGATTCCGGGAAAGAAACTGATCCAGTAACGGCCGCTGAGCATGTACTCGAACCCGTTGGAGATGAGCAGGCCCAGTGAAGGCTCGGTCTGCGGCAGCCCGACGCCGAGAAAGCTCAACGTCGCTTCCAGCGCAATGGCGCGTGCCGTCTCCAGCGTGCCGACCACGATCATAGGCGGCAGGCAGTTGGGCAGCAGGTGACGGAACACGATGCGCCGGTGCGAAAGCGCAAGGCAATTCGCGGCTTCGATATACTCTTTACTGCGTTCCACCAGCGCTGTACCGCGCACGGTGCGGGCATAGTATGCCCATTGCACGGTGACCAGCGCGATGATCACCTTGTCTATGCCCTTGCCCATCACCGCCACCAGCATCAGCGCGATCAGAATGGCGGGGAAGCTCAGCTGCAGATCGACGATGCGCATGATGATCGAATCGGTGCGGCCGCCGAAGTAGGCCGCCAACAGGCCGACCGAGGTGCCGATGACCAGGGCGATGATGCCACTCGCTACGCCCACGCCCAGGCTGATGCGCAACCCATAGAAGATCGCGCTCAGCAGATCGCGCCCGGCGCCGTCACTGCCCAGCCAGAAGGTCATGCCTTCCATACTCTTTTCCCCGGGGGGCATGCGGCTGTCCATGATGCTGACGACGGCGAGATCGTAAGGATTCTGCGGCGACAGCCAGGGCGCGAACATCGCGATGAATACGATCACCACCAGTCCGACGAACGACACGGTCGCCACGCGGCTTGCGAAGAACTCGTTCGCGATCCGGCGGAAAGGCGTCTCGGCGCGGACCGGAGCGATAGTCACCGCAGTTTCGGTTTGCACCCGTTCGCCGGCAGTGCTCACGACTTGATGTCCTTCAGGCGGATGCGCGGATCGAGAATCGAATACATGATGTCGACCACCAGGTTGATGGTGATGAAAGTCAGCACGATGATGATCAGGTAGGCGACCACGATCGGCCGGTCGAGCAGCTGGATCGAATCGATGAGCAGCTTACCCATGCCTGGCCAGGCGAACACCGTCTCGGTCACCACTGAGAAGGCGATCAGGTTACCCAGCTCGAGACCGATGACGGTCACGACGGGAATGAGAATGTTCTTGAGCACGTGCACCAGCACGACGCGCCGCCGGCTCAACCCCTTGGCGCGCGCGAACTTGATGTAATCCTGGAACATCACCTCCTTGGTGCCGGCCCGCGCGAGCCGGATCACCAGCGAAATCTTGAACAGCGCCAGATTCAGCGCCGGCAGGAACAGGTGGCCCAATCCGTCCCAGGTGAAGAAGCTGGACTCGACGCCAAGAAAGGTCGCGGTGTCGCCACGCCCGGTCGCCGGCAGCCAGCCCAGCATCACCGCAAAAACCATGATCATCATGATCCCGACCCAGAACGTCGGCAGGCTGAAGCCGAGAATCGAGCCGGTCATGATGATGCGGCTGCTGGGCGCGTCCGGGTGCAGACCCGCGTACATGCCGAGCGGGATGCCGATGACGATCGACAGGAACAACGCAGTGATCGCCAGTTCCATCGTCGCCGGCATGCGTTGCAGGATCAGCTTCAATGCGGGCTCATTGAAAATGAAGGACTTGCCGAGATCCCCCTGCAACGCATTGACGACGAAGTACCAGTACTGCTCGTGGATCGGCCGGTCCAGGCCCAGCGCGCGAATCGCGGCCTCCACGTCCGCCTGATCGGCATCGGGGCTGATCAGGGTGTCGATCGGGTCGCCGATCACGTTGACGCCGAAGAACACGATCAGCGACATCACCACCACCACGAGGATGCTCTGCATCACGCGGCGAATCACGAAAACGGACATGGTGGTACCCGTTGTTGCCGAAGATGCTGCGGACGCGACGCCGGACGCCGCGCCCGCAGACTATCGGCTATTCCGTATACACGCCGTTGGCAATCGTCCGTTCATCTGTGCGCGCCCTGTACTTTATTCCCTTGCGCGCCGCCCAGGTGTTCACCTGGTAGTGCAGCGGGATGATGCCGAGATCCTGACCCACCGCGAGCTCGGTCGCCTGCGCCAGCAGTGCCGCGCGTTTCTTGTCGTCGACGGTGGCCAGTGCCTGCTCGATCAGTTGATCCGCTTTCGGGTTCGAGTAGCGGCCACGGTTGGTGTTGCCCAGGCCTTTCGACTTGTCGTAAGTATGCAGCAGCGCCTTCAACGGTGAACTCGCCTCGCCGGTGCCGGAACCCCAGCCCACCAGCACCAGGCTGAACTCAGGCGTTCCGTCCGGTCCGCCGCGCGAGGCACGCTTGAAGTAGACGCTGCGCGTCATGGTCACCACCTCGGTTTCGATGCCGGCACGCGTGAACATCTGCGCGATCGCCTCGGCGATCTTGGCGTCGTTCACGTAACGGTCGTTGGGTCCGTGAATCGTCAGCTTGAAACCGTCAGGAACACCCGCCTCGGCGAGCAGCTGCTTGGCGCCCTGCAGGTCGTATTCTTCCGGCGCCATCTTGGTGCTGCGGCCGAAGAAGCCTTCCGGCAGCAGCTGACCGGCCTTGATCGCCAGCCCTTCCATCACGCGCTCAACGATGGCGTCGCGATTGATGGCCTTGGACATTGCCCGGCGCACACGCGCGTCCTTGAGCGGGTTTTTGATGTTGCTGCCGTCTTTGCCCTTGACGAACGGCGAGTCGTCGCGGAACTGATCGATGTGCAGGTAGATGACGCGGTTGGACACGCCCTGGCTGAGCTCGAGGTCGGGGTTTGTCTTGAGCTTCTCGATGTCGGCAGTGGGCGTCTGGTCGATCATGTCGACGTCACCGGCCAGCAGGGCGGCGACGCGCGAAGGATCGGACTTGATCGGCTTGAAAGTGACCTTGTCCCATTCCGGCGCTTCCCCCCACCCGCTGTCGTTGCGCGTCAGCACGATGCGATCGCTGGGCACGTACTCGGAGAACTTGTAGCGGCCGGTGCCGATGGCGGCCTTGCCGGAGTTGTAGTCCTCGGTCTTCGCGCCCTCGCCGTTCTTACGCGAGATGATCCAGATATTGGCGACGTCCTGGGGCATCAGCGGATAGGGGCCCGCCGTTTTGATGCGGATCGTGTGATCGTCCACTTTGCTGACGGTCTTGCCCTTGGTGTAGGTGGCAAAGCTCGACGGGCTGCCTTCGACGTTCGGGGCACGCTCGAACGTGAAGATCACGTCGTCGGCCGTGAACGGCGAGCCGTCGTGGAAGGTGACGCCCTGGCGCAGCTTGAACTCCCAGGTGGTGTCGTCTAGCGTCTTCCATGAAGTCGCCAGGCCCGGCAACAGGTTCTGCTTTTCATCCATCAGCACCAGCGCGTCGAAGATGTGGCTGGACATGGAATTGTTGGGCCCCAGGTTGTGAAAATGCGGGTCCATTGCCGAGGGTTCCGAGCGAATGCCTATGGTGAGATCCTTGGCGCCGGCGATTCCCACCAGACTCGCAAGCAACGTGACGCTCATCAGAATGGGTAGTAAGGTTCTTCTCATCGTGAGTCCTCCCCCTGCTAGAGATGTTTCGATGTCGGCAGACTTCTGGACCGGCCCGCCGTCGACTGGTGTAGTTACGCCAATTGAGATGCCAAGTCAACAAACCCTTGGATGGCCAGCATGAAGATCGCGGTCGCCGGCTTCCTGCTCGAATCGGTGAGTTTCCTGCCGGGCATCACCGGAATAGACATTTTCGAGAACCGGGCGCGGCGCGGCGCTCGACTGATCGCCGAGTTGCGCGGCACCAATACTGGCATTGGCGGTTTCATCGATGCCTGTGAGCAAGAGGGGGTGGCACTGGTGGGGCTGGTCAACACCGACGCGGGCGCCGCCGGGCGCGCCGCGGACGCTGCGTTCGACCGGTATCTCGACGAGATCGCAGCCGGTGTGCGCACAACCGAGCCAGACGCATTGCTTCTGCACCTGCACGGTGCACTCGTCACGGAGACGCGGCCCGAGGCTGACCTGGAGTTCGTTCGAGGCCTGCGCGAGCGGCTCGGCGACGATCTGCCCATAGGTCTCGCACTGGACCTGCACGGCAATGTGCCACCGGCGCTCGCCGAAGAGGTTGCGGTCATCTGCGGTTACCGGGAAAGCCCGCACATCGATATGAACGACACGGGTCAGCGAACGGCACGCCTGCTGCTGGCAAGCCTGCGGGATGAAATCGATCCGGTGATGGCCATCGCCAAGCCGGGGGTCGTGCTGCCGAGCATCTTTACCGCCACCGCACTCCCGCCGCTGCGCACCATCGTGGATCAGGCCAAGGCGCTCCCGGTTGATAACGACGGCCTGCTCGACGTGTCGGTCTTCTGCGGCTTCGCCTATGCCGACGTTCCCCAGATAGGGTTCAGCGTGGTAGCGATAGCAGACGGTGATCCCGGGCTGGCCCGCCGGTCGGCTGAGCAGCTGGCGCTACGCATCGTCGAACAGCAGGAGACGTTGCTGCACCGCGAGCTGGTCTTCGATCCCGCGGCCGCACTCGCACGCGCTCGCGAACTCGCGCAATCCGGCCTGCGACCGGTTGTGCTGCTGGAGCATGCGGACCGCTGCAACGACTCGACCTATCTTCTGCGGGAACTGCTGCGTGATACCGGTTTACGCGCAGCGGTGCCCTATCTCTGGGATCCGCGAGCGGCAGAGGCGGCGTCAGCGGCGGGTGTCGGCTCGAGGGTAGAGATCGACGTCGGCGGGCACTCGTCCCCGCGCGCCGGCGGTCCGGTCCAGCTTTCCGGCGTCGTACGCTACGCAGATCACCTCACCTACACAGGAACGGGACCGATGCGTCGCAAGCAGCGCATCGACCTCGGGCTTACCGCTCTCGTCGACACCGGCCCGGCGGTGGTCTCGCTGACCAGCCATTCGCTGAGTGCGATCGACGAGGACTGTCTTCTACAGTTCGGCTTACGGGCGGACGAGTTCGACGTGATACTGCTTCGCTCGAAAACCCATTTCCGGGCCGCTTACGAACGAATTGCCGCTGAGATTCTTATCGTCGATACCCCGGACTGGGGCACGGCCGACCTGGCATCGCTTCCCTACGGCAACGTCCGAGCCGGTGTTTACCCGATCACCTAGCGCGCGCGTGGCTGGACTACAATGGTCGCCCGGCCTGCAACGGAGACCACTGTGGCTCAAGATCCGCGCGACGACTACCCGATCGAGTTGACACCGCCCGACATCACCCCCTACCGCGATGGCGGGACGGTCATCGATTACGCGACGACGCTCGATTCGGGCAAGCCGGGCCCGCACGCGATGATCAGCGCCGTGGTGCACGGCAACGAGCTGTGCGGCGCCATCGCGCTGGATCATCTGCTCAAACGCGAGGTGCGCCCGAGCCGCGGAAAACTCAGCCTGGCCTTCATGAACATCGACGCTTACGAAAGTTTCGATCCGGGCGACCCGACGACCAGCCGGTACGTGGACGAGGATTTCAATCGCCTGTGGACAGCCGACATCCTCGAGGGCGAGCGCGACAGCACTGAGCTACGCCGTGCGCGCGCCGTGCGTCCGCTGGTACACAGTGTCGATTTTCTGCTGGACGTCCACTCGATGCAGCACACCACCGCACCGTTGATGATGGCGGGACCGCTGCCGAAAGGGCGCGCCTTTGCGCGGGACCTCGGTATCCCCGATCTCGTCGTGACCGACAGCGGCCACGCCGCCGGCCGGCGGATGCGCGACTACAACGACTTCTCCGATTCGGCCAGCGAGCGCAACGCGCTGCTGATGGAATGCGGACAGCACTGGGAAAAGGCGAGCGCGGAGCTGGCGATCGAGACGGCCTACCGGTTCCTCGCGGCCATCGATCTCATCGACAGCGACGTCGCGGCGGAAGCGCTGGCCGGCAAAGCGAGACGCAATCAGCGCTACATAGAAGTGTCGGGTCCGGTGACCATCGAGACCGATGCGTTCCGCTTCACGCAGGACTATCGCGGGCTCGAAGTGATCCCCGCGGCCGGCACGATCATCGGTTACGACGACGAGCGACCGGTCACCACCCCGTACGATGAGTGCGTGTTGATCATGCCAAGCCGACGATTGCGAAAAGGCGAATCGGCAGTGCGTTTCGGAAAATTCGTGCAGAACGTCGGATAACGCGGGTAGCTTTCAGCGGTGTCGTGCGAGAGTCAGACGTCAGCGGCGATCTGGAACACCGCATCACCTCGGCCGCAAGCCCGCTTAAAGCCCTTTGCTGAGAAGCATAATGAGGAGTATCAGCTACAATCGGCCGAAAGGAGGATCTCGATGAGAGGGCGTACAGTCGTCATCGGAGGACGGGTTGTTCGCCGCCGCCATGCTGCAGCACAAGGGCTGGATGTTTACGTCTATGAACGGATCGGTAGAGCTAGCCGGTCGCGGAGCAGGGATCGTAACCCGCGAGCCCCAGTTAGCTTAGGCTTGATCTCCTAGAATGGAAATACGCCGACGGGGATCGACATAGGCGAACTTAACGCCCCGTAGTTGATAGGCGACGCACTGTATGGCGTTTTCGGGTGACGCGATACGGCATCGAGCCGATAAGTAATCCGAAGAAACATGGAGAGACAAAGATAACGGAGCAAGATCGATGACCAAACCGCGGATTGGACTGGCTGGTATCGTTTTGGAAAGCAACCGTCTTGCGCCGGTGGCGACCGAAGACGACTTCCGCGACATGGTCTATCTAGAAGGTGAGGAGATCCTGAAGCGTGCGCGTGCATCGGTGTCCGTTTTGCCTAAGGAGATGAGCGCCTTCGTTCAGGCAATGGATGCAACCGGCGGCTGGCAGCCCGTGCCGTTACTGTTGACCGCATGCCCGCCCTGGGGGCCGATTGATCAGGCATTTTTTGACCGGTGTCTGGACAGAATCGACGATATGATCGATGCGGCCGGCCCGCTGGACGGAGTTTATCTTTGCAATCACGGCGCCATGGTCGCGACCGGGGATCATGACCCGGACGGTACCCTGTTTCGGCGGTTGCGCGACAAACTTGGCGATGACGCCGGCCTCTTTGTCACCCTCGATCTGCACGCCAATATTTCTCCGGCCATGGTGGACGCGGCGCACGGCATCATCGGATATCGCACCAACCCGCACGTGGACCAGTGGTCGCGCGGCGAGGAAGCGGCTTTCGCGATGCGCTTATACCTTGCAGGCATGCGCCCACAATGCGTCCTGGTCAGATTGCCCCTGACACCATCGAGCGTGACTCTGTTGACCGAAACGGGACCTTATGCCGAGATGATCCAGTACGGCGAGCGCCGGCGTCAGGAATTGGCGGACGAGATTCTGAATGTTTCGGTGTTCGGTGGTTTCGTGTTCAGCGATACGCCGGAGAACGGCGTCGCCACGGTGGTGACCGCCCGAGAGCACAAGGGCGCAGCAATCCAGCTGGCGAACGAGATCGCTGCTTTCGGATGGGCACACCGGGAGCGGTATCGACGTAACCTCACCAGTATCGGCGCAGCGGTGGAACTGGCGCGCGCCAATGCCGAAGACCCGAACAGAGCGGCTGTCATCTTCTCGGATGCCGGCGATAATCCTGGCGGCGGCGGAGAAGGGCGCACGACCTGGCTGCTGAGCGCGTTGAGCCAGGATCAGGCAAAGGGCGTGTATTTCGGCAGCTTCTTCGATCCGACGCTGGCGAAAATCGCCCATCACGCCGGTGTCGGTGCGGCAATTGAGGCCACGTTTAACAGCGATTTCGAAAGCGAGTTCAGCAAACCGTTCAGTGCGCCTGCGCGGGTTCTGGCACTGCATGATGGCGAGATCGTTGGTCGACTGGGTATCTTCGCGGGCCGGTCCCTCGAACTCGGCCTTTGTGCGGCATTGGAAATCGGCGGACCCGACGGTATCAAGGTCGTAGTAATCAGCCGACGGCATCAGACGGCCGATCCGATGTTCTTCGAAATGTTCGGCTTCGACATCGCCGATGCACGCACGATCTGCGTCAAGTCTAGAGGACATTTTCGCGCCGGCTTCCGGCCATGGTTTGGGCCGGAGCAGGTGTATGAGGTGGATACTGCCGGTCTGACCGCGCCAGTGTTGGATCGATTCAACTGGCAATACCTGCCGCGCCCCGTCTTCCCACTGGATGACAACGCTGAATGGTCACCCGCGGAGAGCTAGTAGTCTGCGAGAGCGCTTTCAGGCTCTTTGCGCCGGCAGGTTAGGGACGGTTTAAGAGCTAGACAAAAAGACGGTTATGGCTGATACCATGGTGTCCGTTTACCAGAGACTTGGTGTGGGTTTGCGTGAGCGAGCCTTCGTTTTGACAGCATTTGGAACGAGTACGACTTTGCTGCAGATCCCGGTTGATAAGTGGCAATAAAATGTGGTGGAGGCGGCGGGAACATGGGCTACATCCGTGTAGCCCACCCTGCGGGCCTTCGCGCAGTGGCGGTGAGTCAGGTTGTGCAGGCAGGAACAGGATGCGTACTTATCAGGACCTGGTGCGCGAAGTTCAAATCTGCTCCAGGCAGATATTAGTCGAACCCGCGGTGTTTCTTCAAATTTCAATGGGTTACCAATCGACGCTGGCAGAATGCTGTCAATTTGGAAACCAGTTCCCCGTGGAATGGACAGTCCGTCCAAGGAGTGTGGAATTCGGTTTTGTTGTTGAATAGAACTACCACGCAGGCTAATATTCCTTACACACCGTAAGGAATAATCTATGCCGACATCCACCCTAACCAGTAAAGGACAAATCACGCTCCCACAGACCGTGCGCAAAGCGTTAGGCCTCGATACAGGTGACAAGGTTGATTTTGTCGAGGTGGCGGGCGGTTACAAGCTCGTTGCGCTTCGCAAAGATATTCGCACGTTGAAGGGACGATTCGCCGGGCGGGTCGACAAACCGGTCAGCGTCGAAGAGATGAACGAGGCCATCGCCGAAGCCGCTTCAGAGAACCGAAATTGATCGGGCTCGACACCAACGTCCTCGTTCGTTACCTGGTTCAGGACGATCCCGCGCAGTCGGCGCGTGCGAATCAGCTTATGGAGAACGAGCTTTCCGAGGAGGAACCTGGATTCGTCGGCTTGGTGGTTCTCGCAGAGACGAGCTGGGTGCTGCAACGCCTGTACAGCGCGACCGCTTCCGAGATTCGAGAGACCGTTGCGGACTTGCTTGGTACTAGCCAATTTGTCGTTGAAAACCGCGACGCGGTGACGCATGCACTCGCCAAGACACAAGACAACAACTGCGCATTCGCTGATGCACTCATTGCGGCTTCCGCGGTGGGTGCTGGTTGCGCTTCAGTCGTGAGTTTCGACCGCGGTGCGGTCCGGGCCGGCATGACACTCCTGACTTGACTGGAGCTGACGAGTTTCCCCGACTCGCATCGAGTAACAGAAAAACGGCCACCCTAAAAGGTGACCGTTTTGTGTTTGGTGGAGGCGGCGGGAATCGAACCCGCGTCCGCAAGCACTCCGCCTTCGGCTCTACATGCTTATCCCGTCGATTGTTTTAACCGGCGGCTACCCGATGGGCAGGGAAGACCGACGGCGATCCC
>Ga0224508_10001431_pt1 | contig 21486 bp, 20 predicted proteins | sample SF_Jan12_sed_USG_4_FD_170157 | JGI IMG/M metagenome (GOLD analysis project Ga0224508, IMG submission 170157) | Sediment microbial communities from San Francisco Bay, California, United States - SF_Jan12_sed_USGS_21 | ecosystem: Environmental > Aquatic > Marine > Sediment | place: USA... | reverse complement strand
ACTCAGGGGACAGGGCTTGAACGCGCTCTGCGATCACCAGTGACGGATTGCGCGAATCGAGGGGACAGACGACCGCGCCGATGAGCTGGGTGGCGAGGAAGCCGGTGACGAACGCGACGTCGTTGGGCCCGAGGACGACGACCCGGTCGCCGCGATCAACGCCGGCGGCTCGGAGGGCGCCGGCCGTCTGCGCCACCAGCTCCGCAAGCTCGCCGTAGGAGATCGACCGGTCGGCTTCGATCAGTGCGGTCGAGCGTGGCGGATGTGTCGCCAAGAGATCGTTGTGCATGCGTCTCGCCTCTCCATTGGGTCCGACAGGCTGAAGCTTACAGCGTGAGGTCCTCGGGCTTCGAGTCGTCACCGCCTGCGAGCTCGGCATAGCTGTCGACATACCGCTGGCCAGAGAGCTGGCTGATCTCGAACATCACGTCGTCGGTCAGGATCCGATGGGAGCGCCGATCGCGGGATTCGTAGCGTTGGGTGGCGAGCGGGCGACCGATGTGGATCGAGCAATCCCCTCGCAGGCTGGGGAATCGCCGGCCTGGCGGCTGGACGACGTCGGTCCCTCGGATGCCGATCGGCACGATCGGTGCTCCCGACTTGAAGGCCAGCCACGCCAGCCCGGTGTGACCGCGGTGGAGCTGTCCGTCGCGGCTTCGCGTGCCCTCGGGGTAGATACCGAGTAGCTGGCCACCGTCGAGGACCCGCAGGCCGCTCCGCATCGCCGTCAGCGCGGCCCGTCGCCCGCCCCGCTCGACCGGGATCATGCCGAGGGCGGGGAACAGCGACCGGGTCAGTGCCGAGTCGAGGTACTCGGCCTTGCCGAAGAACCACACCCGGCGGGGGAGCTCGAACATAAGCAGCGGCGAGTCGAGGAACGACACGTGATTCGCCGCAAGGATGGCCGGACCGGTCGATGGCACGTGCTCGGTACCCTCGATCGTGAGCCGCCAGCCCCGACTGAGGATCCTCGTCAGTTGCCGCAGACCGGCATAGACCGACCGGCTGATCGGGTTCTGCGTAGCGGCGATCGCGTCGACGGCCGAGCTCGACCGAGATCGGGCGTCGGTGGTAGCGGCGAGCCGATCGGCGTCCGCGGTCGATGCGGCGCCCTTCTGCAGGAGCATGCCGTCATCATTGCCTAGCGCTCGCTAGGTACGCAACCGGTGCAAACATCGACGGGTCACCGCCCCCAAAGAACCTACTAGTGTTCGGCGCGGAGCGCCTCACCGACGAGGTCCTGCCGCCGGATCTTGCCCGTCGTCGTTCGCGGGAGCTCGGCGACGAAGGTGATGTCACGGGGAACCTTGTGTCGGGCCAGCCGCTCGGCCACCACCTTCCGGATCCTCTCGGCGCTCAGATCGGCGTCCGCCGCGAGCACGATGAACGCCGACAGCCGCTGACCGAAGTCGGGATCGTCGACGCCGACGACGGCGACGTCGGCCACCCCGGGCTGAGCGAGCAGCAGGTCTTCGACCTCGCGGGGAAAGACGTTCTCGCCGCCGCTGATGATCATGTCATCGGATCGGCCCGTCACGAAGAGGCGGCCGTCGGCGTCGAAGTAGCCGACGTCGCCCGACGACATCCGACCGTCGATGGCCTCCTTCGTCCCACCGCCCGTGTACGCGCTGAACTGCGCCCCGTTGGCAACGAAGATCCGGCCCTCGGCGCCCGGCGGCAACTCGGTACCGTCGCGGCCGACGATCACGACCTCCGAGCCCGGCACGACCCGGCCCGCCGTGCCTGGTGCCTGCCGGAGATCCTCCGGCGTGGCGATCGTCGCCTGGCCCACCTCGGTGGATCCGTACAGGTTGTACAGGCAGTCGCCGACGGCGTCCATCCACGCCTCGGAGACGGCCGCCGGGAGGGCGGAGCCGCTGCTGGCGACGATTCGCAGGGAGGTCATGGCCGCGAGGTCGAGATCGGGCGTGGCAAGCATTCGCTGCAGCATGATCGGTACCACGCCGAGGACGGTCGCCCGGTGCTCGATGACTGCCCGCACGGTGGTCTCGGGCGCGAACCGCGGTGTCAGGACCACCGTCGAGCCAAGGGTTGCCGCCACGATCAGCTGGCTCAGGCCCCAGGCGTGGAACAGGGGGCTCGGGAGCACGAAGACGTCACCGGTGCGATAGGGGATTCGACGAAGCACGCTGGTTGCGGCCCGCGGATCCACCCCGCTCGTCGAGCGCCGGGCCCCCTTGGGAAGACCCGTCGTGCCCGAGGTGAGCAGAACCGGGCTCGTGGTCCTCGGCAGCAACAGGGTCGGCTGGCGACGACCGAGCCGACGGACGTCTCGCATCGATCGGAGACCGTCGATCTCGCCATCGGCGACGACGATCGGGCGATCGAATACGGCGGACTCGACGGCAGGCACGAGGCCGGCGTCGCAGACGAGCCCTGCCACCTCCTCACGCTGCATGACCTCGCCCAGCTGGGAAGCGGCGAAGCCGGTGTTGAGGTAGACCACGTTCAGGCCGGCCTTGGCCGCCGCGAGGTTGGCTTCCACGAAGTCCCGATGGTTGTGGCAGAGCAGGCCTAGGTGCTGGCCCGGTTGGAGGCCGAGAGCCAGGAGTCCGCTGGCGAGCGCCGTCGAGCGGAGATCGAGCTCGGCGTATCGCAGCGTTCCCCGATGATCGATGACCGCCGGCCTCCTCGGATGGCGGAGCGCCGCCGAGGTGTAGAGCGTGGCGATCGTCGGCCCCCACCGGGTCATCGCCCCGCTCGTCGCCAGCAGCCGGGCCGGGTCGAGCAGGCCGAGGCGGCCCGCCAACCGGATTGCGTCCGTGGCCCCCATGACCATTTGCCTCCCTGCTCCCCCGGTCGATCGTCACCCCTGTTCGTACCGTACCGTACAGAGACTGCTGTGCGTACAATACTGAGCAGCCACTTGGCATTGTGCGATCTGCAAACTATAGTGCGGAGCGCTAACCGTACCCGCTCCGAGCGGAGCCGTCGAAGGAGAACACCCGTGAGCGTTGCCGACCAGATGATGGAAGCCCAAGATCGAGTGCTGAGCGAGATGGAAACCGCTCAGAGCCGCATGATCGAGATGAACCAGAGCATGGCCGAGGCGCTCAGCCCGATGATGGCCCTCGGCAGCCGCTTCCAGATGCCGGGGATGGAGGACATCCCCAAGCCCGAGGAGCTCATCGATCGGTACTTCGACTTCGCAAGCAAGATGGCCGAGGCGAATCGGACCTACTACAAAGAGCTCGTGGAGATCTGGTCCAAGCCCGCCGAGGAGGAGACCGAAGCGGCCTGATCAGGCTTGTTCTAGGCAACGGTCGCACCTGGGTGCGACCGTTGCTCTCAAGGGGAGAAGTGCATGACCACGTCCGAGAGCCGGCGAGACCACCGTGGCGACCTCGGCGCGTTCATTCGCGCCCAGCGGCGGTTGGCTGAGCTCTCGCAGCGGGAGCTCGCCAAGATCGCCGACGTCTCCGACGCCTACGTCAGCCAGCTGGAGCGGGGCATGCACGAGCCGACCGTCAAGGTACTCCGCTCGATTGCCGCCGCTCTCGACATCCGGGCGAACACGATGCTCCATTACGCGGGTTGGTTGGAGGAAGTCGCCTCAGACGAAGCCGACGGTTACTCCGAGGCCGGGGTGGAGACGGCCATCAGATCCGATCGACGCCTCACCGAGCAACAGAAGCAGGCGATGTTGTCGGTGTATCGCGGCTTCATCGAGGCGAGCGACGAGCCATGATCTCGCGCCCGTGAGCACGACGACCGGGAGCGGCTCGCCTGGCGAGGATGGCAGTCCCCGGATCGGTCTCGTGCTCGGAGGGGGCGGGATCACCGGCTTCGCCTTCCACTCGGGTGTCCTGTCGACCCTCGGGCGGCTCACCGGTTGGGATCCTCGAACAGCCGACGTGATCGTCGGCACCTCGGCCGGTTCGGGCTTCGGTGCCATGTTGCGGGGAGGGGTTCCCGTCGACGAAGTGCTTTCGCACCTGCTGGCCGCACCGTCGAACCCGGAGACGATGGCGAGGCTCCGAGTGCTCTCCGGCCGGGAGCTCAACGCCCCGAGCTGGTTTTGGCTCGGGCCGGGCTCACCTCGGCTCCTGTTGAAGGAGCTGTGCCCGCCGTGGCGAGCGCGGCCGAGCCGCCTGGCTGTGTCGCTGACGCCCCACGGGCGGATCCCGACCGACTACCTCGGTGACCGGGTCCGCGAGCTGCACGGCCTCGACTGGCCCCAGGCGACGTATTGGGCCTGCGCCCTCCGTCTCCGAGACGGCGAGCGGACCGTGTTCGGAGCCGCTGACGTGGACGTCGACGTGGGCACCGCCGTGGAGGCTTCGAGCGCGATCCCCGGCTTCTTCCAACCGGTCTGGATCGAGGGTGAGCGCTACGTCGACGGCGCGGTGCACTCGCCGACCAACGCCGATCTCGTCGCCGAGCTCGACCTCGACCTCGTGCTCGTGCTGTCACCGATGTCGGCCGAGGGCACCGACGCCCTCCGCACCCTCGATGCCGTCAGCCGGTTGGCAAGTGCCGCTGCACTACGCCGCGAGCTGGCCGAGCTCGAACACAGCAGCGCCCAGGTCCTCGTCCTCGAACCGAGCGTCGACGAGATCCGTACGATGGGACCGATCAACATGGATCCGACCCGGATGGTCCCGACCGTCTTGCAGTCGAGTGCCTCGACCCTCGAACGCCTGGCCGCTCCGGAGCACGCCGAGGCGCTCGCCACGCTGAGGCGGGCAGCACGCGAAACCACACCGCCGCCAACCGTGCCGTACCCGACGGCAACCGCTCGGAGGTTCCCATGACCGGTCCCGTTCGGATGAGCCCCGAGGACTCGGCCTTCTGGAAGATGGAGTCCGAGGTGAGCCGCATGCACAGCGTGACGCTGGCAACCTTCGCCGGCCCGGCGCCCAGCCACGACGAGCTGCGGTCGCACGTGGCCGGGTGCGTGCCGCTGGTCCCTCGCTTCCGCCAGCGCGTCCAGGAGGTGCCGTTCGATGCCGGACGGCCGATGTGGATCGACGATCCGGACTTCGACCTCGACGACCACCTCATCGGCGCCTCGGCCTCGGTCGGCATGGCCAGCCTCAGCGAGCTGGTCTCGCTGATCGTCTCCCGCCAGCTCGACCGCTCTCGACCGCTGTGGCAACTGACCGTCGTCGACGGACTCCCCGATGACGAGTGGGCCATGGTGTCGAAGGTCCATCACTCGATGATCGACGGGCTGTTCGGGACCGAGCCGCTCGCCGTCCTCATCGACGGTGCGGTCGGGAGATCGGCGCCCGCCGTCCGCTGGAGCCCCGGACCGCCCCCCACGGCCACCGAGCTCCTCGGCCAGTCGATCGCCGAGCTCGCCTTCAACCCGGCCGAGCAGTACCGGTTCCTCCGAGCCAGCACGAAGCGGACGAGACGGCGATGGGACCGCCTCACCGGCCGGTCCCGAGCCCCGGTCACCGACCCCACCGGCCTCCGAGGTCCGGTCGGGGCGGCCCGAGCCTGGACCTCGGTCGTCGTCGAGATGGAGGCATTACGCACCGCCCGTCGCCGTTTCGGCGCGAGCACCCACGAGCTCGTGCTGGCCCTCGTCACCAGCGGAATCCGAGAGCTCCTCCTGGCCCGCGACGAGTCGGGCCGGGAATGGCCGACCGTGCAAGCCATCGTGCCGATGGCGGTCGCCGGCGGGGCGGCGGCGTTCCACGGCGGGGTCGAAGCGACGATGATCGAACTGCCGGTCGCCGAGCCCGATCTCACCGACCGCATCGACCGCCTCCACCGCGAGGTTCACATGGCAACGTCGAAGGGCGCCGCGATCGACGATCAGATCGGCGTAGCCGGCTTCGCGGCGCCGGCCCTGGCGAGCCTCGGGCTCCGGGAGGCCACGAGACGAGGGGTCACCGACCGCAAGGCCCACACGACGATCGTAAACGTGCCGGGACCCCGCCACGAGCTGTCGGTGTTGGGCCGACCGATGACCGAGATCCATCCCGTGATGCCACTGGCGGCCGGCGTGCGGCTGAGCATCGGCGTCCTGTCGTATCTCGATCATCTGACCTTCGGCGTCACGACCGATCGTGACTCGGTGCCCGATGGTCACGTGGTGACGAGCGGCATCCGTCACGCTCTCGACGAGCTGAGCAACCAAGAATTGGAGACCGAACATGCCTCAGGCTGACAACGACGGCGTCGTCATCGAGTACGACACCATCGGAACCCACGACCATCCCGCGCTGCTCCTGATCATGGGCTTCGCTACCCAGCTCACCGCCTGGGATCGCGAGTTCTGCCAGCTGCTGGCATCGCACGGGTTCTTCGTGATCCGGTTCGACAACCGTGACTGCGGACTCAGCGGCAAGACCGACGGCGAGCCCCCGAACATCATGGCGCTGATGATGGCGGTGATGGCCGGCAATGAGGTCACCGAGGAGGTCCCCTACACCCTCTCGGACATGGCGGCGGACGGCTTGGCGGTGCTCGACCACCTCGGGATCGACCAAGCCCACATCGCAGGGGCGTCGATGGGCGGGATGATCGCCCAGCAGATGGCGATCGATCACCCGGACCGCGTGCTCTCGCTCACCTCGATCATGTCGACCACGGGCGATTCGAGCGTCGGGCAGGGCACGCAAGAAGCGGTGGGCGCTCTCTTCTCGCCACCGCCTGAGGATCGTGACAGCGTGATCGAGCGGGGGCTCACGATCGCCGGCGTCGTCTGCGGACCGCACTTCGACGAGGCCGAGGCGCGGATCCGTATCGGTGACGCCTTCGACCGCTCCTTCCATCCCCAAGGCGGGCCGTTCCAGCTCGCGGCGATCGCCAAGACCGGCGACCGGACCGAGAACCTCAGGGCGCTCGACGTGCCGACGCTGGTCATCCACGGAGAGGTCGACACGCTCGTCGACGTCTCCGGCGGCGAAGCGACCGCAGCCGCCATCGGTGGCGCCAAGCTGCTCACCTTCGACGACATGGGCCACGACCTCCCCAAGCCGCGCTGGCCCGAGATCACCGCAGCGATCGCCGAGTTGGCGGCCAGCGCCCGACGCTAGTCGCGAGCGACGGGGGGTGGTCGAGCCCTACGCCGCGTTGAGGAGATCGTCGTACGCCCGCTCGATGTCGGCTCGCAACGCCCCGGGCTCGGTGATCGCGCAGGGGTCGATCGTCAACATGAGGTGCATCGTGTCGAGATAGGACAACACCGCGACGATCATCGCCGATCCGGCGACGGGGCCGGGGGCGAAGATCTCCGTCATCTTGTGGCCGGCGATGTACAACTGCTTGGTGGTCGACCGCACGTTCGTGGTCGCGAAGTCGATACGGGCCGCTTGGGAGCGGGCGGTGCTCGTGGTCAGCGAGGTCGGCAGCAGGTTGACCAGGCCGGCGAGGCCACCCATCATGCCGCCACCGTGGACGCTCGATCGCTGACGCTCGACCCGCTCCTGGACGGCTCGCAGCCGCTCGACGGTGCTCATCGGTGTCGCCGGCACCTGGACCCGGACGGGGGTGAACGAATTCCCACCCTCGGCGCTGTCGGTCCTGGTCGAGACGACGAACGAGGTGTTGAACGCCTCGGCCGGCTGGTCCCGGGCATCGTGGTGAGCGACCGCCCCGTTGATCAGGCCGGTCATGAATACGTCGTTGACCGACGCGTCGAGCGCTTTGGCCGCCGCCTTGACCCCGCTGAGGGACACCCGGACCATCTCGAGGTGGCGGTGCCGGGAGCGGCCGGTCCACAGCGGCGACCCGGCCGACGAGGAATCGCCCTCTCCGCTCGGGCGGACCTGGGAGCCGATCATGCGGGCGTAGCGCTGCACCGACTCCGCGGTGTCGAGCCACACGCTCGGATCGGCTCCGGCCAGGGCGGCTCGGGCCATGATCCTCCGGGTCAGCTTCGGCGGAGCGGTCGCGAGGTCGAGCGCTCGCTCCGTCAGTCCTCCGCTCCCGCCCGTGGCGGCCTCCTCGGCACAGGTCTCGGCGACCAGAGCATCGAGATCGACCTCGTCCGGGACCGGCGCGTCGACGTCGCGGACCATGAACCGCTCCTGCATCCGGGCCATGCCGTAACCGTCGGCGATCGAGTGGTGCAGCTTCATCAGCAACCCGGAGCGATCACCGTCGAGCCCACCGATCAGGGTGACCTGCCAAAGCGGGCGGGTCCGGTCGTAGGGCTCTTGCATGGCCAGCGCCACGTAGTCGAGCAGCTCCCGCTCGCTCCGGTCGCCGGCGAGGTCGACGTGGCGATAGTGGTAGCCAAAGTCGAATTCGGGATCGGCGTTCCAGCTCGGGCGCTCGTAGCGACCGATGCCCGGGACGACGCGCTCGCGGAGTCGGGGCAGCGCCGCTACGGCCGCCCGCAGCCAGCGCTCGAACTGGTCGCCGTCGACCGGCCCGTCGATGATGCTCAGCGAGGCGCCGCTGGGGTTGAGCCACGGATCCTTCTCCACGTTCCACATCAGGGCCTCGGCCGGCGACATCTGTCGCTCGAAACGGGAACTCCTGGCACCTTGGTCGGCCATATCGCTACTCCTGCTTCTGGAGCTCGGGCTGCTCGTTGCCGTAGGTGTCGCGGTAGGTCTGACCCGACAGCTGCCCGATCTCGTACATCACTTCGTCGGTCAGATCCCTGAGAAGCGCCCGGGTCACTTCCTGTCCGTCGTGCTTCTCGGTTCGGATCGGTGGACCGAATGCGAGCGAGCACGGCTTGAACGGCCGGGGGACGACCGCCCCGGGAGGCTGGATGGCATCGGTCCCGCGAATGCCGACCGGCACGATCGGTGCACCGGTTCGGAGCGCGAGACGAGCCACGCCGGTCCGACCGCGGTGGAGGAAGCCATCGCGCGAACGGGTGCCCTCTGGATAGATCAAGAACAGATCACCTTGCTGCAATGACGCCGCCGCCTGGGCGAGGGCCGCGTCGCTCGACGAGCCCCCCGAACGGTCCAGCGGAATCATCCCGATCGCCGGGAACAGATACCTCGTCTTCCAGCTGTCCATGTACTCCGCCTTGCCGACCGCCAGCGTCCGTCGAGGCATGAGGGCGAGCACGAAGATCGAGTCGATGAACGAGATGTGATTCGGGGCGATCAGGGCAGGCCCGCTCGTCGGTACGTGCTCCAGACCGTCGACCTTGGCCGACCACAGTCCGCGCAGGAGGGGACCGACCACCTTGCGGGCCGGCGACTGCAGCCGTCCGGCCTCGGGCACCGCAGCGGCCCGACCGGTCATTCCGGTCCGCCGACATCGACCCAGTAGGCGTCCCAGATCAGGTCGGCCATCGTCTGGCGCAGACGGACGACGCGCCCGAGGAAGGGCAGGACCTTCTCCCGGGCGTCGCGAGGCTCGACCTTCGGCACCGCTTCGACGAGCTCGTGGAGCTCCGCCAGCACCTCGTCGAGTGACTCGTTGAGCGCCTCGGCCCGTTGCACGAACGCTGGACGCTGCGAGCGAAGCTCGTCGACGAGCCCACCGGGGGCGGTCACCGCCCGGCTCTGCTCCTGACCGAGCTCCCCGAGCAGCCGCAGGGCGTCGACGACGCGACCGGTCCACGCCTCCCCGACGCCGGCCGGGGCTGCCAGCGCTCTCTCCAGCTCGGCGACGGCGTCGCCGATCTCAGCCCGACGAGTGCTGATGTCGGTCAGATCGGTCGACGGCGCCTCGCGCTCGGTCATGCCGGCTTCTTCCTCTTGATCTTGAGGGCCTTGAACAGCACCTCGATCTCGTCGACGTGAAGCTCGACCAGATACTCCAGATCGGGAACCAGCTCGCGGCACGAGACGAGGCCGATATCGAGGGTGTCGAGATAGCTGTGAACCGTGATGTTCAACCCGATCCCCTCCCCGATCGTCGAGACGGGATAGTAGTGCTGGAGCTCGGCACCGGCGACGAACAACGGCTGGCGGGGTCCCGGCACGTTGGAGATCACGACGTTCACCGGTGGGTTGGCTTGATCGGCGATACGGAGCGAGGTCGCCACCCTGGCGGCCTGAGCGGCCAGCGCCGGTGAGGAGAAGTTGGCCAGGTCGACAAGCGCATCGGCGGGTACCAGCTCGAACTGCTCTTTCGCCGCCACCATCGCCGCTCGCGTCATCTCGAGCCGTTCCAGCGGATCGTCGATGTGGGTCGGCAGGGCTGCAATCAGACTGGAGACCCGATTGGTCCACCTGTCCTCCTCGTCGCCGGTCCTGATCGACACCGGCACCATGGCCTGGAGCGGCACGTCGGGTAGGGAGTCGTGGTGTTGGAGGTAGTTCCGCAACGCACCGGCGCACATGGTCATCACGACATCATTGACCGTCGCGTCGGCCTTCGTCTTCAGCTTCTTGATGTCGCTGAGGGCCACCGACCGGATGGCCAGGCGACGGTGGGGGGTGATCGAGCGGTTGAACGGGGTGCGGGGCGCAGTCCCGGTCGGTGTCAGGGGCTGCTCTTCGCTCCGCAAGCGCCGCAGCGCCGGCACCTGCTGCCGGGCGTTGGCGACGAGGGTCTCGAGTCCCTTGTTGCGGGTGATCTCGGCCATCTGCTGGATCGCGTTGAGCTGGACCCGCGCCAGCCGGGCTGGCCGCCGGACGAAGCTCCCGACCGTTCGGCTCAACAGCTCGAGATCGGTCGGGATCGAATCGGGTGTCCACTCACCGTCGTCGGCCGGCACCGCATCTCCGGCCGGGTCGGTGTCGAGGAGGATCGTGAGCAGCTCGACGCCAGAGGCGCCGTCGACCGTCGCGTGGTGGATCTTGGTGAGCACGGCGTACTCGTCGCCTTCGAGGCCCTCCATCACGTAGGCCTCCCAGAGCGGCTTGGTTCGGTCCATTGGCCGGCCGATGATGCGGGCGACCTGGGCCGCCAGCTGCTCGCGATCGCCTGGTGGGGGGATGGCGATGTGGCGAACGTGGAAGTCGATGTCGAAGTCGGGATCGTTGATCCAATACGGGTGGTCGAGCCCGAGGGGCACCTCGACGAGGCGCCGGCGGAACGGGTCGAGCAGGTGGAGCCGGCTCTCGATCTGCGCCTTGAACGCTTCGTAGGGCTTGTAGTCGGGGTCGTCGGGTCGGCGGTAGACGGCGAGTCCGTTCACATGGCCGAACGAGTTCGGCGTCTCCATGTACAGAAAGGTCGCATCGAGGCCGGTCAGCTGTTTCATCAGTGCTCTCCGTCGGCGGTAGGACGTTCGCTGGTCGCGGCTTCTATCAGCCCGTGCAGCTCGTGGATGGATTCGGTCGGTCGGCCCTGCTCGAACGCATCGGCCGGCGAGGCAACGCCGTTCACGACAACATGCACCAGGTCCATGAGCGGCGTGTGCACGCTGACCTGGCGGGCGAGAGCCAGCAGATTGTCGACGCTCTTCACCCCTTCGGCCACCATGGCGGTCTCTGAGGCAATGTCGTCCACGCTTCGCCCTTTGGCCAGCTCCCGGCCGAAGTGATGGTTGCGGCTCTGCTCGCTGAGGCAGGTGGCGACCAGGTCGCCCTGACCGGCCAGACCGAGGAACGTCTCCGGTCGTGCACCGAGCGCCGAGCCGAGCCGAGCCATCTCGACCAGGCCGCGACAGATGAGGGCCGAGATCGAGTTGTGGCCGTGGTCGAGGCCGGCGGCCATGCCGGCTGCGACGGCGATGACGTTCTTGATCGAGCCGCCGAGCTCGCACCCGATCACGTCGTCGTTGGTGTACACGTCGAAGCGAGGTCCGCTGAACACGGGTTGTAGCCGATGGGCCAGGTCGAGGTCTTCGAAGGCGAGCACGGTCGAGGCCGGTTGGCCCCGGATGACCTCACGGGCCAGGTTCGGGCCGCTCAGCACGCCGACCCTGGTGTGACCGCCCAACTCCTCGGCGATGATCTGCGTTGGCCGGAGCAACGTCTCGTTCTCGATCCCCTTCGACAGGCTGACGACCGCCGTGGTCGGAACGACTCCCTCGGCGAAGCGCTCGACCGTCTGCCGGGTGAACTGGGTCGGGACGGCCATGACGATCAGGTCGGCGCCGTCGACCGCCTGCTGCACATCACCAGTGGCCCCAAGCCCCGGCGGGAGGGTCACACCCGGATGGAACAGCGGGTTCTCGTTGCGCTGGTTGATGGCCTCGACCACCTCGGTTTCGAGAGCCCAGACGGTGACCGAGTGACCGTGCTCGGCCAGGAGCGCGGCCATCGCCGTGCCCCACGAACCGGCTCCGACGACGGCTACCGATGATCTCGACACGTTCATAGGCCTGCTGCCGATCGTTGGAGCCAGTCCTGAATCGGCGTCGGGGTCAGGCTGCGGGTGAGGTCGAGGAACTGGGCGTCGTTGCCGACGAGGTACCGGGCTCGGGGCCGAGGGGCGTCGATCACTCGGGCGACGGTGCTGGCAACGTCGGCCGGGTCGCCCATCAACGGCCGGCCCTGGTCCAGGCCCCGGCGGACGCGGCGGTAGGACTGGCGATAGCGCTCGTCGCCATAGCGCGCCTCATCGGCTTCGAGGTCGTCGAGCAACGCGGTGGCGAATAGCCCGGGCTCGACGAGGACGACATCGATGCCGTCCCGAGCGACCTCCATCCTGAGGGCGTCGCTGGCCGCTTCCAAGCCGTGCTTGGCCGCCTGGTACCAGCCGGACAGTGGCATCGTCACTCGGCCCATGATCGATGAGATGTTCACGATCCGGCCCCAGCCATCGTCTCGCATCGGAGGGAGCGCGAGGCGAGCGAGGCGCATCGGACCGATCAGCATCGTGGCCAACAGGTGCTCGGCTACATCATCGGCAACCGCCTCCATGGGGGCGATGAGGCCGACGCCGGCGTTGTTGACGAGCACCTCGGGCCGGACCTCTGCGATCACCTCGTCGCATCGGGAGGCATCGGTCACGTCGAGCAGCTCGGTGGTGACCTCGACGCCGGCCGCCTTGGCCGCCTTGCGGAGCGCCGTCGCCTTCTTCTTGCTCCGGGTCGTGCCGACGACCCGGTGGCCTCGCCGGGCCAGCTCGAGGGCCGTGGCCAGGCCGAGCCCCGAGTTGGCGCCAGTCACGAGCACGGTGCGGCCGGTCATGTCGCGGCCACCAGCAACTCGTCGTATGAAAACCGCAGGGCGTCGGCATAGGCCGCCGGGTCATGGAGCATGTCCCGGCACGCGGTGGCCGAGACGAACACTCGACCGCAGTAGCTGTACACGCCGTGGAAGAGCCCGACGCCATCGTGAATCGGGGCCAGTCCGTGCATGGCCACGACGCGGGCACCATTCATGTAGAGCGGCTCCTGGGGGCCGGGAACGTTCGAGACGACCGTGTTGTATGCGGGGTCGATCCGGTTGGCCATCCCCAACGACGATGAGAGACGGGCGCCGGCGCCGGCCAACATCGATGGTGTGAACTGGGCGTAGTCGGCCAACAGATCGGCGCCGACGGCATTGGTCAGCGCCTTCGACGCCTGGGTGCTCTGATGGACAGCTTCGAGCCGATGCCGTGGTCCGGCCACATCGGTGCACAGCGACACGAACATCGCCGACACACGGTTGCCCTGCCCGCCGTCCCCGTTGCTCGCCCCGCCCTTTGGCCGGGCCGAGATCGGGGCCATCGCAGTGAGCGACTCGTTCGGGAGGCCGTCGTGATCGAGGAGATACTGCCGCATCGCTCCACCGACGATCGTGAGCACGACGTCGTTGACGGTCGCCCCAGGAACCGCTTCGCGGATCTTCTTGATACTGGCCAGCTCGAGATCGACGCTCTCGAAGACCCGGTGCGGGCCGATCGTGCCGTTGAACCGGGTCCTGGGGGCGCCTCCCGGCGAGACGGGCGGCGTCGGCAGGCCCCTCGTGGCCCTGGCGCCGCGGCCCATGGCCGGAATCGTGCGAGCCACGAGCCGGCCGAACCGCCACGGCTCGCGGGCGTTGCGGACCCAGGCCCGAGCGAGCAGGTCACCCATGTTCGGCGGTTGCTCGGGCGTCCACGGCAATGGAGCGTCGTTCTCGTCGCCGGCCGGGTCGATGTCGTGGATGGCCGAGTTGAGTTGGTCGCCGCTCACGCCGTCGACGCAGGCGTGGTGGATCTTCGAAACGATGGCGAACGACCCGGGCGGGAGGCCGTCGACCGCATCGAGACCCTCGACGACGGTGAACTCCCACAGCGGCCTCGTGTGGTCGAGAGGACGAGCATGCAGTCGTGCGGCCTGGATGCACAGCTGGCGCCAGTCGCCGGGCTTGGGGAGCGCAACGTGGCGGACGTGGTACTCGACATCGAAATTGCGATCGTCGACCCACCAGGGGTGATCGAGGTTCATCGGCACCGACTCGAGGCGCTTGCGGAAGAGGTCGGCGGTATGGATGCGGTTCTCGATGTGAGCGAGGATCTCCTTGAACCGCACCTTGCCGTTGGGGGCGGTGCTCGGGTCGTAGATCATCACCGAGCCGACGTGCATCGGCTGGTTGGGCGTCTCGTTGTAGAGAAACGACGCGTCGTGGCCGCTCAGCTGCTTCACGGCTTGTCCCCCTTCTTCTTGGCGGTGCTCTTCTTGGCCGTGCTGTTCTTGGCGGTGCTGTTCTTGGCGGTGCTCTTCTTGGCCGTGCTCGGCTTTCCCGCCGAGGCTGTCGACCCATCGTCTGTCGGGTCGCTGGGTTGGTCCTCGCCGTCCTGCTCGTCCTCGCCCGCGGCCCTCGCCCGGAGGTCCTGACCGGTCATGAGGCTGGCCATGCGGACGAAGGGTTCCTGGAATGCTGCCAGCTGCTCACTGGCGATCGCCAGCCGCTCGGCTGAGGCCTCCAGGTGGGCCAGCCGATCGTCGAGCTGACTCAGCTGCTCGCGCTGCTCGGCCAGCTCGTCGCGGAGCGACTCGATCTGGGCCAGGGGCGGCCCGAACGCGTCGATCAGGTCGCTCATAGCCCGCACGCCGTCGGTGGGGAAGACGAGCTGCGACATGCCATCGGCCAGCGCCTGCCGTTGCTCGGGTGGCAGGGTGTAGCGGGCGAACGATTCTTGCAGCCTCCGTAGCGCTTCCCGCCCGGCCTGGACGGCGTCGAAGAAATCGGGCTCAGCCATCGAACACGACCCCTCCGGCTGCGAGCAGCTGGGTGTAGGCCTCGAGCATGCAGTCGGCGAGGTCGGCGGGGTCGTCGACGGCGATCGGGTCGACGAAGAGGCCCAGATGGAGGCTCCCGTCGTACGAGATCGTCGTCAGGTTGAACGCGGTGCCAGCGACCGGGCCCAGCGTGATCGTGTCGGTGACCTCGGCTCCCGAGATGTAGGTGGTGAAGGGGGCGGCTCGGAGGTTCGATGTCGCGAAGTCCATCTTGGCCGCCTGTGAGCGGGCGACCTGGGTCACGACCGAGGTTGGCAGGAGGTTGGCGACCCCGGCCAGGCCGGCGAGCGCACCCTCTCCGCTGACGTTCTCCCGCTTGGCTGCCATCCGGTCTCGGATCTCGTGGAGTCGTTCCTCCGGCGTCATCTCGCCGCCGGGTACTTGCACCGGGGTGGGTGTGAACGAGTTGCCACCGATCGCCTTGTCGTGGCGGGTGCTGACGACGAAGCTGATGTTGAGGGCGTCGACGGGGGTGTCCCGCCGATCGTGGTAGAGCAGGGAGCCGTTGACGGCACCGGTCACGAACACGTCGTTGATGCTGGCGCCCAGGGCCTTGCCGGCTGCCTTCACGCCATCGAGGGGGAGCCGCAGCGACTCGAGGTGGCGCCGCCTCGATCGATTGGCCCACAACGGCGAGCCGCCGGCCGTGTCACCATCGGACGGACTGAGTTGCTTCACCGCCGAGCCGGCCCCCTCGACGAGGTCCTCGACCAGGTCTTGAGCTCGGCTCGGGTCGACCGACCAGAGGGCCAGCTCCCCAACGGTCCGCTGGGCGATGCCGGCCTGGCGGCGCCAGAGATGGCCGAACGACTTGACGGCCGAGTCGACGGTCGCGGCGCGGTCGGCCTCGTCGGATGCGGCTTCGGCTTCGAGCGCGTCAGCGATGACCTGGTCGATGTCGACGACCGGGGGCAGTTCGGCGACCCGCTCCGCCTCCATGTACAGCTCCGAGAGGCGGATGGCCCCGATGCCGTCGGTTATCGAGTGGTGCAGCTTGGTGAACAGCGCACCCCGACCACCCTCGAGGCCGTCGATCGCGGTGAACACCCATAGGGGCCGGGTCCGGTCGTAGGGATCTTGGTAGAGCTGGGTGGCCAGATCGTAGAGCTGACGGACGCTACCAGGGGCCGGTAGGCCGATGTGGCGAAGGTGGTAGTCGAGGTTGAACTCGGGATCGGTCACCCAGGTCGGGGGCGACAGCCGGCCGAAGCCTGACACGACCCGCTCCCGGAGCCGGGGGATCTTCGAGATCGCATAGGCCACGCGGCGCCGCAGCTGCTCGACGTCGATCGGCCGATCGAGGATCGTGACCATGGCCCCGTTCGGGTTCAGCCAAGGATCCTTCTCGATGTTCCACATGAGGGCTTCGGCGTCGGACATCTTTCGCTCGAAGCGCTGCTCTCGCTCGCGATGGGTCGGCATCGTCAGACCTCAGGTGTCGGTGCCCGGCCGACGGTCGATCTCCTGGGTCGGATCGCCGTTGTAGCCGGGCGGGTAGGTGAGGGCCAGTTCCTCGTCGGTCGGCGTGTGGGGGATCTTGGCCTCGGGTGGCAGCAGGTCGACGATCGCCGACATGATCCGCTTCGTGTCGGCGTCGAGACTGCGATAGCGGAGCTCGACGGGGGGTCCGACCCGCACGGTGATGGTCGGGGGCTCGGTGACCGCCATCTTGGGCAGGCGCTGATTCCGGGGCCAGACCTTCTCGGTCCCCCACACCCCGATCGGGATGACCGGCGCCCGGGTGGCGTGGGCTAGGCGAGCGGCACCCCAGCGCCCTTTCAGCTCGGTGTCGAAGAACGCTGGACCGCGGGGAATCGTTCCCTGCGGGGCAAGGGACACCATCTCCCCCGCCTCGAGGGCGTGGATAGCGTGCTCCAACGGCTCGTCGGACCCGGTTCCTCGATCGACGCGGATACCACCCATCATCTTCGAGAGCGCCCCGATGACCGGAGCGTCGAAGACCTCCTTCTTGCCCAGGAACCGGGCCGGCCGGTCGGTCTTGGCCAGGGTGAAGTTGATCGCGCTGGAGTCGAAATAGCTGCGATGGTTGAACACGACGATGGCGGCGCCCTCCTTGGGGATGTTCTCCGCGCCCTGGATGTCGAAGCGGGCGTTGGCCGCCATCTCGGGCCGGTTGAGGGGGCGGAGCCAGTCCTGCAGCTCGCGGCCTGCGATCTTGACGACACCGGGAGGGACATCGAAATGGCGGATCGGCCACTGGTTGAGTCGGGCCACCATGGCGAGCTGGGCGTCGGGATTGACCGCGACCGGATGTCCGACCGTCCGCAGCATCGGCACGTCATACACGCTGTCGGAGTAGGCGTAGCTGGCACCGAGATCGACCTTGTGCTCCCTGGCCCACGCCTTGATCGCCGTCATCTTGTTTCGGCCCCAAAGGAACCGACCGTGGAGGTGCCCATTGTAGACGTCGCCGTCGGTAGCCCACTCGGTGGCGAACACCTCGCCCATCCCGAGCCGGTCGGCCAGCGGCTGGACGAAGCAACGAGGGCTGGTGGTCGCCAGGACCGGTAGCCGTCCAGCCTCGCGGTGCTCGTCGATCAGCAGCCGCCCGTACGGGAGGACGCTCTCGATGAGCTCCTCGGCCGCCGCCTCGGCCGCCTTGGCCACGGCGGGAACCGACCACCCCCTCGCACCCCGGACCGCCAAGCGGGCCGCCTGCATGCTGAGGGGGTTCTCACCCACCACCTCGTACACCTTGTAGAGCGCGTCGAGCACCGGCAGCTCGGGGGCGTTGGACACACCGGCCTCGGCCAGGTGTCGCTGGAACACCGGGCCGGAAGGCCCGGCGATCAGGGTTCGGTCGAGATCGAAGATGGCAAGTGCGGTCATCGGGTCTCCAGGGTTGCAGGGGCGGCGAGGGATGCTTCGAGCAGCTCGGTCGTCGACGTCTCCAGGGCACGCATCAACGACCAGAGATCGTCGACGGCGTCGCGGCAGGCCAGCAGGCCGAAGTGGATCGAGCCGTCGTAGGACGAGAGGGTGATGTTCAAGCCCGCACCGTCGGCGATGACCGGCACGGGAAACGAGGCGACCTGTCGGGCTCCTGCGCAGTACAGAGGGTGCTGCGGCCCGGGAATGTTCGAGATCACGACGTTGAACGGCGGATTGGCGATGTCGGCCAGCTTTGTCCTGGCGACCAAGCGGGCGACCCGGGCGGCGACCGCCGGCGGGGCGAAGCGGCCGAAGTCCTGGAGGATGTCGGCCGGGAGCGCGGCGTGGTCGGTCTTGGCGAGCTCCATCGCCTCATGGGCCAGGCGGAGGCGACGCATCGGCTCGGCCTCGTTCGTCGGTAGCGCTGCCACCATGGCGGAGATCCGGTTGCCCGGTGTGTCGGCGTCGGCATCGGTCCGCACCGAAACGGGAACCATCGCGAGGACCGGATCGGTTGGCAGCTCGTGCCGGTCGTCGAGCCAAGACCGCAGTGCACCGGCGCTGATCGCCATGACGACGTCGTTGACGGTCACGCCGTGCCGATGCTTGATCGCCTTGACGTCGTCGAGCGAGATCGAGCCGTAGGCGAACCGACGGTGGGCCGAGATCGAGCGGTTGAACGAGAGCCGGGGGGCGACGAGCGCCGGTCGCGAGAGGAACCCCTCGGACCTGGGCGGCTCGGGCACGAGCAGGCCCAATCCGGGAGTCCGCCTCATCGCCTCCTGCATCGTGGCCACGGTCGGCCCCATTTGCCGGCGACCGGTCTGGAGCCCGGCGGCCAGGAGCCGACGCTGCATGCGGACCTGCAGCCGTGGCTGGGTGGCGAGAGCGGCGAGTCCCCGGGTGAGCATCTCCATCGTCTTCGGGACGCGATCGGGGCTCCACGGCACGGCTTGCGCCCTAGCTTTGCGGCCATCGGGGTCGCGATCGAGCAGTGTCGTGAGGACCTCGGTTCCGGTGATGCCGTCGACGCAGGCATGGTGGATCTTGGTGTACTGGGCGACGAGGCCACCCTCGAGTCCTTCGATGAGGTAGAGCTCCCACAAGGGGTGGGAGCGATCGAGGGGGCGGGCGTGGAGACGACCGATCAGCTCGCCGAGCTTGTCGCTGTCGCCCGGTGGCGGGACCGCGATGTGGCGGACGTGGAAATCGAGATCGAAGGAGCCGTCCTCGATCCAGTAGGGCCGGTCGATGCCGAACGGCACCGGCATCAGCCGCCGCCGAAACGGGTCGAGCTCGTCGATTCGCTCGTCGATCAGCTCCTTGATCGATTCGAGCGTGAGCGGGGCGGCGCTGGCGTCGAACAGGGCCAAGCTGCCGACGTGGCCATGCACCGTCGGGGTCTCGATGTTGAGGAAGCTGGCGTCGAGGCCGTTGAGCTGTTCCACTTACTCAGCCTCCCTCAGCTTGCGAGGACCCGGCGGGAAGCCGAGCCGACGCTTGCCCGAGCGATGGAAGGGTCGCCACTCGTCGGCGGGCTGGGCCAGACGATCACCGACGACGTAGATGGCCCACGGGTTGCTCGGCAGCCCGATGTGGCTGCTGACCACCTCGACATTCTCGGCGCCGTCGGAGCGGTCGATGCAGGAGCGCCACGCGACGACGCCGTCGGTCTTGGAGAAGATCGACGTCGTCGGCACCGGCGGTGCTTTGGCCATTCTGGTCGCGAAGTCGGGAGGGAGTGATGACACTCGCGTGCCGCTGGCCGCCTCGAACATCGGCCACACGTGGTTGGCCTTGAGATCGTTGATCGGTGAGCCAAGCGTGATCACGAAGCGCACGTCGTCGGGGATGAAGCGAGCAACCTCCCGGGCGTAGACGCCGCCGAGACTGTGGCCGATCAACGACACGGGCTGGCCGGCCATGGCCCGGACCTCCTGCACCCGCTCGGCGGCAACGTGGACGAGGCGATGCAGCCCGAGGACCTCCGGATGACCCCAGGGGTGAACGTCGTACCCCCGGTCTTTCAGGAAGGACCGCAGTCCCGACGTGAACTGGTCGGCGGCGCCGAAGGGCGGGAGGACGACGATCGGGTGGCCATCGCCCCGGCGAACCCGCCGCAGGAGCGGCGTGGACAGCAGGCCAAGCGCGCCTTCGAGTGGGGCTCGACCTTCGAGCGCCATCAAGAGCGGGTTGGGGGCCTTCGTGCTCTCAGCCCCACTGTTGGAGGCACTGTTGGAGGTACTGGTGGTCGGACGTTCCACAACGAGGCGAGTTTAGTGTCAGTCACTGACAGAATGCAAAGGCTGACTTCTGTCTCTTTGTGATTTGTGTCGGCCGCTGTCTTTTGGTGGCAGGTGGCGCTACGGTACGGACCACCATGTCGGACACCACGATCGACGGGGCCCCCGGCCGGCGGGAGCGGAAGAAGCAGCGAACCCGCGACGATCTGATGTACCAGGCGGCGCGTCTCTTCGCCGCCAATGGCTTCGACGAGACGACGACCGAGGACATCGCCGAGGCTGCCGATCTCTCACAGCGGACCTTCTTCCGCCACTTCTCGTCGAAGGAAGCCGTGCTCTACGGCGACATGGATGAGCTCCGGCTACGAGTCCGCGATGCGCTCGTCGAGCGCCCCCCGGACGAACCGGCGATCGAGGCGGTCCGCCGAGCGATCATGACCCTGGCCGACAATTACGAAGCCGAACGCGACCACCGCTTCCTCCAGGCCGAGCTCGCCGCCGCCTACCCGTCGGTGTCGGCCTACAGCCGCGCCGTCGTCCAGGCCGAATGGGAAAAGGAGCTCATCGAGGCCATCAGCGATCGGCTCGGTGTCGATCCGACGCTCGATCCTCGCCCCGAGATCGTGGCCGGGGCGGCCATGTCCGCTCTTCGGGTATCCATTCGGAAGTGGACGATGTCCGGGGGTCGTGAGCACCTGCCAGAGCTCGTCGATGACGCGTTCGACGCGCTCGCCGGCCTGAGCCAACTCGCGGTTCCGACCGCTAGCCAGGGGTGACTGTGGCTCGGAGAGCTACGAAACTAGGGCTCTCGGTCGCCGCCGCTGGCGCCGCAACGTACGCCGCCGAGCGGTGGACGGTTGCCCGTTGGGCTTCGGGTCCCGACGAGTACCGGCACGAGCCACGGACACTGACCGGGACAACCCGCTACGTCGCGAGCGCGGACGGCACGAAGCTGCACGTCATCGAAGCGGGTGAGGGACCGACCGCCGTGCTCGCCCACGGCTTCACCGCCACAGCCCATCATTGGGCGCCCGTGGCGTCCCGCCTCGTCGAGCGGGGGCTCCGGGTCGTCGTCTTCGACCAGCGGGGCCACGGACGCTCGACTGCGATCAATGGACGGTTCGGCCCGTCGCAGTTGGCCGACGATCTGGCCGCCGTTATCGCGGCGACTGCCCCCGACGGTGCGGTGGTCGCGGGCCACTCGATGGGGGGCATCGGGATCCAAGCGATGCTCGCCCACCATCCCACGACGACCGATCGGCTTCACGGCATGGTCCTGATCGCCACGTTGTCCAGGCCGGTCTCGGTGCCATTGGGCAGGCTGATGAGCCGGCTCGGTGGCACGGCGCTGGC
>Ga0224508_10001430_pt1 | contig 21491 bp, 21 predicted proteins | sample SF_Jan12_sed_USG_4_FD_170157 | JGI IMG/M metagenome (GOLD analysis project Ga0224508, IMG submission 170157) | Sediment microbial communities from San Francisco Bay, California, United States - SF_Jan12_sed_USGS_21 | ecosystem: Environmental > Aquatic > Marine > Sediment | place: USA... | reverse complement strand
GTCCGGCCAGCGACAGCACGAGGGCGGAGATACCGACGATCTGCAGCACGGTATTGCCCGAGTCCTCCACCGAAGGATCGGCCGCGCCGGCGGCGGTCGCGGTCGTCGGCTGCTCGCCGGAGGTGTCGTCCGGCGGGGCGGGCGTCAACACACGCGCCTCGCCGCTCCCATCCATGGCGAGTTCGATAGGCGCACCGCCCGAGGCGCTCCCCGGGGTCAGCGCTTCGGCGAGCCACGGGGGAAGCGGTGTGAAGTATGACGAAGACGGGATGACCTCCACGCCGTCGCACGAACGCGCCGACGGGGCGAGGACCTCGATGAGCCTCCTCGCCTCGGCTTGTGCGGCAGCCGGGTCGAACTTCTCACCGGGGCTGCGGAAGCTGTACTTCGCATAGATTGCCGTGTTGGCAGGACCGTCCTCGAGTCCGATTCCGGAACGGAACGACGACTCGATCGAGCAGATCGTGATCGTCTGTGGCGTGTCTGCACCCTCCGTTGCGAGGAACACGTCGATCACGAGGTCGGAGAAGCCGGCGTCCTGCGGAGACCACCAGCAGTTGTAGACGAAGGCTCCATCCCGGACGTCCACGCCAGCAGTCGTTTCGAAAGTCACGGGCATCCCGCCCACCTCGGGAGAGCACTCGATGCCCCTCGGTGTGCACAGTGCGGCAAAGGGGAGGGCCTGGGCCATCACGTTCTCGGCCGCTGCGACGAACTGGGCTTCCAGGGACTCGAACTCGTCCCGGGCGTACTGGTACTCGGCGGCCACGGCGGCCGATTCGGCGACGAGCTGGGCGTACTTCGTGGCTCCGCCCGGGTCGAAGTCGTCAGAACCCGCCCCCTCGCAGTTGAGCGGCGACGGGCTTCCGGGCTTGTCCCAGGTGACCCTCACGGTCGGTGCTGAGGAAAGCCCTTGCCGGTAGGTGCAGGTAACGGCGATGTTGCCTCCGAAGCCGAGCACCAGGGTGTCGATGATCTCGAGGTCGCCGATCTCCGGGCAGGTGAATACCGACCTGTAGTAGTCGAGTTCCTCGGCGGTGGGCTCCTCGTCGGCGGGTCCGATTGGCGGCTCCTGTGCGATGGCGGCGGCAGGAAGCGCCGTGATAAGCAGCATCGTTGCCACCAGGCCGAGCGTGTGTCGCGGCCAACGCGTCTGCTCCTCAGCCATGGTCCGCTCTCTCTCCGTTGCCCCTCTGCCACGGGCGATCGTCGGGGTCCGGGTTAGGTCCGCCTAGCTGTTCTCGGAATATGAGCGGGCTGTCTGCCGAGAGGAAGGGTCATAGTGCCCGAATCAGCTTGTGACGCCATTCACAAGAGGAAGAAGGCTGGTCGCAACATCGGTGGAGGTCGCTAGAGCAAGCACGACCGCCCGCGTCGTCTAAGCCGCACCGGGCCGACTGGCGCTCGGCGAGTAGCGCCATTCGCGGGTCTGCGCGGGAAGGGTGGCACTTACTCCGCTCCGCCGAAGGCCACTCGTCGCTGCGCTAGCCAAACCTCCTAGGAGGGAGTGTCGCCTATCGGAGGGTCAGTGGTTGGGGGCTCAGCCGCGCACCAATTGCGCCACCCTTGATCCCAGGAGCTCGATGCTGCGGAGGACCTGCTCATGGGGCAGGGTGCCGACGCTGACGTGGAGCTCGAATCGGGTCACGCCGAGCAGCTCCTTCCAGAGCAGGATCTTGGCTGCCACTGTCTCAGGATCGCCGAGTACGAGGGAGCCTCCTGGTTCCCGCATCGCGTCGTACTGCTGGCGCGTCATCGGGCCCCACCCTCGTTCCTGTCCGATGCGGGTCATCGCAGTCGCATAGGACGGGTAGAACTCGTCGGCTGCCTGTTCGGTGGTCTCCGCGATGTAGCCGTGGCCGTGAACCGACAGCGGCACCTGGGCGGGGTCGTACCCGGCGTCGACGAGAGTGCGGCGGTGCAGCTCGGCCAAAGCCCGGAACCGGTCGGGAGTACCTCCGATAATGGCGAGTGCCACCGGCAGTCCTCGGGAGGCGGCGCGGACGATCGACTGCGGTGTGCCGCCGACTGCGACCCGGATCGGGAGTGGGCGCTCGGGACGGGGGTAGACGCCCTGGGCATCGAGGGATGACCGGAATTTGCCTGTCCAGGTGACACGCTCTTTGTCGCGGATCTCGAGAAGAAGGTCGAGCTTCTCCGCAAAGAGCTCGTCGTAGTCCTCGAGCTCGTACCCGAACAGCGGGAACGATTCGATGAAGGAGCCACGCCCGACGAGGAGTTCGGCGCGCCCAGACGACACCAGGTCCAGCGTGGCGAACTGCTGGAACACCCGAACCGGGTCGTCCGTGCTGAGCACCGAAACTGCCGGGAACAGCCTGATCTTGGACGTACGGCCCGCGGCGGCCGCCAGGACGGTGGCAGGGGAGGACGACGCGAAGTCGGGACGATGGTGCTCGCCGAGACCGTACACATCGAGGCCGACGGCCTCGGCGAGCTCGATCTCCGTTAGTACCTGGCGGAGTCGCTCCCCGTGCCCGATCGGCTTACTCGAGGCGTCTTGGGGGATGGTCTCCGCAAAGCTCGTGATTCCGAGTTCCATGTCGGCCTCCAAGCGCCAAGATTATGCGGGTAGGCGGCTTTGCAGGGATGGAGCAACAGGTCATGCAACGCCCACCGAGAAGAGCCCTGCGCTTTGAGGCTTCGCGGACCGGCGGCCGTGTCCGTATCACATGCTGCTGGCGGCGTAACATTCGGCGCGGGAGGCGGAGTGTCCAGAGCCGTACGGCTGGCGTGGTTGGCGACGGTGGTTGTCGTAGTGGCCTGCTCGGGGGAGACATCGCAGCCGCCGTCGGGCGGGGAATATGCCGAGGAGATGGAGCAACTGCTCTCGACATTGGGGGCCGCCATCTCTGCGATCGCCGAGGCGCAATCTAACCCGCCGAGTATCGACGCGGAGAGGGCAAGCATCGATGGGCAATTGATGGCTCTGGACGAATTCCTCAACGGGTTCCACGCCCTGGAGCCACCCGCTGCGTTCGCCAACGACCACGCCAGGGCTGCCGTTGCCGTCCAGGATCTGCGTGACGCGACCAAGGCCTTGGCAGACATCGCTCACTCCGTGGATACGCTCGCTGAGTTGGCGGCGGCCTTTCAGGGAGCACCCATTGAGGCGGCTGAGGAGGCGAGCGAGCGTTCCTGGGAGATGTGTCGACAGGCGCAAGCCGCCTTCGGCGAAGGCGTCGAGCGCGCGGTCGAATTCGCCAGCCCGTGGCTGCAATCGGCGACCACCGAACGGATCGAGATCAACCTCAGGTGCTCCGTCACGCAAGGGTGAAGCGCCATGGGTACCTCGAAGCGCTGTTTCGGAGATTCTGGTCCTGACTGACACTGCTCAGTGCTGGAGGCCGAGAGCTCCTAGGGTTGGCGATCAGCAACCCTCCAAGTCGCAGCCAACAGGGGAGAGCCCATGACGATGCCCACGGAACCGCTGGCACCATTCCTGGCCGAGCCTTCCAAGCTCGGTCATGAGATCAGCGTCACCGGTAAATGGATTCCTGCCAAACAAGGCGGGCTGTTCCGAAAGTCCGCTGAGTCGAAAGAGATGCTCAAGGAGTGGGAAGACATCCATGCCGGGGCCAAGGCTGACCCTGGTGTGCTGTCAACAGAGATCAACCATGCTGTCGGAGAAGACGCCGTCCTTGTTCACCACGTCTTTCGGGACCCCGACGCCCTGCTTCACTACTTCTCAACGACTGCCACCCAGCACATGGGTGCGCTTACCCAGGTGGCCAAGCCTGAACTGCACCTCATCCGTGGGCTCAGCATTCCCGATCCCGTCAAGGAAGCGCTCTTGGCCAAGACCGTGCCTGGGGTGTTCGGCGAGCTCCTCTTTGGGTACGTGAGGGACGACTACAAGCGTCCCGATCAAGAGACGGCCATCAACGTCACCGCCAAGTGGACCTGCCTGCCGGGCGTCGCTACCAATTTCGAAGATCTCAAGTACTGGTGGCAGCGCGTTGGCACCGAGGCTCATTCGCTCGAGGAGGGCCTGCTCAGGTTCGAGGCGTACCAGGTCATCGGCGAGGACGCTTTGATCATCCACGAAACGTTCGAGAACAACGACGTGCTGAAGTTCCATCTGTCCAAAGGCACGGCCGAGAAGTACAAGAAGGACATCGACAAGGTGGCGTCCCCTGAGGCCTACTTCTTCCGGGGCCCAGTCTCGTGGACGATCAGGACGTACTCCAAGTTCCTACACCTACCGGCTACGTACTCCAGCCGCGGCAGCAACTTCACCCAACCGGGGGGAAGTATGAGCGAAGGGACGACGGCGTAACGGGGGCGGGTTCCGCACGTCTTTCGCTAGCTGGACGACTAGAACCCCGGCTGTAGCTTTGAGCTTTGAGCTTTGAGCCATGGGCTCTGGAACCGCAGGCCGTAAGCCGTTCTCTTGCCTCTCCCCCCATAGAGGGGGGTACCGGAGAAGCCGGGGGCGGGGCTTCCTAACGATGTCGCTGGAAGATTTCACCGCTCCCAGTGCACTCACGTTCCGATGTTGACCCGGGATCCGCGCCAGCTTGACCTCCTCGGCACTATCGTGCCCGCCGCCGTCGGAAAGGGGTACTTCGTGGATGAGGATCGCAGCGCCAGTTTTGTAGAGCTCTTCTTCGACCTCGTCTTCGTCTTCGGCATCACCCAGGTGGTGGCGTCGATTCATGGTCATCTCGACTGGCCGACGCTGTGGCGTGCTGCGGTCATACTGGCGCTGCTGTGGTGGGCGTGGACCCAATACACCTGGATCGCCGGCTACGCCGACTTCGACGAACTCCAGCCTCGACTTGTCCTCCTGTTGGCCACCGCCGGCACCTTCGTCCTCTCCGTTGCGGTCCAGGGAGCCTGGGCGGATGAAGGTTCGGTCTTCGGAATGGCCTACTTCGGGGTGATGCTCCTGGGCGGACTCTTCATGGTGCTGCGGGCAAGGGCCAATGAAATGGCGGGACGGGCTGGCCAGCTGGAGGCAACCATCGCCTATGTGCTGCGCATGATGGCGGGGTCGGTTCTGGTGCTGGTCGGGGGGTTCGTTCCCGACGACCTCCGGCCGTGGTTCTGGGTGGGCGCCGTTGTTGTGAACCTGTTCAGCGCGCTGGCGGCAGGGGAGTACGAATACGACGTGGATGCGTCGCACTTCTCAGAGAGGCACGGACTATTCGTGATCATCGTGCTCGGCGAGGCGCTGATCGCCATCGGAATCGGCGTCGTCGGCCAGGCCGGATCGCTTGCCTTCTACGTGGCAGGCACTGCGATGCTTGTGACTGCTCTGGCGATGTGGTGGTCCTACTTCGATTGGCTGTTCCTCGTCGGTGAACGGGCGCTCAAGGAGGTCACAGGGAGGGAACGAAGCCGATTGGCACGCGACGCCTACTCGCTGGTTCACTACCCGATCGTGGCCGGCGTGATCCTGTTCGCAGTCGGCAGCGAGGCGTTGTTGGCGCATCCGGATCTCGCTCTTGACGGCGGGTCCAGGTGGGCGTTCGTTGGAGGTCTGATGCTCTTCCTCGCATCCGAATCGGTCATGGCCTATCGCCTGAGGAGGGCGCTGACGTGGGAGCGCTACGCGCTCATCGGCATGTTGGCGATCACCGGCCTGACGCTGGGAGACCTCAATGGTGCCGCACTGGCGGCCCTGGTCGTGGTCGTCTTCGTCGGGACCCTCGGTGTCGAGACGGCTCGCCATCGTGAGGCACTCAGGCAGCTTCGCTAGCGAGTTGTGGCGTCGGGTGGCCGCTTGGGCCAGGGTAAGTTTGGGGGAGTGATGGCTGACGAATGGTCCACATCCGTATCCGTCGATGAGATGTACGGCGACTGGGACTACCTCGCAGCAGTGGAGGTGTTGGGTCGCAGCCTCGAACCTCGGCCCAGCACGTCGTTGTACGACACGCTTGGCTCGCTGGGCCTCGGCGCGGGCACGGTGGTGCTCGACATCGGCGGCAGGGAAGCTCGCGATGCCCTTGTTCTCGCCGAACGCTTCGGTTGCAAGGTCGCTTCCGTCGATCCCGTCCAGGCCAACATCGACAGAGCGTTTGCCGCTGTGGCGGAACACCCCCATGGCCACCTGGTCGACGTGCGATTGGGATCGATCGAGCAGATTCCGGCCGACGACGCCGCCTTCGATGTGGTCTTCTCTCGCGACATGCTGTCGCATATCGCGGACGTGGATCTGGCGCTCGCCGAGGGTTCACGGGTGCTCTCCGCAGGCGGGGCCATGGTGATCCATCAGGTATTCGCCACGGAACTGTTGGAACCTCAGGAGGCACAGCAGATGTATGCCGACGGCGCCGTGGTGCCGGAACGAATGTCCGTGGCAGGCTTCGAGGCGGCCGTCGCAAGAGCAGGCTTCAGCGTCGAGTCCCTTGACGTGGTCGGGTCGGAATGGGCCGAAGCCTCACAGGAAGCAGGCACCGCTCCGAACTACCTGCTGCAGGTAGCTCGGCTCCGGAGGGCAAAGGCTGAGCTGGTCGCCGAGCTAGGCGAAGGCCCCTACCGCGTCATGTACACGAACGCTCTATGGAGCATCTACCAGCTGATCGGCAAGCTCGAGTCTCGCGTCTACGTGCTGCGGCGAGGGTAGAGGCCTAGAGACCTTGTCTTGGGTGCCATCTTCGGCTAGTAGAGGAGACCGATCATCTGGGTCATGATCCGGTAAGGGCGACTGGGCTTGTCCATCTGGTTCAATGTTCCCGCGAGGTACACGTCTCGTCTCAAGTCGTGGAAGGCAAATGACCCAGTCGATCCCGAGTGGCCGATCAGCTCGGGTGGAGCCTTGAACGGCGACATCCAGCGTGGCGGACGAAAGCGCATCAGTCCGGAGCCGTATTGCAGCGGGAAGAAGATGCGATTCCACCGCCTCGTCATGAACGCCAACTGGTCCGGGGTGAGAAGCTCACCGCCGAAGAAGGCTCTCAAGAAGCGCAAGCTGTCGGCCGCTGTCGACACCACGGCACCGTCGGGCGAGAACGAGGACATGGCGAGCGGGATGCTCAAGACCCTGTCCTTGACCCATATGGCGGCAGGCGGCGGCTGCGGCCGCGTGTGGTCGAAGACGTAGGTGTCGGCCAACCCGAGGGGCCCGAAGATCATCTCCTGGAAGTTGTCGGCCACTGTTGCGGCGGTCGTTGCTTCGATGATTGCTCCCAGCAGGGCGTAGTTGGTGTCGCTGTAGTGGGCCTTGCGCCCGCCAGCTGCCCCCGGTGCGAACATCGGCCGAAGACGGCGGACGATCTCGACGATGTCTTCGGCACTGAGCGCACGGTCGCGGCCTGCTTTGAGGTTGTCAACGAGGCTCACACCCCCCTTGGGCTTGCCATCGAAGTAGTCGGCCAAACCGCTCGTTTGGTCGAGGAGCTGGCAGACGGTGATCTGGGCCCCGCGGTCTGTGCCATCGATAACGTGGATGCCTTCGACCAGCTCGGCGCCGAGGTAGGCGGCAATGGGGGAGTTGAGATCGAGCCCGCCGGACTCGGCCAACTTGATTACGACGACCGCGGTGTACATCTTGGTGATGCTCGCGAGGTGGTAGGGCGTGGCGATGGTCATGGCGATCGCGCCGGCGGCGTCAGCATGACCGGCGGCAGCAGCTGCCGCGATATGACCATCCGCGGACTGAATGCCTACGGCGAAGTTACGGACATGGTTCTTGGCGACCTGGCGGTCTGCGAGCTGCTGTAACCGAGCCGCGATGTTGGGGCTGGGCACGACAGGAGCGTCAGTGCCGACCAGCGCTCCACTTCGGAACGTCCCAATACCTGGCGAACAGGCCGCTGACGGACCAGATACCGATGGCGATCACCAAACCAACCATGAACTTGTAGCCGTCCGTGAAGAGCCCGAACAACAGAACAACGAGCCCCGCCACTCCCATGAATCCGACGATTAGCTCTTTCTTGCCACTGGTCATAACCCTCCTCCTAGACGAGGGCCGCAAACGGAAGGTCGAAGCTTCCGGCGGTCTCCTCGCCAGTCTGCCCGCAGCCTCGCTGCGACCTAGGGGAAGAGGACCTATTTCCCTAGGTCGGTTCGGCGGTGATGGAGTGGGCCATTCCACTCGTAGATAGGGTCAACGAGAGAGGCCCGCACCGAAGGAGCAAATCATGAATCAGTACCTGTTGTCCACATACGTGGTGGAGGGTGAGGTCCCCGGCGCGCCGGGTTCGCCCGAGGAGATGCAGGAATTCATGGGGAGGGTCATCGCACTCGAAGCCGAGATGGACGAGAGTGGTGCCTTCGCCTTCGGAGGAGCGCTGCAGGGTCCCGACTCGGCGACAGTCGTCAACGCAGCCGACGGTGCGACTGCCGAGGGGCCCTTCGCCCAAGCGAAGGAACACATCGCCGGCTTCTACATCATCAACGCCGAAGACCTCGATGCCGCCATGGCCTGGGGTGCCAAGGTGGCGGCGGCAACCCAGCATCCGATCGAAGTCCGCCCGTTCCGGGCGACCGGTCGGGTAGCCGATCACATGGGTGAGATGCCGGGCGGCTAACCCCCGCTGGTGTCTAGCGCTCGGCTTCGAGGCACCCCAGGTTGATGTCCACTGGCTGGGCGGCGGACGACTGCATCCAGGGGCTGGCAAACTCCACTCCCTGGGTGACGCTGTCGCCCAAGAAGTCCTCGACCTGCATACACAGCTCGATAGATCGCCTGTCCGCCTCCCGGAAAGCATCACCGGGCGTTCCCTGCCACGCCGCAACGAACTCATCGTGCGTCTGAGAGGACTGCGCGATCTCCGCCAGATCCTCGGTGGCGTCGCGCAGATCTTCGATGACCACGACGGCGTTGTCATGGAGGGCGGCCAGGGAGGCCGGGGGATCGAGGTCGCCTATCGCTCGCAGGAAGTCGTTGCGCGCCGCCAGCCCTCCAGCGAAGCGAACCCTCTCCTTCTCGATGCTGGGAAGACCGGAGTTCGCCTCGGCGTCATGAGCGTCGATCGAGGCGTTCATGGCAGTGACCAACCTCTCGACCTCGTCGGCATAGAGGGCGGCTCCGGCGGCTTGCTGCGATGACCCCCCGCAGGCCACCATGACGACAACGACTAATGGCCACAGTCGATGAGCGGTTCTGGACAATTCCTCCTCCGCCGTAATCCTATGTCGCGTCGGCGGCCTTGGCCATCACGCGCTTACCGGGGGAAGATGCCGGACCGAGGACTCGGGGTGGCGAGAGCTAGCGGCGGTCACCGACGGGCTTGTCGGTGCTGAACAGCGTCCGCTTCCACGTCGTGATGCCACAGTTGGAGCAGCGCTCTTCGGCCTTTGGTCCCAATTCGGTCGATCTCAGAACGCCCGTATAGACCATCTCGGAACGACAGCTCGGACAGAATCTCCCTGCTGGGCTGCCCGCCAAGATCGACTTCGTTGCCTCTGATTCGGTGTTCATATCGTCCCTCTCCTACCCCCTTTTTACACCGTTTTCGTGGCAGATGCGAACGCTCCTAGTAGTCGCTGATCCCGCCAGTGGCTCAGAGCTATCTATCCGAGCTCTCGCTCGGAAAGACATGTCTCTTCCAAGCAGTGAAGCCGCAGGCCGAGCAGCGGTGCTCGGCGCTGGGCCCCCTTTCGGTGCGCCGCAGCCCCCCGGTGTAGACCATGGCGGAGCGACACGTCGGGCAGAAACGTTCGGCCGGCTTGCCCGCCAGTGTTTCCTTTGAAGTCTGGGATTCGCTACTCATGTTGCCCCTCTCTGGCTCCTTTCTACACGGTTCCGGTCAAATCCGAAAAGTGGCGGTCAGCTCTTCGAGATGTCGGCGTAGGCGTCGGGGCGGCGGTCGCGGTAGAAGGCCCAATGACGGCGGACTTCCTCGATGAGCCCCATTTCGAGGTCCCTGACCAATACTTCGTCCTCGGTGTCGGATGCGTGCTCACCGACAAGCTGGCCGCGCGGGCTGGCGAAGTAGGAGGACCCGTAGTAGTCGGTATCGGTGAGGCCCTCGGCCCCCACTCTGTTGATGGCGCCGACGAAGTACTCATTCGCCACCGCCGCCGCCGGCTGCTCGAGCTCCCATAGGTATCGCGAGTGGCCCCGCGTTGTGGCGGAAGGGTTGAAGACGATCTTGGCGCCCTTGAGGCCTAGCACACGCCAACCCTCTGGGAAGTGCCGGTCGTAACAGATGTAGACGCCGATGCGCCCAACGGCCGTGTCGAACACCGGGTAGCCGACGTTGCCGGGCCGGAAGTAGAACTTCTCCCAGAAGCCTTCGACTTGGGGGATGTGTGTCTTGCGGTAGATGCCGAGGTAGGAGCCGTCCGCATCGATCACCGCCGATGTGTTGAAGAACGTCCCCTCATCCACCTTCTCGTAGATGGGAACGACGAGCACCATCTCGGTCTCCTTGGCCAGGGCCAGCATCCGGGTGATGGTTGGACCGGTCGGGATCTCCTCGGCCTCGTCGTAGTACTTGGGATCTTGGACGTTGCAGAAGTAGGAGCTGCTGAAGATCTCCTGGAAGCACAGGACCTGAGCCCCTTGCTCGGCGGCATCGCGGGCATATCCGATGTTCTTTTCGACCATCGACTCCTTGTCCCCGGTCCACGCAGATTGAACCAGGGCAGCGCGAACGGTGGTGCTCATCGGATCTCCTCGGAGGGGCTGACAGTCGGGCGGAGGATAGAACGGGGCCTCCAAACCGTCCTCGAGGCGGCGACTACGCTGCGACGACCGAAGGAGGATGCTTCCTTGGCTCGAAACCTGACTGTTGCCGCTGCCCAGATGGGGCCGGTGCAGAGGGCCGACTCGCGAGCAGACGTCGTCGAGCGCTTGATTGCGATGCTGCGCGACGCGGCGGCACAGAACGCCGAGTTCGTTGCGTTCCCCGAGCTGGCGTTGACCACCTTCTTCCCGCGATGGGTGATGCCGATCGAAGAGGCAGATGAGTTCTACGAGACCGAGATGCCCAACCAATTCACCCAGCCGCTGTGGGACGAAGCCGCCCGTCTCGGCCTCGGATTCACATTGGGCTACGCCCTCAAGACAGAGGACGGCCATCGCTACAACACGTATCACATGGTCGACAAAGTGGGCACCACCGTTGGCAGATACCACAAGGTGCACATCCCGGGCCACCAGGAGTTCGAGCCTTGGCGGAAGTTCCAACATGCGGAGCGGCGCTACTTCGAACCGGGCGACGACTTCCCCGTGTGGAACACCTTCGATGCTGTCGTCGGTATGGCCATCTGTAACGATCGACGCTGGTCGGAGACCTACCGAGTCATGGGACTGCGGGGCGTCGAGCTGATCGTCATCGGCTACAACACGCCGCTCCACTACGCCCCGGACCCCACACAGACGCCGCTGCAGTCTTTCCACAATCACCTTGTGATGCAGGCAGGGGCCTACCAGAACGGCACCTATGTCATCGGGGTCGCTAAGGGCGGCGTCGAGGAAGGGGTCGAGTCGCTGGCCCAATCGGCGATCATCGCACCATCGGGCCAGATCATTCGGCAAGCGGTTACTACAGGAGACGAAGTCATCGTCGCCCGAATCGACCTGGACCAGACCAAGTTCTACAAGGGAACCCTCTTCGACTTCGAGCGGTATCGGGTCCCCGCCGCCTATCAAAGCATCGCCGAGGCCGGCGTAGACGCCGAGTACGAGCGCCTCGACCTCCCAGAACCGCCGGGGTGAAAGGCCGGGGCGCGGTAGCTAGCGGTGCTCTGGGGCTCGCCATCGCAGCGTGCACGGCTTCCACTGTTTCCACCACGGCGCCAACCCCTTCCTCAACGACTTCGCCAACTGTCACCTCCTCCAGCATCGTGCCCCTAGGTGACCAAGGGGTGGTGGCGCCCGTGGTGTTCACCGGAGCCGAGGACCAGGTGTTCTACTTCGTCATGACGGATCGCTTTGCCAACGGAGATCCCTCCAACGACACCGGAGGCATCGAGGGTGGCCCGCTGGAGCACGGCTTCCTGCCAACGGACGACGGCTTCTACCACGGCGGCGATCTGGCCGGCCTTATCGAGCAGCTCGAATACATCCAGGGCCTCGGGGCTACGTCGATCTGGGTCACGCCACCGTTCACCAATCGAGCGGTGCAGGGCGGGGGAACCGTGACTAACTCCTCAGCCGGCTACCACGGGTACTGGCAGGTCGATTACACCCAGGTCGATCCTCATCTCGGTCGCAATGCCGAGCTGAGCGCGCTGGTCGACGCCGCCCATGCCAGGGGGATGAAGGTCTATCTCGATGCCGTGACCAACCACACCGGCGACGTCATCACCTACGAGGACGGGTCATTCGCCTACCGGTCGAAGGCTGTAGCGCCGTACCTAGACACCGACGGCGCCCCCTTCGATGACCGCGATTTCCTGTACGGCGTCCAGCTCAGCGACTTCCCGGCACTCGACGGTGCTACCAGTTTCCCTCACACTCCGATCTTTGCCACCGAGGCTGACTCTCTAGCCAAGGCGCCCGACTTCCTCAACGACGTCACCAACTACCACAACCGGGGCAACTCGAGCTTCGTCGACGAGAACTCGCTGTACGGGGACTTCTTCGGGCTCGACGACCTGTTCACGGAGAAGCCCATCGTTGTGGCCGGCATGATCGGTATCTACGCCGGAATGGTGAAGACCTACGACATCGATGGATTCCGTGTCGACACCGTCAAGCATGTCAACGACGAGTTCTGGGAGCAGTGGGTGCCCGCGATCCTCGAGGAGAAGCCGGACCTCTTCATGTTCGGCGAGGTCTTCGGGTCGAGTGCGCCGTTTCGTGGCCGCTACACCACCGACCTGCCATTCCCGTCGGTCCTCGATTGGGGATTCAACGATGCGGTAACTGCGTTCGCAGCCGACGGCTTGGGGGCCAGGGGGCTCGCTCGCGCCTTCGAAGACGACGACTGGTACACGGACATTGACTCCAACGCCCACCAGTTGGTGAAGTTCATGGGGAATCATGACATCGGCCGCATCGGCGGAGCCATCGTGGGCGCCAACGGCAGCGCCGACGATGGGGAGCTCGTGGCTCGCTCAGAGCTGGCGCTGGCGACCATGTTCCTCACCCGCGGCATCCCGCTCGTGTACTACGGAGACGAGCAGGGGTTCACCGGCAGCGGCGGTGACAAGGCGGCACGGCACGACATGTTCCCCTCGCTGACGGAGAGCTACATCGATGACGACCAGATCGGTACGGCCGCCAACTCCGGCGACGACAATTTCGACCCAACGCACCCCCTATATGCGGCGGCGGCTCGTCTTGCCAAGCTGCGGGCCGACCATCCCACCTTTGCCATCGGCGCCCAATTCACACGATTGGCCGACGGGGACGTGTTCGCCTTCTCGAGGATCGATGGCCGACAGCAGCTCGAATACCTCGTTGTGGTATCCAGCAGCACGGAGAGCACGGACGTCTCCTTCGACACGGCAACCCCTGGAGCGACGTTCGAGACGCTGCTCGGCGATGGCGATATGACTGCGGACTCGTCCGGCGAGGTGACTGTGTCGCTGTCGCCGTTCGGTGTCAGGGTGCTGGTCGCCGATCGACCGCTGCCTGCGCCGGCTGATCTGCCGACTGTCCGCTTCATCAAGCCCCTGCCGGAGTCGGTCATTGAGCTGCCGCGGTTCCTCGTGGAGGCCGTGGTTGAGGGCGATGGCTACGCCGAGGTGACCTTTGCCGTTGTTATCGACGAGCTGGTCACGGTGCTGGGCACCGACGACAGCCCGCCCTATCGGGTTCCATGGAACAACGTAGGCCTCGAGGCCGGCTCGGTCGTGGAACTCGTTGCCACGGTGGTGGACGGGTCTGGCCAGCGTGCTGTGTCCCGGGTGACCCTCACAATCGGTGGCCGCGGTTAGGGCCTTTCGGCCGTTCCAGCCTGTCACGGTGCAGCACTAGCCTCGCGCGCGAATGGGGGTTTCGCCCTGCTGGCGGGTCCTCCCTGCACTACTTCGAATCATCAGGAGGAAGTATCTAATGAGAATCTGGCGTTTAGCTGGCCTGCTCGTGGCGTTTGCCATGATCGCAGCAGCATGTGGAGACACAGCCTCCACCACCACCGTCACAGAGGCCCCACCGGCGACCGAGGCGCCCGCCACCGAGGCCCCGGCAACCGAAGCGCCTGCTACCGAGGCTCCACCGACCACGGAAGCTCCGGTGCTGCCGGCGTTGCAGATCTGGGCTGATGACAAGTTCGGGCTCATTCTCCCAGACATTGCGGCTCCGTTCACCGAGGAAACCGGTGTTCCCGTCGAGATAACGGTGATCGACTTCGGCGACATGCAGGAGCAGATCATCACGGCAGCCCCCGTCGGCGAGGGGCCCGACGTCTTCATCGGTGCCCACGACTGGTTGGGCGCGATGGTGGAGAACGGCATCGCGGCGCCCCTCGATCTGGGTGCCAAGACGAGCAGTTTCACCGAGGTGAGCCTCAATGCCTTGAAGTTCGATGGCAGCCAGTACGCCATGCCATACGCCCAGGAGGCCATCGCGCTGTTCTACAACGCCGACCTGGTGACCGAACCGCCCGCAACGGTGGCCGAGTTGACGGCTATCTGTGATGATCTTGGCGACGCCATCGACAACTGTTGGGGAGTGCAGGGTGGCGGCGTCGGCGGCGATGCCTTCCACAACTTCCCATTCGTGTCGGTCAAGGGTGGCTACATCTTTGGGTTCGATCCCGATTCCGGCTTCGACACCAGCGATGTTGGCATCGACAGCGAAGGCGCCATCGCCGGCGTAACAGCTATGGCCGATCTTGTCGCAGACGGCTACATCGACGGCATCGACGAAGACGACGCCAAGCAGCTCTTCCTCGACAGCAAGGAAGCCTTCTTCATGTCGGGTCCATGGTGGATCAACACCTGGAACGATGCCGGCCTCAACTGGGGAGTGACCGTCCTGCCAACGCTCGAGGGCGACCCGATGGGGCCGTTCGTTGGCGTTCGCGGTTTCTACGTGAGTGAGTTCGGCGAGAACAAGGCGGTCGCCGAAGAGTTCCTGTTGAGCTTCATCGCCACCGACGAGACGATGCTGTCGCTGTTCGAGGCGGACCCGCGGGGCCCGGCGTGGATTCCCACAATCCCGGCCACCGGCGACGAGTTCGCTCCGTTCGCTGAGTCGGCGAGCAACGGGCAGTTCATGCCCAACATACCCGAGATGGGAGCGGTGTGGGGTCCGCTGGGTGACCAGCTGTTGGCCGTACGGCAGGGGGTAGCTACTCCCGCCGACGCCATGGCAGCTGCCGCGGAGCAGATCCGGGCTGCGGTAGCCGAGAGCTAAAGCAACACCATCAAGTTGGAACGAGAAGGGGAGGGTCGCAAGGCCTTCCCCTTCTCCTATGGGCAGCCGCTACTCCTCGCTAGCTAGCATCGAATTCCATGGCGAACCGGAGCCAACCGACCGAACCTGAGTCGATGTCGGTCCGCCGGTCCCGCATCCAATACGGCCGTGGTTTCTGGCTGCGCTTGGCGGCGCTCAGCGTTGTCAACGCCATCACGGTCTATGCCGCCATCGTTCTCGTGGTGGACGGGGCCTGGGTGATCCTGGCGATGCTCGTGATGGGCACCCTCTTCATCAACTGGGTGTACCTGTGGCCGCGCACCCAAGCGCTCCGCTGGGTGACCCCCGGGTTGGTCTTCATGGTGGTCTTCCTGGCGATCCCGATCGGCTACACGTTCTACATCTCCCTCACTAATTGGGCCACGGGCAATGTGTTGCCGGACAAGGACCAGGCGATCGAGATCCTGGAGAGGCGAACCATCGTCGACCCAGACGAGGAGGGCGAGCTATTCGAGATGTTCGTCTACCAAGATGACGCCGGTGAGCTGCGGTTGCTGCTCGTCGGTTCCGACGAGCGACTGATCTTCGGTGAACCGCGGCTGCGCAGCGAGGAGCCGGTCGTCGATGCGACGCTCGATCCTCAGGAGCTTGGCGTCGTCGACGAGGACGGCGACGGGGTTCCCGAGACGATCGGCCCCTATCGACAGCTCGAACGGCGCGAGGTCTTCGCTCTCGCCGGCGAGGTCGAGTTCGAGAACCTGTTCGTTGATCTACCCAACGGCCAGGTCGAGGTGGTCGGCCTGTCCCAGGGCCGCGTTGTCCTTTCGGCGCAACGCTTCATCTACACCGCCGAGGACGATGTGCTATTCGACACCCAACTGAACGTCGCATGCCGGCCGGGTCAGACCGCCGACACCAAAGGCAATTTCGTCTGCGGCGATGGAGGGGTTCTGTCACCGGGATGGGTGGCCGTGACGGGAGTTGACAATTACGCCAAGATCATCGGCAACGAGCGCATCCGAGGCCCTTTCGTTGGAGTGCTCGTGTGGAACATCGCGTTCGCTCTTGGCTCGGTCGTGCTGTCCTTCGCGGTCGGGCTGGGGCTGGCGTTAACGATGCAGCACCCACGCTTTCGCGGCACGATCATCTATCGCTCGATCTACATCCTGCCGTATGCCATTCCCGCCTTCCTCTCGATACTCATCTGGCAGGGGCTGCTCAACGAGCAGTTCGGCCAGATCAACAACATGCTGGAAAGTCTTGGCCTAGAGCGCGCTCCCTGGCTCACCTCGGGCAACTGGGCCAAGGCCTCGGTCCTATTGGTCAACACCTGGCTCACCTTTCCCTACATGTTCCTGATAAGCACCGGTGCCCTGCAGGCGATTCCCGTTGAGCTCCTAGAGGCGGCGCGTGTGGACGGAGCCGGCGCCGGGACTGTGTTCCGGCGTGTCACGTTCCCGCTGCTGATGGTCTCTTTGGCGCCGCTCCTCATCGGGACCTTCGCCTTTGCCTTCAACAACTTCGTTCTGATTTTCCTGCTCACCAACGGCGGGCCTCCGATCTTCGATGCCGCAGTTCCGGTGGGTTCGACCGACATCCTTATCACATTCACCTTCGACCTGGCATTCGCCAGCGGGCGGGGCAACGACTTCGCCCTGGCGGCCGCCATATCCATCTTCATATTCCTGTTCGTAGCCGTCATCTCAGCTTTCGCCTTCCGTTACACCAGACGCCTCGAGGAGATCTATGGCAGCCTCTAGTCAGTCGACCGACCGGGCTCGGAGGAGGCGGTTCCGCCGGACCAAGGAGCCCACGCCGACATACGCGCCGATGTCTGCTCGCAACTGGTGGCGACAAATCGGCTGGAGGCACCTGGTGGCGATCCTCGGTGCCATCTTCGCCCTGTTCCCGGTGGTGTGGGTCGTCTCAGCCTCGGTCAACCCCATCGATTCGCTTTCGGGTTCGACCCTCATCCCAGACGGGGCGACGCTCGACAACTACCGGGACATCTTGGATAACCCGTCCGGATCACCCTTCATGACCTGGCTGTGGAACTCGTGGAAGATCGCCCTCGTGGTGGCCGGGATCAACGTGCTGTTGGCCTCGATGGCCGCATACGCCTTCAGCCGGTTCCGCTTCCGTGGTCGGCGGATCAGCTTGCTGACGCTCTTGCTGGTGCAGGTGTTCCCGCAGTTCTTAGCCTTCGTCGCCATCTTCCTGCTCCTCGACCAGGTAGGCGATGTCTTTCCCGCTTTCGGCTTGAACACGCACGCAGGCCTGATGCTGGTCTACATGGGTGGTGCCATCGGGTTCAACACGTTCCTCATCAAGGGCTTCATCGACTCGGTTCCGACATCCCTCGACGAGTCGGCCCGCGTCGATGGGGCGACCGATTCGGTCGTCTTCTGGCGGATCATCTATCCGCTGGCCCTGCCCGCCATCGCGGTGATCTTCATCGTCTCGTTCGTCTTCTTCTTCTCGGAGTTCGTGTTGGCGCGGACCCTGCTCAACGAGGTCGATCAGCTCACGTACGCCGTCGGCCTACAGACGTTCACGCTGGCCGACTACGCCTCCAAGTGGGGCCAGCTGGCGGCAGGGGCGGTGATCGGCGCCTTCCCAATCGTGCTCACCTTCCTGGTCTTCCAACGCTCCATCGTCTCCGGCCTCACCCAAGGAGCGGTCAAGGGGTAGGAGGGGCAGGCCCCTCGGGCCTGCCAACCCTTCCCCCTCTGGGGGAAGTCCCCGAGCTGGAGTCACAACCCTTCCCCCTCTGGGGGAAGTCCCCGAGCTGGAGTCACAACCCTTCCCCCTCTGGGGGAAGTATCCGAGCGCAGCGAGGGGGATGGGGGAACATCGCGAGCCGCGTCTCAAGCTGGTGGCCGCGGGGATCTACGACAGCTGCTGCACGCGATGATCCCCCTCAGCCTTCGGCCTCCGGCCTCAGCCAGCTCCCCCAGAGGGGGAGCGGTACGCGAGCGGCCTCAGCCAGCTCCCCCAAAGGGGGAGCGGTTGGCGACCGCTAGACGTCCCTGATTCCGGAGATGATCAGCGCCATCCCAACGACCACGGCCAGCGCTCCGAGCAGACGTGAGAGGCCGACTAGCACCGTTTCCGATGGTGGGCTGCGCCGCAGTGATGACAGCAGCACCAGGCCCGCTACGGGAACGGCCAGGGCCCACATGGTGAGTCCGACGCTCTCATCGGCGCCGGTCGACTTCACCAGCACGAAGAGCTCGGGTGTCAACAACACGGGGAAGAAGGTCGGGACGACTCCGGCCATCGATCCTGGCAGCTCCGGTTCGGCGCGACGCTGGGGGAAAGCCATCACCCACAACCCGGCACCGATTACGACGACTCCGGCTGCGATGCGCCACGACTCGGGGCTGATGTCGAGCCAGTCGAGAACGGTGTCGGCCGCGGCCGTGATCGCCAACGTGGCGGCGATGAGCAGCCCGAGACCTATGGCGATTGCCTGGGGGCGGGGGCGCCCGTCGTCTTCGGGCACAGAGAGTCGCCAGCGGAACGGGTTGGCGACGACCAGGAAGGCGAAGGCGTAGAAGGCGGCGCTCACGATGCCTCTTCTAGCAGGGGGAAGACGGCGAGCAGAGCTGAGATGTTGTGCTGCTGGTCGTCCATCTGGCTGTAGTCGCGGTAGAACCAGGCGCCCTCGCCCAGCCCGGGCCGGTCGTAGGCGGCGGCTTCCTCGGCGCCGATCTGCCCCTCCACCATCATCCCGGCGTAGCAGCGCAGGTCGTCTTCCATGCCTGCTCTCATGTCGGCAAGGCGGGTGTCGGCGGCAGATAGACGCCACAGCGCCGCCATTCCCTCGCCGGCGGTACCAACACCCGACGGGGGACCGGGCCAGCCACGCACTAAGACGTTGACACCCTCGCCGGTGCGCTGGGACTCGACCCGAAGCCGGATGCTGAAGAACCCTGCCAAGCGCCGGGCGTTGGCGATTAGTTCGTTGTCCAACAGGTCGGGTCCCAGTTCGGCCATGCCGTAGGCGGCCCAGTGGTCGGGGTAGCGGCTGGTCTGGCCCTCGAGCCGGTCGCGATCTCGAGCCAGGTAGTAGGCAACCGACAGTGCCGGGTCTCTGAAATCCAGATGCGGGAACTGCCCGTCGATCAGGGTCATCCCCCAGAAGGCTTCGCCGGTGGCGAAGATGCCGTAGGTATCGGGCAACGGTGCTTCCGTCTGACGATCCCAGAACGCCAGCATCGAACCGTTCTCCTGCTGCTGCCCAACCAGGAAGTGCCCGATGTCGATCATGAGCCCGTCGAACGAGGGATCCCCGGTGGCGACCCGGCGGGTCACCAGCGCCGCCACGAGGAGGCCGTTGGCACCGAGCGGGGCGTCGCCCCCGCCCTCGGCGAAGGCGGTTCTGCCGCCGGCCGCTATCAGGTTGTCCAGCACATAGCGGAGTGCCCTGTCCCCCTCGGCAACGAAACGCTGCTCGCCGGCCTCTGCCAGCTGGTACAGCGTCAGCATTGCTGCGGTGTGCCGGGCCGAGTTGTACTCAGTCGGAACCTCGTCGACGTCCCGCCGATAGCCGTAGGCGAACCTGCCGTCTTCTCCGATACTCCTTGCCAACCAGTCGCCGGCACTGATGGCAGCCTGCCGCGCCTCAGTAGCCGTGGCTACCGGGCAAACCTCGGGTGGGACGATGGCGACGCGGATGAGGGCGCCGCCGACGATCCACAGCGCGAGGTGGGGGACGAGGAGGCGGCGCATGGGGCGAGCCTAGGCAACGGCGACCTGCGGCCAATAGGGTGCCCGCAAGGAGGTGGCATGCCGAAGTGGGGCGCCGTTGTCGTGTCGATCGTCACCGCCTTCCTCGTCGTGCAGCCGGCGTTCCGCGACCCGCCCCGCGACAGCTACCCGCTCTCCAACTACCCGATGTTCGCTCAGCCTCTGGAGGCGACCAACAGTGCCGATGCCGTCATCGGGCTGACGGCAGCAGGGGAGCGACGCACCCTGTCGCCCCGGCGCATCGCCGAAACCGATGAGGTCATCCAGGCGGTCGGCTACGTGTACAACGAGCTGGCGGCAGGGCGAGCCGACCAGTTGTGCTCCGATGTGGCACGGCGAGTTGCCGACGATGGTCCGTCGCACGTGGTGGCGATCCAGGTCATCACCGAGCGCCAGGATGCCGTCGCCTACTTCCAGGGTGTCCGTGACCCCGAGGTCACCCTCCATGCCAGTTGTGAGGTGGTGAGATGAAGCTCCCAGCCCGGCGCCGGTCGATGAGGCTGCTGCGTCCGGCGCCGCCGCTCCGTCTTGGGCTGTTGCGTGCCCTCGTCGGAACGTTTGCCACCGTCTATCTGCTCGTTCGGTTGTCCCACCTGATTTCGTTCGGCGACTTCCCCGTAGGCAGGTTCGCACCCGTGGGTCCCGTTGGGCTCTTGGACGATCCGTTGGCAGCAGGGGCCGTCACCACCCTCGTGCTGGCAGCTGTGGCCGTCGGCGTCGCCTTCACCATCGGGTGGCGGTACCGAATCAGCGGTCCCGCCTTCGCTTTGCTCTTCCTGTGGGTCACCACCTACCGCAACTCGTGGGGGACGGTGTTGCACACCGAGAACCTCCTGGCTCTGCAGGTGCTGGTCATCGGTTTCGTGAGGGCGGCCGACGCCTTCTCACTCGATGCCCGCCGAGTTGGAGAGGAGCGGTCGGAGTCGTGGCGCTATGGATGGCCGATCCGGTTGGTGACCGTGGTGACGGTCCTCACCTATTTCGTCGGGGGCTGGGCCAAGATCCGCTTCGGGGGAGCGGAGTGGCTCTTCGGCGACACACTGCGCAACCAGATCGCCCACGACAACCTGCGCAAGCTCCTCCTCGGCGACTTCTACTCGCCGTTCGGCGGCTGGCTGACCCAGTTCGGCTGGCTGTTCCCACCGATGGCCCTTGCCTCAGCCGCCATCGAGCTGGGCGCCCCCTTGGCGCTCACGAACGGCCGGCTGGGCCGGTGGTGGGCAGCAGCGGCGTGGAGCTTCCACCTGGCGATCATGGCCGTGATGGCCATCGTCTTCGCCTACCAGCTCTCCTTCATCGCCTTCGCCGCCTTCTTCCGCCTCGAGGTCGGGTGGGAGCGGCTCAAGGGTCGCTCCTGGCGCCCTGCAACTCGAAAGAAGCTCCCGTCTCGTCCCTCCCCCGCGTAGCGGGGGAGGCCAGGAGGGGGCACCAACCCGTCCGGGTATGTAGTCGGGGAGGCCAGGAGGGGGCACCAACCCGTCCGGGTATGTAGTCGGGGAGGCCAGGAGGGGGC
>Ga0224508_10001429_pt1 | contig 21510 bp, 22 predicted proteins | sample SF_Jan12_sed_USG_4_FD_170157 | JGI IMG/M metagenome (GOLD analysis project Ga0224508, IMG submission 170157) | Sediment microbial communities from San Francisco Bay, California, United States - SF_Jan12_sed_USGS_21 | ecosystem: Environmental > Aquatic > Marine > Sediment | place: USA... | reverse complement strand
AAAACTCAAAGAAGGCAAGCGAGAAATGAACAAACAGTCAAAAATCCCTGACTTTGAAGACAAGATCTCAAAGAAGATAGAGAATCTCGAATACTTGTTTTTAGAACAACAAAAACTCATTTCTAAACTAGTTGACCAGAAAACAAAAATTATACAATAAGAAATACTATTTAGTTTCTAAATTTGTTCTTCAATCTCTGAATTTATGCTGTATCATTATTTTCTAAATATTTTCTTTATTGCTTCTAGCTCTTTTTGGATTTTTTTACAATTTTTGTTAATCTGTTTTTCAAGACTCATAATTTCTGTTTGACTCATATGATATGATACTAAAACACATTAAAGCAAGATATTGCAGGGTTGATGATCCTCGGAGTTTTGTTTGAAGAACATATTCATCACATCATAAATAGAAAAATTTACACTTTTTCAATAACTAGCTTGTGATTTCTGATTGACATGTTCAGTTCTTCTCCTTTCTCCCATTGCAGTTCATCCAAAAACTCTGAAGGTATGTTCACTCGATTTTTATAATATGTGACACCCTCGATGGTTCTGTTTATCGTACTCTGGAGTTTTGTTTTTCTCTTTTGAATCAATTGTTATTGGTAATTGTCAATGTCATATAAACTAGGCCCCTAATAGTTATATATCGTAGGCCCCTAGTGTATACATGAAACAAGGAATAAAAAATCTAAAGTCTTTTTATGCAAATGTAGGTTATTCTAATTGATGCTTTCACCAAAGAATCAGAAATACCGTAAGGGAGTTCAGGTTCCGTTTCTGGAAAAAATACTAAAAGAGAATCAAAAAATATTGGAACAACTAGAAAGTGATTTTGATAAAACTATGGGAAAGCAGCAAGAAAGATTACAGGCATTAGAAAAAATATCAAAAATAAAATCAAACATTACGGAACTTACAAAGGCAATAGAGTATTCCAAGAAAATGGAATTTTTCAGACATCCAAACATTCCTCAGAATATTTCAGATGAACACATATGGAATGATACATGGTATGATGAGAAACGAAATGGATGGGTTACGTTAAATGATTATTTCTTCCAACTACCCAATTCTAGAACTAGAGAAATTCAGATTAAATATGAACAAGAAAATATTACAAATGTTGGATTGATTGTAGAAGAACAAAAGATTCAATTTCGAAAAGGATTGCCGTCCATTCTACAAAATGACGATAAGGATAGGCCCACATGGTTTGCACTTCCAACATTATATGATGTGATGTTAACTAGAGAAATTGTCAAAGGGACCTTGCACCCTGAAAAACAAGAAAATGCATATCTTTACACTGTTGGTTCAGAAGCTTGGATTAGTGCATTAGGTAGATATCTAACTGAACAGGAATACTTGTTTGCTTGTGAGTTTATGCCGGGTTTAGTGAAGATACCATTGAATGTTCTGAAAGCCAATATCGGTAGATCATATGATCCCAAAGAATACAAAAAGACAATGAAACAGTGGGAAAAAGAACAAAAGAAAAATTAAAATAAAAATATTTTTTGATTGATAAATAAAAAAATTTAATATTTTTACATTCTGTTGTTTGTGAAAGTTTTTCCTCTAGAATCTTTAGATGCATCTACAATCTTTTCAGCACTAAATGGATGCTTCTCTAATTGTTCAACTAATCTCTGATCAATCTGATTCTGTATCTCTGGTTTTAGAGATTCAAAGTGTGGAACATTGTTTCTTTGCGCATTCAAATACTCTTGCTGTCCCTCCAAAGTGCCAAACCTATTGTGAACTCTGTCAAGATTCTCCATGCTGTTGATTACATCTCCCGGATTTGTCATCAACCTGGCTGAGTCTCCAGTCTCAGGCATTATGGCTTGCGTTGTTTGCACATTGATTTGCGGTGATTCCATCGCTGTCATGGATTTTGAAATATCATTAACGGAATGATTTGCACTGCTAATCTGTCCTGCTTCAAATGCCTTGTTCATTCCAGCATTTTGGATGTCATGAACCATCGGATTTACTGCCTGATCCACATGCATTGCATGGCCTGCGGCTTTCAGACTTCCTGCTGCAAGACCGGTACCTCCTCCGTAAATGCCTCCCTTCATTCCTGTCTTGAATTTCTCTCCAAATGACATTGGCGTATGCTCTATTACTCCAGGTGTCTTTGCTAATGCATCATTTCCAAAAGCCATGGGCATATTTCCACTTGACATACGGCTCATTGAAGGTGCAGATCCCATTCCTGTCATTCCTAATTCCTGCGAAGATACAGGTGGCGTCATACCCGAGTTTCCACCTCCTCCAAGTCTTCCAAGATTTGTTGTTGTAGCATTCATTCCAGCCATTGCAACAGCACCATCTGCTGTACTGCCCAAAGACTTTGCAACACCGCCAAGTGCACCCTGTCCCACCATTCCTCCAACCATGCTACCAGCCATGATTGCTGTAGACATCATCTGTCCGACCTGAGTCACAATATTGCCTAGCATTGGTGCAAGCATTACAGGAAAGAATACTGCCAAGAACCCCACAGCTAGACTTGCAAACCAATCCTGCATTGCAGGAAGTGTTGTAGAGTCAAGGTATGCCAAACCAGTAGTCAACACAAGTGCTGAAAAGACAGGTGCGATACTCAGTCCTATCAAATTCTTAAACAACATGTCCTTGACTGACCTGAACATTGGAATCAGACTCAGTGTGAGCAATAACGGAATTGACATTGCAATGATTATTGTAAGCAAGATCCGTATTGTAGAAATAATAAACATCATTGCAGTCATGAACATTACTGCAAATCCCTTAAACAGTGCCAGAAAAACATCCTTCATCATCCCTTGAGCAAACGTGCCAGGATCAGTAAATGCCGAGGCCCATGCATCAAGGTCAAAGATATCAATTGGAATTACACTTCCCATGGCACGCCATAATTCCAGAGTTCTGTTTGATGGATCATCTCCCGTTCCAAACGGATCCAACAAAAATAATGAAAAATTCTCAATGATTATCGCGTAAATATCCCATACAAACGGAAATACCAAAAATACAATCAAAAACAAGACAATCTTTTTTATTATTCCAATGGCAGTACCAGGATGAATCCATCGTATTATCTCAAATACGTAACCCAGTACTGCTATCATTGCAACTGCAACCAAAATAATTACAGAGATTGACACCAACAACCAGTAAAGATCAATTCTTTCATTGGATGCGGGATTGCCATCCAAATCAAGTATCATGTTGCCTGTCACATCATCATAATCAAAGAAGGTCGGCATGTCAGTGATTAGTTCAGGAACAAGCAAACCCCCAACCTCAACAAAGCCCTGAGATATTCCAATCAGTGCTGCAAATATGATAAACGCAATTCCAATCATCAACGGGATTGAAAAGACAAATCCATCATGTGATGAACAGAAATTAATTTTCACGAAAAATGATGAACTGTTTGCTTAAAAGGAAAGAAATTTGTGATTAATGGTTCAAATTGAGTTGGGAGCACAATATGTATTGGGATATAGTTAATGGATTGGAAATCTGACCCACGTGTAATGGATTTTGTATGAATTAGAGAATAAGCATAGATTTCAGATAAACTGGAATTAGAAAACAGGTAAAGAGATAGAAAGTTTAAGAAAAGAATTATTGTATTAAATTCATAATTTTAATACAAACAAACGTATTTTGTATTAAGATGTCGCAAGAAGAAAAATCAGATATTTTTCTATCATATAATCATGGAGATGAAGAATGGGTAAAAAATCTGGCAACTTCCATAGAATTAGAACAATATGGAGATCGTAATCTCAAAGTCTTTCTGGATGACTGGGACATAGTTCCTGGGAAGAATATGATAAAATCTATGGAAAAAGGACTTGAAAATTCACGATATGTTTGTCCAATTCTCTCAAAAAACAGCATAGATGCAGAGTGGCCCAACATGGAATGGTCAATTGCTATTTCATCGGATCCTAGTGGAAGGAGAGGAAGAATAATGCCAATATGGTTAGGAAATTGTGACATTCCCCCATCATTAAAAATTAGAAATGTGTTATACTGTAACAACGACGTCTCATTTAAGAAATCTTTCTCAAAGTTAATTGCAGTACTAAAAAATGAAAAATTACCCAGAGGTACAAAAAATAATAATCCCGTTCAAGAAACATCCCATTCTGAACAATTCCCTCTTCAATATCATGATGAACTTGATGAACAACTAGCTAGTAATCTATTCCCTGTAACTCATCTTCCAAATCATATTTGGAATGGTCCAATTGGTTCACTAACCCATAGAGATGTCTTTGAGCATCTCAGAAGAACTATCAAAGGAGTTCATCCCACATTCTTAATTAGAGAAAAAAGAATTCACTCTTTTTGGAATCTAGAGCATTATAATTGCCCATTTAAGGATCTTCTTACTGCATCAAACATTCAACAAGAAACTACCAAATCTTGGATTTCTGATCCAATTAAAAACACTTGGTTAATTGAATTATTGAATAGAGCATTAAGAGGTTATTGTTGGGATCTTAACTTACGTTATGATAAAGATCATGGAAGATTTTTCTTTCCACCTTTTGGAGGTGGTAATAGAATTGAGACTTGGCATACAGGTAAACGAAAATCAACAAGAGGTATCACTACTAAACATACTAAAGGAAAAACTGATCAAGTTTTTTGGTCACATCAATCTTTACGTGCAAAATTTATGAATATCGCAGATGAAGTTTTTCTTCAACTAGAACCTGGCTGGGCTTTTACTTTTGATGGTGAACACCCTTTAACAGGAAGAGATGTAGGGATTTTTTCAACAAAATGGACTACTAAAGAGCGTAATCCATCTGTTTTTTACCATGTGCGATTCTGGTCAAATTTACTTTCACATAGTAAAGATTCGATTTCAATTCGTTTAGGAAATGAAAAAGTAACTGTGGATGTCACTCCAGCAGTAATTGATCTTCCGGTTGGAATTGAGGGGGATTTTAATCCCATTGAGAAAGTTTTTGAAACTGCTGATAAAGAGATTGAATCCACAGAAATTGAGCGTACTGATATGTTACAAGGTGATGAAACAAATGAATAATGAAGATGTTAAACTAAAAAGTAAGAAACAGTTTGAAAGTTGGTTTATTCCTGAACCGTTATTGATTTTTGGTAATGGAAATACTCACATTGATCCAAAACTTGGACTTTCGCTTTATGGACCATTAAAAGCAAATAATTCCAACACCCCTTCCCCCATGTCGATCAGAGTAGGCGTTATTGGAACTGGAGAAACAATTGGATTAACGACTCAATTCATTAATCGACTCAATGGAGAAATTAAAAGTAATGTGATAGAACCGTTTCAAAATCCGCCTTTTCCGGGTTTTAAAACAATATTTGATTGCACATTAGTTCAATCTGAAAGTTATAATGAAATTATTCCTAATTCATCAATCCATAATGCAACCAATAAACCCACATTTGAAGAGAGAGTAAATGCTGCTGCAAAGTTGTTTATTACTGGAATTGAAAATATTAATGAACGTGTTCCAAAACCCGAAGTAATTATTTGTGCACTACCTCAAGAAATAATTGATTTTTGTGTGGTTCGTAAATCTTCAACAGGGATAATTAAAAAGAAAAAGAACAAAGAGGAAAAAAAATTAATTAAAACTTTACTAAAACACAAAGACAATCAACAAGGATTTTTAGATGGATTTGGTGAAACAGCTGAACAGATTTTAAGCGATGAAATCATGACAGGTAATTTTTGGAAAAAAATTAAGATCGATGCAATGAAATTTGGCATTCCTACACAAATTGCCTGGCCTTCAACATTAATCCCACGAGAATCACTTAAAGGAAGACAAAAGAGACAAGATGATAGTACCACTGCATGGAATTTTGCTGTAGCACTATACTACAAAGGAAGTGGATTTCCTTGGACTATGACCAAAATGGAAAAAGGTACTTGCTATGTTGGAATTTCATTCTTTAAAGATCCTACCGATGTAAATAATCGTATGAGGACAAGTCTCGCACAAATTTTTACATACACTGGGGAAGGATTGGTTTTACGAGGGGATGAATTTGAATGGGATTCAGAAAAAGGTAAATCCCCACATCTTACCGGAGACAATGCCTGTGAATTATTGAAAAAAGCTATTTCCATGTATACAAGACAAATGAATCAACCCCCAACTAGAGTTGTTATTCATAAATCATCTAGATATTGGCCAGAAGAGAAAAAAGGATTTGAAACTGCACTCGAGGGAATAACATATCATGATCTAATCACAATTGGAACTAGAGGAATTCGATTTTTTAGATATGGTCAATACCCTCCACTACGTGGAACTGTTGTAAAATTAAGTTCAAAGAACTATATTCTGTATACTAAGGGCTATATCCCATATCTTCGAACCTACCCTGGTCCTCACATACCTGTGCCATTAGAAATTTTAGAGCATCATGGAGATTCTCCTCAAGAAACTATTTTGGCTGAAATACTATCATTAAGTAAAATGAATTGGAATAGTGCTGATTTTGGTTTGGCTACGCCCATCACATTGTTGTTTTCTAAGAGAGTGGGTGAATTAATGGCTAGTTTACCTAAGGATGTGGAACCTCAACATGAATACAGATACTATATGTAATTTTAAAATTTGAACAATTTTATTAAATTTTCAAAAGAACTTTCTCATGAATTTTGGAAATCTTTCCATCAGACAAATTCTTCTTGATGTACCATAATGTTGATTTGTTAATTCCCAATCTTTTTCTTTCCTCAACAGTCATACTCGAAACCTTTTTTTAATTTTTATTCTAATAATATTGAATTCAAATCATCTCTTTGTTTTAACATAAATTTTTCCAAGTTATTCCAACGGCCTTGTGTCAAACATCTCTCTTTCCTGTAAAGTCGGCATAAACTTTGCATGAATCCTGTGGTTCTTTGTGAGAAACAATGCATGTCCTGCGTTTAATGCCCTGATCTTGTTAGTTTCTGATTCGGATAGTCTCAAAACATTTCTTGCAGTTTCTGATGCCTGCTCCTCCAGACCAAGAATTATCTTGGTCTCCATGTTGTCAATGATTTTACCAATTCCTGAATCATCCTCCTTTGAGATATCTTCCAGTCTCTGAGAGATGAAGCCAAACGTGATGTTTAGTTTTCGCCCCATGCGAACAATCATGTTGACATACTTTGCAGCATTCTTCATTCGCAACAGCATCCAGGCTTCATCAATCAGCACAATCTTTCTTGTTCTTGCAGGCAAGTCATTGCAGATTTTAAATATCTTGTTTAACAGTAACAGCAAAATCATCTGTTCTGTCTCAGATCCAGTTGCACCCTCCTGTAGTTTTATCTCCTTTATGATATGCCTTGCCATAAATTTAGATACCTTGTCAATCTTTGATTTATTCAAAATACCAATAATTTTTTTCAGAATTTGCTTGGGGAAGATGACATCCCCCTTGTGTATCTTGTAACAGTAAAATTCAATCCATTGCGATACAATTTGGGAGCCTATCGTGCTGGGGCCTTGTTTTGTGTCTTTAGACATTTGGTTTAATAAAATGAAATTCTCATGGTTTAGCCGTATGTTTAACTGGTGTGTCTTCTTGCTACTAGACAGTTCAGACATATCCTCTAGATTGGTGTGGATTTATGTGAGTTTTGACGATATTTTGATGAATTGGTTTACAAGATTCTAACGTGGTAAACCTATTTCCTATCATGAGAGAGTAATAAGGTAAATATCGTAAATAAAAATTGCGTAGAAATCCTATTGTAGATCTGTTACAAAAATTAGAAAACAGAATACTGCAGGTATTTTGAAATTCATATTCAAACTAGTTTATCAAACGTCAGAATTGTAAATTATTATTTTATTTGGTTTAAATGTATATTTGGCCGATTGTTCAAACTTTTTACAAAATTTTTTCTATTATCAGCTTTTTTCCTACGACCCTACAGTCAAATTCATCGCCATCTTTCCAGTTCAATTTCTCTATCACCTCAGGTGGAATCGTAAAATCCCATCTATGCCATTCCTTTCCGTCCTTGCTCTTGCGGCTAAGCTGTCTCTTTAACTTCATGAGTACTGTCTCATCAAGCGTACTGTCCATCAGTATAAATCGTCTGTACATACATATATAAGATAGTCTGTACATACATATATAAGATAGTCTGTACATACTATAATGTGAACGCTGACTCTGTTAGTATAATTAAAAATGATTTGATTCTAACAAATGAATTGTATTGTGAAAATTATGCCAGTGATTATCAGATAGAGGAGAACATTAAAAATTGAAGATTCAGCTAGTCAAGATGGATGAAGAAGGAAGACAAATGCCTATTAGGATTTTTTCCCACTCTGAAGAAGTAATCATACAGCGAACTAGAGTCAAGGTAATGGACAGAAATACGAGCAAAGTAGATGCAATGTATGTCTTGGAGGGGCTTGGTCCCACAGGATGGATGACAATTGATACTACGGGGAATCAGGAACTTTTTGCGTACATCTATGTTGGAGATGAAATTACTAATTATGACACATCATAATAGTTACACGTGTCCATGAAGGTTCTAAATTTCAGGTAATTACATTAGATGTTTTGTACGATAGACCTGCTCATAGAAATGTACATAGTTGCACATATTGTAGCTGCTGCCCTATGTTTGATATACAAGCTTTGGTGATTATTCTGCCCTCTTGTTTTCTGTAGGCTAGCATGAACCAAAGAATTATTTCATTAAGAGAAGTGTTTAAGAAAAATAAAAGGAGTGTCATCTACCGTTGAGAATGTTACAAGTAACTGAGATTATTTGAGACAGTCATTGATTCGGAGCAGAATTATTTTTTCTTTCCTTGTTTCTTTCCAATTTTGATTTTTCTGGATTCTAGTCGGAGTAAAATTTATGCCATTTACTGATAATATCTTTGTTCCCTAAATTGTTAGAATATTCTTTATTTAATTTGTGAAGATACCATAATCATTGTTCAATATCCGGTGGTTCGCTTGATCTGGCTTTCCAAAGCTGTGATATCCAATATGACAGGTCAGGATCCAAACTTAGAATGAAATCACGATTTGATTCTGTGGTTTCAAAAACTTCCTAATGAATAAATTTCTTATTTTGATAATTAAGATTCCATTAAAATATCAAATTCACATACTAATAATGAGGAAAAATGGGGTCTTTAAGTAAAGAAGGACGAAAGGATGCAAGAAAGGAAAAGAAAGCAGCACGAAAGGATGCAAGAAAGGAAAAGAAAGATATTAGAAAAACCGTCAAAGAAGAGAAAAAAGAACTCCGTCAGGATACCAAAGATAAAAAGAAAACTGCAAAAAAAGAGAAAAAAGCAGAGATGGAAAAGATAAAAAAAAGCGGAGTTACCGGCAAGGAGAAAAGGGAGTTAAAAAAGGAAGTCAGGCATGATGCGAAAGATAAAAGGAAAGATACCAGAACAACTAAGAAAGAAGAAAAAAAAGAGATCAAAACTGAAAAAAAATTGGATATAAAACAAGCTGAGACTAAAAAAGATGAAAGGATTAAAGAGATAAAAGAAGAGCGTGGCATGGTACCAGCCAGTGAAGAACCTGCACCATATTTGGGAATTACACTGTATGCAAATTCGAACTTTCGTGGCGACTCTATGTCCGTCAATAATGATTGGTGGACGCTGCGTGGATCGAAAGTGGGCAACAATCCATGTTCTATCAAAATATCTCAAAACAATGTAGCCATTTTACTTTACAAGAAAAAAAATTGGAATGGAAAAGTGATGTATTTACGACACAAAAAGGAGATATCTGATCTTGATGATCCGGACAGAGGGGGCAAGAAAGGTTTTGGTAATTCAATTACCTCTGTCAGAGTTAATCCTTTCATTATAGAACTAAATGTCACAGTTGTGACCGGAGAGAACGGCGAGCTTCCAGGTGGCTGGCCATCTCGCACCGAAGCTGAAAAAGAGATTAAAGAAATTATTGAAATGACAAATGATTTCTTGGAGAGACAAAATAGCCTATTACAAGTAAAAATAAATGATCTTGAGTATCGTATTGATGAAAAACGATGGCATTTGGATAAGAAAAAAAATGATAAAAGGATTAAAATTCCTGCAAGTTGGAAAAAATCCGGTTTTGTTAATGTTATTTTTGTAAACGTAGTAACAGACGCATTGGGTATTTCCGATTCAGGAAAAAGGGGAAACTATTTTGCTGTAGGTGTTAAACGTAAATCGATAGATCTTCTGGATGCAAATGGGAACACTATTCCTGACAACGAGGGCAATTCAATTGTCGGTATAACTCAAGTGGAAAGTTTAGCAAAAACATTTGTTCATGAACTGTTTCATCATATAGGAGATTTAGAGCATCCCATAGATGAACCCGTAGAAGATCTCGATGATGAAGGGATTATGTACAATATGATGACCCAAGGTAACGCTGCAAACATAAAATTATTACATTTGACAAACTCACAAATAGAAGACACTCATCAAAAAATTGCTCGTCATGCATGGGCAAAAACAAAACGTGTTGAATGAAACACAGGTATGATTAAGGAGAATAATTTGATTTTAAACAATTTAAAGTTGGAAGTCAACTCCCACCAAAAAACATGAACTGTAATTAATTTTCTTTTTTTTAAAACAATACTTCTCAATTAATCTCATCTGACAAATTTCATCATTGCCACGATACATTTGGGGAGAAGATCCGGCCAGTCAACATGACTTTCACGGAATTGTAATCCATGAAATACCACAATCAACTAAAGATAATCCAAAACCATTACATCGAGGACATCTCAAGGTATTGCGCTCTTGATTGTCATTTAATTATGTCAATATTCCTCGATTCCTGGCATTATCTATTGTTTTCTAAGTTTTGAAACCTTGTTTGCAGTCTCAGGGTTTGCTTTCCTTTTGTCGTAGTACTGGATAGCAATTTCTCGTACTGTTTTGTTTCTATTTTTAAGAATTTCGGTAAGTACTTTATTGTATGATTTTTTGGGCATATTCTTTACTCCGGTAACAGCTGCTATTCGAACCGGAAGTGATTTTGACGTAGCAGCCTTGAGAAGGATCTGCTCCGATTCTTCAGAAGATATTAGGCTTGCAAGGTATACTGCCTTTGAGGCAAGCGATTCGTCTGAACCTTTTGCAAGTTTTGTTAGATGAATTAGGGCGCTTTTACCTAACTTTTTCTTTACCTTGTTGTACTCTATCTCATCAGGTCCCAAAGCAGCACGAACTTGGTTCATTGTAGGGGGATTTGTTGTTCCCATCTTCTATACCGTCACCTTTTGCCAGTCCATCACAATCCATCAATCCTTTGAGACATATCTACTCCTGCCAACAGTTCTTGCTTCTGCCGCTACAATGTCCGGCGGCGGGTTTGTAATGTTAAAGGTTCCATTTCTCGTCATGAGTCGATCATTGTTATTTACATGATTTAGATCCAGCACATGGCCAATCTCATGTGCTAGTGTCCACTGGCTTGCAGTAGCTGCAACTACTACTCCCGGTCTTCCTCTGGGATGCGCTGCACAACCGTTATTGGGTGGAACCGTACTTTGAACAAAGTAAATTGTAAGATCATTACCCGTGACACCACCACGTATATTATAGAGGTCATCCATATTTGCCGTGACCTGTCCACGACGGCAGTTGCCAACATTGACGTTGTTAAGATTTGCTGGTGGATTCCGTATTGTTTCTCTAGAAAGGATATCAACTCTAAGTCCAATATCCTCATAAAGATCCCTGAGATTGTCCACCCATGTTCTAAGAGTTGCAGCTCCTGGCGAAGTGAGGATCTTGAAATGAACCATTATATGTGATCCATGTATATAGCCTCTTCCACTTATCCTGCCAATCTGACGTTCCTCTCTGTGTTCTTGTCTCATGGTCCTTCTCTGCGTTCTGCTCCCCTGCCTCTGGGTTTGTCTTTCTTCTCTGCGCTCTCCTCTAGTTTCTCTTCTTTCCTGTCGGCGTTGTTGCCGGCCCGCTTGCCTTTCTTGTCTTGGTGCTCCTCTTAACGCTTGCCTTTCTTCGCGGTGTTCGGCTCTTTGCGTGCGTCTTTCTTCTCTGCTCCCCTGCCTCTGGGTTTGTCTTTCTTCTCTGCGCTCTCCTCTAGTTTCTCTTCTTTCCTGTCGGCGTTGTTGCCGGCCTTCCCTTTTTTCCTCTCTGACCTCCTTCTTTCTAGCACGTTTTTCTCTTGCTGACAATTATTTCTTTATGATAATAAAATATTAAAATCTTTATATCTAAGAAATCATCATTCGGACAAATTAGAAAAACAAAGAAATGTTCAGGCCCACAGAAAATCATGTGCAACAAGAATATCTTCCCATTTCACATCACTGACTCAATCAAAAATAATCAAAGCATTAAGAAGAGAAACTCCTCAAAGCATCTTACAAGCCTTGGTACTAAATGAAGAAGGGTTAGAATTTAACCAGATAGTTAAGACCTGGGCATAGTTTTTTCCAAAAAAATAATGATTAATTACCAAGCACTCTCTTGATGTGTCTTAGGTTGTTCCTTCCAGTTACACAATTGTAATACACTGCAGACTGATACACAAAGATACACATCAGCATCATATCACACACATTATCAAATACTCGTACTGCATGACAGATATGTCAAACGTATCTTTGATACACTGGTGGCAGCTCAGATTTTTTACTTGATGAATTTTATGTTGTTTAGTTTTCTTGTTGATTGCTATATCACCACCTTTGAGTTGGGTCGTATGTAATTAATTCAAATAATTTATCTTCAGGTAAATTGCACAATTTCAGATTTTGTAAGCTTTTTTGTAAGTTTTACTTTTCTAAATCCTCCTACTGCAGAATATTCAGTAGGGCTAGCGTCATAATCATTCAAAGTCGAATCCAAATAACTGTCGACTTCTTGTTTAGAGAAGAACATTATTGAATTGTTATCTGAAAGCCAAATCTCTTCAAATAATTCTTCCATGACATTATGTTACTTTGCAAATTAATTAATGGTTGCAGGATTTTGCAACTCAAGATCTTTTTGTTTTATACATTGCCAATTCTGGCAAGATAATGTTTTAAACAGTTGTAACCAAACAACACCTAGAAAGGGAAATAGCAATTATGATTATGAAGAATCAACATGCAATACACACAGCAAAAGACATCACCATTCTGCAGCTCAAAAATTCAAGGGTTCCATACAGTCTAGTGTATGGACCGGATAGATTCCACTAGATCTATTGTTGCCTGGTTTTCATTCATTGCGGGTTACCAAAAACCTTATAGGCCCTCTCATGTGGGTGTTCAAGTAAGCAGTCTGCATTTGCAATGTTTTTAGATTCAATTCCACGCATTGTAAGATTCATTTTACAAATTCTCCAAATGTCACTACGTGTTTCTACACCATATACTGAGATTCCTTTTCCTTTTCTATTCTGATGTGCTTGCAAAAACTTGTAACTCTGCACAAACATTCCACCCGAACCACAAGTGGGATCATAGATGATTCCCTCATAGGGCTCGATAATCTGTACTAATAATTGTACAATTGATTCAGGCGTAAAGAATTCACCGCCCTTTTCACCTAATTTTTTAGAAAAGTTTCTCAAGAAGTATTCATAGATTCTTCCAAAAGAGTCCTCGGATATATCCTGAGTTGATATTGAATCAAAGGTTTCAATCAGTTGATGTAAATTGTCATTTTTAATATTTGATTGTGCAAATACTTTAGGCAATACCTGCTCTAGTTCTGGGTTGTCATTTTCAATTTCTTGAATCATATTGTCTACTTTGATTGCAAGATTCTTTTCGCTAGAAACAACCTTTACAAGATCATCCCATTTATCACCTTCTTTTAGGAAAAAGACTCCTTTTGATGTGTAAGAGTCTTTGAGATTTAGTAAATAGTTGAGTTCCTTTTCTGATGCATCTTTGTTATTTTCTTTGATCTCTTCCCTTCTTTGATCAAACCAATATGAAATGAATTTTAGAAATAGCAGACCTAGTGCGATATCTTTGTAAGCAGAAGGAGCTACTTTGCCACGCAATAACTCTGCCGTATCCCAGAGCTTGTTTTCAAAAGACTGCTTTTTTTCTGTTGATTTTTTTGCAGCCATATCCCAATACCTATTTTATCGGATATTTTACTTGTATAGATCTTTTTAGGTTTGAGAATAGATACAATATCTCAATGATTATTTTTTACAATCATATTCAAGTGTGTTAAACAAACTTATCTAAATTCTATCAAATTTTCTAATGAGAATTTTTTCAGTATTCTTAAATTCATATCATCATTTGGATTGAAGTTCAAATCTATAGAGATTTGGATTAGAGCAAATAAAGGTAGTAACTTATCTCAAGAAAAGTTCCAGTTATGTATAGAATTAAGATAACACATTCAAACATTATTCAAAATGAGGATTCAAATTTTTATTTCAATACCACAATTAAATTTAAGAGAATTGAAATAATTTTAAAATTTCCTCCGGATATTATTTCTTAGTTTGGATATCTATTTTTGATTTTGGAATTGTCCAGGATTTTCCTTTTGTAGTTAAATAAAATTTGAAGGATTTTCCACACTTACAAGAATATTGTGAACATTTAACAGATGCACCCCATTTTGTACCCTCACTAGTCTTTTCCTCTATCATTTTTCCATAATGCCATGATTTTTTTGGTTTTTGTTTTTGAATTTTATGGCATAATGGACATTCAATTTTCATATCTGGATTTTTTATATCAATATTACATGATTAAACATATTGATTAAAAGATCTATATTTTGGAAAGTTTAGAAAAAAGTTTCATACAATTTGATAAAAGATCGTATACAACACATATCAAGTTCCTTAAAATAATTAAAAATTAGGTTATAATAAATAATTCCTAGACATATTTTTTCATTAATTTTTCTATTTTTTTAAATAATTATTTCTCCACGTGGATCTTAATTCTATTTCCTTAACTATATCCCCATACACGTTGTGCTCATGGATAAATTTGAACAAAGTGTTCCAAGTCTGAAATGGAACAATTTATCGAACTTTATTGAGACAGAACTGTCCTTAATCTATCCGGCTTAAATCATTGAAATGTAAATAGAAAATAAGAATTGATGTAAGTTTGAACAATGTTAACTAAGTTAATCCAGTTAATTTTTGTAAGCTTGTTCAATTATTCAGGTTTATGTGAGTAAAAAGATGAGCAATTAGAGTGTAGTCTAGGATGATTTGAATCTTAATCAAAACAAAACACTATCCGATTTAAGATTGTTAAACTTGTTCTTAAAAAAATAAAAGGGTTTTTTGATTAAATTTTACTCTATAATTTCTACAGGATTTTTTAATCTATCGACTATCTTCCAGATTACAATTCCAAATATTACCATCAATAAGATAATTCCAATGATCCTAACTTCATAATTAGATAATCCCATAGTTAATTTCTCTCTTTCAAGAGAGACAGCATTAGACTTGAAAGGTTTCAAGTTCATCATCGAATTGTAGTTTAATTGTCTAGGTGCCTTGTCTTGGCCTCGATATCGCTTTTTTCGGATATTTTTTCAGAGATTATTTCTGAGAATTCATCTATTTGTTCTGTGTTTGTACCTATTTTTTCTGGAATATCATTGATTTGTTCTGAGATTAGTTCAGTATCCACTGGCATTTTTTCTGGAAATTCAATTTTTCTGTAATTCTTTCACTCATTTTTTCTTTTTCGCCTCCTTTTTTTTTACCTACCATAATGTAGATATGTTAATTCCTAATCTTTTTCTTTCCTCAATGGTCATACTCGAAATCATTTCTTTCAATTTTTATTCTAGAAATATTGAATTCAAATTCTTTCTTTTCGTTTGGACATAAATTTTTCCAAGTTATTCCGATGGCCTTGTGTCAAACATCTCTCTTTCCTGTGAAGTCGGCATAAACTTTGCGTGAATTCTGTGGTTTTTTGTGAGAAACAATGCATGTCCTGCATTAAATGCGCGAATCTTGTTTGTTTCAGAGTCTGACAATCTTAAAACATTTCTTGCAGTTTCTGCTGCCTGTTCCTCCAATCCTAAAATAATTTTGGTTTCCATGTTGTCAATTATTTTTCCGATTCCTGAATCGTCTTCCTTTGAGATATCCTCCAATCTTTGGGAGATGAATCCAAATGTGATGTTGAGTTTTCTTCCCATGCGAACAATCATGTTGACATATTTTGCAGCATTCTTCATTCGCAACAACATCCAGGCCTCGTCAATCAGTATAATTTTTCTTGTTCTTGCAGGTAGGTCATTGCAGATTTTGAATATCTTGTTTAGCAATAACAACAAAATCATCTGCTCAGTTTCAGAGCCAGTTGCACCCTCCATTGACATTATTACTTTTTTCTGAGAGTTGAGTTTTGGCTCACCCAGAATTATTCTGGAGAGCGGGCCTTTCTTCAGATTGATAAGGCTGTCCTTGTATTTTTTTGGAATCACCTCAAAGAACTCCTCAAAGGTTTTGGCCTTTCCACAATATGTCTGAAATTGCCTCTTTACATCATCAGGTGCGTTTGTGATTTCAGCTAGAATGTCTGCTGCATCAAGCGGATCAAGCAAAACAAATGGATCCAAACCCAGCTGATCTTTTTCATCCTTGAGATACAAGACATCCATTCCAAAAAAGTCAGCAATCTTGGAGTATTCTCCCATTGGGTCTATCACATAAACATAAGACTCTGGAAACTTTTTCAGCAAACGATTCAGCAAAATCTTGACGGTAAATGACTTTCCTGAACCTGACTTTCCAATAATTGCAATGTTATAGTTGGTACGCTTGCCAATGTCAAATATTATTGGACCTTTCGAGTCCATGTTAATCCCCAACGGTATGCCGTCAGGAATCTCAAGCATGTCAGCTGATGCAAATGAGTACAGGATTGCACATGACCCTCTGTCAAAGGTAATCTTTTTTCCAAATCCTTCGCACAGCATGCTTGCCTGTTTTGCAGAGACTGTGCTAAAATGTCCGCCATATCTCTTGAGGTGTTTCTTGAATGTCTTGCAGTTTTCCTTGAGGGATTTCCTGTCTTCTCCAACTACAGTGCAGTTTACTGTTACCTCATAGAGTCGGGTTGTGTCTTTTCTCAAAGAATTTTCAGCATCGTCTGCTCTCTTGAACAGCTCTGATGTTACCCTGTTTGATTTTGCATCATCGTAGATGATGTTTTTGAATCTGACCATTCGAGTTATTGCCTCGTCTTTGTCAAGAGGGTTGTACCACATCTGTATCTGGGAGCAGATATCAAAGATTCTGGTGATCCATGCATAAGGTAAAGTTGCAGGGATCCCATCAAGCGTAAAGGTCCTTGAAAATATTTTCTCTCCAGCATAATTCCCATCACCCTCATTGTTGTTTGTATCCTCTGAAATTATCTCAACAAGTTCCATCATGGAGAAATGCTCTTTTTTTATCTGAAAATTGGGAGGAATAACACCTGAAATGTACTCTAGCCTGTTTTGCTCCAGTGTATCGGCAATTGGGGTATGTGATTCAAGATGCACCTGCATTACAGGCATGTTCTGAATTTGTCCTTCGACTGTAATTGGCACCAACCTCCTTGACATTGTGATTTTGACACGGTCATCAATGACATTTAGAATGTCAAAGAACTGTCCCAATCTTTGGATTTGGGCCTCCTCTGACAGGTTGATAAAGTTTGTAGGAATTATACTATAGCTGAACGCAAATTTGTGTGGTGATGATTTTTTCTTTGATGAGGATGTCTGCTGTTTTTTCTTTGAATTGTTTTTGATAAAGTTTTTTTCTTTGACAGGTTGTTTATTTCCAAACAGGTTTAATTTCACGATTCATGATAAATCATTTGTATAAAAGGCAATTATTATCTAAATTAATTTTTTTAAAAAATTATTTCTTTTATGTAATTGTATCGTGATTATTCATGTCAGCAGAATTATCACATCTTGTTGTAATACTTGTATCATTTGATGTTGGAGTGTTTGTAACATGATATCACTATTGAAGAAGACCAAAGAAATATCCTAAATTCAGATCAGACGGATAAGTAGAATCACTGATCTTTTTGATTCTCCAGGATTTCTTTTATGTTTTTTCTGTTATTGCACCATGCAACCAAATGAAAGACACCGACAATTCCTGCAAAGATTGCACTTGATTGATAGTCAAAAAATAATTTCACTCCAAAGTCCCTTGGAAACATCAGAGATGGTAACACAAAAACGAATATTGACTCAATTAGTAACTGAATCATCACTGCAACTGATGTTCTGTACTTTGCATACAGTGTTCTAAATATTGGGTTTGCCTCATGCTGCAAAATCAACTGTTTGACCGATAAAGTAATTTTCATGTCAAGGGACATCATGACAATCCAGAAACTATACAACGGCATCACAATTCTCCAGAAATGCAGTTCAGGTCTGTCAAAAAATAATAAATAAAAAAAGAGAGGGGAAAACAAAAACGAATAAAACAAGACTGGAAGAATTTTCTGATGTTTTTTCTTCTTACAGTATGTTTTGTTGTTCATTTCGTCGTTTTCTCATTATTGTGCTGCTGTACTTTTTGTTCCTGCAGAACCTAGTTGCAATAGTGAAGGCAGAATCTTGTAGGTGACTCCCTTGTAGGCGCCAATTCCTATGAATGCAAGCGCAATTCCCACAAGCAAGAAGCTATAGCCGTCTCCAATTATGGTCTTTACTGCATCAGTCAGGAACACAGAGTCATCGCCACAATGGTTTGCAGTGATATCCCCAAGGATGGTATCCTCCTCGATACATAGTCCTTGCACGTTCACGCCAAGCACATCAGGTACAATGGTTGCAACGATGATTACTGCTACCAGGGCCACTACCAGCTTTATGAAAAAGCCACCAATGGATTCACCTTCCTTCAGCTCACCGTCCTTTTTTCTAATCATTGAATAGTTATTCTGGTTTGTTTAAAAGGAGAAAAGATAGTAGTCTAGCCGTTAAACTGTTACTGCTTTGTTGTTGTTGTCATCATCATCTGCAGTTGCAGTGACCTGATACATTACATCAGGATTGTTCTCCAAAACAAGTGAAATGATGTCATTGGATTTTATTGCGTATTGTGATTGCTCTAGTTCCTTTTCGTCAAGTGCTATGGTGACATGCTCTGTGAGATTTTCTTTTGGTGGTTTAACAGCAGTCTGTTTTTTTAAGAGATTACTTAGCATCTGTTCTACGGGGTTACTGTCATCATCATCATCATCATTATCAGTTTGATTTTGTTTTACTTTTTTGTAAAGTAAGACGTTGAGAATGTTTTGATCGGTGAGTTCTACTTTGGCTGAGAATCTCTTGTCTTCTGAAATCTTTTGTGTATCATTTTCTTGCAGTCTGTCATTTTCATGTTGTTCTTTTTGCGGGATATCTTTTTTCTTGAATAATAATAATAGTGACTGTATCTCTGAAAGTACTTTGTTTACTAATTCATTATTGTTTTTTTGTAATTTTATTTCTTGTTTTGAATTTGGTGCTGCATTATTGTTAATCTGTTGCTGTTTCTTCTTTTTCTTTTCCAGGTATTCTGGTTTGACATCAAGTGAAGTTCCTCTTATCAAAAGTATGAGATGGCTCTTTATCATCTGGTCTACAGCCATTACTCTGGATCCAATCAGTCCCAGTCCTAAAAATATAGCAAAGACAAATCCAGACATTATTAGGTTGTCACTAGTCATAAAGACAAGAAATGTAACCAATATTCCTGAGAATAGTATGGCAGTCTGCCTGATGGATACCTTTCCTATGGGAAGCGAAATTGACTTTTGATTAAGTACAGAGTCATTTTCAAATGTTACCAAATCAATGTTTCTGGTGCTCATCTGAGATACCATGTATCATTTGTATAAAAGGGAGAATTCCCCAAAAGCCTAGTTTCCATTAGTGATAGTCTTGATGTCAATGTGCAGTTTATCATCAAATGAAATAATCTCCTTTACTGCGTACTGTTGTTGTTTTTTCATCAGTGTCTTTTTGAGTTCTGTCTTGAACCCTGATTCTTTGAATTTCTTAAAGACTACAAAAACTGTAATCATTACAACCAACAACACTACGAGTCCTGCAATCTTGGAATAGTCAACATCGTCCGATTGAATAGTATTGTAAACAGAAACATGATCAATATCATCATAAACTAGAACTACATCATCATGTGCCACTACATCATCATAAATTGAAACTACATCTACAACAATATCATCATCAACTGTAACTACAACATCAGGAAAAGTCAATTCAATTGTACCCGTCTCTGTTGGTATTTCACGAATAGCAATCTCTTTTGATTCCTCAAAAATAGGTCTTGTTCCTAGATCAATGTTATTGTTGTTTACAAGAAATGCAACTAATTCAAACTCGTATTGCTTTTGGGGTTGCACTATGTGCACTGGACTGTAAAATATGGCAGATAACGGAAATGGTAAATCCGATGATATCAAAAAGTAATTCGTTACATTGTTGTTGTCTTCTTCTACTACCGTCTTCTTTTTCTTCGTGTCATCAGATATGATGAAGGGATCAAAAATGTCAATCTCATATCCTACTTTGAATGCATCTGCGATGTTTCTTGTAACTGGAATGTTCTGCTTGTCAATCATGCGTATGCTATTTTGAGTCACAAAGTATTCCCGGGCATCATCAAGCACCGTCATGTGTGGGTTTGCTCCTCTTTCACGCAGTGCTTCAGTTACCTCGCCCCAGCTTGTACCGATCTGCAATAGTTGTGGTTCAGTAGCAGTATATTTGAAAAGAGAAAACAGGGTCCTTTGCAGCGAGTCAGAATATTTTATGGTATCAGGGTGGATTGTATCAGCTGATCGTATCTCAAAGGTTTGTGAATCTACATGAAATACAGAATATCTAACGTCATCTCTATTTGTTGCAACATCTCTATTTGTTGCAACATCTCTATTTGTTGCAACATCTCTATTTGTTGCAACATCACTAATTCCAGCCTGCACCACCCAAACATCACGGTTAATCTGGTTTTCATTAGAGTTTAGCAGATTTACAAAGTCCATCTTTATGATATAACAGACACTAGAATTGTGATTCGCATTCCCTTGAGTAAAGTAATGATAATTTGCAGCAGAAGTCTGTATTGCACCAGGATCGCATATCTTGTAGGTGTAGAAATCCCCCACTGAGAGATTCTTTCCAAGATGCCACAGGTGGTCTTGTTGCCATGAGACTTGTTCATTATAGTCTACATTAGGATGAGGTTGAGCTGTTGTTGCATAAGAATTTGGAATTATTCCCACATATGCCAATCCAATTACAGTTACAATAATCACAAAAAATAATGGATGAGTATTGGTATTTTTCACAAAAGACTATCGGGGTTTATTTAAAAGGGAAACAAGAAAAAAATTATCTGGAAATTAAAGTCTCCATTTTTTGTACGGGATGATTAAAGATGTCATGGTGGGTATCTGCAATCTCTTTTTTGCTAAATGTCAGGGCACATCTATAG